>Ga0316201_10000848_pt1 | contig 19154 bp, 16 predicted proteins | sample CS6wburrow_MG_FD_204516 | JGI IMG/M metagenome (GOLD analysis project Ga0316201, IMG submission 204516) | Coastal sediment microbial communities from Delaware Bay, Delaware, United States - CS-6 worm burrow | ecosystem: Environmental > Aquatic > Marine > Coastal > Sediment | place: USA... | reverse complement strand
TCCAACATGAGCTCCATGGCCTCTGTGCTACGCGAATCCTGCATATTTATGGACTCCTGTTGGGCGTTTGCAGCCGTTGACGAGAACGAAATCAGCAGCATGATCAGGCAGTGACATGCTCCCGTTTGAACCGGTTTGAAAAAAACCATGTCAGCTCCTGCGCGCATTGGGCAGTATACGCAACACAGGTCGCTGCTGTGCAAACGCCCTGTGGCTGTCAATCTGTTCGATACAGTACACTATACCGGGTAAACAGGGATTGACATGCTGCATCGGGCTTTTGCAGGCGGGAGGCGCTTGCGCGAAACCGATGGTGCCTTCAGAACGAAAATCCTAAACAGGAGCTGAGACATGAGCGAGACCACGACTTTGACACCACCGGAGCTGCAGTTGTTGACGCCGCCCGCTCCGGTCACGGCGCCGGCCAGGGAGGAAGCCGCCCGCATGGTACCGGTGACGGATGAACAGCGCGAAAAACTTGAAAAGAAAGTGCAGGAATTCATCGACGTTGTCGTGAGTGTCGATGTCAACAGTGACGCTTTCAAGGAGAAGGTGAGTGCTATCCATAGGCTGGGCAACGCAGAGATTCGCGAAGCCGCGAACATGTCCAGTCGTATGCTGGAACGGCCGGTAAGGGCGATGAATGAGGGATTGTTTGATGAGAATTCAACGGTAGGTCGATCACTGATCGAGTTGAGGCAGACGGTTGAAGAACTGGATCCCTCGCGTCACGGAGACCTGCTTTCAGCAAAGAAGCTGCTCGGCTTTATTCCCTTTGGTAACAGGCTGGGCAACTACTTTCACCAGTATCAGTCTGCCCAGAGCCAACTCAACGCCATTCTCGAGTCCCTGTATAACGGTCAGGATGAATTGCGCAAGGACAACGCGGCCATCGAGACCGAAAAGGTGCGTCTCTGGGAATCCATGGGTATGCTCGAGCAGTATGCCTACGTCGGCAGACAGATCGACGCAGCCCTGGAGGCGCGCATCGCTGAAATAGAGGCACAGCATCCGGAGAAGGCGCGTGTCGTCAAAGAGGAAATGCTGTTCTACGTGAGGCAAAAGGTTCAGGATCTGCTGACCCAGCTGGCCGTCAGTGTGCAGGGTTATCTGTCGCTGGATATGGTACGCAAGAACAACCTGGAACTGATCAAAGGGGTTGACCGTGCCAGCACCACAACTGTTTCAGCATTGCGCACCGCGGTAATCGTGGCCCAGGCCCTGAGCAATCAGAAACTGGTGCTGGATCAGGTCACTGCGCTGAACAACACGACCAGTGACATGATTGCCGGTACTGCTCGAATGATGAAGCAGCAGGCAGCGGACACCGGGCGACAGGCGTCCGCTTCAAGCGTGGAAGTCGACAAGTTGAAAGCGGCATTCTCGGATATCTACACAAGCATGGATATGATGGCCGAGTACAAGGTCAAGGCTCTCGACAACATGCAGAAAACGGTAAACTCACTGAGCGATGAAGTAGAAAAATCAAAGACCTACCTGGACCGCATACGCAAGGAAGATGCCGCTGCCGGCATCGCGCAGGCCGGGCTCCTGCCGTCCGATGAAGTACACATCTAATTGGTACCACGTTGCCACGATTATAAAAACGGCGGGCGGGCAAACTTATCCTTTATAAAGCGCCCGTGAATCAACAGGCTCTCTGCGTCCCTGTCAAAGTAACTGCGGGTCAGGTCGGCAAGGGCGTGATCGAGCACGTGCAGCTGTTCCTGCAAGGCCTGCTCCGCGCTCCGGCCATCACGAAGTTGCTCGGTGCGTGCCAGTTGTGACGGCAGTTGCAGGTAGTTGTTGATGGTGTCGGGGAGGTAGTCGAAGGCGATCTTGCGGACTTCGAAGGGTTTGATATCGAACAGCTCGGCACTACTGTCGCTGTGTTCAATCAGAAAGGCAAGTTTTTCCTCAATACGCTGAAGTGTCGTCAGGGTATCCTGTCCGGCCCGTTGCCGCAGGCTTTCATGTAGTGGCTCGAGTTGCTGGCGCCAGGACTCCAGCTCCGCTGAATCGCGTGTCTCTTGACCGAGTGCGTCGCTAATTTCCTTGTCAAGCGTTTCGATGGACACCTCGCGTAACGTCTTTTGCAGGCGCTCCAGTTCGCCCGTCAGACGTTCATATGGTCGGGCCTGCTGAGGGCCGATGGTTTCGGGCAGCGCCAGTAACTGCTGCAGCAGACGTGGCAGAGACGGCAGCGCGGAAGTCCATATCGAGTGGACTTTGGCGGGTAAGGCATTGCTTTTTTCAATGCGTGCTGCGAGCAGCTTCAAGTCGTCGAAAGCGTCCTGTGCCCGGTCAGCGAGTTGCGGGTCAAGGCGACGATGGGTCTTCCTTACCAGCTTGCCGATGCGCTTTAATTCTCGGCGCAGGTTTCTGGAAACCGGCGGTATGGGCAGCTCGGCAGAGGCCGGCAGAAACAGCCATAGCGCCAGATAGACCCATAAGCTCAGGGAAAAGGAAAAGAGCACTGATACCAGCGCACCCAGGCGGACCCACTTGACGTTGGTGCCCAGGTAGTCGGCGACACCGGCACATACACCACCCAGACGGCGGCGGCGCAGGTTGCGTTGCAGCTTTGTTCTTGAGCTCTTTGTGTATTGCAATATCCACCTGCCAGGGCTTGGACAGCACAGATCTGTGCCTCAGAATGCTGTTAACACAAGGATCCGCACCGAATTTACTGCCCGATCTGTTAGCGGAACTGGCAGCGATGCGAATCTATCCGGTAATATGGGCCACTATGAATGTTATCGAAGCCCTGAATCAACGTAAATCCACACGGGCATTCTTGCACCGGGATGTGGATAAAGCGATCGTTGAAGAAATTCTGTATGCGGCCAGACAGGCACCCTCGGGTGCAAACACGCAGCCCTGGCAGGTGGCGGTGGTGTCGGGTGAGAAAAAACGCGCACTGGAGCAAAGAATCGAAGCGGCATTCCAAGACGGTGTCGAGGCGAAAATGGATTATTTCTATTATCCGACCGAATGGGCGGAACCCTATAAGTCGCGTCGCGTCGCCTGCGGTCTGCAGCTCTACACGGCCTTACAGATCGAACGCGAGGATAAGCAACGCCGCCGCGATCAGTGGGCGGCAAACTATCGCGCTTTCGATGCACCAGTTGCGTTGTTCTTTTTCATGGATGCCGGCCTGCAAACCGGCTCATTTGTGGATTACGGCATGTTCCTGCAGTCGTTGATGCTGGCGGCCGTGGACAAGGGGTTGGCAACTTGTCCCCAGGCCGCACTCGCCGAATACCCCCTGATTGTGAAACAGGAGCTCGGCTACCCCGAAGACAGCATACTGATATGCGGTATGGCGCTGGGTTATGAAAATCGTGACGCTGCGATTAACCGATACAGGGTACCGCGCGTTGAAGTCTCTGCCTTCGCACGGTTCTTTGACTGAAAATGGACAGGCTCTCTAACCGACGTCTGCTGCAAAAAGCGGCATGGAGACAATGATGAGGCGGGTAATATGGGCTCTGCGAAAATTCCCCTGCAACAGGGCGTTTATCCCCTGATTGGCCCTGACGAGCCGGAACCGGTTAGCGTGTTCAACGCGCACGGGCGGGCGAAGCTGTTGCTGGTAGGTGATCATGTCAGCAACAGAATTCCCAGGGCGCTGGACAAGCTTAGGCTGGACGATGCGGTGCTTAATACACACGTGGCCTATGATATAGGTACGCGCAAGCTGATTAGCCATCTTAGCCAGCACCTCGATGCGCCGGCGCTGTTGCCGGCTTATTCACGCCTGGTGATAGACCTGAACCGCAGTCTTGAAGACGCTTCTGTTATTCCGGAAGTCAGCGACGGTATCCCGATTCCAGGCAACCAGGGCTTGTCGCAGCAGGACAGGTCGCTTCGGATTCATTGCTTTTACACGCCCTACCGGGTTGCCATCGACAGCATGCTGCATCGCTATCGTAAGCGCGGCATCGTCCCGGCATTTATCTCTATCCACAGTTTTACTCCACAGCTGGCGGACATGCAGCGACGCCCCTGGCACATCGGCCTGATGTGGGACAAGGACCCACGTATCCCGGTACCGCTGATGGCGCGTCTGCGCGCCCATCCGCAGTCTGTCAATGTCGGCGATAACCAGCCGTATTCAGGAAAGCATGCCGCGGATTACACCATTGATCACCATGCCGAGGCAGGCGGTCTGCCGCACGTCTCGATTGAAACACGCCAGGACCTCATCGATACAGAACAGGGCGCGGAACACTGGGCCAGCATCCTCGATGAAGCACTGCGCGATATTCTCGCTGAGCCGGCTCTATACCGGCTTTGGGAGCGATGATGGTCGACGTTCGGCAACCATCTGCTTGGTCTCTGTAGATAGATAATGTAGTTCCATGATTGGGCAGGCTTCGAATCTGATATTGAACTCAAGTATTAAACACTTCGTTCGCCATGAACTCGGCTGTGCCTGTCCAGACGAGGTTTTCGCGACAATCGATGTTCAGCATGCGCCTTCCGGCTTCGCTGGGTTGCCGGGGGATTGCCTGATTGCCGTCGGTACGCGACTGCTCGTTTTGTTAATCGTCACAGCACACTGGCCGGAGGTATCTCGAAATCTTGAAAGCCTGGTAAACCGGGGGCGGGAGCTGCGCGATGGCGGAGGTTTTAATCGCATCAGAATTGTCCTTGCCACCCCGGAGCCTGCAGCCGCACAGGCGGTGCTGATGGAACAGTTTGGCGACTTGCCATCATTGGATGACAGGGTGCACCTGCATATCATCACGGCTGACGGATTACCGGCGTCGCTGCACCCGCGCGGAGTAAACCGATGAGAAAGTTTGTAATTCAACGGGCAGGGGTACGATAGCCCGTTAACCGTCCACTCCCTGTTCGATCCATTTGCGAATCCGGTTGGAATCGCCATAGGGTGTCAATTTACCGAAGGAGTTGAGCAGGACAATGACCAGGGGTTGATCGGCAATCTCGGCTTGCATGACGAGGCAGCGTCCGGCCTCGTTGATATAGCCGGTCTTGCTCAGTTTGATTGCCCAGGACTTGTGTTTCAGCAGGCGATTGGTATTGCCGAACTTGAGTTCACCGCGCCCTTTGTAGGGGCGCACAGCGATGGTCCGGGTGGTGGTGGCTTCACGGATCAACGGATAGGTCTGGGCGGCGCGAACCATTTTCACAATATCCCGGGCTGAGGCGACGTTACCGGCATCCAGTCCGGCAGGGTCCGCGAAGCGACTGTCATGCATACCCAGTGCCCCGGCCTTGTTGTTCATTGCCTCTAAAAAGGCCTCTTTACCGTCCGGGTAGGTGCGGGCGAGGGCATTTGAGGCGCGGTTCTCCGACGCCATGAGCGCCAGGCGGATCAGTTCTTCGCGGGTCAGTGTTGCCCCGTACTTGAGACGTGATCCGGTGAGCCGCAGCAGATCGCGATCATCCTTGGTGATAGTGATTTTTTCCTGCAGATCAAGCGCGCTGTCCAGAATGACCATGGCGGTCATCAGCTTGGTGATGGAGGCGATGGGCCGGGCTTCGTTTACCTGCTTGGCGTAGACTATATTGCCGCTTTGATCCTCGACCAGCACGGAAGCGGATCGTAGTTTCAGTTTTTCTGCATTCAGCGCCTGCCAGAGCCCGGATACCGCGGATTGTTGGGGCTGAGTGCCTGCTTCCAGCCTGGCGAGCTGTAGCGCGGGCTCTTCGGAGAGTGCGGTTCCAGTCCAGATCGCGGTAGACAGAGCGCAGGCAAAGAGTAGGTTTTTCATAGACAAAGCGCCAATAAATTATTTTGTGTTTAACTTTGACCCAGTTATGCTTCAAATGCAAATCATTATTGTGGTATTTCGTCAGCAAGGGGTGATTTCTTTACCGGCCGCTGCTGATGGTGCTCAGCCCAACAGTCTGTGCACCGTTTTCCGGCTTGAATAAATCCTCCCGGTTGTCGCGTTTCACTTCTATGCCACTGGGTTCCAGTGTCTCGATCAGGCGTTCCCACAAGCCATCGCTGGCGGAATCGAAGATTGATTCCGAATTGCCCGCTGCCAGATGCCAGCTGCCACGTACGAGTTCCGCGGCGAGCTGCCCCGCCGACCAGCTGGAATAGCCCAGAAAAAGTCGTAATTCGCTGTCGGGCGTTTTGCGTTCGAGCGCGTGCTCGAGTGTTTCGCGATGGGCACTGAAGTAGATGCCGCTGGTAATCTGATGCGCCTGACCCGTGATATCGCCGTTTCGCATCAACATGAATACCCGATGGGTTCCCAGCGGGCCGCCGAAGAACAGGGTGTGCTTGCTGGCCTCTACCTTGTCGATATTCTCGACTGCATCGGATAGCTGAAGATTGAACCTGTGGTTAATGATCAGGCCCACACTGCCATTGTTGTTGTGTTGCAGCAGCAGGATAACGGTGCGCCCGAAATAGGGGTCGTGAAGACTACGTTGTGCAACCAGGAACATGCCGGCGGCAGGTGTGTCCTCCTGCGAAGCCGCAACCATGGGCTGTGTCGGTACACCGCCCTGGGAATCGCACAGGCCCCGGGTCACCCCGGTAAGCGGCAGGATGCCCAGGCAAACAATCAGCAGTGCAGTAAGGCCGCGCATGGAGCCGATCTCCGTGGTCGACAGATATTCTGTCCCTGCTAACAAGGGTAGGCCAAGCCTGGCGTTAACGCCAATGGCACCTGCTGTTAATCGGACGGCCCGTTGTCACAGGCAAGCGGAGTCCAGTGTCATATCGAGAGTATGTTAGTCTGGTTGTTTGGGTTTAGACGATTTTAGAGGCGGGGTTGCGGGCGTCCGCTTGCCGCAGAGACGCCGTTACTGGCCGAAGAAATTTAAATCTGTTTTAACACGCTGCATGAACAGCACCCAGACGGCCCCCCTGTCCGTCCCCCCGTCATCATCCAGTGGGGCGCCGGGCGTGAGATCCCTTACACCGTCGCCATCCAGGTCCCTGATATCGGCGATCGCGCTGCCGAACTGATCGCCGTCAGAAAGATTTCCGTCGAAATTATTTCCGCTGGATAGCTTTGTTTCTGACCTGACCTCGCCATTGTTATCCATAAACAGGATCCAGGTCGCGCCCCGATCCTGGCCGCCGTCATCGTCGCCCGGCGCGCCCACCGCAAGTTCAGTGACGCCATCTTCGTCCAGGTCGCCGATGCTGGCTACCGCTCTGCCAAAGCGGTCACCATCATGCAGCTCACCATTGAATTCTCCCCGGTTGTGGGAGATTTTCTGGTTTGAGTTGACGGTGCCGTCCGTATTCATGAAAAGAATCCACACGGCACCACGATCCGAGCCGCCATCATCGTCCTGATTCGCTCCCACAGCCAGGTCATTTACGCCATCGCCGTCGATATCACCGATACCGGCCACAGCACTGCCGAAACGGTCGTCGCTGTTCAGGTTGCCGTCAAAGTTGCCCTCGGTGCTGGAGATCTTCTGTAGCGTTTTCACAGTGCCGTCGTTGTCCATGAACAGTACCCAGACCGCACCCTTGTTGCTGCCGCCATCATCGTCACGTGGGGCGCCGACGGCGAAATCCGTAACACCGTCGTTATCCACATCGCCGATATTGGCCACGGCACCACCGAATCGATCGCCGTCACTCAGCTTTCCGTCAAATTCCCCCCTGAGTTGTGAAATTTTCTGGCTCTGCGCAACCCTGCCGAGGGTGTCCAGGAACAGCACCCAGACTGCGCCCTGGTCATCGCCACCATCGTCGTCCAGGGGCGCCCCAACGGCCAGATCCAGGACGCCGTCGTTGTTAAGATCGCCGATACTGGCGATGGCGCTGCCGAACAGGTCATTATTGTCGAGATTGCCGTTAAAACCGCCTTCATCGTCGGAGATTTTCCGTTCCAGGTCGACCCGGCCATCGGAGTCCATGAACAGGATCCAGACCGCGCCGCGATTCTCACCGTTGTCGTCATCGAATGGTGCACCTACCGCCAGGTCATCGACGCCGTCACCTTCAAGATCGCCGATACTGGCGATGGCGCTGCCGAACTGGTCGCCATCATTGAGGTTGCCGTCAAAACCGCCCTGGCTGTCGGATATTTTTTCCTGCGCATCGACTTCCGTAGTAGTCGTGCTGTCGTTGCACCGGGTACCTGTCAGCAACAGGAAAAGAACCAGCGTCCAGAAAGTCGTGAGTGATTTCTTCATGTTGACCTTGAAGGAGTACTAGGTCGCGGTCGAATCGACAGTCTATCCGGGGTGCTGACGAGCTGCAACCGGGGTGCTGACGATGTTGCAGTTCCGGCCACCGCCAGCACCGTCAGTCGCTCCTCAAGCATCTGATATTGTGAAGTATATTCAGAAGCCGGCCGGATCGAGTGGATGCGTTTTGGCGCGCCTGAATAGCATTGCCCAGGGTGTTTTGTTTTTCAAAAAACGGCCGATATGTAAAGCAGTTAAGTGGCGTAGCGAGGGTAACAAAGGCGATGTTTATTGAGCTCAGGAACAAACTGGCCGTGCTGGACGAATTCTTCAAGCCCTTCAGCCGTCACGGTGCCTTGAGTTTGTCCAGTCGCCAAACGCGGATTTACCGGGCCCTGACGGTTATACTCGGCGCTGCCGGATACCTTTTCCTGTTACTGTTCCCCGCCTTGTTGGTGGCTATGCCGGCCACACTTTTCTATTCATTTCAGTCGGTCATGTCCACGCAACAATGGTTCCTGGTGACTATCCAGATCATGCTCCTGCTGACAGGGGCGGTCATGACCTATGCCATTTTCAAATTGCGCTTCTCCCCACCTTCCGGTCTGGAATTGACGCCGGCCGGCGCCCCGCGCTTGTTTGAACTGTTGCAGGAACTGGGTGAGATCTATGGTGGGCCGCGCATTGACCGGGTCGTCTTGCGTGACCGTTTTGACGTCCGTCTCATCAAGACGCCACGTAACGGCTTTGCTTTCTCCACCACGCGCACTCTGGTTATCGGTTTGCCCGTGTTACTCGCGATGTCGCCTGTCGACGTGCACGTGCTGTTGGCAAGGCGCTCAGGTCAGTTGGCCGGAAAACACAGTAGAATAAACAGCTGGTTGTATTTTCTCAGGGACATGTGGGGGCACTACCTGAGCTGCTGCAGTGGCGGTGCCGGGGTGTTCGCCAGGCCGATCTGCGGCTTTTTTCAAACTTACGTACCCCGTTACCGTTCATTTTCGGTAGGCGTCGCCCGCAGCAGTGAACTGGAGGCGGACCGTTACGCGCTGCAGGCTATCAATCACCGGGATACGGCAAGGAGCATAACCTGCCAGGTTCTGACCGATACTTACCTGACGCGCAGCTACTGGCCGCACGTCCTTCAGTCGGCCAAGCAATCCGGCGGGTCAAAAATGCCGCCGCATGCGGGAATGGCGGAAGTGTTCGAGGGCGGCCTGCCCGAGAACGATATCCAGACTGAATTGAAGCGCATCAATAGAGGGGGGGAGAGTCGTAAAAGTACCATGCCGTCGCTGCTGGAACGCCTTGACAATATCGGGCACCAAAAGCCCTTGCTTCCGAAGCCTTTGTCGGTAACAGCCGCGCGGTTTTACCTGGGCAGTGCCTGCGACACCTGTATCGAGCTCATTGATAAGCGCTCACTGGATAAGCTGCGAAGCGAAGTCATCAAAGATTGCAGTTCGAAAGAAGGGTGAATCCGCTGTGCGCTGCATCACCCGGCGACGCTCCCACTGAAGTCATGAGTTTGTCATTGTAGTGTCAGGGTTGCGCACCAGCGGCTCCATCATGTTTTATCGCTTTTCTGTCCAGGGGGCAGGTGCATCGGAAAGGGTGTAATGTTGCCGCTTGAGTCAGAATCAGAAATTATCTTGTTCTGGCCAGCCTGTTCGACCTCGTCGATGCGTATGACCGCCTGTATCGGAATGTGCGTGCGTTTTACGCCACTGAATTCGCTCTTGAGTTTCTCTTCGGAGGGATCGATTAGCAGCCTGGAACGTTCGCCGAAAATGATGTCTTCCACCTCGATGAAGGCATACATGCTGCTTTGTTCGACCTGATGGGCATAGATTTCATAGACATTGCCCTGACTATAGAAAACGACCCGATAAATATGCTGCTTGTCCATAATGCGAAGGAATTCCGATGATGGGTGGGTTATTATACCAAATTAAATAGAGGCCTGAGCGGTTTCAATATGCCGACGCTGTGACGGCCATGGATTCACTGTAATCGAGCAGCGGGAGACGACAATGCAGGTATGCGAGGCGGTTTGCGCGCGGCGCGCAATCAAGTGGTACGACCCGGAGCATAAAATGCCGGAAGAGACATTTCGTGTGCTGATGGATCACGCGATGCGGACGCCCACGGCGTTCAATATCCAGAACTGGCGTTTTATACGCGTCACCGACCCGCAACAGCGCAGGGCGATCCGCGCAGTGGCCTGGGATCAGGCGCAGGTCACGGATGCCTCGGAGTTGCTGGTTCTGTGCTTCGATAACAAGGCCTGGTCGCGTCAACCCGAGCGTTACTGGCGCAATGCACCGCAGGAGGTGCAGGATTTCCTGTTGCCGGCACTCGCCGAATACTACCGTGACAAGCCACAGGTCGAGCGCGATGAAGGCATGCGTTCCTGCGGCCTGGTCGGGCAGACGATAATGCTCATGGCCAAGGAGCTTGGCTACGATAGCTGCCCCATGGATGGGTTTGATTACCAGGCAGTGGGCAGACTCGTAAATCTGCCTGAAGACCATGCGATTGCATTCATGATTGCCGTCGGCAAGGGTATAAAGGAAGCCTGGCCCAGGCCTGGGCAGCTGTCACTAGACGAGGTATTGGTAGAGAACCGGTTTTCCTGAACAACAGGGATCAGCACAAAGCCGGGCTGTCGATACCACCAGTGCGAATGTCACACGCGGCATTCGTGCGTGAGTTCGATCTTGTCGTTTTCCAGAGCGGATTCAAGGCGCACTGTAAAGCCCCATAAGCGCGCAATGTGTTTCACGATCTCGTCCGCGGATCCGTCGAGTGGCCGGCGATTATATTGTGTGTGCCGCAGTGTAAGGGAGCGATCACCACGGCGATTCACGTTGTAGATCTGGATATCCGGCTCGCGACTGCCCAGGTTGTACTGCTCGGCCAGCGACTGGCGGATATTGCGGTAGCCTTTTTCATCGTGAATGGCGGAGATCTCGAGCTGGTCACGGCTGTCGTCGTCCAGTACCGAGAACAGCTTGAACTCGCGAATCAGCCTGGGTGACAGGTACTGGGCGATGAAACTCTCGTCCTTGAAGTTGCGCATGGCGAAATCCAGCGTCTTGACCCAATCGCTGCCGGCGATGTCGGGAAACCAATGACGGTCTTCATCTGTGGGATTTTCGCAAATGCGGCGCAGGTCGGTCATCATGGCAAAGCCCAGCGCATAAGGGTTGATACCGCTGTAGTACTGACTGTCGTATGCCGGCTGGGCGACGACATTGGTGTGTGACTGGAGAAACTCGATCATGAAACCGTCGCCGACCAGTCCCTCGTCGTACAGGGTGTTAAGAATGGTATAGTGCCAGAACGTGGCCCAGCCCTCGTTCATGACCTGTGTCTGGCGCTGGGGGTAGAAGTATTGCGCCACCTTGCGCACGATGCGCACGATTTCCCGTTGCCATGGCTTTAACAGGGGCGCATTTTTTTCGATGAAGTACAGCAGGTTTTCCTGTGGCTCGGAAGGAAAGTGTTGTTCGTCGTGAGTGGATGCGGTTTCCTTTCTGGGCGGCAGAGTACGCCACAAGTCGTTGACCTGGGATTGCCGATAGTCTTCGCGTTCCTTCTGGCGACGGCGTTCCTGTTCGGCGGACAGCCTGGAAGGTCGTTTGTAGCGGTCGACGCCATAGTTCATCAGGGCATGACAGGAATCGAGCAGCAGTTCCACCTCTTTCTCGCCGTGACGCTGCTCGCACTCGGCGATATATTTTCTGGCAAACAGAAGGTAATCGACGATGGCATCGGCGTTGGTCCAGGTCTGGAACAGGTAGTTGTTCTTGAAAAAGGAGTTGTGTCCGTACGCTGCATGGGCAATCACCAGGGCCTGCATGGTGATGGTGTTTTCTTCCATCAGGTAGGCGATACAGGGATTCGAATTGATCACGATCTCGTAGGCCAGCCCCATGTGGCCGCGCTTGTACCGCTGTTCGACACCGAGAAACTGCTTACCGAAAGACCAGTGATGATAATTCACCGGCATTCCTACCGATGAGTAGGCGTCCATCATTTGTTCGGCAGTGATGACTTCGATCTGGTTGGGGTAAGTGTCCAGGCCGTAACCTGCTGCGACACGGGCAATTTCACGGTCATAACGCTCGATCAGCTCAAAGGTCCACTCCGAGCTTTCCGATATCAGTTTTGCCGTCATGTCACGCGTTTCCTGAATAACTCGCGGAACACGGGGTAGATGTCCTGCGCCGACTCGATCTGTTGCATGGCAAAATGAGGGCAGATGTCCGCAACCCGCCCGTATTCCTGCCACAGGCTCTGATGTCTGTCCGGTGTAATTTCCACATAGGCGAAATACTGCAGGCAGGGCATGATCCTGTTCAGCAGCAGATCACGGCATTTGGGGCTGTCATTGTCCCAGTTGTCGCCGTCCGAGGCCTGCGCCGCGTACATGTTCCACTCGTTGGCCGGATATCGTTCGCGTATCGTCTCGTGCATCAGTTCCAGGGCGCTGGAGACTACCGTGCCACCGGTCTCACGGGAGTGAAAAAATTCATCTTCATCGACTTCTTTGGCGGTGGTGTGATGGCGGATAAATACGACCTCGATACGTTCATAGTTGCGCTTCAGGAAAAGGTACAACAGGATGAAAAAACGCTTGGCGGTATCCTTGCGGATCTCGTCCATGGAACCCGAAACATCCATCAGGCAGAACATCACCGCCTGGGTGCTGGGCACGGGTTGCTTGATACGGTTGTTGTAACGCAGGTCAAAGGTATCGATAAAGGGGATGGCTTCGATGCGCCTTTTCAAGTGCCTGATTTCTTCTTCGAGCGCGGCTATCTGTCGGTCGGATGTCTGTTGCTCGTCGTCGACCGTTCCGGGTACAGGCTGTAGTGTCGTGAGTTCAGCCTTTGCCTCGCGCAGGCGTTGCATATGCGGTCCGCGCAGTGCGATGCGCCGGGCCAGGGCGCCACGCAGCGAACGCACGATATTGATGTTCGACGGCACGCCATCGCTGGTATAGCCGGCACGCACGGATTTGAAGTCGGTCAGCGTCGCCAGCTGGGTCTTTACCAGGTCCGGTAGTGCCAGATCCTCGAAAAACAGCTCCAGGAATTCCTCGCGCGACAGTTGGAAGGCAAAGTCATCTTCGCCCTCACCGCTGTTCCCGGCTTTGCCGCCCTGGCCGGCGCCGCCCTGCGGTGGACGTTTGATCCTGTCACCGGTGACAAAGTCGGTGTTGCCGGGATGCACGGCCTCCCGGCGTCCGCCCGGCCCATGCTGGAATACCGGCTCGGACATGTCCCTGGCGGGGATATTGATCTTCTCGCCGTCATCGATATCGTCAATGTGGCGGCTGGACACGGCGTCGGCAACCGCCCGCTTAATCTGGCTTTTGAAGCGACGGATGAAACGCTGACGGTTTACCGCGCTCTTGTTTCTTCCGTTCAGCCGTCTGTCGATTACCTGTGTCACAGTACGGCCCGTCAGGAAGCTTTACGTACACGCAGATACCATTCGGATAACAACCTCACCTGTTTGCCGGTGTAACCCTTATCTGTCATGCGATCGACGAAATCCTCGTGCTTCTTCTGATCTTCCGCCGAGGCCTTGGCATTAAACGAAATGACCGGTAACAGGTCCTCGGTGTTGGAGAACATTTTCTTTTCGATCACACCGCGCAGTTTCTCGTAACTGGTCCAGGCCGGGTTCTGGCCCTCGTTGTTGGCGCGGGCGCGCAGCACGAAGTTGACGATTTCATTGCGGAAATCCTTGGGGTTGCTGATGCCGGCGGGTTTCTCGATCTTTTCCAGTTCCTCGTTCAGTGATGCACGGTCAAAGCTTTCGCCGGTATCCGGGTCGCGGTACTCCTCGTCCTGAATCCAGTAATCCGCATAGGTTACATAGCGATCGAAGATGTTCTGGCCGTATTCGGAGTAGGATTCAAGGTAAGCGGTCTGGATTTCCTTACCGATGAATTCCGCATACTTGGGTGCCAGGTAACCCTTCAGGTAGGAGATGTACTGCTCCTCGAGTTCGGGCGCAAACTGCTCCTGTTCGATCTGCTGTTCCAGCACATGCAACAGGTGCACCGGGTTGGCGGCCACTTCCGAGTGGTCATAATTGAATACCTTGGACAGAATCTTGAACGCAAAGCGTGTGGACAGTCCGGTCATGCCTTCGTCCACGCCGGCATAGTCGCGGTATTCCTGATAGGACTTGGCCTTGGGATCAATATCCTTCAGGTTCTCGCCATCATAGATGCGCATTTTGGAGAAGATGCTGGAGTTTTCCGGTTCCTTCAGACGGGACAGTACAGCGAACTGGGCCATCATCTCCAGGGTGTCCGGTGCGCAGGGCGCTTCCGACAGTGAACTGTCGCGCAACAGCTTTTCATAGATCTTCACTTCTTCGGAGACGCGCAGGCAGTACGGAACTTTAACGATATAAATGCGATCGAGGAACGCCTCGTTATTACGGTTGTTCTTGAACGCCTGCCATTCCGATTCGTTGGAATGGGCCAGGATAATGCCGTCGTAGGGGATGGCTGACAGGCCTTCGGTACCCATGTAATTGCCTTCCTGGGTCGCGGTGAGCAGTGGATGCAGCACCTTGATGGGGGCTTTGAACATTTCCACGAATTCCAGCAGGCCCTGGTTGGCCAGGCACAGGCCGCCGGAGTAGGAGTAGGCATCCGAATCGTCCTGCGAATACTGCTCCAGCTTGCGAATATCCACCTTGCCGACCAGTGAGGAGATGTCCTGGTTGTTTTCATCACCCGGCTCGGTCTTTGCCACACCAATCTGCTGCAGCACCGACGGTCGCAGCTTGACGACTTTGAACTGGGAGATATCGCCATTGTATTCGTGCAGGCGCTTGATCGCCCAGGGCGACATGATGCCGCCGAGGTAACGGCGTGGGATGCTGTAGTCATCCTCCAGGATCTGAGCGTCCTCGCTGGGTGAAAACAATCCCAGCGGCGATTCGTTGATCGGCGAGCCCTTGATGGCATAAAAAGAACATGTCTCCATCAGGGATTTAAGTTTTTCCGCCAGCGAGGATTTGCCGCCGCCGACGGGCCCGAGCAGGTACAGGATCTGTTTTTTCTCTTCCAGACCCTGCGCGGCATGGCGGAAGTAGGAGACGATCTTCTCGATAGTGTCCTCCATGCCGTAAAATTCTTTGAAGGCCGGATAGATTTTGATGACCTTGTTGGAAAAAAGTCGGCTCAAGCGGGGGTCCTGGCGGGTATCCACCAGCTCGGGCTCGCCGATGGCCATCAGCATCCGTTCGGCAGCGGTGGCGTAAGCGGTTGGATCGTTTTTGCAGATGTCGAGGTATTCCTGGAGGCTGTATTCCTCCTCCTTTGACTCGACGTATCGGTTCAGGTACTGATTGAATATAGTCATGGTACGGCCGCTCCTTTAATGGTTCCGTCAATAAACTCGGGCCATCCACGACAACTTGTCTTCCGTCGCCGTGCTTGTTCTTGTTCTTGTGGCTCGACAAGACTGACATCTGGACGACTACAGGCAAACTTGGTTGCAAACGCTATGCCAGACCAAGGGTTAAGGTGATACTGGCGGTTTCCACCGATAATAATAAGACATTGTGAGGGATTATCGGTTCCTCAGACGAGTATTTGGCGTCAAATTAGTGTCAGTTCGGTGTGAGGTTGCGGCACTTTCAGCCCGCGGCACGACGACAAGGCGACATCCTGAGCAGAATTGTATGGCGAAAACGAACATTAAATTGAAGTTATTGTGAATACTGCCCCGCTGTATGTGCTACATACCAATGGTGTCAGGCGCTCACACCGATCCGCCGCCACGGCATGCACTGTTGTGCAAGCACTGATTTTCTCCGGTGATGTCCGCGAAGCGGGACACTACCCGCTGGTTGGGAAGCACCTTAAGTTCCCCTTATACTGCTAAAGTAGTTCGGTGCCCGGCGTAATCCGGGTGTATAGTCAAAGAGAACAATTTATCCGTATCCCCATGCCCCGTCATCCGTGGTTGCCATACCTGTCCCGAAGCATGCAGCGCTGGCTGGAGAAATTCCGTGTACAGCTTTCCAGTGCCGATGCCGTTTTGCCGCTTTCAATTCTGGGGTTGATTGCCGGTACGCTGGCGGCATTGACTATCATTGCCTTCCGCCTTCTGGTCGATTACCTGCAGCTGGCTTTCCTGCCCATCGATGTGGCCGAAGACTTCGAAGCACTGTCAATCGCCTGGAGGGTTGGTGCAGCGGTCGCCGGTGGATTGCTGATCGGTCTGTTGTTTCGTCTGACGCCCGAGCGAGCGCACACAGTCGGTGTTCTGCATATGCTGGAACGGCTGGCGCACCATCAGGGACGCCTGCCCTGGCGCAACGCGGTGGTTCAGTTTATCGGTGGTGCTATCAGTATCGTGGCCGGTCACTCGGTTGGGCGGGAAGGGCCCAGTGCCCATCTCGGCGCCGCCAGCAGCAACCTGCCGGCACAGGCCCTCAAGCTGCCCAATAACAGTCTGCGGGTACTGGCGGCCTGCGGTGCGGCAGCAGGTATAGCGGCTTCTTTCAATACGCCTCTGGCGGGGGCGGTGTTTGCCATGGAAGTGCTGGTGATGGAGTACACCGTCGTCGGTTTTGCACCCGTTATTCTGGCCACGGTAAGCGCTACGACCCTGACGCGGGCCGTGTTTGGCAGTGATCTGGCCTACAATGTTCCATCTCTGTCGCTGGGTGCACTTTATGAACTGCCCTTTATCCTGGTGTGCGGTGTTCTCATCGGTCTGCTGGCAGCCGGATTTAACGGCTTGTTTCAATGGGTCTCGGTGCAGGGTCAAAAACTGCCCAACTGGTTGCGACCGGTGGTTGCAGGCTTACTGCTCGGGTTGTGCGGAGCAATGGTGCCCGAAGTGATGGGGATCGGTGACGATACCGTCGATAGCATCCTGCGTGGTGAGCCGGCGTTTACTTTGTTGTTGGTCATTCTGGTGGTAAAAATCATTGCCACAACCGGTGGCATCGGTCTTGGTCTTCCCGGAGGAATCATCGGACCGATGTTGTTTATCGGTGCCGTTGCAGGCGCCCTGCTGAGTGCTGTCGGTGTCATGCTGGGTATCAATGACAGTGCCTCATTCGGCTTGTACGCCATGATCGGAATGGGGGCCATGATGGCCGGTACCATGCAGGCCCCCCTGGCGGGCCTGATCGCCATACTGGAACTGACCGGCGAGCCGAACTTCATTTTACCCGGCATGCTGGCGGTGGTCGCTGCGACCATTACCGCCGGCCGTATCGGGCGCCGCGAGTCGCTTTTTCACGGACTGTTGCGTGCGCGGGGTCTTGATTACCGTAATGATCCCATGGCGCAATCCTTGCGGCGTATCGGGGTGGCGAGTGTCATGAGCCGCCGGGTGGTGGTGTTGCCACGGCTGGTAACACCGGCCGATGCCGATAAAGCACTCGCCGAGCAACCGTTATGGATACTGGTGCGTGAAGGCGATGAGGCCGACATGCTGCTGGCGGCGGTTGACCTGGTCCGGGCCCGCAAGGAGTTGCCGGATGAGGATGGCTACGACCTGATAGAATTGCCGGGTGAACGCCTGCAGGTCACAACGGTCGATATGAGAGCGACCTTGCAGGAAGCGCAGGACAGGCTGATGCAAACCGGTGCCGAAGCAGTGTATGTGATCAGCCAGACGGTGCCGGGAATCCCGCGGGTGCTTGGGGTATTGACGCCAGAAGACATTGAAAACAGTTACCGTTACTAATGCTCAGGACGGCAGGGGGCGAAACCGACTATTCTATTCACTCGCTAATCCAGGGGAAGCCGCTTATCATTTCGTTTTCATCAGATACGGAGTTTGTATATGCTGAGTAAACTCGAGACCATTGGCAGCAGTGTCTGGTACTGGCTGGCTCTTGTGGTGCTGGGTCTGTTCATGGAAACTGTGGCATTGACTTACCAGCACGTGCTGGAGTACATGCCCTGCGTACTCTGTATTCATGTTCGAATTTGGGTGCTGGGTTTTATCCTGCTTGCTCTACTGGCGTTGTTTGTGCGCAGGTCGCGGCCTTTACTGATCATTGTTCATGTGCTTAACACGCTGATAATGGTTGGTCTGCTGGAACGCTCCTGGATGTTGTTTGGCACGGAGCGCGGTATCGTGGATGGCAGCTGCGGAATGGATTCCGGTTTCCCCGACTGGTTTGCGCTGGATGTCTGGTTTCCCGGACTGTTTAAAGTATGGGAGCCTTGCGGGTACACCCCGGAGCTGCTGCTCGGTATTACCATGGCCGAAGCCCTGCTGGTGTTTTCCGCCGCCATGGTGCTGTTAAGTGCCACTCTGACATTAGCGATGTTGTTGGGTAGAAAACAGTACAGCCATGAATGATGAAGTAATCGACGCACGAATTTCGCCGGAAGGCAGTCTGGACGTTCTCTCCAGGCTCGAAGTGAACAAGTTGCTCGACACCAGCCAGGGCGGCTTATACACGCTGTTTCGCAACTGTTCGCTGGCGGTGCTCAACAGTGGCAGTTATATGGATGATGGCAAGGAACTGCTGGAACGTTACCATTCCTTCGACATCCGCGTCATTCAGGAAGAGCGTGGCATCAAACTGGAGCTCAGAGGTGCGCCATCCAGCGCCTTCGTGGATGGCAGCATGATAAAGGGTATCAGGGAGCACCTGTTCGCCGTTCTGCGCGACGTTATCTATGTCAGTGACGAGATCAACAATACCCCGAATTTTGATCTTGGCAGCTCCGATGGCATCACCAACGCGGTATTCCACATCCTGCGCAACGCTGACATTCTGCGTCCGATGACCAATCCGAATCTGGTGGTGTGCTGGGGCGGACATTCGATTACGCGTTCCGAGTACGATTATACCAAGGAAGTCGGCTACCAGATGGGGTTGCGTGGCCTGGACATCTGTACCGGCTGTGGCCCGGGTGCAATGAAGGGGCCCATGAAAGGCGCCACCATCGGGCACTCCAAGCAGCGGATCAGTGATGGTCAGTATCTCGGAATTACGGAACC
>Ga0316201_10000847_pt1 | contig 19163 bp, 16 predicted proteins | sample CS6wburrow_MG_FD_204516 | JGI IMG/M metagenome (GOLD analysis project Ga0316201, IMG submission 204516) | Coastal sediment microbial communities from Delaware Bay, Delaware, United States - CS-6 worm burrow | ecosystem: Environmental > Aquatic > Marine > Coastal > Sediment | place: USA... | reverse complement strand
CGTCAGGCCAGATATCGCCCAGCAGGTTCCACATCGCCACCGGACTATGCTGCCGGCAGGAACCCGCCGGCAGGCCGCAGACCATGCGGACCTGCTGCTCGAACTGCGAGGTTTCGCAGGCGTCGAGCGTGTAGTGGCCAGAGTTATGCGGGCGCGGCGCCATTTCGTTGACCAGCAGGCGCTTGTCGGCGGAAATGAAAAACTCGATTGCCAGCACGCCGCAGTAATCGAGTCCGTTTGCGATGCGCGTGGCGGCGTCGATCGCTTCCTCGGCAAGCGCTGTCGAGATCACCGCGGGCGCGATCGTGATGTCGAGAATACCGTTGGCGTGACTGTTTTCGGCAATCGGGAAACAGGTGACCTCGCCGGCCAGCGAGCGGCCCAACACCACCGACACCTCGCAGTCGAGGTCGATGCGCTGCTCGAGCACGCAGGGCTTGCGGCCGATCGAGTCGAATGCTGGTCGCAATTCATCGAAGCTCTGGCACACCACCTGACCCTTGCCGTCGTAACCCAGCATCGCCGTTTTCAGGATCGCCGGAAACGGAAAATCGCGTGCGTTTTCGACATCATCGTCGTTTTCGATGGCGATGAAGTCGGCGGTGTTCAAGCCCTGCTCGCGAAAAAAATCCTTTTCCTGCTTGCGGTGTTGCGCGATATGCAGCGCCGTCGCCGACGGGTGCACCGCGACCGCTTTGGCGAGGTAAGCGAGCGTAACCGCCGGGATATTCTCAAACTCGGTAGTCACCACGGCACAGTGCCGCGACAGGTAGTCGAGCGCTTCGGTGTCATCGTATTCCTTGACCAGGTGTTCACTCGCCAGTCCGCCCGCGGGACTATTCGGATCCGGATCGAGCACGATCACGTCGTAGCCCATGGTCCTGGCCGCGGTTACGAACATGCGACCGAGTTGGCCGCCACCGAGCATGCCGAGCGTACTGCCGGGAAGAATCGCCATCCTAGTCGGCCGGCGGCAGGGTCATATCGAGCACCGCATCGCGTTGATGCTGCCGAAATTCCGCCAGTTGTCGCGCCAGTTCCGGGTCGCTGACGGCCAGTAACGAGACCGCGAACAACGCGGCATTGATCGCACCGGCCTTGCCGATGGCGAAGGTCGCCACCGGTATACCCTTGGGCATTTGCACGATCGAGTAGAGTGAATCCTGCCCCTGCAGATGCTCGGTCGGCACCGGCACACCCAGCACCGGCAGCGTGGTATTGGCAGCCAGCATACCGGGCAGGTGCGCCGCGCCGCCGGCGCCGGCGATGATACAGGCGAATCCGCTGGAAGCGGCCGACTTGCCGAACTCGGCAAGCAGGTCAGGGGTGCGGTGCGCCGACACCACCCGCGCCTCGTACTCGACGCCGAATCGTTCGAGGTATTCGGTTGCGTGCTGCATCACGGGCCAATCGCTCGTGCTGCCCATGACTACACCAACTTTCGCCTTCGACATCGCTTGCTCCGGGTTATCCCAAAAAAGCGGGCGATTATAACGCGAATCGGAGTAAAAAATTAACCCTCGCATGTAATGTTCCCGGGAAACTGCATGTTATGATGCGCGAGCTGGAAATCCTGGAAGCGGCAATGAACGACGAAGCAGTATTTGAAACCCGTATCGATAACCTCGAATTAATCGGCCGCGGCAAGGTGCGCGACATCTACGCGATCGACGACGACCATATGCTGATCGTAACCACGGATCGCTTCTCCGCCTTCGACGTGGTGTTCGACGAGCCAATCCCACGCAAGGGAGCCCTGTTGACCGAGGTGTCGAACTTCTGGTTCGAACGCACCGCCGACCTGGTCACCAACCACCTGAGCGACCTCGATTTACGCGACTATGTAAGCGCGGCAGATTACGAGCGCCTGCGGGCGCGCTCGATTATCGTCCGGCGGCTCAGGACCCTGCCGGTAGAGGCAATCGTGCGCGGCTACGTTATCGGTTCCGGCTGGAAAGATTACCAGGCGACCGGCCAAATCTGCGGTATCGATTTGCCCCCGGAACTGCAGCAGGCCGCGCAATTACCCGAGCCTATTTTCACGCCTTCGACCAAGGCCGAGGTGGGCGACCACGATATCAATGTCGACTTCGAAAATATCGTCGCTAAAATCGGCGCCGACAAGGCCAACGCCATTCGTGAAAAAAGCATTCAGCTGTATTTGCAGGCGGCTGACTTCGCGCGCGAACGCGGCATCATCATCGCCGACACCAAGTTCGAGTTCGGCGTCGATGCCGACGACAACCTGGTGCTGATCGATGAAATCCTGACCCCGGATTCATCCCGCTACTGGCCGGCCGACGAGTATCGCGTCGGCATCAGCCCACCGAGCTACGACAAGCAGTTCGTGCGCGATTACCTGGAAACGCTGGACTGGGACAAGACCCCGCCAGCGCCCAGACTACCGGCTGACATCATCGAAAAAACCATGCAGAAATACCAGCAGGTGCGCGACATCCTGCTCGGCTGAAAGATCGTCTCCATAAACCGTGTCCGGTCGCTAAATGCCGACTTTCCGTGGCTTAAGCCACGGATTTCGGGCTCAGGCTTCCGCTACCACTATTTCGTTATCATCCCGCGGCCTCGGCCCGATAGGTCGGAGCGGCGGGATCCAGCCAGTCCCCGCTCTTCTCCAGGTTTTGCCGAATCCACGCATCGGGTCGTGCCTGACCTGAAAGGTATCGACGCATTACAGGCGCGCGTCGGTGTCGCGAAAACTGCTAGAATTCATGTCATCTATATCAGGGAACCCGGGCCATGTTCAAATCTATCGGTACTACCTTACTCACCGGCTTTATCACCTTGCTGCCGGTCGTACTTACCATATACCTGCTCTACTGGATGGCGGTTTCTTCGGAGGAAGTGATGGGCGCCGCGTTGCAGTACGTTCTGCCAAAGATGTTTTACTTTCCCGGTATGGGCACCATCGCCGGGCTTGTTATCGTCTTCTTCGTCGGCCTGTTGATGAAAGCGGTGCTGGTGCGCCAGCTATTCGCCTTCGGCGAGAACATTCTCTATCACCTGCCGATCATCAAGACCGTGTATCGCGCTATTCGCGACCTGTTCGATTTCTTTTCGCCCAAGAAGGATAGCTTCGGACGCGTCGTAATCGTCAGAATCGCGAACATGGAAATCATCGGCTTCGTCACCCAGGAGGACCCGGAGCGATTGCCGGAAGCGTTTCGCGACCGGGATTGCGTACTGGTGTACCTGCCGATGAGCTACATGATTGGCGGTTACACCTTGCTGGTGCCGAGCTCGGATATACGCCCCTGCAAGATGAGCATGGACGAGGCGATGCGCTTCGCGCTGACGGCAGGCATCACCGGCAAGAAAGGCGACACCACCAGGCACGAGGTAAAAAACGCATGAAAGCGATGATTCTCGAGCAACCCGGCAGTCCGCTGAAACTGGTTGAAATGCCGGATCCCGTACCCGCCCCAGGCCAGTTACAGGTTGCGGTTGCGGCCTGCGGCGTATGCCGCACCGACCTGCACGTGGTCGACGGTGACCTGACCGAGCCCAAACTGCCGATTATTCCCGGACACGAAATCGTTGGCCGTGTCAGCGCCCTGGGGGAAGGGGTCGGGGGATTCGAGATCGGCGATCGCGTCGGAATCCCCTGGCTCGGCCATACTTGTGGCTGCTGCAGCTACTGCGAATCAGGCGCCGAGAACCTGTGCGATGAACCCGGTTTTACCGGTTACCAGATCGACGGTGGCTACGCCGACAAGGCCGTCGCCGACGCAGCTTTCTGTTTCCCGCTAGCGGGCGGGCATACCGATACCGAAATCGCGCCACTGTTATGCGCCGGCCTGATCGGTTATCGCTCGCTGGTAATGGCCGGCGCCGAGGCGAAACGGCTGGGCATCTACGGTTTCGGCGCGGCGGCGCATATCGTTGCCCAGGTCGCGCGCTACCAGCAGCGTGAAATCTATGCCTTCACCAGTCCCGGCGACGGCGCGGCACAGCAGTTTGCACTCGACCTGGGAGCCGTCTGGGCCGGCGGCTCCGATCAGGCGGCGCCGGTCGAACTCGATGCCGCGATCATTTTCGCCCCGGTCGGAGCGCTGGTGCCGGCCGCGCTGCGCGCCGTGCGCAAGGGCGGCATCGTCGTTTGCGGCGGCATCCATATGTCCGACATCCCGGGTTTTCCGTACGGTATTTTGTGGGGTGAACGCGTATTGCGCTCGGTTGCCAACCTGACGCGCCAGGATGCGATCGATTTTCTCGCACTGGCGCCCAGGGTGCCGGTAAAAACCCGGGTCGAGACTTTTCCGCTGGAACAGGCCAACGAGGCCCTGCACGCGCTGCGCAGCGGCGCGCTCACCGGTGCCGCGGTCCTGATCCCCTAGTCACGGCGAGGCAATGATAAAAATCACGATAGAGATTCCGCTCGCTGCCCGATACTGCCTGCTGCTAGCGGCCAGCATCTCCATCGGCGGTTGCGCGAACCTCGGCGTCGAGACGTGGGAGCGCGAGACCCTGTCGCAACCCGAAATGCAGTTTCTCGAAGACGATATGGACCTGGCACTAGATGATCATTTTTACTTCAGCAAGGAAGGCACCAGCGGCGGCAGGGGCTTCGCGGGCGGCGGCTGTGGGTGCAATTGATACTGCTGCCGCGACAGCCCTGAGGCGCGGCAACGCGTGCCCATAAAGGATATCCAGCAGGCTCTTTCCTGCGCGAGCTGCAGCCTGCTCGGCCTGGCCGCGCCGGCGGCGGTCGCCGCGGAAGCCTGGGATATCGACCTGGGCCTGATGAGCTACATCGAGCAGGATCGTAATACAGGTATCGAATTCCTGCTAAACGCGCGGCGCGAACTGGCGGACGGTGACGAGGTGTTCGTCGGCCTCGAAATCGACACCCTTACCGGCGCCACGCCCAACGGCGCCACACCGAGCAACGTGGTGCAAACCTTTACCCAGTCATCCGGGGACGGCAGCTACCAGGTCGCGGCCGGCGAGCTGCCGGCGGATGACACGCACATGGACACTCGCCTGGCGGTCGAAGCCGGTTATACGGACCAGGTTTCGAGCCAGTTTGCGATTGGCTACGACGGCCATATTTCGATGGAGTTCGACTATCTGTCGTTCGGATTCGGCAACAACTACCAGTGGGACCTGGATCGGCGTAACACCAGCCTGTACGTCGGTATTTACGGCGAATACAACCGCGTCCACCCGGTGGGCAATATCCCGCTGCCACTATCCCTGATGACGCCGGCGGGAACATTGCAAAATCGGCGCGGATCGGCCGACACCCGAACCGCGGCCGAGCTCAGCCTGGGCCTGACCCAGGTCATCGATCGCCGATCCCTGGTTCAGCTGCGGTTTACCCAATCGTATTTCGAGGGCTACCTGAACGATCCGTACAAGCTGCTCAGCGTGATCGACGACCAGAATCCGGCAAACCTCGGCGCGACCCTCGCCTATCGTTTCGAAAATCGGCCCGAATCGCGCGATCTCAGCACGGTTTACCTGGCCTACAAGCGGGAACTGGAGCGCGGCGTACTCGACGTATCGTTGCGCTACAGCAGCGACGACTGGGAAGTCCTCGCCAGCGCGCTGGATATGCGATTTCGTTACCGCCTGTCCGGCAAACGTTACCTGCAGCCGCACCTGCGCTGGTACCGCCAGCAGGAGGCCGAATTTTACCGTTACAACCTGGTGTCCAGCGAGGCCTTGCCGGAGTATGCAAGCGCCGACACGCGGCTGGCGACATTCGATGCCATCACGATCGGGCTGAAGTATGGTTTTGCCGCCAACAAGGAAGGGACTCACAGCATCGCCGCCGAGTACTACACCCAGCAGGGCGACGGCGAGCCCGACGAAGCGATTGGGCTGCAGCAGGACCAGGACCTGTTCCCGACGCTTAATACCCTGATCATCAAGTACCTGTTCAGCACGCGCTGGTAAGCGCGCCGGGCTTTACTCGACCCGCACGAGAAATTCCTTGCGCTCGTTGGTGTCGAGATCGAACTGCGAACGGTTGGTGTGGTTGATGTGCCGGCCGTAGGTGTGCACCGAAAGCGTGATACGGTCGGTTTCATTGGTGACCTTGTGGATACCGCCGGTCCTCATGCACACCAACTCGCCTTCAGACGCATCGAACTCGTGCTTGACCTCGAGCTCGGCACGGTCGTCGCGGCTGCCATCGTCGATGCGGTTATAGCGCACATTGTGCTCGTTACCCTCGACCCCGGCGACTACCGCCCAGGTACCGTGATCGTGCGGCGGGGTGCCCCTGCCGGGTAACCAGCTCAGTACCAGCACCGCCAGTGAATGGTCGGGTTCTTCGTGCAGCAGATGCACGCCGAATCCCTGCTCCGCGTCGGTCTCGTAGTGTTTCGGCTGCAGCCAGGACTTGTCAGCGACAAAACGCTGCGCCAGCGGCCCCACGCGCCGCAAGATTTCATCTTCATCGGTGGTTTCCGCGGCTATCGCGCGCAAGTCACTGGCGTACTGTTGTAACGAGTATTTATCGGTCATATCGTCAGCCCCCCGGGTAGCGATACCGAACATGATAGCAGAACCCGAGCCGGTGAGATCATGGTAGCAAGCCTTCTCCGGCAACAGGAAATCGTCGCTTTCGAATGCTACGAGTACCTTTTCTTCGTCGATGTTTGAAAAAGTCTGCAATTCCAGCTGTCACCCAAGCGACGGTTAGCCTCGACCCTGATGGTATGGCTCTGATCATCGATATCGATGACGAAACCGGCGAGTATTTCACTCGACTGGGCTATGGTTGAAGGCGAAGCGACTGCCGAGGAAGACATCAGTGTCGGGCCGGCTGTCCGTCGAGTACTCGACCAGCATGCCCAGATCGCCTACGGAATCCAGAACGTCCAAATTCGAGTCGATTCTATATCGAGACAATGACGCGGACGGCGTCGAGCCGCAGGCGCGCATGTTCCAGCGCGGTTTCGAAATGCGCCAGCTGGTTTCGAAAAAATTCGATTTCATCGTCGCGCACACCCGGATTGACCTGCCGCAGCGCCACCAGGCGCTCGACCTCATGCCCGAGTAGCTGGCGCCCACCGCTGCGTGCCGCCTCGATCAGTGCCGGCACCCGCGTATCGGCGATCAGTTCGGCAAACTCCAGCATCCGGGTCAATTGGGTCTGACGCGCCTTGACGACCTTGATCGCGGTATCCTGGTCGACGCGTTGAACCTGGCCCAGCCCGGTTTCCAGCTCCAGGCGGGCGCTGTGATCCTGCCCCGTTTCATCGACCAACACGCGTATACTCGCGTTGGGGAAGTAGCGTTCGTTGTGACTGCGGTAATCGTCGCTGAAATCCATCAGGAAGTGGCACTCGGCCAGCAGCTTGCCCGCCTCGACCCCCGGCAACTGTTGCGCGATCAGCGCGGTATTGCCGAATTCGCTGCTCAGGATCATATCCATCGCGTTACGCACAAATGGGTGTTCCCAGGTCAGGTAATGCAAATCTTCGTTGGCGAGTGCCGCGCTGCGCTCGTAGGTGACTGTCATGCCATCCTCGGGCAGGCCCGGCATTTGCGTCAGCATGTTGTCGCCGGGCGTAATCACCCAGCGGTCCTGGCCGCGGATTTCGCTGTTGACGCCATAACAGTCGTATATGCGTTCCATGAAATTGAACAGGTCGAACTCGAGCTCGCGCTGCATAGCCTCGTCGATCAGTGCGTCGGCAATGCCCGGACGACAGGAGTTGATTTCCAGCAGTCGATCGCGGCCCTGCTGCAATTCCCGATCCAGCGACTGGTGCAGTTCACGCGTGGATTCAATAAAGTCGTCCATCGGCAGCGCGGGGTCGTCCAGGTAACGCTGTAACTCGTGACGCGTATTGAGCCAGACCTGGTGGCCCGCCGGACAGGTGTGCTGAAACGCGCCCAGCGATTCGTGGTACCAGCGAAACAGTACCTGCTGCGCGCTGCCTGCGACATATGGAACATGGATCTTGATCACGGCGTTCTGACCGATTCGGTCGAGCCGTCCGATGCGCTGCTCCAGCAAGTCCGGGTTAAGCGGCAGGTCGTACAGCACCAGGTGATGGGCAAACTGGAAGTTGCGCCCTTCGCTGCCGATCTCGGAACAAATCAACACCTGCGCGCCATCCTCGTGATCGGCAAACCAGGCGGCGGCGCGGTCGCGTTCGATCAGCGTCATGCCCTCGTGGAACAGCGCGGCGCGAATCCCGTATTCCTGTTTCATCCGGCCGACCAGCTGTTGCGCCGTTTGCGACGCGGCGGTTATCACCAGCACCTTGCGATCGCGGTGTTCGCGCAAAAACTCTCCTAACCACAGGCTATAGGCATCGGCGTCGGGGTCGAGCCGCACCGGGTGTAGCTCACGCTCCGGAAAACCGGTCACCACGTGACGTGTATTGCGAAACAGCACACGGCCGGTGCCGTGCTGATCCAGCAGGTCATCGAGTTGCTGGGTAGCTTCAGGATCACCCAGCAAGGCTTCCGCCTGCGCTGCGAGCCGCTGGTAACCCTGCTCTTCCCGTAGAAAACGCGCCAGGCTACTGAAGCGATCGGGGTCGAGCAACCGCAGCCGCGCGAAATGGCTTTCCTTGCCGAGTTGCTCTGGCGTCGCCGTCAGCAGCAATAGCCCGGCGGTTTTTTCGGACAGGTTTTCGACCAGCTGATACTCGGCACTGGCCTGCTCGGGAGTCCAGGCCAGGTGGTGGGCCTCGTCGACCACCAGCAGGTCCCACTCCCCGCCACAGGCCTGCGCCGCCCGGTCCGGATGACCGACCAGGTATTCCAGGCTACACAGCACCAGCTGTTCGCCATGAAACGGATTTTCGCTGCCGTCGAATTCCTCGGGCCCGGTTTCGGGATCATCGAAGCGCGCGGCGTCGAAAATGCTGAACATCAGGTTGAAGCGGCGCAGCATTTCCACGAGCCACTGGTGCACCAGCGACTCCGGGACCACGATCAACACACGGCGCGCGCGCTCGAGCAATAATTGCTGGTGTAGTATCAGTCCAGCCTCGATGGTTTTGCCGAGCCCCACTTCGTCCGCGAGCAGGACGCGCGGCGCGTAGCGACGCGACACCTCGTGCGCGATGTACAACTGGTGCGCAATCAGGCTGGTACGGCTGCCGGCCAGCCCGAACACGGCGGACTGCTGGAGGCGGTTGGCGATCTCGCGCGTCTTGCAGCGCAGGCTGAACCACTTGTTGCGATCGACCTGCGCGTTGAGCAAACGTTCCGCCGGCTGGTTGAGTTGCAGGAAATTGCTCAGGCGGCCCTCGGGCAGATCGACCGGATTGCCGCGTTCGTCCCTGCAACCATAGACAATCAGGCCGTCGGATTCGCTCAACGTCATGACCTGTAAATTCGCGCCGTCCTGTTTCTCGACCCAGTCCCCCTCGCGAAAACGCACCCTGGTCAGCGGCGCGTCGGCGCGCGCATAAATCCGGGTTTCGCCGGTCGCAGGGAAAACAATGCTGACGGTACGGTGTTCGATTTCGATCACCATGCCAAGGCCGAGATGAAGTTCGGCGGCGCTGATCCAGCGCTGGCCGATGACAAAGTCCTGCATATTGATAATGGTCAGAAAATTTCGGCGCGATTATAACAGGCGCGACCGGCTTTCCCAGCATCGCGCACCGCCAGCGCTTTCAATCCGACGAGGTTCGCGAGTCCGTGCTTGCAGTCGCCCTGCATCTTGCACAGAATGCATGCATGATCACACCCGATGCCAGCGGTTATTTCATCACCGGCTCCGATACCGATGTCGGTAAAACCTACATCGCCTGCCAGGTCGTAAGCCAGCTGCGCGCGGCGGGCCTGGAGGTCGAAACCCGCAAACCCGCCGAATCGGGATGCCAACCAGGACCCGGCGGCGAGTTACTGACCAATGACGCGGCCGCGCTACGGCGCGCCAACGGCGAGCGCGAGCCGATCGAACGCATTACCGCCTACCGCTTCCGCGCGGCGCTGGCGCCGCATCGCGCGGCTCGCCTGGAAGGGCGGACGGTGATGCTCGAGAACCTGATCGCGGCCTGCGGACGCGACCAGGCTGATCACTGCCTGATCGTCGAAGGCGCCGGTGGCTTTTACTCACCGCTCGCGGAAAACGGCTTGAATGCCGACCTGGCCGATGCGCTACAGCTACCGGTAATCATCGTAGTCCACGATCGAATCGGCGCGGTGAACCAGGCCCTGATGACACTGCAGGCGGTGACGAGCCGGCATCTGCGCGTGGCCGCGATTGTTCTGAACCAGGTCACGCCAATGGTCGATGCCGACATGGATAACGCCGCCGACCTGCAATGCCATTGCGACCTGCCACTGTTTCGCTGCGAACACGGAGCGCTGCTACCGCCAGTATTCGAGGTTACGGATGGCTAAATCCAGCCTCGACCGCTGGTTGGCGCCCTGGGTCTTTGTCATGACCGGTATCGTTTTCAATATTCTGTCGGCGGTGATCACCCATTATTTCATCGGTCTCAACAACGACCAGATCAACATGATCGACCGCCAGATTCAGCAGAAACAGGTTTTGATCGACAGCCAGTGGCAATCCAAAACCGAGGTTGAGCGCAAACAGGAATTTTTTATCCTGTTACTGGCGGACAGGCCGGCCGCCAACGCTGTAACCGAATCTCTTTACCGCGATTACCTGGCGGCAGTGCAGGCAACCTACGACTTAAAAGACTTCGCCAAGCGCATGCAATTGTCCGCCGGTACCGATTTGAAATTACTGCTGGACCTGAGCGATGCGGCGCAGCAATCGATCATCGAATCGATCAACAACACTTACTTCGAAACCCTGGAACTCCAGGAACGGAAGATGCCGCTCGAGGGTGATAATTCACGTCTGTTCAGCATCGCGATCTTTCTCCAGGTCATTGGCCTGATCCTGGTGCTGGCGCGGGACCTGCGGCGACACTGACAGCGGATGAACAAGGGCTACGCGGTGATCCTCGCCGGTTATATCGGCTGGGGACTGTTTCCACTCTACTGGGCGCTGCTAAACCAGGTACCGGCGCTCGAGGTGCTGTTGCATCGCATGCTGTGGTCGGCGCCGGTACTGTTGCTGCTGGTGCTGCTCAGTCAACGCAGGAGAACCCAGGTCGCGGCCGCGCTGGCATCCTGGCGCGAGCTGAAATGGCTGGCGCTATCGGGTCTCGTGGTTAGCCTGAACTGGGGCATTTACATCTGGGCGGTCGCCAACCATCGCGTGGTCGAGGCCAGCATGGGCTACTTCCTGACGCCGCTGCTGAACGTGCTGGCCGGGGTCATCGTATTCAAGGAAAAACTCGGTCGCGCCAACATTGCCGCGATCCTGTGCGCCGCCGCAGGCGTCGCCTACTACTTCTTCAGCACCGCAACCCTGCCCTGGGTAGTGCTCGCGGTCGGATTCAGCTTCGCGCTCTACGGCCTGTTGCGCAAGCAAATGAGAACCAACGCGGTGCCAGGGCTATTCGTCGAAATCCTGCTTTTGTTGCCGTTTACGCTGGCGCTAATCCTGTGGCTGCACCGGCAGGGAGAGGCAATGTTTCTTAACCAGGCGCCCGTCACCGATATGCTTTTGATTCTCGCCGGGCCGGTAACGGTGCTGCCGCTCGCGTTATTCACAGCGGGCACCCGAATGCTGCCGATGACAACCGTGGGGATACTGTTTTACGTCACGCCTTCGCTGCAGTTTTTCTGCGGCGTGGTATTGCTGGGTGAAACTTTTAATCTCGATAAGCTGTTCGGTTTCATCGGCATCTGGATCGGGCTCGCGATCTTCAGCTACACCCTGCTATCGGCCCGACAAACCGATACCACCACGGTCACCTAGCCCAGGATAAAGGAAGCAGACCGGGAACTAGGCGACGAAATCGGGCATGTTTCCAACTTCGACGATCTTCATCGCGTTGGTGCCGCCGCCGGTGCCCATCAGGTCACCTTTGGTGATAATGACGAGGTCGCCGTCCGCGACTGTACCCTGCCTTTTCATCAGGTCGACGGCTTCCTGGTTGGCCTCGGCGTGATTGGTGTGAATGGTGGGAAAGTAGACCGGGAACACGCCCCGGTAGAGGTTGACCTTGCGGTTGGTCGATTCGTGGCGCGACAACGCAAAAATGGGGATGCCGGAACTGATGCGCGACATCCACAGCGAGGTCGAACCTGATTCGGTCAGGGTGGCAATCGCACGCACGTTCAGGTGATTTGCGGTATACATGGCCGCCATCGCGATGGCTTCATCGACCCGTTTGAAGGTGTCGTCCATGCGGTGCCGCGACTTGATCGCGCGGTTGTGTTGCTCGGCATTGAGACAGATATCGGACATCGATCTAACGGTCTCGCTCGGGTAGAGGCCAGTCGCGGTTTCCGCTGACAGCATGACGGCATCGGTACCATCGAGCACCGCGTTGGCGACGTCGAAAACCTCGGCGCGGGTCGGAATCGGGTTGTCGCGCATCGTCTCCATCATTTGCGTCGCGGTAATTACCACGCAGTTCAGGTCGCGCGCCACCTTGATGATTTCTTTCTGCACCGCGGGTAGCTTGGCGTCACCGATCTCTACGCCGAGATCACCGCGTGCGATCATGATCGCATCGGAGGCCTCGATGATTTCCCTGAGATTGTCGAGCGCCTCGGCGCGTTCTATCTTGGCCACCAGCCCGGCCGCGCTGCCCTCGGCATCGAGCAACGCGCGCGCCTGAAGCATGTCGGCCGCATTACGCGGAAACGACACCGCGAGATAGTCGGCATCGATCATCGCTGCGGTTTTAAGGTCGGCGCGGTCCTTGTCGGTCAGCACTTCAGCGGTGAGCCCGCCGCCCTTGAGGTTGATTCCCTTGTTGTCCGAGAGCGTGCCGCCAACCTGCACCGTACAGTTGATTCGCGGGCCATCGACAGATTCTACCTGCAGCACGATCCGACCGTCATCGAGCACCAGGATATCTTCGATCTTGACATCCTGCGGCAGCTTCTTGTAGGTCACGCCGACCTGCTCGCGGTCGCCCTCGCCATCCGGACATTCGGCGTTGAGGCAAAATTTGTCGCCCACGGCCAGGTTGACCGAGCCATTTTTGAATTTCTCGAGCCGGATCTTGGGACCCTGCAAATCGGCGAGGATGGCCAGGTGGCGATTGTTTTCCAGGCCGATACGCCGGATTTTCTCGGCGCGTGCCCGGTGTTCGTCGGGGGTGCCGTGGGAAAAGTTGAGGCGCACCACGTCGACCCCGGCCTTGATCAGGCTGTCGAGGGCGACATCGGATTCGGTCGCCGGCCCGAGGGTCGCGACGATTTTTGTTCTACGTAGAACCGCTCTCATAGTCTGAGTACCTTTGTTCCAGCATGGCTACTGCCGGTAGTTGTTTACCTTCCAGGAACTCGAGAAAAGCCCCACCGCCGGTGGATATGTACGAAATCCGCTGCGCAATGCCGTACTTGTCGACGGCGGCCAGGGTATCACCCCCGCCAGCTATCGAGAATGCCGGCGAGTCCGCGATCGCCTGCGCCAGCGCCCTGGTGCCCTCGCCAAACTGGTCGAATTCGAACACACCCACCGGGCCGTTCCATACGATAGTCCCGGCCTGTTGCAGTATTGTTGCAAAATGCGACGCTGTTTCGGGGCCGATATCGAAAATCATGTCGTCGTCTTCGACCTCGGAAACGGCCTTGACTTCGGCCGCCGCGCTTTCGGAGAATTCCTTGCCGCAAACGACATCGGTCGGAATGGGAATGTCACCACCCTTTGCCCGCGCCTGCTCGACCAGCCGTCTGGCCTCGGGTATCAGGTCTGCTTCAACCAGTGATTTGCCGACGTTGTAACCCGCCGCGGCGATAAAAGTGTTGGCTATCCCGCCCCCGGGGATCAGCTGATCGACGATGCCGGACAGTGCGTCGAGCACCGTCAGCTTGGTCGACACCTTGGAACCACCGACGATCGCGACGACCGGGCTCGCCGGGTTGTTTAGCGCCTTGCCGAGCGCATCGAGTTCAGCTGCCAGCAGCGGACCGGCGCAGGCAAGCGGTGCAAACCGTCCCGCGCCGTGGGTCGATGCCTGGGCGCGATGCGCGGTACCGAAAGCATCCATGACATAGATGTCGCAAAGCGCGGCGTATTGCCGCGACAGGGTTTCATCGTTTGCCTTTTCGCCGGCATTGAAGCGTACGTTTTCAAGCAGCACGACATCGCCGTCGGACATCGCGGGCGCCTGTTCGAGGTAATCGCTGACCAGCGGCACCGCTTTACCGAGCGCCTCGCCCAGATAATCGGCCACCGGTTTCAGCGAAAACTGCGCCTCCGGGTTGCCCTCCTCGGGCCGCCCCAGGTGCGACATGATCATCAGTCGCGCGCCGGCGTCGATACAGTGTCGAATCGCCGGCAGCGAGGCCTTGATACGCTGATCGCTGCTGACGACCCCATCTTTGACCGGGACGTTCAGGTCCTGGCGGATCAATACGCGTTTGCCGGCCAGATCCAGGCTGGTCATTTCGAGTACTGGCATGGGCGGGGCCTGCTAAGCCGCGATAACGCGCAGCATCTCGACGACCTTGCAGGAGTAACCCCACTCGTTGTCGTACCAGGAGATAAGCTTGACGAAGGTATCGTCCATCTGGATTCCGGCCTCCGCGTCGAAGGTCGAGGTGCAGGCTTCACCACGAAAGTCGGTAGATACCACCTTGTCCTCGGTGTAGGCCAACACGCCTTTCATCGGGCCCTCGGAAGCTGCCTTCATCGCCGCGCAGATGTCTTCGTAGCTGGCACTCTTTTCCAGTTCGACGGTCAGGTCGACCACCGAAACATCCGAGGTCGGCACGCGGAACGCCATGCCGGTAAGCTTGCCGTTGAGTTGCGGCAGCACCTTGCCCACCGCCTTGGCGGCACCGGTCGAGGACGGAATAATGTTTTCCAGGATACCGCGGCCGCCGCGCCAGTCTTTCATCGACGGTCCGTCGACGGTCTTCTGCGTGGCCGTGGCGGCGTGCACGGTGGTCATCAAGCCTCGCTTGAGCCCGAAGTTATCGTCGATAACCTTGGCAATCGGCGCCAGGCAGTTGGTGGTGCAGGAAGCGTTCGAAATAATCGCTTCGCCGGCGTACTTGTCGTGGTTGACACCGAAAACGAACATCGGCGTGTCATCCTTCGACGGCGCCGACATGATAACTTTCTTCGCGCCCGCGTCGATATGCTTTTGCGCGGTTTCCTTGGTCAGGAACAAACCGGTTGCCTCGACCACGACGTCGACATCGAGATCGCCCCATTTCAGCTCCGCCGGATCACGCTCGGCGGTGAGGCGAATATTCTTGCCGTTGACCACCAGGGTATTACCCTCGACCGCAACCTCGCCCTTGAAGCGACCGTGCACCGAGTCATGCTTGAGCATGTAAGCAAGGTACTCCGGCTCGAGCAAATCATTGATGCCTACGATCTCGACATCGCTGAAGTCCTGTGCGGCGCGAAGCACCATGCGCCCGATGCGGCCAAAACCGTTAATGCCGACGCGTATAGTCATGTGAATTCTCCCGTGAGTTAAAGATTAATCTATGCCTAAAAGACTGTTGACCGCTTCCACCACCTTGCCGACGGTGAAGCCGAAATATGAAAATAATTCCTTGGCCGGGGCCGACTCGCCGAAGGTATCGATACCGATGATCACACCGTCACTACCGACGTACTTGTGCCATCCCGCGGTCACCGCGGCCTCGACCGCGATGCGCGCACTGACGCCGGGCGGGAGCACTTCGTCGCGATATTCCTTCGGCTGCAGATCGAATACCGAAGTGCTTGGCATGGAAACCACGCGGATATTCTGACCTTCCAGCGCTTCCGACTCGCACGCTGCCATGGCCAGTTCCACTTCGGAACCGGTCGCGATAATGATGGCGTCGGGGGTACCCTCGCAATCGCGCAGGATATAGCCACCGCGCGCAATAGCCGCGATCTGTTCCGGGCTGCGCGCCTGGTGCTTGAGGCCCTGGCGAGAAAACACCAGGCAACTGGGCCCTTCCCGGCGCTCGATAGCGGCCTTCCAGCAAACCGCGGTTTCGACCGTATCGCAGGGACGCCATAGCTGCATGTTCGGAATCATGCGCAAAGTTGGAATCTGTTCTACCGCCTGGTGCGTCGGGCCGTCTTCGCCGAGCCCGATCGAATCATGGGTGTAGACGAAAATACTCTGAATTTTCATCAGCGCCGCCATGCGCAAAGCGTTGCGCGCGTAATCTGAAAATACCAGGAAGGTAGCACCGAAAGGGATGAACCCGCCGTGCAGCACGATGCCGTTAAGCATCGCCGACATGCCAAACTCGCGCACCCCGTAATTGATATAGTTGGCATCGGGCGATTCGGCGCGCATCGGCTTGAAACCCGACCACTCGGTGCCGTTGGAACCGCCCAGGTCGGCGGAACCGCCGAACAGTTCTGGCAGTAGGGGCGAATAGGCCTCGATCGCCGCCAGCGAAGCCTGGCGCGTGGCCCTGGTTTCCGCAGCCTCATCAACCTCCGCTATAAACGCCTGCGCCTCCTCTTCCCAGTGATCGGGTAACTCGCGATTAACGCGGCGTTCGAATTCTGCGGCCAGCTCCGGATGCTCGGCCTTGTAATCGGTGAATTTCTGGTTCCAGGCCTTTTCCTGGGCCTGCCCTTTTTCGCGATGATCCCAGCCCTTGTAGACTTTGTCGGGTACCACGAACGGCTCGTGCTCCCAGTTCAATTCGACCCGCGCCAACGCCACCTCATCCTCGCCCAGCGGTGCACCGTGGCAGGCGTGACCACCGGCCTTGTTGGGGGAGCCGTAGCCGATGACGGTTTTACAGCAAATCAGCGAGGGTTTGGCGGTAATCGCGCGCGCGGCCTCGATCGCAATCTTGATTTCGTCCGGGTTGTGCCCGTCGACCTCAACCACGTGCCAGCCGTAGGCCTCGAAACGCTTCGGCGTGTCGTCGAGGAACCAGCCTTCGACCTTGCCGTCGATCGATATGCCGTTGTCGTCCCAGAACGCAACCAGCTTGCCCAGCCCGAGAGTCCCCGCAAGCGAACAGGCTTCGTGTGAAATCCCTTCCATCATGCAGCCGTCGCCCATGAAAACATAGGTAAAGTGGTCGACTATATCGAAATTATCGCGATTGAATTCGGCGGCCAGCGCGCGCTCTGCGATCGCCATCCCGACGGCGTTACAGATACCCTGCCCCAGTGGTCCGGTGGTGGTTTCGATACCCGGTGCGTAGCCGTGCTCGGGATGACCGGGCGTCTTCGAGTGCAGCTGGCGAAAGTTCTTGAGGTCTTCGATGGTGACATCGTAACCGCTCAGGTGCAGCACCGAGTAAGGCAGCATCGAACCATGCCCGTTCGACATTACGAATCGGTCGCGATTGCTCCATTCCGGGTTAGCCGGGTTGTGGCACATGAAGTCGTTATAGAGGACCTCGGCGATATCAGCCATCCCCATGGGCGCACCGGGATGACCGGAATTAGCCTTTTGCACGGCATCCATGCTCAGCGCCCGAATCGCATTGGCCAGCGTTTTACGAGATGACATTGATCGCCCCCGGTATCGAAGTTTTCATCATAAGCTATTGATTAATAGAGAAATAATATGGTTAAAGCTGTTCACCTGACGATCCGGCCGGTAACTCACTTTCTCTGACACGTACCCTGTCGACAAGGCGCGCTATTCTCTCGTAAATGCATATCGACAGCAACTCATAAAATCTTCTACGGGTATCCAGCTTTTATATAGTGCGCGCAATGAGTGCTGTTATTTTCATTCGCGTTACATATAATTCGCTTTTTTCAATATTGGCGCGGGGCTAGCTATGTCGGGTTCATACATTTTCACATCCGAGTCGGTATCGGGCGGCCATCCGGACAAGATGGCGGACCAGATTTCCGATGCGGTGCTCGATGCGCTGCTGGAGAAGGATCCACGCTCCAGGGTTGCCTGCGAAACCCTGGTCAAGACCGGCATGGTGCTGCTGGCCGGTGAGATAACGACCAACGCCGAGGTCGACATGGAAGCGCTGGTGCGCGACACGGTTTGCGAAATCGGTTATGACAATCCGGAATGCGGTTTCGACGGCAAGACCTGCGCGGTGCTAACCGGTATCGGCAAACAGTCCGGCGATATCGCGATGGGCGTCGACGAGGGCGATAACAAGGAACAGGGTGCCGGCGACCAGGGCCTGATGTTCGGCTACGCCTGCAGCGAGACCGACGTCTTGATGCCGGCTCCGATTACCTACGCTCATCGCCTGGTTCGCCGCCAGCGCGAGGTGTTCAAATCAGGTGAACTCGACTGGCTGCAGCCCGACGCCAAGAGCCAGGTAACGCTGCGATACGAACATCACACGCCTATCGGTATCGAGGCGGTCGTCCTGTCTACCCAGCACAAGGAATCAGTCGACCTGAAAACCTTGCGCGAGGGAGTAATGGATACGATTTTAAAACCGGTATTGCCCGAAGCATGGCTGGCGCAGTGTAAAGACGAAAACATCCACATCAACCCAACCGGACGCTTTGTCGTCGGCGGACCCGTGGGTGACGCCGGCTTGACCGGTCGCAAGATTATCGTCGATACCTATGGCGGCATGGCGCGTCATGGCGGCGGCGCCTTCTCGGGCAAGGATCCGTCCAAGGTCGATCGCTCGGCCGCTTATGCGGCTCGCTACGTGGCGAAGAACATCGTCGCCGCGGGCATTGCCGAGCGCTGCGAAGTGCAGGTATCCTACGCGATCGGTGTCGCCGAGCCGACCTCGATCAGCGTCGATACTTTCGGTACCGGCACCATCGCCGACGACCGCATAATCCAGCTCATCCGCGAGCATTTCGATTTGCGCCCCAAGGGTTTGATCGCGATGCTCGATCTGATACGGCCGATCTACAAGCCCACCGCGGCCTACGGGCATTTCGGGCGCGAAGATCTCGACCTGAGCTGGGAGCGCGTCGACAAGGCGGAGGCGTTGAAGTCTGACGCGGGACTTTAGCGATTAATCGGCGGGGCTGATCCAAATTGACAGCCGCGCGTATATAGTTACACTATTTGGTCCCTTTAATTCGGGGGACTTGTGTGCGAGGAGCGTTGCGACAGCCTTGCCCACATACCTTACCAGCGATCGTCGCGAGTGCGGCGAGACGCCTCCTTGCGGGGGCGCACGCAGCGGAGAACGGCGTCGGCGTAGTCACGCTACGTCCTGTCTTTCGCAGCATGCACGGCACGGTGTGTACT
>Ga0316201_10000846_pt1 | contig 19175 bp, 18 predicted proteins | sample CS6wburrow_MG_FD_204516 | JGI IMG/M metagenome (GOLD analysis project Ga0316201, IMG submission 204516) | Coastal sediment microbial communities from Delaware Bay, Delaware, United States - CS-6 worm burrow | ecosystem: Environmental > Aquatic > Marine > Coastal > Sediment | place: USA... | reverse complement strand
CCTCCTCGAAAGCGACGTGAAGTATTTCGAGACCTACCGTTTTCAGCTCGACGACATTGTAAAGAGCAAGCCGCTGGACCCGGTATTTGAGATGTTTGAGGTCTATCAGACACGGGTCCGCGAGCGCTTGACATTCGCCCTGTCGCAACTCGAAACCGAGCCTGACTATACCTCTACGAGCCACTACGAATTTGACCGCTCAGAGTCAGCCTGGGCCGCCGACACCGCCGAACTTGACGAGATCTGGCGCAAGCGCGTAGTCAATGATGCCTTGAACCTGGCCCTCGAAGACGAGCCTTGGGAGAAAATCCAGGAGGTGCTTTCAAAGCGCTACAAGGGTTTCATCAAGCGCCTGGACCAGGTCAACAATGACGACGTGTTTGAGCGCTTCATGAATGCTTTTGCGCACGCGCTGGATCCTCACTCGAGCTATCTCTCACCACGCAACTCCGAGGAATACCGAATCCAGATGAGCTTGTCTTATTTTGGCATCGGTGCGTCGCTGCAGACCGAGGACGATTTCGTAAAGATAGTCGGTATCATCCCCGGGGGACCGGCAGCAATAGACGGCAAGCTTCAGCCCAATGATCGCATTACAGGCGTGGCTCAAGGCATCGAGGGAGAGGTTGAGGATGTCATCGGCTGGCGCCTGGACGATGTCGTCGACCTGATTCGAGGGCCCGCCGACTCGGTTGTTCGCCTGGAGATTATTCCAGCCAACGCGCCGCCGGGAAGCCCGAAGAAAATTATCGACCTCACCCGTGACCAGGTAAAACTCGAAGAGCAGGCAGCGAAGAGCGATATCGTCAAGATAGAGCGCGGCGGCCGTGAATGGTCTATCGGCGTGATCGAAGTGCCGAGCTTTTATCGTGACTATCGGGCACTCAGCAACGGCGACAAGAATTACACCAGCACCACCAAAGACGTAAAGCGCCTCATCGGTGAACTCGAAGAGCAAGGAATAGACGGGCTCGTCATCGACCTTCGGGGCAACGGTGGCGGTCATCTGACAGAAGCAACCGCTTTGTCAGGTCTTTTCATAGACAACGGTCCGGTTGTTCAGCTGCGCAATGCTAACGGGCGCATTAGTCGCCTTGATGACCCAGACCCGGTTGCCCGAGTTGCCTACAACGGTCCGCTGGCAGTGCTGGTAAACCGCTTCAGCGCATCGGCCTCCGAAATCTTTGCCGCCGCAATCCAGGACTATGAGCGGGGTGTCATTGTTGGCCAACAGACGTTCGGCAAAGGCACCGTGCAAAACCTGTACTCACTGGACCAGTACCTGAGGCCCGATGGCGACAAGGGATATGGCCAGCTCACTTTGACTATCGGCAAGTACTACAGGGTAACGGGTGAAAGCACACAGCATCGTGGCGTGGACCCCGATATAGCGCTGCCATCGGGCATCGATGCGGAGCTGGTTGGCGAGAGCGTACGCGACAGCGCCCTGCCCTGGGACACCGTACAGACCACACGATTCCGCGCCGGGCAACCACTGGACAGCACCATTCAGTCGCTGAGTGTCAATCACGTCGAACGCTCCAAAGATGATCCAAACTATCAGTACCAGATGGACGTCATCCGCGCCGCGGAGAAAATCCGGTCGCAGAAGACGGTCTCGCTGAATATCGAGACCCGTCGGGCCGAGCGCCAGTCAGATCTGGATAAACGTCTCGAACGCGAGAATGCTCGTCGGGTTGCGCTTGACCTGGAGCCCATAGAAAGCCTCGACGATGTTTCGATCGACGAACTGCCGGACGTACTGCTCGATCAGGCTGCCGGAATTGCGGCCGACCTGGCCAATATGCGCCAAATCCCCCTGAAACCCGAGCGTACAGCCCAGATTAAGCCTTAATGACCCGGTCTTGCAGCATCAAATCGAGGTGTTATACTCGACTATAACACTCGGATGCTCGCTTTATTGCTGCTAGCGTTGCGGCAACGGGAGACAGCATGGCAGGACGGTTCTTGACACCCTATTCGGGCAGGCTATACGCAGTTTGCGTCGCGACCTGGCTACTCGCGGTGTCCTATACCAGCCCTGTATTCGCCTCCTCACCCCCGGCGACAGCCAGCGACGCCCCGGGTGGCACCCTGCCGGAGGTTGCGACCGAGCAACTGCATTCACTGGTCACGGATGATTTTGATGCCGGAAATACCGTGAATGAGCGACCCAACGACACTGACGGCAGTTTCAAACCGGCCGACTACCTGACGCCCGAGAACGAGTCTGCACTCCGCGAGTTGCTCCAGGAAGGCGTCGAGGATAGCCCTGCGCCTCCGGATGACGCCGACACCGCAGCCGAGGAAGACACACCGGCGACCATCAAGGCGCGCATGCCGGGCGTATCGGACATTGAGCTGGAACGGTACAAGAGGTACATGTACCGGCGGGATATCTGAAACCCGTCAGCGGCTAAGAACTTTCGCGATCCCGAAGAAATTCTCGCCGAGCAGACTTGCATCCGAGCGATGAACAACGTCGTTTGCATCTATCGCAAATACCGTTGATACCGTCGCCGGTATTGGCACCGCATCGTCTTCATGGCGAAAATGCGCACTGTCACCGATCAGCTTGGCACGTTTGCGCAACACATCTGCCGAATCCGACTTGCCGCTTTCCGCATTCATGCGCTGTTTTAGTCTCTTCAGCAGGACGTCACAGTCCCGCTTGTTGCCATAGTTGATCGCACCGACGCTTTTCTCACTGGCCTCTTTTGCCAGCTGAACCAGGCCGTCCTCTTCGAAGTGCAGGTAAAGCTGTTGGCTGAATGCGAGGATCATGAAATTAATTGACCGCTTCGCCGCGACATCAAGCCCCTCGTGGTCCGGCGGCACACGAAGCTCAACAGCCTCCAGTTCCTTGAGCAGCTTACGCTCCTTTTGCTGCGATGCAGCTATGCTGGCTTCGATCTCCACAATCTCGGCGTCGACGGAGCGACCAAGAAACAGCCTCTTGAGCCCGCCCATTGTTTCCAGCGCTTGCTGCGCGGTCAGCAACCTGTCCTCCGACAGCTGCAACGCCACACGGCACTCGCCGGCTCGACTCTGGATTTCCTCCGCTTCTCGAGCACGCTGTTGGTTCCAGCCCTCGAGTACCCTGCAATGCACCCGCTTCTCTCTCTGCTGCTTCAGCTCCTCGGCAAAACGAAGCAGCTGTTTCTGGCAATGCAACGACAGTGCCCGTAGCTGGTAGAACACGACAACGTTGTAGACCCAGTCAGGATCGAGAAGCAGGTTTTCCAGGTGCTGTAATTGCTGTTGGACACGGGCCGTTGCGCCCTGATGATGCTTCACGCGATCCTGCAGCTCGTACTTTTCATTGCGCAGTGCTGCGAATTCTTTCTTCAGCTCCGCACGGTTGCGGAAGAGATCGACAAGCTTGTCGGCCTCATGCGTGTCAGTCGCATCATTCTTGAAGATTGTCGTCAAACTCGCCAATGCTGGATCTCTTTACATAATACAGCTCGAGCGGACGTTCGCCGAGCTTGTTCAGGCGTTAATGATGACAATTGATCAGTTGTCAGACTCTGACTGAATCGACACTTTGAGAAACTCGTGAAACGCAGTCTATTGGCGTTCCAGCACCAGATGACCGCTGTCAGAAAGGTATTCCAGCCACTTGTTGAGAATACTGTTGCGCCGCCAGCGCCGGTCGAGCTCACTACGATGCTCGCGCACAAATTGCCGGAGCGCCTCGTGGCGCTGGTTCTGTCCGATTGCCATGGCCTCTGCCTGCTGCCCGTCCAGATAGACACGAATCGTCATATCAGGATCAACAAGCAGACCGTCGTCGGTTTCGAAGTGGTAAGTCAGGGACAAGGTCACCGTGTAGCGACAGCGCTCGAGAACCTCGACATGAAGGTCACAGTCGCCGGCAACGCGGGATCGGAAACAACCATCGAGGCGAGCAACCTCAGGAATCAACCTGAGTAGACGCAGATAGTTGCTTTCGTACAGCGCCATCAGGCCAACGAAACTACCGCGCTTCAGTATCGTCTGCGGAACAAGATGTGTGTCAAGCATCATGGCTCAAATATAGCATGCAGCGAGAGCCGATGATCAGGGCCGTACTCTGCGCTCGACGCCGGTGCTGTTCAGAATACGACTGGAAATCTCCTCGATAGAGAATTCGGTGGTATCGACATGCGGAATACCGTAACGGCGGAATAATTTCGCCGACTCCCTGAGCTCGAACCTCACCTGTTGAGCCGAAGAATACTTGCCCATAGGGCGGCGTTCCTTGCGTATCTGCTGAAGACGTACTGGCGAAATGGTCAAACCAAACAACTTCTTCTTGTGGGCCTTCAAAATACCCGGTAATTCGCCGATTTCGAGCTCCTCATCGGTGAGCGGATAATTGGCCGCATAAACACCATATTGCAATGCCAGGTATAGGCAAGTGGGCGTTTTGCCAGAGCGTGAAACACCGATAAGAATGACATCCGCCATGTCGTAATTTCGACTTATTCCGCCATCGTCATTCGCCAATGCGAAGTTGGTCGCTTCCATACGCCGCATATATGCATCGATATCGCTCATGCCATGCGCGCCACCCAGGGCAAAGGACGGGGCCTCGTCCAACTCCGCGGAGAGTGGCTCGAGAAAAGCGTCGAAAATGTCGAGATGCAGGCCTTTTGCCGATTTAACAATTGTCCGTAGTTCTGGCTGCACCAGTGTAGAGAAAACAATAGGATTCAGGACATCATTATCGCTGGCGGCATCTATCGTCTGCACGGCTTCCCTCGCCTTGTCTTCACTGTCTATAAATGGCAAAGTCACCTGCCGAAAATTCTGTCCGGGAAACTGCGAAATAAGACTGTGTCCAAGCGCCTCGGCGGTGACACCGGTCTGGTCAGAAAGAAAATATACAGAGCGTTCAACCATTGGTGGGATTCTCCATTTCCTGCCGAAGAACACAAGGGAGTCTGTCTTGGAGCCATATGTCATCAAGCTCGAAGAGCTTGGCATGGACGACGTTGAAATCGTCGGTGGAAAGAACGCATCGCTCGGCGAAATGATCAGAAACCTCAGCGAGCTTGGTGTTTCGGTACCCGGTGGCTTCGCAACGACCTCTGCCGCGTACAGAGACTTCCTGGGCGACAGTGGGCTCGACAAGAAGATCAATGCTCTGCTCGACGATCTCGATGTTGACAATATCGCAGCGCTGACCGACGCCGGGAAGACAATCCGCAACTGGGTAATGGAAACGCCTCTACCCGAAAGGCTGATGGACGACGTCCAAACCTCATTTGAAGAGATGAGCGGCGGTAAGGATATAGCCGTTGCCGTGCGTTCTTCCGCCACGGCTGAGGACCTCCCCGATGCCTCGTTTGCCGGACAGCAAGAGACGTTTCTCAATGTTCGCGGGCTGGACAACCTCGTTGAAGCGATGCATCAGGTCTTTGCATCGTTGTTCAACGATCGTGCGATTGCCTACCGCGTGCACCAGGGATTCGATCACAGCCAGGTGGCGCTGTCGGCCGGCGTGCAGACAATGGTCCGGAGTGACGTCGGCGCCGCGGGCGTACTGTTCACGCTCGACACCGAGACGGGTTTTCGCGACGCCGTGTTCATTACTGCATCGTATGGCCTCGGCGAGACGGTAGTACAAGGTGCGGTGAATCCGGACGAGTTTTACGTCTTCAAGCCCGCACTCAAGGCCGGCAAGCACCCAATCCTGCGCAAGAACCTTGGTAGCAAAGCGATCAAGATGGTCTACAGCGACGACCCGACACCAGGCAAGACGGTTGAGACGGTGGATGTTGATGAGAGCCAAAGTCAGAGCTTCTCGATCAGTGACGACGACGTTATTGCCCTCGCCAAAATGGCGGTGACCATTGAAGATCACTATGGGCGGCCAATGGACATCGAATGGGGCAAAGACGGCAATGATGGCAAGCTCTATATTCTGCAGGCCCGACCAGAGACAGTTCAGAGCCGCAGTGGCCGCACGATACAGCGTTACACTCTAAAGGCACACTCGGACGTCGTCATCGCCGGCCGCAGCATTGGGCACAAAATCGGCGCCGGTACAGCGAAGGTCATTCGCTCAGTGGCAGAGATGGACCGTGTGCAGCCAGGCGACGTACTGGTTTCCGACATGACCGATCCGGACTGGGAGCCGGTCATGAAGCGCGCGTCGGCCATCGTCACGAACCGGGGGGGACGCACCTGCCACGCAGCCATAATCGCACGAGAGTTAGGCATTCCTGCTGTCGTCGGTTGCGGTGACGCGACGGAGATTATTGCTGATGGTATGGACGTGACCGTCAGCTGTGCCGAAGGAGATGAAGGCATCGTCTATCGCGGGAACCTTGAGTTTGAGCAGACGTTGATCGAACTCGACTCACTCCCGGAGATTCCGGTCAAAATCATGATGAATGTTGGCAATCCGGATCGGGCCTTTGACTTTGCCGCCATTCCAAATCGCGGTGTCGGGCTGGCGAGGCTCGAGTTCATAATCAACCGCATGATCGGCGTGCACCCGCAGGCCCTGCTGGAGTACGAACAGCTTGACGAGGAAACTCGCCAGGCTGTCGACGAGCAAATGGCAGGTTACGAGGAGCCCGTCGAGTTCTTCGTTGAAAAGCTGGCCGAAGGCGTCGCAACGATAGCCGCTGCGTTCGCGCCGGAGCCGGTCATCGTCCGGCTTTCGGACTTCAAGTCAAACGAATACGCCAATCTGATCGGCGGCGAAAAGTATGAACCCGACGAAGAGAATCCGATGCTGGGCTTTCGCGGCGCAGCCCGGTACGTATCGGATAGCTTCCGCCCCTGCTTTGAGCTCGAATGCCGAGCGCTCCGACGCGTGCGCAACGACATGGGCCTGACCAATGTGCAGGTCATGATTCCGTTTGTTCGCACCGTGCAACAAGCCAAAGATGTCATTGAGCTCATGGCCTTGAATGGCCTCGAGCGAGGTAAAGACGACCTCAAAGTGATCATGATGTCTGAGTTACCAACCAATGCCCTGCTGGCTGACCAGTATCTCGACTATTTCGATGGCATGTCTATCGGTTCAAACGATATGACGCAGCTTGCGTTGGGCCTCGACCGGGATTCAGCGCTCGTAGCGGATACTTTCGATGAACGTGACGACGCCGTCAAAGCCCTGTTAGCGATGACGATATCCGCCTGCAAGCGCCGCGGAAAATATGTGGGTATCTGCGGTCAGGGCCCATCAGATCATCCGGACCTGGCGCGCTGGCTGCTCGACCAGGGAATCGAGAGCATGTCCCTGAACCCCGATACAGTTATCGAAACCTGGATGTTCCTGGCAGGTGAAAAAGTCTGATCAGAAACGGTCGTAACGTGACGGACGCTGCCAGCGCACACGCGGCAGCCAGATGCCAAGCAAGATGCCGATCAGCAAGACCAATGCCCCGGCCATGAACCAGTAACGCGTCGTCTGACTCGATAACTGGCGATTCTCCTGCTCAAGCGTATCGGCCTTGATTTGCGCCGCCGCCAGCTGATCCATCAGTGACTGATTTTGAGAATTGATTGCCAGTACGTTGGCCGCCGTGCGCTTGATCTCGGCAAGCTCCTTCTCGACAGCCGCTTTCTCGCGTTCGAGTTTGGCTATCTGCCGATTCGCGGAATCGTATTCAGCCTTCACGGCCTTCATCTGCGCGTCCAGCGAGCTACCCCTAGACGTCGCACTTGTCAGCTGGCTGGTGAGATTTTCCAACTGTTCGCGCGCGCTCGGCTCATTCATCAGGTAACGCGTAAGAACCCAACCCTCAGTGCCCCCCGGAGTACGCACACGCGAGTAGCCGGACTCCGAGTCGCGCTCCAGTACCTCCAGGCGCAATCCACTATCGATCATCAGCTGAATCGCATTGCTCGTACTGGGCCCGGATCGCAGCGTTATTTCGAACTGGTCGCTAACCCAGGCTGGCGCCGCAAATACGGCCGTGTTGACCAGCAGTGCGCAGACACAGGCTATCCTGACTATCATTTTCATCATTTTCTCGCTGGGGCCCCGGCCGGAAAAAGGCAACTATAAGCCAAGGCTCTTATGCCTGCCAGCCGGAATGCGACCAGGCTAGTCGTTTATTGGCGACAGGGTTGAGATGTTCTGCTCCCAGTTCTGGCCGTCGAACGGCGTGACCTGAATGGAAGTAATGGTATCGGGATCCAGGCAATTCACGTTGACGCTGATGCCGTGCGGATGGGAGCGCGGAACGTAGAAGGATTTCACTCCACAATGCCGGCAGAAATGATGCTTCGCAACACCGGTATTGAAGGTGTATGTCTGCAGGTCTTTCTCGCCCTGAAGCAATCTGAACGCATTCGCCGCAACCAGCAGGTGCAGATAGCCGGACTTCTTGCAGATACTGCAATTGCACTGATCCGCGGCAATGTCCGATGGCGCATCGACTTCAAAGCGCACTCGCCCACAGTGACAGCCGCCCGTATGCGCCGTCATGGCTATCGCTATTTCACTTTCTGCCATACGACCACCAGGTTATTCGAAGGAACGGCATATAAACTCAATCTGCGCAGCCCTTGTGCACTACAAGCTTCGTCAAGGTCCTCGAGATCCCGAATACCCATCGCGGCATGGCGCGAACGCAGGCTGACATCGAAGCGCGCATTACTCGCAGTATTGAATTCCCCGAATCGACGAAACGGGCCATAGAGACAAAACACGCCTCCCACTCGCAGTGCGCTGCCAACCAGTGCCACCATCTTGATCACCGTATCGAAGCTCATGATGTGCGCTGTATTCGCTGAAAACACGGCGTCAAACTTGCTACCGATATTCGCCTGCGATACGTCGAGTGATAGTGGAGCAAGTACATTCGTCAGGCTTGCGTCGGCAAGCCGCGCCAAGATGCCTGCGTGGTTCTCATCGAGATCGCTGGTTTGCCAGCGCAAGTTTCTGAGCTCGGACGCGAAGTGGACGGCATGCTGGCCCGTCCCCGAGCCGATCTCCAGCACTTCGGAACAATCTCGGAATTCATTGCGCAGGATTTCGAGAATTGGCGCCGCATTCTGTTCCGCCGCCGCCGACCAGGGCTTTCTGAAATCAGACTGCAAACGCGTCCAGCACGTCGGCATCGAACAAATTATCCCGATACCAGGCGAGTTCCTCAATCGAATCGCGGATATCAGCGAGTGCCAGATGCTCGGACTCCTTGGTAAATCCCGCGGCAACCGACGGCGCCCACTGCTGTGCAAGTATCTTCAACGTGCTGACGTCCAGGTTCCTGTAGTGAAAGAAGCCTTCAAGCTCCGGCATTTCCCGGGCAAGAAAGCGCCGATCCTGGCAGATGCTGTTGCCGCACATCGGGGATGCGCCCTCGTCGACCCACTCCTGCAGAAAGGCCAGGGTCTCGGCCTCTGCATCGGCTAGGGTGATGTCGCTTTCCAGCACCCTGGCGATCAGACCTGATTGGCCGTGCTGGCGTCTATTCCAATCGTCCATGGCATCAAGGCGCTCCTGCGCAAGCCAAACGGCAAGCACAGGGCCCACTGCCAGTTCATTGAGATACTTATCCGTCACGATAGTGGCGATCTCGATGATCGTATCGTGCTGGGTATCCAGCCCGGTCATCTCGAGATCAATCCAGATCAGGTTACTTGAACGATCAGCTTCGCTCATCGACATCTTGTTTTTCCGTTGCAATCGACCGGCGTAGTTTACATGTCTTGGGTGTGCAAGGCTGCCGCCAGGCGGCATACTGCCACCCATGAGCATGTCCAGAGCCACAGTAGTTGCAACCTACAGCCGTCGCATGGGGCTTCGGCTGGCCAATGGCGAGTCGGCCGATGCTCGCATCAAGGGCAAACAGCTCAAGCCCGTCTGCGGGGACAGGGTTGCGGTCGAACCCATCAGCAATGAGTCTGACTGGCTGATAACAGCCATAGAGTCACGCGACAACGAGCTGACCCGGCCAAATATGCGCGGGCAAACCGAGGTCCTGGCCGCAAATCTCGATTATCTGCTCGTCGTCGCCGCGGCAGAACCCAAGGCCGACTGGTTCATCGTCGATCGCTATCTCTGTGCCGCCGAACTAATGGGCATTGGCGCCGCTGTTGTCTACAACAAGCTCGACCTCGAAACGGATACCACAGCTGCGGAGCAGGAGCTCACGAATTATGCGAAGGCCGGTTACGATGTCGTTCGATGCAGCGCCATCGACGGTACCGGCATCAGTGAGATCGCCAACCTGTTAAACAGGCGCTGCGCAATTATTGTCGGGCAATCGGGCGTCGGTAAATCGAGTCTCATCAACCGCCTTATCGGCGACGACAAGCAGCGCACCTCCTCAATCTCGGACAAGACGCGCGAGGGTCGTCACACGACAGTGAACTCCGAAATGATCGACCTGCCTGGCGGCGGTACTGTGATCGACTCACCCGGCGTCCGTGACTATGCGCCTTCCCTGGAATCAACCTCTGTCGCCGCTCTGGGGTTCAGAGAAATCACGCAAGCAGCACAACAGTGCCGGTTTTCAAACTGCAGGCATCTGCGCGAGCCCGGTTGCGCAGTTAAGGTGGGCGTCGAGAATGGCACTATCAGCGAGCGCCGCTACGACAGCTATAAACGCGTCATCAACCTGACGGAACAGTTGTCCGAGGGTCGCTACTGATAAAATGCTAGCCGGGCGGCCAACTGAGCGCCCTTCCGCCGAGCAGGTGCAGGTGTATGTGGAAAACGGTTTGTCCGGCGGCCTCGTTGCAGTTCATGACCGCTCGATACCCTTCTTCAGAGAACCCTTCGCGCGCCGAGATTTCTTTAGCGGCCGCGTACAAGCCGCCGACCAACGCATGATCTTCCTCAGCAATATCATTGATCGTCGCGATGTGCTTGCGCGGGATGATGAGCACGTGAGTCGGCGCTTGCGGATTGATGTCCCTGAACGCGATCGCCGTGTCAGATTCATAAACTATGTCCGCGGGGATTTCGCCCTCTAGTATCTTGCAGAACAGGCAGCTTGCGTTAGCCAAGAAAGTCTCCTTCTAGTCTACGGCGCGGCGTCCAAAGAACGCGTGCGAAAGCGTTCCGCCGTCCACGTATTCGAGTTCTCCGCCGAGCGGCACACCGTGCGCGATACGGCTGGCCTGCACGGACTGCTGGCCCGCCAGTTCGGCAAGGTAATGCGATGTTGCGTCACCCTCTACGGTCGGGTTGGTCGCGATGATCAACTCCTTGACCTCGCCCTGCGCCAACCACTCTTCCAGCCGTCGCAAGCCAAGCTCCTCAGGCCCGATACCGTCCAGCGGCGACAGATGCCCCATCAGGACAAAGTAGTGCCCGCGGAACCCGGTTGCGTCCTCTATCGCCATGACGTCAGCAGGGGACTCCACCACACAAAGCTGCGTTGCATCGCGGCCGCTAGCCGAGCAGATCGAGCACAGCTCATGCTCGGTGAACATCCTGCATCTACTGCAGTGACCGATGCCACTGACCGCATCGGCAAGCGCGCTGGAAAGCCCGCTGGCGCCTTCCCGATCTCGCTCAAGCAGGTGAAAAGCTATTCGTTGCGCAGACTTCTGCCCGACGCCAGGCATACACCGCAGGCCGTCAATCAGGCGAACCAAGAGGGGTGAGTAGGACACGTCAACGAGTCTCTAGAATGGCAGCTTCATCCCGGGCGGTAAGCCCAGGCCCGCCGTCATGCCGGAGTACTTATCCTTGACAGTCTGCTCGACCTTGCGGATCGCATCGTTAAAGGCAGCAGTAATCAGGTCTTCAAGCATTTCTTTATCGTCAGCCACGAGCGAATCGTCGATTTCGATCCGCTGTACCTGGTGCTGACAGGTCATCGTAATCCGCACCATTCCGGCCCCGGATTCCCCGCTAACCGTCAGGGACGCCATTTCCTCCTGTGCTTTCTGCATGTCGGCCTGCATTTGCTGCGCCTGCTTCATTAACTGACCGATACCACCCTTCATGCCTGTTCTCCCAACATTCTGCTTAATCCGATCGCGACGGGCTGATCAACTCAATGCTGTCCGCTTTCAGCTCAGCGCCGAACATGTTCTTCATGGCCTGCACATTTGGATCCGCTTCCAATTCCTGTCGCGCCGCTTCCATCTTCTCATCCGCCATGCGCGATTCCTGCTGCACTGGCGTCTCGCTTGCCTCCGCACCAATCGTCACATCGACAAGCAAGTTCTCACCAAAGTGCTTGGACAGTGACTCTGCCAGCGCGTTCTTTCTTGACTTGGTCAGCAAAGACTCGGATCGGGGGTCCAGCCCCAGGTGCAGGGTATTGCCTTCGCGCCGCAGGAACGCGCAGTTGCTGGCGAGCAGGCGCAGGGTTCCGGCCAGACCAAGATCGGCAACCAGCTGATTCCAGTCCGGGTCTTTCCATTCCTGGGATGCTGATGGTCGTGCAGCGGCCGCTGCTTCCTTAGGCGCCGTCGCTGGCTCCGGGCTTGTCTTCCTGGGCGGCACCGGCTTCGATTGGCCTCCAGCCTCTGTTGACGCAGCTTCACCAGTCGCCGGTCGAAACGCGACCATTCGCAGCAGCGTCATCTCGGTGCCGCTTCGTGGATCCGGCGCCAGGTTCAAGTCCCGACGTCCCGTGACGGCAATTTGATAAAAGAGCTGCACATCGGATGGCGACAGCACGTCGGCCAGTGAGGCAATTTCCTGCTCACTAATTTCGTCTTCGCTATCACAGGTACCGACAAGCTGATAGACCGCAACACGCTGCAGGTCGCGTGCGAGATCCTCCAGCAAACGCGAATAGTCTGGAAACTGCTCGTCAATCTCCCGGATCGCGTCGATAAGCCCCTTCGCATCGTTACCAGCCAGCAGCCGGGTCAGGCGGGACACATGATCGCGATCAATCGTCCCAAGCATTAACGCAACCTGGCTTTCCTCGATCTTGCCGCCGCAGTAAGCGATCGCCTGGTCCAACAGGCTGAGCGCATCGCGCATGCTGCCATCTGCGGCCCGTGCCAATAACGCCAACGCTGCCGGCTCGACATCGACAGACTCCGCTTCGCAAATATACGCGAGTCGATCCGAAATCAATCGCGGCGTCATGCGTTTCAAATTGAATTGCAGACAGCGTGACAGAACCGTCGCAGGCAGCTTCTGGGGGTCCGTAGTCGCCAGCAGGAACTTCACATGTGGCGGCGGTTCCTCCAGCGTCTTCAACAACGCGTTGAACGAGCTCTTGGACAACATGTGCACTTCGTCAATCAGGTACACCTTGTAGCGGCCACGCGCTGGCGCATACTGCACGTTGTCAAGCAGGTCACGGGTATCATCAACCTTGGTTTTCGACGCCGCATCAACCTCGATGAGGTCGACGAAACGACCCTCATCGATCTCTACGCAGGCGCTGCACGTGCCGCAGGGCTGTGACGTTACGCCTTTTTCACAGTTCAGCGCCTTGGCCAGGATCCGCGCGATCGTCGTCTTGCCAACGCCCCGTGTCCCGGTGAACAGGTAGGCATGATGCAGTCTGCCCGACTCAAGCGCATTTACCAGGGCCTGCAGGACATGCTCCTGGCCAACGGTGTCTGAAAAGTCTTTGGGCCGCCATTTCCGGGCCAGGACGAGATAGCTCATAGATCTTCAGCCGCCTTCAGGGCGCTTTGAGGATTGGACAGTGTATCGTAAGTGGCCCGCGCCAGCCGATTCCCGGCACCCGGCATCACCGCTACCGTTGCTCCCTTCCGGGCCTGGCGGGATTTACGGCTGACCGTCGCGAGAAAGCCGACGCGGACCGCCGGCGATTATCGCCGCTAGCTCGGCGCAACACAAACCGGAAATCAGCCCCAGAGATGTCGGTCTTTTTCGATGACCTGTGAGGAGGAACCGACTATGAGGGGGTCCGGGCCATGCACGACATGGGCATCCTTGCCAGGATAGTCCAGCGCCGAGAGGAAATGCTGCATGGCGTTAAGCCGGGCGCGCTTCTTATCATCCGACTTGATGATGGTCCACGGTGCATCGGCCGTATCCGTATAGAAGAACATGGCTTCTTTTGCGTCGGTGTACTCCGCCCACTTGCCCTGAGACTCCTTGTCGACCGGACTGAGCTTCCAGTGCTTGAGTGGATCCCCTTCGCGCTGTACGAAGCGACGCTCCTGTTCCGCATGCGTCACTGAAAACCAGAACTTGAACAGTCGAATGCCCGAGCGGACCAGCATGCGCTCAAGGTCCGGCACCTGCCGCATGAACTCGAGATATTCCTGCGAATCGCAAAAGCCCATGACACGCTCAACGCCGGCGCGGTTGTACCAGGAGCGATCGAAAAACACCATCTCTCCTTCCGTTGGCAGATGCGAGATATAGCGCTGGAAATACCACTGGCCCCGTTCCCGGTCCGTCGGCTTTTCGAGCGCGACGACTCGCGCAGCACGAGGATTCAAGTGCTCCATGAAGCGTTTGATGGTGCCGCCCTTGCCCGCCGCGTCGCGGCCTTCGAAAATGACGATAATCTTCTGACCGGTTTCCTTGACCCAATTTTGAACCTTCAGCAGCTCAACCTGAAGTTCCTCTTTATGTTTCTCGTAGACAGCCTTGCGTATCTTTGTCTTGTACGGGTAGGTACCGTTTCGGAACAGATCTTTGATCTTCTCCGGATCATGACGCATGGTGCTGAAGACGTGCGCTGGCGACTCAATCTCACTTCCCGAATCCGGGTCGCTTTTGGGCATGGAAACGACAGTCTTGGGGCTGCTCTTATTCGTGTCAGTCATATTCTCACTCGCGAAACAGTCAAATTTTTCCGTATATTATGCCGGTATTATCAAGATAGAAATACGGAAAATTGCCTATAATTTCGATAGCACCTCTTGCGACGATTCGGGAGCCTGGTCAATCAATCGTGACGCCAGTTGCCACCGTCTATTGAGGTCGTCCCATCCCTGGCAACGACATGTGCGTGGAGTTCCAAGGCCGTCAGAATTCATACCTGGAAAAGGTAAATACACCAGTAAAGGAAGATATTAATGAACACCTCTGCAAAAGCCTGCTTTTACACGTTATTAGTCGCCGCAATGTCAGCGTTTTGTGCGCCATTGGCCTGTGCCGACACTCATGTCGACCCCTCCCCTGACATCGATGCACCGACAGTTCTCATAACCGGCGCCAATCGAGGCCTCGGGCTGGAATTCGCCCGACAATTCGCAGCAGCCGGTTGGCGCGTTATCGGCACCGCGCGGAAGCCGGACGAAGCGGTAGAATTGAAAGCGCATCAGGTCACGATCATGCCCCTTGACGTCGCAGATCCAGAAAGCGTCGCGTCGCTTGCGGCATCGCTGGAAGAGCGCGCGATCGACCTGCTGATTAACAATGCCGGCATCTTTCCCAGGGTCAATTCCATCGATGAAATTGATCTCAATGACTACAGCAGAACACTCGCCGTAAACACGCTGGGTCCGGTCCTTGTGACTCGCGCCTTGCTGCCCAATCTCAGGCTCGGAAAAAAGAAGACAATCGTCAACATTAGCAGCCGACTTGGCAGCATCGATCTCAACGATTCCGGACGCTATTACGGGTATCGTGAAAGCAAAGCGGCATTGAACATGTTTACGAAGACACTGGCCAACGAACTACGCGCAGAGGAATTCATCTGTGCCGCCATTCATCCCGGCTGGGTCCAGACTGACATGGGCGGAAAAAGTGCCAACCTTACGCCGGAAGAGTCGATCAACGGCATGCGCGCCGTCATCGATAGACTCGGGCCGGAAGATAGCGGCACCTACTGGTCGTACAGCGGTGAGCAAGTACCCTGGTAAGCATTAACGGCTGGCAACCGCATACACAGAAGACACAAAAGGCCCCGATTGGGGCCTTTTTCCTGCCGGCTGATTGAAGTGTCGGCGAGTAGCTGAGGCTCGGCCGAAACGACCGAATTACCCGGCCGTAGGGATCTTGGCAACCAGTACTTTAAGGCATTCGCTCCGCATCGCGATATCTTCCTCGAGCAATTCGATTTCGTCGAGAATCTGCGCCGCTATCGTCTCTTTGCTGGATTTTGCTTCGAGAAGCTTGCGCAATTCGTCCAAAGCATCGGTCAACGTCGGATGAGTCTTCAGCACCGGCGCCTGCGTATCCTTCACGACATTGGCTGTCGCGTTATCAATGACACGCGGGAACCTGTAGGTCCTGCTCGACGGCAGAAAGGAGTCCTTTGGCCGCTCGTAGACGATCCTCAGAACATCAACACGATTGATGCTGGTCAGGTAGTAATTGTCGATCTGCTTCGGGCTTTCGACACCCATACTCGAGAGAGTTGGATAGGGACTCGTGGAACTTGTCATTATTCTTGCTACCTCTCAAAGCCGCAACGATGCGTCGACAGCCTCATTTTGACATGAATTGACAGCGCTGTCAGCTCTCTGGCCGATTGCTGCGCGTACCCCTTACCTTGCAGCCTTTGCAGACTAACGGCTAGTTTGTCCGTGTACTCTTCCCGAAGGTTATGGCGGCTTCAATGCGCTCGGCACCACGCTCGACAATCACGGTACCTTCCTGGCCGGGTTTCGCCTCCCGAAGCACGTACATCAGGTCGTAGATATCGCGAATCTCGTGACCCAGCAATTCGACAACCCGGTCCCCGCGTTGCAGTCCAGCAACGTCTGCCGGCCCGCCGGCACGGACACCCGCCAGCAACATGCCGGTCTTGCTGTCCGGCGCGCCGGTGTAGTCGGGAATCGTGCCGAGCGACGCGCCGTAGCCCCGAACGTCTCCCTGCGGTGCAGGCGCTTCCGATTCTTTGTAGGTCAGCCCGTCGACCCCGCTCAGATCAGCGACCAAATCGGCAACGAGGCTCGCGACTCGGGCTCCGCCCGCGGCATTCACAAACTCAACGTCATCAGTGGGTTTGTGATACTCCTCATGCGCGCCGGTAAATAGATGTAAAACCGGCACACCCGCCGCGTAGAACGGAGTTTGATCGGAAGGACCGTAGCCATCGCCACCGAGCTGGCAGCCGATTTTCAACCGGGCACAGACCGGCTCCACGAGCTCACCCCACTCCTCAGCTGACTCACCGCCAAGAATTGCCACGCGGTTTTCGCGAAGCCGCCCGACCATATCCATGTTTACCATCGCGACCAGCCCGGCAGGCGCAGTGCCCGGTAACGGGTTTTTGGCCAACTCACTGGAGCCCAACAGCCCGTTCTCCTCCGCTGTAAACGCGACGAACACCACGTCACGACTCAAGTCATCACGGCGAGCGGCAAGTATGCGTGCCACCTCGAGCAAAGCCGCAGTTCCCGACGCATTGTCGTCAGCGCCATTGTGTGGCTCGTCGCTGTCCGGTGCCAACGAACCAGGCCCGCCAAACCCGAGATGGTCGTAGTGCGCGCCGACAAGTACCGCTCCGGCAAGGCGTTCTTTGGCTGTCAGACGACCAACGATATTGTCCACCAGTTTCGTGTGAGCGATGAGATCCGTAGTAATCGCCGCCTCCTGATCGCTGGCTAGCAGGCGCTGCGCCCATTTTCGTTTGATCACCGCCACAGGCATGCCCGCGTCGCCCTGGTTGTCGGCCCTGACTCCCGGCAACGGTGGCTCATCTACCTCAGCAGAAACAGGAAGATCCGCCACCAGCAGCGCGACGGCGCCACGTTCACGCGCGGTAAACGCCTTGTATCGAATGTCACCGAGCCGGCGCTGCAGCTCTTCGTCCTCGAACACGCCGTCTTTTGGAGCGTAACGACGTACGAGGACAATCTTGCCCTCGGCATCGACCCCTTCGTAGTCGTCGATATCGTTTTCTTCTGACGCAATACCCCAACCCGCGAATACCACGGGCGCAGACACCGTGGCGCTTGCGGAATACCCCGGAATCACAAAGTCTTCATCCGCAACCTGTTCTCCGTCGAGTCGCAGTTGCGTTGCGGGCCCATTTTCCACCGAAACAATGGCATCGAAGCGCTGGCGATACCCGCCGGCCTCGCCGGCCGGCTCGAGGCCAATCGCTATGAACTGTTGCTCCAGCCAATTCGCAGAATCGGCCAAGCCCTGACTGCCAAGCCCGCGGCCACCTCGGGCATCGTCGGCCAGCCATTGCACGTCAGCCAGGTAGCGATCGGCAGCACGTACCTCCGTCTGGCCGCCATCAGAGTTCCACGTTGCTACATATACATCCGTTTCGCCGGGTTTACCCTGATTGCGGTTAGAGCCGAAGGCCAGCGACTGACCGTCGGGTGAGAACATCGGAAAGCCGTCGAAGCCCTCCGTGTACGTAATACGTTCAAGCCCGGTGCCATCGACATTGACCGCGAAGATGTCGAACTCGCGACCCTGTGGGTCATGGTGATTGGTCGAGAACAAGATGCGATCACCGGACGGGAACAGGAAGGGGGCGAAGTTGGCGCCACCCAGGTAGGTCACCTGCCTCGCCTCGGACCCGTCAGCGTTGGCGAGCCAGATCTCAAGCGCGCTTGGACGTACAAGTCCTTCCTTGAGCAGCGCCTGGTAGTCTTCCAGTGCCTGACCCGTCGGTCGCGACGCACGCCACACAATCTTGCTGCAATCCGGCGAGAAGAATGCACCGCCGTCATAGCCGGGCGTGTCTGTCAGACGCTTAACATTCGAGCCGTCCGCCTCCATACGATAAAGGTCAAGATCCCCATCTCGTGTCGACGTGAATACGATAGATCCATCCTGCGAACAAACCGTGGCTTCGGCATCATAGAATTCAGTATCCGTCAGTGCCTTGATATCAGACCCGTCGAGCGCCGCCGAGTAGACCTGGTAACTATCGTAGATAGGCCAGACGTACCCGCGCGATCGGTCGGGTATCGCAGGACACGCCTCGTCTGCCACGTGCGTGGACGAATAGATCACACGCTCGCCGTCTGCCGTGAAGTAGCCGCAGGTCGTGCGGCCGGTTCCCGTTGACACCAGCGTCAGGGCTGCCGGGTCGCTGATTGGCATGCGGAATATCTGGTCGCAGGCATACTCGCCGTGCGTCGACTGGAAAATCAGCTCCGAGCCATCCGGCGCCCAGTACGCCTCGGCGTTCTCTCCGCCGAAAGTCATCTGGCGGACGTCGGATAGATGTACTTCGCGTTCATCATGCAGCGTGCCAGCAGTGCTCGAAAGCGGCGCCAGAAGAAAGAACGCAGATAAGAAGACCCAAATCAGTCGATTACACAAGATAGACACCCTCAGTGTTTGTTCTTATTTGTGGGCCGCCATTATCGCTGATTGTGGGCGCCGCATTCCAATCTTCGCGACA
>Ga0316201_10000845_pt1 | contig 19205 bp, 18 predicted proteins | sample CS6wburrow_MG_FD_204516 | JGI IMG/M metagenome (GOLD analysis project Ga0316201, IMG submission 204516) | Coastal sediment microbial communities from Delaware Bay, Delaware, United States - CS-6 worm burrow | ecosystem: Environmental > Aquatic > Marine > Coastal > Sediment | place: USA... | reverse complement strand
ATATGATGCACGGCGCCTGTTTCTTCGCCTGCTCGAACATGTCGCGTACACGCGATGCGCCGACGCCAACAAACATCTCGACGAAATCCGATCCCGAGATCGTAAAGAAGGGAACCTTGGCTTCACCTGCAATGGCCTTCGCGAGCAGCGTTTTACCGGTACCCGGCGAACCTACCATTAGCACGCCTTTCGGAATCTTTCCACCAAGGCGCTGGAATTTACTCGGGTCCTTCAGAAAATCCACAATCTCCGAAACTTCTGCTTTTGCCTCTTCGATACCGGCCACATCAGCGAATGTGACGCCGACCTGGTCCTCGCCGAGGAGTCGCGCCTTGCTCTTCCCGAACGACATGGCGCCACGACCGCCACCGCCGCCCTGCATCTGTCGCATGAAGTAGATCCAGACGCCAATAAGGAGCAGGATCGGGAACGAGCTGATAAGCAGGCTGCTAATCAGGCTTTGCTGCTTTTTCTTGGCACCGGTGAAGTCCACACCGTTCTGGTCCAACAACCCGATCAATGTGTTGTTATCCGTCTCCGGACTCACCGTGTAAAACTGCGGCGTATCGCCCTTGCCGAATCGAATCTGATCCTCGTCAATGATCGCGATAGTCACCTGGCCGGAACGTACCTGCGTCAGAAATTCCGAGTAGCTTTTCTCCTGTGGCTGGCCGCCACTGACGCCGGAAAGCCCTTGCACCACCGAGAGTAAGACCACGATGATGACAATAAAGACCAGTATGTTTTTCGTTAAATCATTCACATTAGAATTCCGTGTATTTGCGGCACAAGAACCGAGGCCGCCTCGGCAAATCACTACTATTTGACACTACTACAATCGGTAGTTCCTCGCTACCAAGTAAACCTCACGGCTACCGGGCCGCGATGCCTTTGGTTTCATGACCCTGACACGCTTGAAAGAGCGTCGCGCGTCCACTACCAACTCGTCGAAACCCTCGCCCTGAAAGACCTTGCAGACAAAACTGCCACCAGGTTTCAGTACGCGGCGCGCCATGTCCAGCGCCAGTTCGACCAGGTACATTGAACGCGGCTGGTCTACGGCTTTCGTTCCGCTAATATTGGGGGCCATATCGCTCATTACAAGGTCGACACCATCATCCCCGATGACGTTGAGCAGATTGGCAAATACTGCCTCGTCCTCGAAGTCGCCCTGGACAAACTCGACATCCGGAAGTGAATCCATCTCCAGCAGGTCAATAGCCACAATTCGCGCCCGTCCTTTGAGGACCTTCGTTACATATTGGCTCCAGCTGCCCGGCGCCGACCCAAGGTCAACACAGACCATATCCGGCCGCAGTAGGCGTTCTTTCTTATCGATCTGCTCAAGCTTAAAGACTGCGCGCGAGCGCCATCCCTCCTTGCGAGCCTGCTGTACGTAGGGGTCACGTTGCTGGCGTTCATACCAGCTGCCTCCACTACGGCGCGGACCGCTCATGGCCTGCTGTTGAAAGCTATGGGATTCCTCATCGACGCACTGTTACACTCCGCGCCCATGAAACTTAGCGAATCCCAGAAAAAACACCTTCGCGGCCTGGGCCACGCGCTCAAGCCGGTGGTCATTGTGGGCGACTCGGGACTGAGCGACTCGGTACTTGCCGAATTCGAATCGACGCTGAACCACCACGAGCTCATCAAAGTACGGGTGCGTGTTGGCGAGAGAGCGGCACGTGACGAGATCATTGAGAAACTCTGCTCTGAAAGTAGTGCAAACCTGATCCAGCGAATCGGCAACGTCGCCTTACTCTATCGGCCGAACCTGAACAAAAAGCTCGAACAACGCATTCGATTGCCATCCCGCTAACAAGCTGTCCGCACTTACTCGTAGCGGACCTCGACAATCTCGAAGGTCTTCAGGCCATCAGGTGCCTGGAATTCGACGACGTCACCCTCACTCTTGCTTATGAGCGCTCGCGCAATCGGGGACGTGTATGACAGCAAGCCATTCTTGATGTCGGCTTCGTCCTCACCAACAATCTTGTACGTGATGTCCTTGCCCGTATCTTCGTCAGAAATATCGACAGTGCAACCGAATACAACCTTGCCGCGCGCATCGATGGTCGTGACGTCTATAACATGCACGTGTGAGAGCTTGCCCTCGATCTCCTTGATACGACCCTCGATGAATCCCTGCTGCTCCTTCGCAGCATGGTATTCGGCGTTCTCCTTCAGGTCGCCATGGGCGCGTGCTTCGGCTATCGCCTTGATCACCGTGGGGCGATCAACACCCTTTAGATTCTTGAGCTCTGCAAGCAACAACTCATGACCGCGGACCGTCATCGGCACTTTGCTCATGCCACCACCTCGTTATGCAAGTCCTGCAGACGATTCACGTCGCCGTCATCCAGGTGTTCAATTGCGCGACAGGTCGCGATCGCGGCCCCGAGCGTCGTGTAATAGGTCACGCCCTTACGCACTGCTTCGGCACGAATGGAAACGGATTCGTTGATCGCCTGCTTGCCTTCCGTCGTGTTGACGATCAAGTCGATTTCACCGTTCTTGATCATGTCCACGATATGCGGGCGCCCCTCGCGAACCTTGTTCGCGCGTCGGCATGATACACCAGCTTTCGCCAGGCACTGCGCCGTGCCATGGGTTGCGACAATATCGAAGCCCATGTCGTGCAACAGCTTGCCTAGCTCGATGGACGACTCCTTGTCGCGCTCACGAATGCTGAGAAGCGCCGTGCCTTGCCGCGGCAGAATCACGCCTGATGCAAGTTGCGCTTTCGCATAAGCTTCGCCGAACTTCCGGCCGATTCCCATCACTTCGCCGGTCGACTTCATTTCCGGGCCCAGAATGGGGTCGCTGCCCGGGAATTTTATGAACGGAAACACCGACTCCTTAACGGAGAAATAGTCCGGCACACGCTGGTCAACCAAACCCTGCTTTGCCAGGGTCTCGCCCACCATAACCTTCGCCCCGATTTTTGCGAGCGGCAAACCGGTGGCTTTGGAAACGAAAGGTGCTGTGCGCGACGCACGAGGATTGACTTCGAGCAGGTAGACGACATCCCCCTGGATCGCGAACTGCGTATTCATCAGCCCGAGTACTTTGAGCCCCTTCGCGAGTTTGACGACCTGCTCCTCGAGCTCTTTCTGGATATCTGCCGACAAGGTGAACGGCGGCAGCGAGCAGCCGGAATCGCCTGAGTGAACGCCTGCCTGCTCGATGTGCTCCATGACACCGCCAATCAGGACCCGCTCGCCGTCACTGACACAGTCGACATCGACTTCGGTCGCGAGGTCGAGGAAACGATCCAGCAACACCGGGCTGTCATTCGAAACGTTGATGGCGGCCTCCATATAGGCCTCCAGGTCCTCGTCATTGTGAACGACCTCCATCGCACGACCGCCGAGAACGTACGAGGGCCTCACAATCAGCGGGTAGCCAACTTCGGGCGCCAGCTTCAACGCCTCGGCTTTGCTGCGCGCAGTGCAGTTCGGCGGCTGCCGCAGGCCCAGGTCCTCAACCAGCCTCTGGAAATGCTCGCGATCCTCCGCCAGGTCGATCGACCGCGGCGACGTGCCAATAATTGGCGCGCCAGCAGCCTCCAGCGCTTTCGCCAGCTTCAACGGCGTCTGCCCGCCGTATTGCACGATGACACCCTTGGGCTGCTCCTTATCGATAATCTCCATGACGTCTTCAAACGTCAGCGACTCGAAGTACAGCCGGTCCGAAGTATCGTAGTCAGTCGAAACGGTTTCCGGATTACAGTTGACCATGATGGTCTCGTAACCGGATTCCTTGAGCGCGAGCGCCGCATGCACGCAGCAATAATCGAATTCGATGCCTTGGCCGATACGATTCGGGCCACCACCGAGGATCATGATCTTTGGCCTTTCTGTCGGATCGGCTTCGCACTCCTCGTCGTAGCTTGAGTAGAGATAAGCGGTTGACGTCGAGAACTCGGCGGCGCAGGTATCTACACGTTTGAAGACAGGGCGGATTCCGAATTTCAGCCTGCGCGTGCGAACTTCATTCTCGTCAATGCCCAGGATCGCGGCGAGCCTTGCATCCGAGAATCCCTTGCGCTTGATGGATCGCATGCGCGCCTTATCGATAGCTGCCAGGCCGTCCGCCCGGATGCCTTCCTCAGTTTCCACAAGATCGGCGATCTGGATAACAAACCAGGGATCGATGCCAGTCAGCTCCGCTACATCATCGTAGGAGTAGCCGTGGCGCAGCGCGTCCGCCATGTACAACAGGCGGCTAGCGCCGGGAATACGTAATTCGTGGCGCAGATTGTCGCGATCCACTTCGGTCGCAATCGGACCGCATATCTCGTCCAGCCCGGATATCCCGGTCTCGAGCCCACGCAGTGCTTTTTGCAGTGATTCCTGGAAATTTCGGCCTATCGCCATGACTTCGCCGACCGATTTCATTTGCGTCGTCAGTCGATCATTTGCTCCCGGGAATTTCTCGAAGGTAAAACGAGGAATCTTCGTAACGACATAGTCAATCGCCGGCTCGAAGGACGCGGGTGTCGCTCCCCCGGTGATCTCGTTCTTGAGCTCATCCAGTGTGTAACCGACGGCCAGTTTTGCCGCGATCTTGGCAATCGGAAAGCCCGTCGCTTTCGACGCCAGGGCCGACGAGCGCGAAACACGGGGGTTCATCTCAATAATCAGCACGCGACCCGTATCCGGGCAGACCGCAAACTGAACGTTCGACCCGCCTGTTTCCACGCCAATCTTGCGCAGTACGTCAAGCGAAGCATCACGCAGGCGCTGGTATTCCTTGTCAGTCAGCGTCTGCGCCGGCGCAACGGTGATCGAGTCACCTGTATGCACTCCCATCGCATCGAAGTTCTCGATGGCGCAGACGATGATGCAGTTGTCGTTCCTGTCTCTGACCACCTCCATCTCGAATTCTTTCCAGCCAATCACAGATTCCTCGAGAAGCACCTCCGTGGTCGGCGACATTTCCAGGCCATGCTTGATGATCTTCTGATATTCCTCGAGGTTGTAGGCAATGCCACCGCCACTGCCGCCCATCGTGAAGGAAGGACGAATGATCGTCGGAAAGCCCACATTCGGCTGTTTCTCGAGCGCTTCTTCCAGCGAGTGGGCAATCTCAGCGCGGGGAACCTCAAGGCCGATTTCCGCCATGGCATTGCGGAACTGATCTCGATCCTCGGCCATATCGATGGCTTCGCGTGAGGCTGCAATCATCTCCACTTTGTATTTTTCGAGCACGCCCTCGCGGACGAGGTCCAGCGCACAGTTAAGCGCAGTCTGTCCACCCATCGTCGGCAACAGCGCATCCGGTCGCTCTTTGGCGATAATCCTCTCGACGGCGGACCAATGGACAGGCTCGATGTACACGGCGTCCGCCATGTCTGGATCCGTCATGATCGTCGCTGGATTCGAGTTAACCAGAATTACCCGGTATCCCTCTTCGCGAAGCGCCTTGCAGGCCTGGGCTCCTGAATAATCAAATTCACAGGCCTGGCCTATGACGATCGGTCCGGCACCGATGATCATGACACTCTCTATGTCAGTGCGTTTTGGCATGCTGTCAGCGCTTTGATCCGTAAATAATATTTTCCATTAAGTATCGTTGGTAAATCATTATTTTAATTGACTTTCTCATTTACCAATCAACACTTTGATGCCTTTGCGTTTGTGCGCTTCCATAGTCTTGATAAAGCGTTCAAACAAAGGCAGAAGGTCGTGCGGGCCCGGGCTTGCCTCGGGATGACCCTGGAAGCTGAAGGCCGGCTTGTCTTTGAATTCGATCCCTTGCAGCGTCCCGTCGAAGAGTGAGCGGTGCGTCGGTCTGATGTTGTCCGGCAGCGTCGCTTCGTCAACGGCGAAACCGTGGTTCTGGCTGGTGATCATGACCTGTCCACTTGCGAGATCCTGAACCGGGTGATTCGCGCCATGGTGGCCGAACTTCATTTTCATCGTCTTCGCACCCGCAGCGAGCCCAAGCAGCTGGTGCCCAAGGCAGATGCCGAATATCGGCATTTCGTCGTCGAGGAAGGTGCGAATAGCGTCTATTGCATAGTCACAGGGCTCCGGATCCCCGGGTCCGTTTGACAGGAAAATGCCGTCCGGCGCCAGGGCCATGGCTTCTTCCGCCGGGGTACCCGCCGGCACCACCGTCATTCGGCAGTCGAGATCCGATAACAGCCGAAGAATATTGCGCTTGATGCCAAAGTCGTAAGCCACTACATGGTAGGGCGCGATACGCCGGCTCATTACTCGCGGCTTGCGACCGAAAGTCGACCCATGGCACCACTGATAGGCCTCCTCGGCCGTTACGAACTTGGCAAGATCCATGCCAGTGATGCCTGGGAATTTCCGGGCATGCTCGATCGCTTTTTCCTTCTTCTTTTTGCCGGTCATGATGCAGCCGGACTGGGCGCCCTTTTCGCGAATTATGCGAGTGAGCTTGCGAGTGTCGATATCAGCAATAGCGACCGCGTTGCCCTGCTTCAGAAAATCGCTGAATGTCCGCTCTGATCGCCAGCTGCTGGTAATCATGGAGCTGTCACGAATTATCAGGCCCGATGCGTGAATTTTCTCGGACTCCATATCGGCGCTGTTGGTGCCGGTATTGCCGATATGGGGATATGTCAGCGTGACGATTTGGCGGCAATAGGACGGGTCCGTCAGGATTTCCTGATAACCGGTCATTGCCGTATTGAAGACGACCTCGCCGATCGTCTGCCCGTCGGCGCCGATGGACGTACCGTGAAAGACGGTGCCGTCCTGAAGTGCAAGTATCGCAGGCGTGCTCAAGAACGATCCTCAAAAGAAGTACGAATACCAGATCACACGAGGATCAGCGTGTCTGCCGCAACTGCGCTCTGGCTAGTTACGACATGCGTCTGTTTCAGATGCACAAAAGCGGAAGGACTTGGCCTTCCGCTTGCGACTTCGCTGACCGCCCAGCGATCCGGCATAGTTTACTGAACGCCAACTCCGCGCGCCATAGCCTGAGACACTTTTTTTATCGCTTGTGGCGTCCGGCGGCTAGGTCGAAAACAGAACATCGCTCATCGAGTACAAGCCGGGTGGCTGATCGACGATCCACCGCGCCGCTCGCAACGCCCCATCCACGAATACCTGGCGAGTAGTTACGCTGTGACCGAATGTCAGGCGCTCTGTTGGCGAGCGCAGGATCACCTCATGATCGCCTGGCACGTCACCAATTCGCTGGGATTCGAAGCGGAAGTCATCCATACCGGCCTCTCCGCGCGCTTGCGCGATTGCCTCGCCCAATTTGAGCGCGGTGCCAGAGGGAGCATCCTTCTTGTGAACGTGGTGCGTCTCCGAGATTTCGACCTCAAATTCATGCCCCAGCGCCTTGGCAGCGTCCCGTACCACGCGTTCCAAGACAGCAACGCCAAGGCTCATATTCCGGTCATAGACGACGGGCACTTCTCGTGCCGCAGTAACCAGGCTCTCCACCTGTTGCTCACTCAGCCCGCTGACACCGCACACGAGGGGCGTATGGTGCAGTGCGGCGGCCGCAAGAACCTCATTCGTGGCGGCCGGCAAACTGAAGTCGATAAGGACATCGGCAACGGAGACGACCGAATTCAGGTCGGCGCCCCGCTTCCAGAGACCGGCTAATTTGAGGTCATCAGATGCGTCGATAGAAGCGGCTATCGCCTGCCCCATGCGCCCCGCACCGGCAATTGCTATGTTGGGCGCGTTAATCGCTCCGCCTCTAGCCTATACGCTCAAAAAAGCGCTTGACGGTATCGAGCCAGCCGCCAGCACGAGGGCTGTGCTTTTCTCCGCCGGAGCGCAGCGAGGCGTCAAACTGCTCCAATAACTCCCGCTGCTCGGCCGTCAGGTTTACCGGTGTCTCGACGGCCACCTGCGCAAACAGATCGCCTACACGTGGGTCGCGAACCGTTCTGACACCCTTGCCGCGCAGGCGAAAGACCTTGCCGGACTGCGTACCCGAGGGGACCTTCAGCGCGACATTGCCGTCCAGCGTGGGCAGCTCGACTTCTCCACCCAGCGTTGCCGCTGCAATGCTCACCGGCACTTCGCAAGAGAGGTTGGCGCCGTCGCGCTCGAACAGCTTGTGCGGGTTGACGCGAATCTCGACGTAGAGATCGCCCGGTGGGCCGCCATTACGACCTGCCTCACCTTCGCCGGACAGCCTAATTCGATCACCGTCATCCACACCGGCGGGCACCTTGACGGCCAGCGTTCGCGTCTTGCGGACGCGACCGCGCCCGTGGCAATCGCCACACGGATCCGCAATCGTGGTGCCCGCTCCTTTGCAGGCAGGACACGTTTGCTGAATCGAGAAGAACCCCTGTTGCATGCGAACCTGGCCAACGCCACCGCAAGTCGAACATTGAATGGGCTCACTGCCTTTCTTTGCACCGCTGCCGCTGCACGTCTCGCAACCTACCTGGGTCGGCACATCGATTGTGACATTGTCTCCGGCGACCGCTTTCTCGAGTTCCAGCTTGAGCTCGTAGCCCAGGTCAGCACCTCTGAAAACCTGCGGGCCTCCGCCACGCCGACCGCCACCACCGAAGATATCGCCGAATACATCGCCAAAAATATCGCCGAAACCCTCGGCGCCGAAGCCCCCGGCGCCGCCGGCAGCGCCCTTGAGACCCTCATGACCAAAACGGTCGTACGTCGATCGTTTGTCGGCGTCTTTCAGGACCTCGTAGGCTTCTTTCGCTTCTTTAAAACGCGCCTCGGAACCATCACCGTCCTTATTACGATCCGGATGATGCTTCATGGCAAGACGCCGATAGGCTTTCTTGATCTCATCGGCGGACGCCGATTTGGAGACGCCTAGTATCTCGTAATAGTCGCGTTTTGCCATGTTTCCCTATAACGCGGGCGCCCCTTGGGGCGCCCGACGCATTTTCCTTCTTGTATCAGCCAATCAGGACTTGGATGAATCGTCCTTGTCCACTTCCTCAAATTCGGCATCGACCACATCGTCGTCGGGCGATGATCCCTCAGCGTCTCCGCCGGCCTCATCGGCCGCCTGCTCCGCATAGAGCTTCTGCGCGAGGCTGCCTGATGCCTCACCGAGTGCTGCAGTTTTCTTCTCGATGGTGTCCTTATCGTCACCCTCCAGTGCCTTCTTGAGGTCGGATACAGCGTTCTCAACTGCCTGCCGTTCCTCAGCGGTCGCTTTCTCGCCGAGTTCGCTCAACGTCTTCTCGGCGGCATGAATCAGGCCGTCTGCCTGGTTGCGAACGTCGACCAGCTCGCGGAACTTGCGGTCCTCTTCGGCGTGGCTTTCGGCATCGGAGACCATCTTATCGATCTCGTCGTCACTCAATCCACTCGACGCCTTGATCACGATATTCTGACTCTTGCCAGTCGCCTTGTCCTTGGCCGACACATTAAGTATGCCATTCGCATCGATGTCAAAGGTGACCTCGATCTGCGGCAGTCCACGCGGCGCCGGCGGAATGTCCGCGAGATCGAAACGCCCGAGAGACTTGTTGTCCTGCGCGCGCTCGCGCTCGCCCTGCAGCACGTGAATCGTGACAGCCGTCTGATTGTCGTCGGCTGTCGAGAACACCTGCTCGGCATTGGCCGGAATCGTCGTATTCTTTTCGATAAGTTTCGTCATGACACCGCCGAGTGTCTCGATACCGAGCGACAGCGGTGTTACGTCGAGCAACAACACATCCTTGACATCACCGGCCAGAACGCCGCCCTGAATAGCTGCACCGAGGGCTACCGCTTCGTCCGGATTCACATCGCGTCGCGGCTCCTTGCCGAAGAAATTCTGCACCTCTTCCTGGACCTTCGGCATACGCGTCTGGCCACCAACAAGAATTACGTCGTCGATTTCGTTGACCTTCAGCCCGGCATCCTGCAATGCGATTCTGCAAGGGCCGATCGTACGCTCAACCAGCTTGTCAACCAGTGATTCCAGTTTCGCCCGGGTCAGCTTGATATTGAGATGTTTTGGACCGCTTGCATCTGCCGTGATGTACGGCAGGTTAACTTCAGTCTGCTGCTGCGAACTGAGTTCGATCTTGGCCTTCTCTGCCGCCTCTTTCAGACGCTGCATCGCCCGCGCGTCGCCGCTGATGTCAACACCGGTCTCGCGTTCGAACTCGGACGTCAGGTACTCGATGACCCGCATGTCAAAGTCCTCGCCACCAAGGAAGGTGTCGCCATTGGTCGCCAGTACCTCGAACTGATGCTCGCCATCCACTTCGGCGATCTCGATGACCGAAACGTCGAAGGTGCCGCCACCCAGATCGAAAACCGCGATCTTCTTGTCGCCGCGCTTCTTGTCCATGCCGTAGGCCAGCGCTGCAGCCGTCGGCTCGTTGATGATGCGCTTGACGTCAAGACCGGCGATCTTGCCGGCATCCTTGGTCGCCTGGCGCTGCGAATCGTTGAAGTAGGCAGGCACCGTGATGACGGCTTCGGTTACATCTTCGCCGAGGTAGTCCTCGGCGGTCTTCTTCATCTTCATCAGCACGCGAGCCGAGACCTCCGGCGGTGCCATTTTCTTGCCATTCGCGTCGACCCAGGCGTCGCCGTTATCTGCCTTGACGATCGAATACGGCACCATCTTGATGTCTCGCTGCACCACTTCATCTTCAAAGCGGCGACCAATCAGTCGCTTGACAGCAAACAGGGTGTTCTCGGGATTCGTGACAGCCTGACGCTTTGCGGACTGCCCGACCAGCACCTGATCATCCTTCGTAAATGCCACGATCGACGGCGTCGTGCGATCGCCCTCGCTGTTTTCGATAACCTTGGGTGTACCCCCTTCCATCACTGCAACGCAGGAGTTGGTGGTACCCAGGTCGATACCAATCACTTTGCCCATTTCTGTAACTCCAAATTCGGTAAGAATTGCCTAAACTGGCTCTGAGGTGGGGCCAGCAGTCCCTGTTTCAAGCACTATTTGCGACTTTCTGGCGGCGCGGCGCTCAGCCTTCGGCCACGACCACCATTGCGGGTCTCAGCAGTCGCCCATTCAGCACATAGCCCTTCTGCATGACAACGAGAACGGTGCCTGGCTCGGCCGTATCGGACGGCTGCACGCTAATCGCCTCGTGTAGCTCCGGATCAAACGGCTCACCCTCAGGATCAATGACCGAGATCCCGAATCGCTCCATCGTTGAGCCAAGCAGCTTCAGCGTCGCATTGCTGCCTTCCAGCAGGCTCTCGACCGTCGCATTCTCCGCAGCCGCGAGCGCCATCTCCAGCCCGTCCGTAACAGCGAGCAACTCCTTGCCAAAGCGCTCAAGCGCGAATTTGTGCGCGTTCTCTACGTCTCGAGCCGCACGTTTGCGCACATTCTCGGTTTCCGCAACCGCCCTGACATAGCGCTCCCAGTTTTCATCCGCTTTCGCCTGAAGCTCGGCAAGTGGGTCGGTAGCGTCGTGCGCAGGCGCCTGTTCAGCCTCGGATTCCGCTGCTGCTTCTTCGATTGCCTCATCCGGGCGTTCATCACTCATCTATGAGCTCCAGTGTTAAACAAAGGCGCCGCCACGAGGGTCGGCGCGCGAATATCGGCTGCAGTCTGGGGCCCAGGCTGAAAATATCAAGGTTACAGCGGATTTTTTTTGCCGGCAGGCTCAGCTGTTCTGGCTAAGGGCGGACTCGAGCAGGCGGGCCGTAACATCAACAATCGGCACGACGCGATCGTAAGCCATGCGAGTCGGGCCGATGACGCCGAGCACACCGATCGTATCGTCGTCGACATGATACGGCGCCGTTATAACGCTGCAGTCGTCGAAAATGCTGACACCGGATTCCTCACCGATGAAAATCTGGACGCCGTCCGCATTAATACTCCGGTCCAGCAGGTCCAGTATCAGTCGCTTGCGCGAGAAAGCTTCGAACAGTCGACGCAGGGTATCTATATCCGACAGCTCGGCGAATTCCATCAGGTTCGTCTCGCCGGCGAACGCGTACTTCTCGTCCGGCTGCGCGGCACTTCCCATCGCCGAATGAGCCACCGCGATGATGTCATGCATTGCCTTGTTCATGGAATCGCGAGTCTTGTCGAGGTCAGTCAGCAGCCGTTCGCGAACGGTGTCCAGGTCAGCACCGCTATAGTGTTCATTGATGTAATTCTGCGCCTGCTGCAGTTCGGACGCCTCATAGCGCCGATCGGTGTGCAGAATTCGGTTCTGAACCTCGCGGTCATTCGTTACGAGAATGACGAGGATGCGGTTATCCGACAGCGGCAGAAATTCGATCTGGCGCAGCGTTACCTGCGCGGGTCGCGGTGCAGAAACTACGCCCGCCATGTGCGTGACCTCGGACAGTAAGCCCGAGACTGCGGTTACCAGCGCGTCCGGATTGTCGGCGTCACCTTTTATTTTGCGCTGTATTTGCTTTATCTCGCTATCAACAGGCTGGCGATAGCGCACGAGAGTATCCACGAATAACCGGTAACCCAGCGGCGTAGGAATACGGCCCGCCGAGGTGTGTGGCGCAGACACCAGTCCCATCTCCTCGAGATCAGACATCACGTTGCGAATTGTGGCGGGACTCAGGTCGAGGCCTGAGTCCTTGGAGAGAGTCCGGGAGCCAACAGGTTGCCCGTCGCTGATATAGCGCTGGATAAGTGCGCGCAACAAATGTTGCCCACGATCGCTCGGTACCTGTTTAGTCGCTTCTGCTGACATGCATTAGAAATTGGAGAATTTCCGACCCATTTGGCTGTGTTAGTGTAACGATCAACACGCTAGCAATGGCTTGGCGGCCGGTCAAGGGTTTGCAACAATCACACCATGAACAGTCAATTCCCCACCATCGCCCTGTTGGGTCGTCATGAAGATGCCCGCGTCGCTGAGCCGATGCGAACAATCGCCGAGCATCTGAACAAGGCCGGCGTCGCGGTGCTTGCATCGGACCGGGTCGAGCTCGACTTGACCGCTACCCGCATGAAGGAATCACAACTGTGTGCGAAAGCGGACCTGGTGATTGCTATCGGCGGAGACGGCACCATGCTGCACGCCAGTCGCCTGGCGCGGGAATCGGGCACACCGATTCTGGGCATCAACAGGGGCCGGCTTGGCTTTCTCGCCGATGTTACACCGGACGAAATGATAGCCAGCGTCGACCAGGTGCTGCACGGCGAATTTACGCGTGATACGCGGATGCTCCTCGAAGCCCGTTTGATCAAGGAAAGTGGCGAAGTGAAGACCGCTTTTGCACTCAACGACGTGGTATTAAAGCGTCACGAGACGGGGCGAATGGTCGATTTTTCGACCCAGGTCGACGGCACTTTTGTCAATACGCACTCGGGCGACGGGCTCATCGTTGCAACACCAACCGGCTCAACGGCGTACTCGTTAAGCTGCGGCGGCCCGATCCTCTCGCCACAACTTGACGCGGTAGTGCTGGTACCGATCTGCCCGCATACGCTCACCGACCGACCACTGGTCCTGCCGGCGAACCGAACCATAGAGGTGCTTCTGCTTGAGCGTCATGAATCGATAGCGTCCATTACCATCGACGGTCGCTCGATGAGCCAGATACATCCCGCAGACCGACTGGTTATTTCTGCCGCTGACCATCGCATTACGCTGATACATCCTCCAAATTACGACTACTACGGCATACTGCGATCCAAGTTGTTCTGGGGACGGGATAATCGCAAACGTGGTTAGGTACATGCGGGAAGGCACAACATGTTGAGAAATCTGCAGGTACGAGACTTTGCGATCGTTGATCGAATCGAGATCGAATTCGACGACGGTATGACGGTGCTGACCGGAGAAACCGGTGCGGGCAAATCGATCCTGGTTGATTCGCTGGGGCTGGTTCTTGGTGAGCGCGGCAGCGCACAGCTGGTTCGCGACGGCGCCAAGCGAGCAGAATTTGCAGCCGACTTCGACGTCTCAAAACTCGAAGTCGCGCGCCGCTGGCTCACGGAGCACGCGCTGGACCAGGATGACGAGTGCTTACTGCGGCGCGTAGTCAGCGCTGAGGGGCGCTCGCGGGCTTTCATCAATGGCAACCCGGTGCCGCTGGCGCAGCTGAAGACGCTCGGCGAGAAGCTCCTCGATATTCATGGTCAGCATTTTCATCAGTCGCTGGGGCATCGATCGATACAGCGGGACCTGCTCGATTACTTTGCCGGCTTGCAGAAGCAGCGGCAAGAGACGGCCACCCATTACAGCGAGTGGCAGGCGCTAGCTTCACAACTGCAGCAGTTACGGGAGGCCGAGTCGGATCGCGCATCGCGGCTCGACCTGCTGCGCTTTCAGATCCAGGAGCTCGAAACGCTGGGCCTGTCGCCCGGCGAAGTCGACGAGTTATCGGTCGAGCGGCAGAAGTTGCAGCACAGTGACCGCCTTGCTGAAGGCGTCAACCACGCGTTGCTGCGTCTTTTCGACGACGACGCTGGCAACGCCAATCGCCTGGTTGCCGAGTCCTTACGCTCCATAGAGTCGCTGCTTGAATTCGATCAGAACCTTGAACCGGTCCTGGAACTCCTGAATGGCGCCAGCATCCAGGTGGCAGAGGCGGCGGATTCTTTGCGGCGTTACGGCGATACGGTCAACATGGATCCGCAGCGTCGAGACTGGGTTGAAGAACGGCTGGATGCGATACAGACAGCTGCGCGCAAACATCGCGTGCCGCCGACCGACTTACCCGAGTTACTCGAAAAACTACAGCATGAATTTGACGAACTCGACCACGCCGAGGAACGCGGTCGGGAGCTTGAGGCACGCGTCGCTGCCGCCAGGGATGAATTCCTCTCACTCGCGCAAGCGCTATCGAAATCCCGGAGGAAGGCGGCCAACTCGTTTGCCAGCAAAGTCACCGATGCCATGAACAGCCTGGGCATGCCGGGCGGCGTGTTCGAAATCAAACTCACGACACTGAACGCGGAGACCGCGCGCCCATGGGGCATTGATGCAATCGAATTCCTGATAAGCGCAAACCCCGGGCAGTCTCCTCAGCCTCTTGCCAAGATTGCGTCTGGCGGCGAATTGTCGCGCATGAGCCTGGCGATACAGGTCATTGCCAGCGATGGCAGCACGATCCCCACTATGGTCTTCGACGAAGTGGACAGTGGCGTTGGTGGCGGGGTTGCGGAAATGGTTGGAAGGCGATTACAGGAGCTTGGCGGCAGCCGTCAGGTCTTGTGTGTCACTCACCTGCCCCAGGTCGCGAGCCTGGCGCATCAACACTTGCGCGTCAGCAAGGTATCCGACGGCAAGTTCACTCGCACCAATGTGCAAGCATTGAAGAAAGAAGAGCGCATCGAAGAGCTGGCCCGTATGTTGGGCGGCGTTGAAATAACGCGCAAGACATTGGCACATGCAGCTGAAATGTTAGCAGGGGCACCGAAGAAACGGGCTTGAAACGCGTGGCGCCTAATCCGATTCCGGATCAACGTCCTTTTGCTTTACATACAGAACGAGGCTGTGATCAAGCAGCTCGAAACCATACTCTTCGGCAATCGCGTGCTGCAGTCGCTCAATTTCCTCATTAACAAACTCGACGACGTCGCCCGTCTCTACGCACACCATGTGATCGTGATGATCTCCATCATCCAGCTCGAATACGGAATGACCACCTTCAAAATTGTGCCTGGTTACCAGCCCGGCCGCCTCAAACTGGGTCAGCACACGATAGACAGTGGCAAGGCCTATATCCTCGCCGGCCTTCAGCAAGTCCTTATATATATCTTCCGCGCTGAGGTGGCGCTGCTTCGCCCCCTCGAGAATCTCGAGGATCTTCAACCGAGGCAGGGTGACCTTGAGGCCAGCTTTGCGAAGTTCCTGTCGTTGCTGCATGAACAAACTCTTTCAAGGTATGATGCGCGCCTATTATGACGCAGTTGGCAGTCAGGCTCTATGGCAATCCGTAAATCGTTACCAATCTTGTTCTTGTGCTTCGCGCTGGCCGCGTCCGCCGGATGTGTTTATCGGGCAAATATTGCACAGGGTAATCTGATCAAGCAGGAAGATCTGGACCAGGCCGAAGTTGGCATGACGCGCAACCAGATTCGATTCCTCCTCGGCACGCCAATGATCGACGACCCATTCCACAGGGACCGCTGGGATTATATCTACTACCTGAAGCTCGGCCGGGACGACGCCACATACAAGCGCTGGGTATCGGTATTCTTCCTGGATGACAAGGTCAGCGAGATCCGCAAAGACCAGGAGCTCGATCCGGGCCTTTAGTATCCAGCTTGCCGAGCTCGCTTGCTTTCAGACAGCCCGCAAACCCGGGAATCAGGCGTCTAGTCCTTTGCCGACTGCCCCATCGTAAGACCCAGACTCGCGAGTTGGCGCCGCGCTTCTTTCGGGTCCAGCTCGAGCGGCCTGTATATTTCGACCCGGTCGCCATCAGCAAGTGCATGCTCACGAGTCACGGTGTTGCCCCAGACTCCGGTCTGCAGCTGATCGAAATCGACCCGCGGAAATTGCTGCGGCAAACCGCTCTCACGCAGCGCATCAGCGACCGTCGAACCGGCCTGCAGGATAACGGGCAGCAAAACCTGGTTTTCAGGTGTCGCATAGACAACCTCAACCTTGATCTGCGTCGACATTCCGGTTACCGCCCTGCGTATATTTGTGCGGCCCGCTTTGTGAACGAGTCAACCAGCGAATTACAGGTTCCTTCAAAGAAGCGTCCGAAAATAATATCGGTGGCACGATTTTCAAATTCGAAATCAAGATCCAATGCGACCTTACTACCGGCGTCACCGAGCTGCTGAAACTGCCAGCCACCCGATAAATGGCGAAACGGCCCGCCGACGAGTTCGATGCCGAGGGACACATTTTCCTGCAGAGCATTGCGAGTTCTGAAGCGCTTGCTGATGCCGTGACGATGCAGTTCGATGGATGCCTCGATGAAGTCAGGCCGCGCGATGTGCACTTCTGCGTCGTCACACCAGGGCAGGAACGACGGGTAGGCTTCGACGTCCTTCACGAGGCCGTACATTTCAGCCGCCGAGTACGGCACCAGGGCACTGCGGCTGACGCTACGCATGCCAACTGGCCAACCAAGAAAATCCTCTGACCGTCACGCCTCAGATCACGGCGTTGATCAGCACCAGCAGGATACCGATAGGGGCAACGAAGCGCGCCAGGACACGCCACGACTTGTACATCACGCCCGAACTGCCCAGTTCATCTGCCGTCGAGTTGCGACACATCACCCAACCGGCAAAGAACACGATTAGCAAGCCACCCAATGGCAGCATGATGTTACTCGTCAGGTAGTCGACATTGTCGAAGATCGTACCGGCAAGGAACCTGAAGTCGGCCAGCACGTTGAACGAAAGTACCGAGCCCATCCCCAGAACCCAGATCGTCAGACCGGTCATGATCGTCGCCTGGGCACGCGTCTTGTGGAAACGTTCCACGATCCAGGCAACTGCGGGCTCCATCAGCCCGATCGCAGACGTCCATGCGGCAAAGGCAAGCAAAACGAAGAAGATTGTCGAAAAGAACACGCCTCCGGGCATCTGACCGAATGCCAGTGGCAAGGTCTGAAAGACGAGTCCCGGGCCGTCGGCCGGATCGAGATTATTCGCGAACACCAATGGGAATATCGCGAGGCCGGCGAGAATCGCGATGGAAGTATCCGCGGTGACGACAGCAGCAGAGGCGCCAGTGATCGAGGTCTCCTCGGGGAGATAGGCACCGTACGCCATGATCGCACCCATGCCGATGCTCAGTGTGAAGAAAGCCTGGCCCAGCGCCGCAAGCACACTATTCCAGGTCAGCTTGTCGAAATCCGGTGTGAACATGAACGCCACGCCCTCGCCAAAATAACCGGAGTTGATCGAGTATCCGAGCAGCACCAGGATCAGCACCAGAAGCGCAGGCACCATGAACCGAACGGCCTGCTCCAGGCCCCGTTCAACACCTCGCGCGACGACGAAGACCGCCAGCCCCATGAAGATTGTGTGGCACAGGCCGATCATCCACCAGTTACCGACAAAGAGTGCGAACTGATTGTTGACCGCCTCGGGGCTCGCGCCAACAAATACGCCAGAGGCACTCTTGACCACGTAGGCCAGCGTCCATCCGGCGATCACGCTGTAGTAAGAGAGAATGAGGATGCCGGCAACCACGCCAAGGCCACCAAGCCAGCGCCAGCGCGCGGAGCTGCCCTCCTCCTTACCCAAAAGCTCCATCGTCGCGACCGGATTACGCCGTCCGCGACGGCCAATCAGGATTTCTGACATCATGACCGGCATACCGATCACTACCACGCAGGCCAAATAGACCAGCACAAAAGCGCCGCCGCCATTCTGCCCGGCGATGTAGGGAAACTTCCAGATATTACCGAGACCAACGGCGGACCCCGTTACCGCCAGAACAAAGGCCATCCGTGACGACCAGTGGCCATGTAGCGAGCTCCGTTTACCGTCGGCTGCCTGATTACTTAGCATTATTCTTCTCAAATCGGCATTGCTTGCCGCGATTCTCATACAAATCCGGGAGTGTGACAACGCTTTACCCGTATAATCCGCTCGCTGTCGCCTGCCCGAAATCCAGGATTCATGAGCAAAAAGAAACAAAAGAAACCGACTGGAAACGTGATTGCCGTTAATCGGCGGGCACGCCATGACTATTTTATCGAGAACACGTTCGAAGCCGGCCTTGCGCTGGAGGGTTGGGAGGTGAAGAGTATGCGCGAGGGCCGGGCGCAACTCACAGAGGCTTATGTTTACTTAAGGAACGGCGAGGCCTGGCTGGTCGGCGCGCATTTTTCCCCGCTCAAGACTGCCTCCACCCATATCAAGGCAGACCCGACCCGCTCACGAAAACTGCTATTGCACCGCCACGAACTTGACCGCCTGACCGGGGCCGTTGAACGCAAGGGATACGCGCTGGTACCGCTGGATCTGCACTGGCACAAAGGCCGCGCCAAGATCGAGATAGGTCTTGCGAAGGGTAAGAAGCAACACGACAAACGGACCGCCGACAAGGACCGTGACTGGCAGCGCCAAAAAGAAAGAATCCTAAAACATTAACGTTTTTATATATTTATTGTTTTTTATTAAAGTTAACTATCACATAAAGTACGCGCGGCTCGGCGTCGAAACGGGGAAGCGCAGCATTGTATTTCCTGAATTAAGCCCTACACTACGGCTTACACGGGGGTGACATGGCTTCGACGTGGGTCGCGAAACTCCGGGTGCATGCCGAGGAACAGATAACCTCGTAAATCCAGCTGTAAAACTTATAGTTGCCAACGACGACAACTACGCACTAGCTGCTT
>Ga0316201_10000844_pt1 | contig 19214 bp, 17 predicted proteins | sample CS6wburrow_MG_FD_204516 | JGI IMG/M metagenome (GOLD analysis project Ga0316201, IMG submission 204516) | Coastal sediment microbial communities from Delaware Bay, Delaware, United States - CS-6 worm burrow | ecosystem: Environmental > Aquatic > Marine > Coastal > Sediment | place: USA... | reverse complement strand
CATTTATAATTTAATCGTATAATGTCTATTTTTGCAAGTCTGTGGTAATCTCCGCCTCGCTTAATGATTCCGCTTCTTCTTGTAAGATTTCGCTGTAACCTATAATAGCACTGAGTGGTGTGCGTAATTCATGGCTCATGTTAGCCATGAACTGACTCTTGGCAATATTCGCTTCCTTTTTGCAACTTGCAGTTCCTGCTTGGCTAATTTAGCCAATTTATTTTTATTTTCCAATTCATCAGCAAAACGGATATTGTCAGAAAACGGTTGGATAATCACATCAATCAAAAAATAGTAAACAACGACTGAAATGATGACAAAAATGACATGAAGCAGTATTGGGTTAGTCACCAGCACCTGACTTGAGCTTTTAGACAACAGCTTTAGCTGTTGGCTTAAAAATCAAAAAAAGCGCCATTTATGACGATGCTAAGTATAAAAAGTTTTTTAAACCTATCGCTACGCTTAATAACGACGACTTTTAAGCACTCTTAAATCATTCCTAAAATTTGATTCGACTTAAATCTGGCTGACTGTAGACCTATTTCATTTTCCAACCAGCTGATTGTCTTTCCAACAAATTAAATATAGCTCGTATGCAAAGGTTCCGGCCCCTCATATTGGAAAAAAGAGACCCCTAATTCGTCCATACAGTTAATTCAGTTGTCGTTTTGACAGCTGATAAATCAGAAAATTCAGATGAAAATGCTTCGCATACCTCATGGTGATTTCGGCTGTCATCCCTAACTCTAAATTAACAAAAACAACTTTTAAGGCTTCATCCTGATAAATTTTCCAGTAATGAGTATAAACATGCGCTAATGTCCTCAAGGTGACGGGACAAACTGTAGAACAGCCAGGGTAGCCAAAAAAAACCAATACAATATTGCACAACGTCTTCAACAGGGTGCGATTAAAAGTGTGGGGGAGATCATCCAAAATAAATTTTGGATAACTTTTTATGACTTGATTTGGTTTTACCCCCGCACTTTTAATCGCACCTTCTTCAACAGGAAAATGGAAATTGACTGTTTTATTGCTTGTTAATGGAATAAAGGGAATCACAAATAGCCATCCACCGCTCAAAAGAACCAATAATATACCAACAATCTTTTTTCTTGTTGTCACAATTTAAGTTATCAGTTATTATTTGAAAAGGATAGAACGCTGATTTGACTGATTTAACTGATTAACGCAGATAAAGAAGTGCTTTTATCGGCAAGCACAAAGGATTGCCCCTATATACACTCTTTATAGGGGCAATTCCTCGTGCTTGCCCTTTATCACTTTGTTCCACAAGGAAGTTGAACCAAGGTCAATCCCTGTTAAACATTGAGGCTTTTCGTTCCTAAGTCTCTAATTAGGCAATCCCAAAGATATTGGCCGGAATCTGACAGCCTGAGCTTTTTAGTGAGTGACAGGCATTTGAATTTTGTTTCGATTGACATTTGCCAGCTTGTTGTTGTTCCAAGCTGCGAGACATTTGACAGGCACCGGCTTTTATTGATGTTTGGCTTGGTATGCCTGATACACGGTTCTGCTCATGAGTTTGGCTTCGATTTGGGGACATTTGTTTCAGACTCCTTTTACTGATTTTGAGATTAAATGACTACCTTTTATGTGATGCGAATGCACAAAGCGTATCTGTAAAGGCCTTTCATACTGTCAAAAATACGCTTACTTGTATATTGTATTAAGACTAATTTGATTATCTCATGTCATGAGGCCTTTTTCACCTATCTTTCAACATTCAATTCAAGCTTCAAGTTTTTGCGCGGAAAAACTTGAACATCGAATAAAATTCACCGCGTACCACAGAGTGACACAGACTCTAATATATAAGATTTAAGTCGCTCAACAAAAATAAATTAACATTTTTTGAAATTAAGAATAGAACGCTTTAGATCGCTTTAAACAGCTGATTTAGCGAAGCTTCCCTTCGGTTCCGCAGATCAAAATGTTAAAAGACTTATGTATGTATATGTAGCTACTGATTATTAAATTGATTTAAACGGCTATTCTGAGTTGCCAAGATAATCACTTTGAGGAACAACCCTTTTTTCAGAAATTCTCTTGATTTGCAATTTGCAATTTTATAAGGGCATAGGTTGATAATGATTTGAAAAACTATAAATATATTCTTCTGCTAAAGTAACTATTATGCAATAAGGATATTCAAGAGAATATTATGTAGGTCAACAAAAGTTTTTTAACAAAATTCTTATATAATAGAAAATCTTAAAAGATTTATGTGTTCCTACTTATACAAATCAAAAATTTCAATAAAGTTATTTAAAATGATTTAATAAGAGAATTCTACGCAAAAGTTTTGCTCCACAAAACTTTTACCTAGAAGATTATTTGAACTGATTTCAGACTGTTCATTTTTTAATTTTTGACTTGCCTTTTCCCGTTTGTACAAAGCTTGACTTATACGTGCCAATAATCTAATTTTATAAGGCGATACTTAACAAGAGGTAACATCATGCGTATTAACGTCAATATTGACGATGAATTGTTTCAAAAAGCCACTAATTTCAGTGGCTTGAAAACTAAAAAGGCTGTTGTCGAACAAGCACTGAACTTTTATGTTCACATGCAAGCTCAACAACAGATTCGCCAATTACGAGGCAAGATGCCCTGGGGTTGGGATGAGAATACTGAGGAGGGGCAAACGGACAAATGATTTTACCAGTATCGAAAATATGGATTGACTACTTTAATGGTAGAACGACTTCACAAACTGAATTGCTGGACGATATACTGGCTAATGGTCAAGTTATCGTAGGGGATATCATTTTGAATGAAGTCTTGCAAGGTTTTCGCACTGATACCGATTTTGATCGGGTCAAACATTTACTCACTTGTTTACCCTTTCGAGAAATGTTGGGGCAAGAGATGGCTCTGCAAAGCGCACAAAATTATCGCTTGCTACGTCAAAAGGGCCTGAGTATTCGTAATACAACGAACCTAATAGTAGGTACGTTTTGTGTGGTTAATAAATTAACCGTATTACACGATGAACCGGATTTTTCCTTAATGGTTGAGCATTTAGGTTTACCCGTATTGTAATGCAAATCTCCTCCTTTTTCCAAAGCTAAGCTTTACCCATAAGTCGTCTTAAGTGTGTGAATTAGTGATTTTTCAAGTCTTCATTTTTTAATGAAAACAATAATAAGTCAAAAATACGTTGTCATTTTTTCTGAAAGCTTCAACTCTAAACATTCTACATTTTCAATAGAAAAATAGACTTGTTGGTCAAGATAAGTTTGGAAAAGGGGGTTATCAAAATCCTCTAATCCCCTTACACCTTCAAAAATAACCTGAATACCTATCAATGATCAATGATCAAGGCTCAGTTCTCAACACATTGATATTCTTGATATTGAATAATATTTAAGGCCAAGCGATTATCTGACAAACTCTATATGCCATGGGACACAAACTCTATATCAAAACCTTCGGATGCCAGATGAATGAATATGATTCATCACGCATTGCAGATGCCTTACAAGCCTCTCACGGGCTAGAACTGACTGATGATCCAGCCGCAGCCGATGTCTTATTGTTAAATACTTGTTCTGTCCGTGAAAAAGCGCAAGAAAAAGTGTATTCACAGTTGGGCAGATGGCGACAGTTGAAAGAAAAATATCCTCATGTCGTGATTGGCGTAGGCGGTTGTGTCGCGAGTCAAGAAGGTGAAGAGATTCGTAAGCGTGCCCCTTATGTCGATTTAATTTTTGGGCCACAAACACTGCATCGCTTGCCGAATATGCTGTCTGAAGTGCAACGCACTCACAAACATAAGATTGATATTTCTTTTCCTGAAAACGAAAAGTTTGATAGTTTGCCAGAGCCCAAGGCTGAAGGCCCAACTGCGTTTGTGTCCATTATGGAGGGGTGTAGTCATTATTGTACTTTTTGTGTCGTACCTTACACACGCGGTGAAGAAGTCAGTCGTCCATTTGATGATGTCATTGCAGAAGTGGCTTTCTTAGCAGATCAAGGTGTGCGGGAAGTCACCCTGCTTGGACAAAATGTCAATGGCTATCGAGGCCATAAGGCAGAGGGTGATATAGCGGATTTAGCCTTGTTGATAACCTATATTGCAGCGATTGATGGCATAGAGCGAATTCGTTATACCACCTCTCACCCACTAGAATTGTCCGAGAATCTCATTCAAGTCTACGCGGAAGTACCCAAATTAGTCAGTCATTTACATTTACCCGTGCAAAGTGGTTCGGATCGAATTTTAAGTCTCATGAAACGGGGGCATACTGCCTTGGAATATAAACAAAAAGTACGAAAATTGCGAGCAGTACGCCCCGATTTAAGTTTGTCTTCCGATTTTATTATCGGCTTTCCGGGAGAAACAGAGGCCGATTTTCAAGCGACTATGCAATTGATTGAAGAAATTGGATTTGATCACTCTTTTAGTTTTATTTACAGCCCTCGCCCTGGAACACCAGCCGCCAGTTTACCTGATGATGTCCCAATAGCACTCAAAAAACAACGTCTTGCTCAGTTGCAAGCGCGTATCACTGAAATGGCTCATGCGATTAGCGCATCATTGGTTGGCAGTATACAGCGGATTTTGGTTGAACAGCCTTCACGTAAAAATCCTAAAGAATTAGTAGCAGGGCGCACAGAAAATAATAGAGTCGTGAATTTCGCCGGAAAAGCGTCTTTGATAGGGCAATTTGTAGAAGTGCGGATTACAGAAGCCTTGCCTAATTCGCTACGGGGTGAAATCTATCAATGATCAATTATCAATGATCATTCCCCCAGGTTTTAGTTTGAATTGACAAACTATAGATTTTCAAAAAAATAATTTCAAAAAGGGTGGCATTTTTAATCTCACGCTTCGCGCAAAGTAGCAAAGTAGCATTGATTGATAGAGACGCACGGCCGTGCGTCTCTACTCGGAACCAAGTTTGTACAAAAACAGATATCTGTGATAAACCATTTCAATTTTGTTAATTGATGTGATAATTGATGTGATAACTGATAATTGATAACTAATAAATAACTTACAAAATGATTACCAGTGACTTTACTTTAGAACCACTGGATAACCAACGTTTATCCAATCTTTGTGGACAGTATAATGAACATTTGCGTCAATTAGAGCAACGTTTCAGTGTAGAAATTCAGAATAGGGGGCATCAATTTCGTGTCATTGGACTCCCCCCGGCCGTACAGAATGTGACGGAACTTCTTAATGCTCTTTACAGCACTACCCGTGATGAAACCTTAAATCCTGCCAGTGTTCATTTGTTTTCTCAAACGGCTCATGTCGAGGAACTCTTAGAAACACCCTCGGCCGATGACAATGTTGAGGAAAGCGAAATCGTTGTACGGACTCGTCGCAGTAAGGTTAAGGCGCGAGGCCATAATCAACGCCAGTATTTGAATAATATTAGGCGACATGACATTAATTTTGGCATCGGCCCAGCCGGTACCGGAAAAACGTATTTAGGGGTAGCTTGTGCTGTCGAAGCCTTGGAATCCGATCAAATACGCCGTTTAATTTTAGTCCGCCCCGCTGTGGAAGCCGGTGAGCGTCTCGGATTTTTGCCTGGAGATTTGGCACAAAAGGTCGATCCTTATTTGCGTCCCTTATATGATGCCTTATATGAAATGTTAGGTTTTGAACGGGTGATCAAATTGATAGAACGCCATGTCATCGAAATCGCACCACTGGCCTACATGCGTGGACGTACCTTAAATGATGCATTTATCATTCTTGATGAAGCGCAAAACACCACACTTGATCAAATGAAGATGTTTTTAACACGCATCGGATTTAATTCGACTGCAGTCGTCACCGGTGATATCACTCAAATCGACTTACCGCGTGAAACGCGATCGGGTTTGCGCCATGTCATTGAAATACTTCAAAATGTGGACGGTGTGAGTTTTAGCTTTTTTGATGCTAAGGATGTCGTGCGACATCCCATTGTTGCCCGTATCATTAATGCTTATGAACGTGCTGAACGCAAAAAAATCGCTTCCGATCCGCCAAAACGGGAAGACAAAATATCATGATAGACGTAGACATACAATACGCCAGTGATGAACCCGATTTACCTCATCAAGAGAGCCTCACTCATTGGGTTAATACCGTTTTAAAAGCTCATCATAAAGGGAAAGGGGATAACACGGAAAATGCGAATACCTTGACCCCTCAAAATGCTCCCCTTTTACCCTCATCAGTCGAACTCACGATACGCATTGTCGATGAAGCCGAATCAAAGCAATTAAATGACACTTGGCGACAGTGCCCCAAACCCACCAATGTCTTGTCTTTCCCCTTTGAATCTCCGCCAGGTGTCGAGCTACCTTTACTGGGGGACATTGTGATTTGTGCCCCCTTAGTTGCCCGAGAAGCAGCTGAACAACATAAATCCCTAGTCGCCCATTGGGCACATCTCGTCATACATGGTACTTTGCACCTGTTAGGCTACGACCATATTGATGAAGCCCAGGCGCAAATCATGGAAGAATTAGAAATCAGCCTATTAGACGACTTAGGTTATCCCAATCCTTACCTTATTCAATGAGCAATAATCAAGTTTCACTTTCAACCAATATTGATATCATTGATGTTTTTTAATCTATACTGCTTGCCTTTGAGTTGACTTCCAATGATTGATTTTATCAACTAGAGTTTGTTCGATAATCTGTTGGTTTTAGACAGAATAGGCTTATTCGTTTATTTCCTAATTCGTTGTACCATATCAAGCTAACAGATTTATCTTATAAACGACAGTTTGTTCGATAATCTGTTAGTCTTGAACATAATCAATAGATCGAAAACCTTATCTCCAGAACGCTTGTAACGCCTAAATTCCTGAACGCCAGAACCATTATGATTTCTTCTAGTGCTATTTCCCAATCTAATCCTACTCTCTCTTGGCTTGAGCGTGTGAAACACGCTTTATCTAAAAAACCACAGAATAAAACACAACTGATTACCCTGTTACATGATGCCCAACAACGTGAATTGCTCAGTACAGAGACTTTAGGCATGATTGATGGTGCCTTAAAAGTCTCTGAACAACATGTCCGCGATATCATGATCCCAAGATCACACATGGTTGTTTTAGAGTTATATGAACCGCCGGATCAATTAGTCAAAACCATTGTTGAATCAGGCCATTCGCGTTTTCCCGTCATAGGTGAAAATCGTGATGATGTACAAGGCATCTTTTTGGCCAAAGATTTACTGGAATATTATGCCAAGGGTGAAGGGAATCAATTTAATATGCGTGATGTCATGCGCCCCACTGTTTTTATTCCCGAAAGCAAGCGTCTTAATGTCTTATTGCGCGAATTTCGCACCAGCCGCAACCATATCGCGATTGTTGTGGATGAATATAGCGGTGTCGCCGGTTTAGTCACCATTGAGGATGTGATCGAACAAATTGTGGGCGATATTGACGATGAACATGATATCGATGACCAAGTTTTTATAAAACCGAATCATCAAGGTTTTTACAGCCTCCTCGCCTTAACACCCATAGAAGAATTTAACGAGTATTTTAAAGCTAATCTCAGCGACGACGAATTTGATACCCTCAGCGGTTTGCTCCTACAAGCCTTTGGACACTTGCCTAAACGCGGTGAAAGTATAAAACTCAATGGCTTTTATTTTCAAGTTGTACGCGCCAATCGACGTCGCATTCACTTATTGCGCGTTAAACCGCTTGCAAATGCCCCAACCGAGAAAGAGATTTCAGAACAATCAGTCGAAATCTAAAATCCAAGTCCTATTTGTGTTAATCATGAAAAATCAGCGTCATCAGCGTTCTATCTTCTTTCTTGATTAAAAAAAGCAAAAAACCATCCCAAAATCTAAAGGAACAGCAATCTGTGAAACCCTTAAAATTATCAGGCTATTTAGGTGACACCTTAAGCCTCATTGCCGGCTTAAGCCTCCCACTGGCCTTTGCCCCTTATGCTTTATTTCCCATTGCCGTCTTGTCACCGGCCCTATTATTTTTGCTTTGGCAAAATATCTCACCACGTCGCGCCTTTTGGCGAGGCCTACTCTATGGCATAGGCCTATTCGGTGCCGGCGTATCATGGGTACATATTAGTTTTCACCAATTTGGCGGCCTACCCCTGATAGGCACAATCACCTTAACAGCAGGTTTTGTCTTAATGATGGCACTCTATCCAGCATTATTAGGCCAATTATTAACCCGCTTTTTTTTAAAAAACACCCCCATCAAATTATTAGTCATCCTACCCGCCGCATGGACACTGATGGAATGGTTACGAGGTTGGTTTTTAACCGGCTTCCCTTGGTTAAGCTTAGGTTACAGTCAAATTGACTCACCGCTAAATGGATTTGCACCCCTATTAGGCGTATACGGTGTCAGTTGGCTAACCGTCTTCACAGCCGCCCTACTCGTTTATGCTTTCAATATCAAACACTTAGCATGGCGTATCTTACCCGTATTACTGGTAATATGGGGAAGCGGTTGGCTACTCTCCGGCCTATCCTGGACTCAACCCGTAGGCAAAGCGAAACAAGTCGCCTTAATACAAGGCAACATTCCGCAAGAATTTAAATGGTTATCCGGATTCCAAGTGCCCAGTATGCAACGTTACTTAGAACTCAGCAAAGCCCACCGAGATGCCGATATCATTATCTGGCCAGAAACGGCCATCGCCATGTTTTACAACGACGTATCCATCCATGTCCCCGGATTTTTAGAAGAAATAGTCGCAGAGCATACCCAATATCACACCGATTTTTTAATCGGCCTACCCGTCATGCACCCAAATGGCGATTATTTTAACAGCGTCGCCAGCATTGGCAGCCAGCCCGGATTTTACTACAAATCCCATTTAGTCCCTTTCGGTGAATACATCCCCTTTCAATCCACCTTTGGCGAACTCTTAAAATTACTGAATGTACCCTTATCCGCCTTTTCCCCTGGAGAAGCCATACAACCCAACCTCAACAGTGCCAATGAAAAAATAGGCATCTCGATATGTTATGAAGCCGCCTATGGCGAATTAATACGCAACAGCCTTCCTAGCGCCACCCTATTAGTGAATGTCAGCAATGATGCCTGGTTTGGCGACTCAATCGCCCCCCATCAACATTTAGAAATAGCCCGTATGCGCGCCTTAGAAGCCGGACGTTACTTACTCCGCACCACCAACACCGGCATATCGGCCATCATCAATACCCAAGGCAAAATCGTCACCCAAACCCCCCAATTTCAAATCACCACCCTACGCGCCGAAGCCCAACCCTATCAAGGCAGCACCCCCTACATTCGTTTCGGCAACAGCCTCATCATCGGCCTATTATTAATCATATTTCTAATAGGCGCTTTAGGCCCCACTCTCTGTGACACTCTGTGCCCCCTCTGTGCTCTCTGTGTTGAAAAAAAACTCAAATAGACTATAAACTCAAAACAGTTAACTAACGCAAGAGACGCAAGAGACGCAAGAGACGCAAATCTTTGAAAAAAGCCTCTTTAGCGTCTTTAGCGTCTTTAGCGTCAAAGCGCGTTTATTTCTTATCAGCGCAAATCATGACAATCAGCGTCATCAGCGTTCTATCAACAACAGGCTATTGAAAATCAACCGAAAATAGACTATACATATACCAAAGCTATCTAAAAAAAGGACAAAACACCATGCAAAAACTCCTCTTATCCTTATTACTACTCAGCCTCGCTCAAAGCGCCAACGCCGACCCAGAATTAAGCTTCACTCACTTAAAACCATTATACTATGTCGGTGAATACATCATCATTGATTTACAAGAAAACCTACAACAGCCCTCCCGTTTTGATCGAGTCGATTTATGGGTAGCCGTCGAACTACCCAGCGGAGACTGGTTATTTAAAACCCCTTTCGGATTAGCGCCCTTTGATCCCAAACCGCAAGCCTTCAGAAGCTCTTTAGACACGGCAGAAAAAACGCATCGTATCTTTGACTCTGAAGTCATACCCGGTTTAGGCGGCGATTATGTCTTCTATGCCCTTTATGTCGAAGCAGGTAAAAATCCCCTAACGGCGGGTATCCCAACATACCGCTCGAATATCGCAACCGTTTCCACGACTTTAAGCAATAAAGGCCCATCGACAGAAACACCGCTACCCGCTCCCAACCCGTTCTCAGCAACACCCGGAGAACATCAAATCACGCTCACTTGGCAACCCGTCACCGGTGCCGCCTCTTACAGCGTCTACTGGCAAACCCCTGATGGCACAACGCAAAATGTCTCAGTCAAAGCCACCGCTTACGTGCATAGCGGCCTCCAAAACGACGTAACCTATACTTACTGGGTAACGGCCCACAGCCCAACAGGATTAGAAAGCACCCCATCGACAACGATTCCTGCGATGCCACAATTCCCCCGAGGAAAAGTCTTTCAAGATACCTTAGCAGATGGCAGTTTAGGCCCAAAAATGGTCGTGATTCCAGCCGGTACTTTTAGAATGGGCGACATTCAAGGCGGCGGTGATTCTGATGAACAACCCGTACATGAAGTCTCTGTAGCGCGTTTTGCGATGGGACAATATGAACTGACAGTCGGAGAATTTCGTCTGTTTGTCGAAGCAACAGGGTATCAAACAGATGCAGAAAAGGGAGACGGTTGTTATGTCAATCCAGGTAATGTTGGTTATTGGGAAAAAGTGAAAGAGGCCAATTGGCGCAATTCTTATTTTTCTCAAACCGATAATCACCCTGTCACCTGTATTTCTTGGAATGATGCCACAGCTTACGCCGCATGGTTAACGCAACAAACCGGACAGCAATATCGTTTACCCACGGAAGGGGAATGGGAATATGCCGCACGCGCTGGAACAGAAACAAAGTACTGGTGGGGAAATGAAGCCTCTCATGACTATGCGAATTACGGTGCAGAGGACTGTTGTTCTGGTGTAGCAACAGGCCAAGATCAATGGATATACACCTCACCAGTGGGTTCCTTTGCCCCCAATTCTTTCGGTTTATATGACACAGTAGGAAACCTTTGGGAATGGACGTGTTCTGAATACGAAAGTCGCTATCAGGGTAAGGAAACGCAATGCTTAGAGCAAGCACATTCCGATAACGATAGCCTTTTCGTTTTGCGCGGCGGCTCGTGGGGCATCGATGCCATGAGGTTGCGCTCGGCGAACCGCCTCAGGAGTCAGCGGACTAACCGTGACGGGAGCTACGGTGCGCGGCTTGCCAGGATATTGTAAGCCTTTGATCTTTAGCCTTTTTCCCTTTTATTTTTTTATTTTTTTGTTTTTTGTTTTTTGTTTTTTTGGGGGGGGGCAAAGCCCCCCAGCTCAATTTATATATCCATATATAATATATGTGTATTAAACCAAAACAAGGGGTGAGTTGTGAGGTGTTTTGATGGGTAGAGACGCGAGGCATCGCGTCTCTATTTCTCGCGTGGTGAATGGATTTTTGCTGAATGGAAATGGGTTAGAGACTGGGCGGTTAAATCTAAATACATTTTTTTGTTTATTTTTCACCCTATTTTTATTCCCTGAAGGAAAAATGGTGGGCAAGCGGGCGGTGAAATCTGGGTTTATATTGAGTTCATTGTCGCTAAGCGATCCCACCCTACAAATTTATGGTGTATTGATGACAACACTTCCCCCCATTCATCCCGGTGAAATACTTAAAGAGGAATTTTTAGAACCTTTTGGGATGAGTCAACAACAGTTAGCTGAAAGTCTGAATGTTTCGAGACAACAAATCAGTAATATTATACAAGGAAAACAGGCTATAACAGCCGAAATGGCATTACGTCTTGGACGTTATTTTGGTTTATCCGCCAAATTCTGGTTAAACTTGCAAAGCCATTATGATCTGGATGTAGCAGAAGAAGCCCTATCAAAGCGATTGGCGCAAGAAATTAAACCTTATGTCGCGATCTGTGATCCCGTTATAACCCGCTCAGCAATTATCAATTATCAATGAACCGTTATCAATTATCGGGCCTTTTTTGGATAGAACGCTGATTATCATGATTACACTGATTAACGTTGATTTTTAATCAGCGTTCCACGCAAGAGTATTTGCTTAAAAAACTTTTGCGTGGAAATCATGACAAGAAGCCGAATCAGTGTTCTATCATTGATTTTTCTGCGGCCGCATCGCCATAAAAACCAGCACTAAAAAGATAATACCGCCAATGATAGCAATCATCCCCCCTAAGCCCATCAATCCCATACCAACCTGTTGCTGAAGACTCTCTAATCCTTGGGCCGCACCGGCCGTTTTACGCGGTACCCCATATCCGCCCGACCAAGCCAAGCCTAAGACATGTAATAATTGACCCGTACCCAAAATAACCGGTTGCCATTGTGCCCATTTGCCCTTGATTTCCCGGAATCCAAGACGTGGCATCAAGTGATAAGTGATACCCATAAAAGCCAGCGTGACGGCAACAATCGAACCATGATAGTGGGCTGGAACCGTCACATTACTACCCGTAATCAGAAAACCAATGATGCCCCCCACCGCAAACAGCAGAATGGAAAAGATCAACGCAGAACGTTCCGGGCTAAATATAGCCCCCTTCATCAAGCCCAACACCAACATCAATCCCAAAGGCAGAGCGGCTAAACCACCACCGTATTGCATCAGCCAAGTGAATGTCACGATGTGATTGGGAGAATTGACATCATAACTCCAATAAATCCAAGGGGTTAATAAAGTCGGTGCCATACCCAGCGCAAATAACATGATCGCCACGCGCGGACTGATAAACCGCACAACGCCCAAGACACTTGCCAACCATAACCAAGCAACCAGCATTAACTGAGTATGGGTAAATTGCAAAACATGGCCACTGCCCCAAAACAACAGTTCATAATAATATTGACCCGCTATGTTTTCCGAAGCAATATCACTGTAAGACCAAATCAGAGCCATAATCGCAATCAATGCCGTCAGTAAAGCCGTAAACAATCCAAAACGCAGTGCGCCAGCCCCATTTTCCCCCAGATTAAGAGGATGAGAAGTCATCAAACCGTGTAACACCAACAACGTGAAACCCAGCCCAAATAGCCCTAATCCACCCAAAAAGAGCGGCATTTGCAACACCGGAACATAATTACTCATCACCGGATGGCCTTCGCCCATAAAAGGAGCAAGACTCATGATAATCGTCCCAACGACAGCGAATAAGAGCGGTAACCAACCGCAGAGACAACGTGCCCGGCTAATCAAACTCCAAAAAACACCCGCGAAAGCCAAAAACCACACCAACACAGTCAAATCGACATGCACAACCAGCGCAGTATGAAAAAAATCCACCCAAGGAATGATTTCCTGAAAAAAAGGCGTTCTGGAAAGAACAATTAAAATCGTTAAGAGGCCCCCAATGACAAGAGAAGCCAATGCCAGCCCTAACCAACCAATCGTTAAATAACGCGGCGTACCCTGTGGAATTTCTAAAGTAAAATCAGTGTTTTGCATCGTTTTGAGAACCTTCATTTTTAAATAGTGGAGTGCAAAATTTATTTTGCATCTATTGGAGTGCAAAATTTATTTTGCAACGGCCCGATTTTCGTTAAAATATTTATTTTGCTGCTATCAATCCCTTGCCCTTCCTTTGTAATTGCCCCTTTAAGATTGAATAACAACACCCCGTTGTTTCAATAACCGAGTCATTGAAAATCGCATCCCCGAAACGACTTCAATCTCTTTATGCCAGCCAAATATTCGCCAATCGCTATCAGCAGTCGCCACCATTACTTTTTGACTTTTAGACGTAATCCAAATCACTTTTTCCACCCCAAAATCCAATAATTTTTGAGTTTTGAGATGATAATAATCCATAGCCTCACCAAAATTTGACGTATCCGCCTTCGTATCCACCTCAATCACAATTTTCGGAGCCACTGCCAAATAGTTATCGGTAATCTGTTCAGAAGTCAACACATTGACATCATAAATACCGATATCGGTAGCCAAATTATTACCTTTATCAAGATGTAATCCCGCTTCATTTGTCACGATTTCATAATCCGCTTCTGACAGATTTTGATACAAAAATCTTAGGATCGCCGAAATAATCATCGCTTGTAAACCGCTACAGCCCATAATTGCCTCTAATGTTTTTCCCCCTTGGCTCAGGGTTTTATACCCATTATAAAAAAATGGTTTATGCTCGATCATTTCATAAACCAGATATTCTGGAACAACATCAATTGTTTTAACGCTTGAAAAAGTGGTTTGTGCCATTTGAGTTAATAGTATGATTTGGTTTGATAAGATATTTAAGTGATTCAACTGATATCCACTGCTCATCAAAATTAATCAAGTGTAAATCATGACTATCAGTTAAATCAGCGTTCTATCTTCTATAAAATTAATCATTGGACATGATTTTGAGAATGTGTTTAGCGAATCTTTCGTTGATTTCACGGTGTTTTGGTACTGACTGACAGATACCTGTGAATGGATTTTGATACCAATCATGATTAGCACCATGCCTCAAAAAAACGCAACCCTTATATTCCAGTTTTTTAATCAAATCTTTACGTTTCACTAGATAACCATTTCTTCTACTGTTTTGACTTGATAAATTAATCCATTCTTAATATCGAAGAGTATATCTTTTAAATTATCCCTTAACTCTTCTAATGTTTCTCCTTGAGTCCAATAATCAGGATAATTTTGTAGATAGCCTAACCACATCCCATCATTTTCTTGCCAATAGACAATCGTCACGGTTTTCATTATTCAATTACCGGCTTACTTTTTTAATCATATCAAATAGAGGGGCAAACGCTTTGATTATACCCATCTACCTATAGGCAATTAACCCCGTCGCCAACCCTGAAAGCGTTTCACCCATTTTAGCACCGTCTCAGGCGCATGGGCCTTTTTCCAGTTACCAGCGGCATACTTATTAGCTTCTGCCAAAGTCGGGTAAATGTGGATCGTGCTTAAAATCTTATTGAGCCCTAATCCCCATTTCATCGCTTGAATGTATTCGCTGATTAAATCGCCAGCATGGTGGCCCACGATAGTGACACCCAGGATTTTGTCTTTGCCCGGTTGCGTCAACACTTTGATAAAACCGTGCGCCTCTTGATCAGCGATAGCGCGATCAAGATCATCAATCCCATATCGCGTGACTTCATAAGCAATACCTTCTTTTTGAGCATCTTGTTCATTCAGCCCTACTCGTGCGACTTCGGGATCAGTAAACGTTGTCCAAGGGATGACTGAATAATCCGCTTTAAATTTCTTAAAGGTACCAAATAGCGCATTGACACTGGCATACCAAGCTTGATGCGCTGCCGTGTGGGTAAATTGATAAGGGCCAGCAACATCGCCACAAGCATAAATATTCGGCATAGTGGTACGCAAATACTCATCCACTTCTATCGTACCCCGTGAGCTAATCGCAATACCCAATTCTTCTAAACCAAAACCTTTGGTATTCGCCACACGCCCAACAGCCACTAAGATATCATCAAAAGGAACAATGACTTCTTGGCCGTCATGTTCACAAATCAACCGTTTTTCCCCTTCCACTTGTTCGACACGCACAGCCTTGTGATTCGTTAAGACATGAATGCCTTCATCAGCAAATTGCGTTTGAACGATATCAATCACATCAGCATCTTCACGCACCAAAATATGAGAGGCCCGTTGTATTTGGAAGACTTCAGCGCCAAATCGGGCAAAAGCTTGAGCAAGTTCACAACCAATCGGCCCACCACCCAGCACCACTAAACGTTTCGGCAAAATACTCAATGTCCAAATCGTGTCAGAAGTGTAATAACCCACCTCTTCTAGGCCCGGCAAAGCCGGCACAAAAGGCCTTCCGCCACTGGCGATGATGATATTACGGGTACTGATTTCTTGATCATTAACGCGCACATGGTAAGGAGAAATAATCGTCGCTTCACCTTGAATACACTCAACACCGAGTTGAGTATAACGTTCAACCGAATCATGAGGTTCAACGGTTTTGATAACCCGGTGAACACGAGCCATGATATCAGCGAAATCAAATTCGACATGTGTACTTTTAAAACCATATTCCTTCGCGCGCTTAATATAAGACAGAATTTTAGCTGAACGCAAAATCGCTTTACTCGGTACACAGCCCGTATTTAAACAATCGCCCCCCATTTTGTGTTTTTCAATCAACGTCACTTTAGCTTTCACCGCCGCCGCAATATAAGCACTGACTAAACCAGCAGAACCGGCACCGATCACAACAAGATTAGTGTCAAAGTGCTTCGGTTTTGGATAACGCCCCATGATTTTACGCACTTTGGCATAATCCAATATTTTTTTAGCGATGAAAGGAAACAAGCCGAGTAACGCGAAAGAAAATAACAGAGCAGGTGACAAAATACCGCTAAGTGATTCCAGCTTACCTATTTCCTTGCCCGCATTGATATAAACAAGGGTACCGGCCAACATACCCACTTGACTTACCCAAAAAAATGTCCCTGTTTTAATCGAGGTTAAGGCCATCGCTAAATTAATAGCGAAAAAAGGAAAAGCAGGCACCAAGCGTAAAGCAAAAAGATAGAAAACCCCATCCTTTTCGATACCGCGATTAATCGGGCCTAATTGTTGTTTAAAGCGATTTTGAACCGTCTCTTTAAACAAATATCGGGCCAATAAAAATGCCAAAGTGGCACCAATGGTGCTCGCAAATGAGACAATAATAATGCCCACTAACAAACCAAAGATAGCCCCAGCGGCTAAAGTGAGTAAGGTAGCCCCCGGCAACGATAAGCCAGTAACGAGAACATAAATGGCAAAATAAATCGCAATTGTTTGCCAAACATGCGCCTCATAAAACTGAACAATCGCCTCTCGTTGCGCCTGAAAATATTCAAGGCTGAGATACGTTTGTAAATCATAATAAAAAAAGAGGACAACTAAACAGACTATTGTAGCCAACAAAATCAATTTACTGCTTTTCATAATAGATCAGCCCATTTTGAATTGTTGAAGAGTGATAGGATAAAACGCGGATTAGACAGTTCAGACTGATTCACATTGATTAAATATATGATTATTATAGAGATTGTCAAGCTTGGGTGGCTTCGCGCCTTTGCGTAATACTCAAAAATCAATTATTATTCTTATGCCAACCCCCAAGGGGGCACATTCCCATCAGATAAATTTTGAAGGCTCACTTTTCGTTCAAAATTGATTTTGCGGCCTTCTTTTCGTTCAAAATTTATTTTGCGGCCTTTTTGGAGTGCAAAATTTATTTTGCGATAGCCAAGAATGACCCTTTTTTTGGGATTGCGCCCTCCAAGGGGTTAAATGTGAAACGACGTTCCGAACGTAGCGAGATCATAGCCCCAGGTTTTATTTGGGGAAAACAATATCAAAACGGCCTCAACCCCGTGTTCCCTGAACTCCCCAAAAAGGAAAAAACATGAGCAACGACAAAAAACCCAAAGAGAAATTAATTCCCGCCTATCAAAAAATGATGACGCGGGTTGAAAAAACACAGAAAGGCTCGACTACCAAAACATTGCCTCAACATATTGAGGCCGCTATTGAAAAAGCCGTTGAACTTGAAGAACTCAGCCGCGAAGAGGCCGAACGCATTGGTGACTATTTACGGCGCGATTTGCAAGATGCCGCTGAATTTATCATCACCACCGAACAAGCCTTAGCGGATTGGATACGTTTTGATTTAGAAATCATTGAAGAACGTTTGCTAGAAATGTTTAGCTTAATGGTTGATCAAACTCGCCAAGAGTTAGACAATCTAGCCGAATCTGCCCGTCAAGCGACGGAATGGCATAGCGGCGAAATGACAGCACTGGGCACCTTGTATTGCGAACAATGTAATAAAGCCATACATTTCCATCAACCGGATTACATTCCCGTTTGCCCTAATTGTAGCGCAACCCGATTTAAGCGGCCTGTCGAAACAGCATGATTTTCTGATTATAACGAAAATAAGGTAGTCCCTACAAACCCGTGGTGGTCTTAAAAATCAATGACTTGTGTGATTTTCTTCGATATATTTTGCCACGGAAAAACACTTCAAGACACTTCAAGATTCCGTGCATTGACAGTGTCATTCCGTGGCTTTTAATCATCCCAATTCTTTCATTCTCAATTCCTTTTAAAAAATCAGGATAACTGATAACTGATAACTGATAACTGAAACCCCTATTTTTGTTTGATGACTAACAAGGTTATGTCATCAGCCACCTTTTGCGTACCAATGTGTTCTCGGACATCGGCAATCACGGCTTCTTGTATTTCTTTGGCTGATTTATGCCAGTTTTGACTCACTATATCGCATAAGCATTCCATGCCATATTCAATCTCTTCGGTATTTTGGGCTTCCGTTATACCGTCGGTGTACAGAACAATCCCTTCCCCTTGTTCTAATTGTATTTCCCGTTGTGAGACAAAAGGGGCTATATCGGATTTTAAGCCCACCATGAAACCTAAATCAAACGTATCAATCCGGTCTACTTGGCCTTTTTGATGTACTAATAAAACATCTTCATGTTGGCCCGTTAAACGTAATGTACCCGCTTCATAATCCAATAAAGACAAGGTCATATTTTTATCGGTATGAAGGCGCTGTAGATTGTTATAAACCGCACGATTGAGAACGGTTAAGAAGGTTTTGGGATCACTGACATCATTCGTCAATAAGGTTTGGACGGCCATTTGTACCATTAGCATCAAAACACCACTTTCAAGCCCATGGCCAGTCACATCACCAATACCGATTTTCACATGCCCGTTATGTTCAATAATATCGTAGTAATCGCCCCCAACTTCATCGGCTGGTTCCATAAAACCCGCAATATCGAGTTCCTTAATGTGCTGGAGTTCGATTTCATCGGGCAGTACCATCTTTTGCAGTTGACGGGCTACGTCTAATTCGGCACTCATACGCATATTTTCGGCTTCTAAGCGTTTATTCAGGCCGGTAATTTCTTGGTTAGCTTTGGCAAGTTGGGTAGTGCGTTCGGCCACTTTTTCTTCTAAGTGATTGGCATAAGTGGCGTTTTCCAGGGAAATCGCAATCTGGCTTGAGAGCAATTTTAAAACCGTTAAACGATCTGATGTAAACGCATCAGACATTAAATTATTTTCGAGATACAACACCCCAGTCAGTTTGCCATGATACAAAATCGGCTGACATAATACCGATTTAGGTTGTTTTTCAATGAGATACGGATCATTCGTCAAGCTGTCCTCACGAGTAGCAT
>Ga0316201_10000843_pt1 | contig 19215 bp, 17 predicted proteins | sample CS6wburrow_MG_FD_204516 | JGI IMG/M metagenome (GOLD analysis project Ga0316201, IMG submission 204516) | Coastal sediment microbial communities from Delaware Bay, Delaware, United States - CS-6 worm burrow | ecosystem: Environmental > Aquatic > Marine > Coastal > Sediment | place: USA... | reverse complement strand
CCTATCGCGTGTGGCTCGAGGACTGGTGCGAGTGGACCGGCGGTCACTGGCCCAAGGTACGCGAAGTCGTCGGGCGCAGTTTCCGCGTTCGAGGGCCGAACCACAGCGTGTACACGATGGCGGCAACGGCCGTCATGCGGCTGATCGAGCAGTACGATATCGATCCCACGCGCGTCAAGTTCCTGGGCCTCGGCACCGAATCCAGCACCGATAATTCTGCCGGCGCGATCATCATAAAGGGGATGGTCGACAAGGCACTCGAGGCACGCGGTATGCCGCCGATCTCGCGCAGTTGCGAGGTTCCCGAGTTCAAACACGCCTGCCTGGGCGGCGTTTACGGCATGAAGGGCGCCATACGCCACCTGGCGCTCGACGGCGCCGGTGGTCAGGCAATCGTCGTATGTGCCGACATAGCGGAATATGCACGCGGCTCGAGCGGTGAACCCACGCAGGGCGCGGGCGCCGTGGCCATGCTGCTGGAGGAAGACCCGAAGCTCGCCGTCGTGGACCTCGTCGGTTCCGGGTCAGCATCCGACTACCGCATCATGGATTTCCGCAAGCCGATGGTTCGATTCTGCGGCCAGGACCGTTCCGAGTCTCACCATATCCAGGACTTCCCGGTCTTCAACGGCAAGTACTCCACCACCTGCTACGTCGACGAGACCCTGCATGCACTCGCGGACATGTACGAGAAGCGGAAGCTGAATCCCAGCGAGTATTTGCGTTCGTTGAAAGCGGTGTTCATGCACAGGCCGTATCGGCGCATGCCTGAAACGGGCTGGGCGATCTCGTACCTGTTTGCATTGAGCCACGGCGGCACTGATGATCGCGCCGAGCTCGCATCCTATTGCTACGAGGCCGGCGTCGAACCGCAGGCCGTTCTCGACGAGATGCAGGCTAAACCGGACGTCGCCGCGCTCGCGGAGCCGGAGCGCCTGCAGTACGAGGCCTACCCGTTGACCATGGCCGTGTTCAGGGTTTTCCGCGCCTCACGCCATTACCGCCGGGAGATCCTCGACAAGCTCGCGCTGGGCAGCGACACGATGCTCGACCTGGGCAACCTGTACACGGCTGCTCTGCCTGCCTGGATGGCGGCCGGCTTCGAGCAGGCACTGGACGAGGATTCTCTCAGCACCGGCGAAGAGGTTCTCACGCTCGGTTACGGCAGCGGCGACGCGGCCGAAGTGATTCCGTTTTTCATGGCCGACGGCTGGCGCGAGGCAACCGCGGCGATACGCTTCAGCGACGCCATGCAGCATGCTGTCGACATCACGTTCGAGCAGTACGAGGCCCTGCATGCCGGGCGCCGTGCGACCGGTCTCGACTACCTGCCCGTCAACGAGTTCGTCATCGATCGCGTCGGCCAGACCGAAGACCGTCACTTCAGTGACCTGGGGATCGAGTATTACAAGTATGTAGGGTGAGATCGGGCTTGCCCGATCGTTTATGGCGCCGCACCAGCATGTATATAGGCATCGAGCAATTCGGTGTGCTCTCGTCGCAGTGCATCCCACTCCAGCTTGAACCAGGGCGTGAAGCGCTCCGGATATTCCGATAGCTCCGTATCCAGCGCCCCGGTGCTGACAAACCGGATCGCCGCAATCTCCTCCTCGTTCGGGCGCACGTCACCGCCGATTCGGCCGACAAAAACATGGCAAAGTTCGTGCTCGGCACCGAGATCGCCGTAGGTCGCCTGGTAACGGAACTTGTAGACAAACTCGAGATCCGCTGCGAGATTGAGCTCCTCGCCGAGACGGCGCTCCGTTGCGGTCGCCATTGATTCGCCCCGCCGCGGGTGGCTGCAACAGCTATTCGACCAGTAACCCGGCCACAGGCGCTTCGAATCCGCGCGTTGCTGCAGCAACAACTCGCCCGCCGCGTTGAACAGGAATGCCGAGAATGCGCGGTGCAGAACACCGGCACCGTCGTGACACGAGGCCTTCGACAGGAAGCCCTGCTCCCTGTCGTCTTCATCGACGAGTATCAGTTGCTCGGCCTCCGAGGAAACCACCCGGTTTACGTTTTCCACTGCGCTTCCCTGTCATTACTCAGATCGATGGTCCGGTAGCCTGCCGACCGCAACGCCGTGACGACTGCTCGCTCCGTGCCCGGACATGCCGCGACGATTGAGCCGCCGCCGCCGGCCCCGGTCAGCTTGGCGCCCGCAGCGCCCGCCTGCCGGGCTATTTCAATCATCCGTTCCAGCTCCGGCGTCGACACGCCGAGCGCGTTCAGCAGCCCCTGGCCGATATTCATGAGTTGGCCCAGCTCCGCGTACTCACCCGCGACGAGCGCCTTTGCGCCGGCGATACTCAGTCCATCGATCTGCTCGAATATCGCAGCATAGGCCGCCGGCTGCGCTTCGTAACGGGCGCGAACGCCGGCAACCTGCTCGTGCGTAACGCCCGGCTGGTGGCCGCACGCGATGACGATCGGCGGCGTCCGTTCCAGCCCGAGCTCCTCGACCTGGAACGAGTCGCCCTTGCGGAACAGTATCGGGCGGGCAAAGGTCGCGAGTGTATTGTCGACGCCCGATGGATTTCCGTGCGCGAGTTTCTCGCAGTCGAAGGCGATCTCGTTGACGCGTTTGTCGTCGAGCGACAGGCCGAGCAGACGGTCGAAAGCGCGCACGATAGCGACGGCAAACGCCGCAGACGAGCCAAGGCCCATTGCACGGGGCAGCGCCGACCGGACGCGGATCGTGAAGCCTCGCTGTCGGACACCGAGATTCTCTAGAATTCGCCGTACCGCGGCATCCACGCCACTCGTATCCCGTGAAATTTCGCGCGACAACTTCCAGTCGGGCACCTCCAGCGTGAGGTTCTCCGATTCGTGCACGGTTGCGGTAACCGCCCCCGGAATGGGCAGCGCGAGCGCGTGCTTGCCGTAAACGGCCGCGTGCTCGCCCAGCAGGATGACCTTGCCAGCGGCCGTACCCATCGGTTCATCGACCTGCGGCCGCTCAGCTTCCAGCTGCGCGGCTATGTCTCGCGCGCGCGTCTCGCTGATCTCTCCACTCGCGACGAGTTGCTCGACGGCCTCGTCGAAGCGATCACCGGCAACGCCGGCCGCTGCCACGAGGCTGCGAGCGTGCAGGCGCATGTGGCCTTTCTGTATGCCGCTGGTCGCGAGTGCGCGCAGCGCCGCAAAATTCTGCGCGAGCCCGACTGCCGCCATCAGTTGAGCCAGGTCCGCGGCCGAATCGACGCCCGCTATCCGCAGGCCCAGGGCAGCCGCGGGATTCGCCGCCAGCGTGCCGCCGACAGTGCCGACTTTCAGCGGCACCCGAATCTCTCCGACGAGTTCACCGCCGCTGCCGACGCTCCAGCTCGACAGCGGCCGATACTGACCATCGATGCCCGCATAGGCGTGTGCACCAGCTTCGATCGCACGCCAGTCATTGCCCGTCGCAATCGCGACAGCGTCGATGCCGTTCATGATGCCCTTGTTGTGGGTGGCCGCGCGGTACGGGTCCGCGGCGGCGATGTCGCTCGTCATGACGATGGCATCGCGGACGGCCGCTCCGTCGAGATCGTCAACAGCCAGCTGTTCGGCCAGGTAGCTGACGCGTGCGGTCACCAGCGAGCGATCGGCGAGATTCGACAGGATACGCATCGCGACCGTGCCTCCGCAGATCCCGGCGACGCGCGGCGCAATCGCCTCACATATCGTGTTGACCAGGTTTGCGCCCATGGCGTCGCAGGTGTCTACGAGCAGGTGGACCGCCAGCGCAGCCTCGCCGCCGGGCAGTGAAAGCCGGCGGACCTCGACGTCTCGGACGCCCCCGCCCCGCTCGCCGAGGCGCGGGTGAACGGCGTTGGCAGCCGCGAGCAACTCGTCCGCGGCGGCCTCGATACTCGCGGCCGCCGCCCCGGCATCGGCAATATTCGTGATGTGAATCTGCCCTGCCAGCAGCGATTCATCGCAGCTTGCCCGGAAGCCGCCGTTACGGCTGGCAAGCGCCGCCGCAAAACTCAGGCCCGCAACGATCGATGGCTCCTCGACGACCATGGGCGCAAGTCGGCCCGTACCATTGATAACGAAGTTGGGCGAAATCGCGAAGGGCAGACCGAACACGCCGATGACATTCTCGATGATCCTGTCCGCGGCCGCAGGCAGCAACACATGGCGGCCTTCCCGCAGCGTGGAGGCGTCGTCGGCGGACAACAGGCCGCGCTGCTGCAGCCGCTCGATGCGCTGTCGGATGTCCAGCCGGTAGAACCCGGATATCAGGGAGTCGTTCACGTTTCGTCTTTGTCGTGCAGCATCGCGCCGCTGGGATCGATGCTCAACGCGATCCGCGAAAAGCCGGAGCGCGCCGCAATAGTCTCGAATGATGCCAGCGATGCCCTGCTCGTCGCCAGCGCGACGCCAATATCGCCACCACCGGCCCCGCAGGGCTTGTACACCACACCTGCGCCCGCTGCCTGTTCCGCAAGCGCTCTGTGACCCGCATCGAATATGCCGAGCTCATGCGCCGCATCGAATCGGAACAGGGCCTGCACGTATTCACCGAGGGCCGCGACAACGGCGGGGGTGTCTCCGCTCTCGAAAACCGCAGCAACCAATACCGACGCCTCGCTCAATTCGTTTCGTGACGGACTGTCGGCCAGGTCCCCGAACCGCGCGACCCTGTCCCGGGTCTCGGCAGCAACACCGCTCCACAGCACGCTGAAATGCAGCCCGTCCGGCCATTTCGCCTGCCTCGACTGCCGGCCCGCCATTCGATACTCGATGATCCCGCCAGCCATGCTGCACGCTATGTCGACACCACTGCCCGAGCCGCCCTGAAACAACCGGTGGGCTGCATGCGCTGCGTCGGCGGCGCTCCCGCCGCCCAGTGAATTCAGTGCGGTGGCCAGCGCAACCGCGAGCGCGGCACTCGAACCCAAACCAATCTTCCGCCCGCTGTCGGGATCTCGAAATACGCCGGTATCGAGCGAAATCGCCATCGCCGAGTCAGCGGACGCAGGCCGGGACACGTTCCAGACGGTTTCGAACAGCCCGAAATCCCGGCCGTTGTCCAGCCAGGTCAGTTGGCCCGACTCCGCGGTGAACCGGCCTGTCTCAGCAGTGAATCCGGGCGCTCTGACGAGATGCCGGTCGCCGTCATGGGGTTCGATGGTAACGACGGCGCGGCGATCGACAGCCACACAGATTGCCGGGGCACCGTCCAGTACCGCGTATTCTCCCGACAAGACAAACTTGCCCGGGGCGCTCGCCTCGATCCGCATCAATCCCTTTTCACCAGTGCCGCACCCGACCCGATGCCGCCTGCAAGCACGGCCTCGACGCCGTCAGTGTTCGACAAGGCATCGACAACGCGCGGCTCATCGCCGGGCGGGCAAATCACCTTGACCTGGGGGCCGGCGTCGATCGTGAAGAACGCAGCAACACCCTCCGCCTGGAGGGCTCGCACACTCTCGAGGCATGCGAGCGTCGCCGCGTTCCAGTAGACGACCGGAGGGCGCGACGCCCACATGACCGAATGCATTTTCAGGCAATTGTGTTCGGCAACGCTGGCGAGCTTGCCGAAGTCCCGGACGGTAATGGCGTCCCGCGCCGTAGAGAGGTCCATGTCCTGCTCTTCGATCCAGCGCGAATAAAACGGCGAGGTCCTGCGACTGACCTCCATGGCTTCGCCGGAGCTGACCGGCTTCGGTGCTTGCGACGTGACCGCCGCAACGATGCGCAACGGCCAGGCTTCGCCCTCGAGTAGCGTGTTGACGTCGATACCGTCACCGTCGTTGCGCAGCTCGACGAAACCGCCATACAGCGAACGCGCGGCGGACCCCGACGCCCGGCCCGCAAGATCGGCCAGCTCGTCAACACTGTACGCCCTGCCACCCGCGGCAGATGCGGCCACAACCAGGGCTGCGAACGAAGAAGCCGATGATGCGAGACCGGCCGCTATCGGAAAATTGCTCTCGCTGACCACACGTGCGCGCAACCGGTCGGCACCGAGTACCGTGTCGAGGCATCGCGTAACCCGCGGCAACATCGATGGTGCACTGCGCCCGTTGACATCGAGTTCGTCCCGATCGAGCCCACCGTCGAGTTCCACGTCCATCGTCGTGTACAGCTCGTCGAGCGTGAGTGAGATCGAGCCCACAGCCGGAAGGTTGCGATCCCGGTCGCGCTTGCCCCAGTACTTGATGAGGGCGATATTGGGTTGGGCTCTGGCTGTTGCCCTCATGATGCTGGATTCCGGCATGATCGAAGCGGACAGGACGGCGAATTATAGCCCAGACAGGGGAGCGCTCCGCGACCTGAAAACGTGTACGCTACAGGGCCGATCGATGGCCTGCGAGTCCCGGTGGCGAACAACTTCGAACAACGCATCCCGTACTACACCGGCCGCGTCGAGGCCAAGCTCGACGATGTGCTGCCGGGTGACGATGTACAGCCGAGCCGGCTGCACGAAGCGATGCGCTACGCGATTTTCAACGGCGGCAAGCGCGTACGTCCGTTGCTTGTCTACGCTACCGGTGAGTGCCTGGGCGTGCCCGAATCGCTGCTCGATTCGCCGGCCGCCGCGATCGAACTCATCCACGCATTCTCGCTGGTGCACGATGATCTCCCCGCGATGGATGACGACGACCTGCGCCGCGGCATGCCGACGCTGCATCGCAAGTTCGACGAGGCGACGGCGATCCTCGCCGCTGACGCCATGCAGCCTCTCGCGTTCGCCGTACTCGCCGATATCGATGGCGTCGCCGGCGATACGCGCGCGCGACTCGTGAAACTGGTCGCAGACGCCTGCGGCTCAACCGGCATGACCGGCGGGCAGTCCATGGATCTCGGTGCGGAGGGCCGGTCGCTGGACCTGGCAGAACTGGAGCAGATGTTTGCGCTGAAGACCGGGGCACTGATACACGCGTCGGTCATGGCCGCCTGCGTGCTCGCAGACCCGATAGCGTCCGGGCACGCCGCTGCACTCGACGGATTCGGGCGCACGATCGGCCTTGCGTTCCAGGTTCGTGACGACCTCCTGGACGTGGAAGGCAAGACCGAGGATATCGGCAAGCCGGCCGGCTCCGACGAGCGAATGAACAAGGCGACTTATCCTGCCCTGTTCGGCATCGAGGCCTCCCGGCGCCGCTGCGACGAATTGCTCGGGGAGAGCCTCGGCTACCTCGAGGCACTGCCCGACGCTGCGGCCCTGGACTGGCTGGCCCGGTTCATCGTGGACAGGGGCAATTGAAGCGATGCCGACGCGCGTCATCCTGCACGTCGACATGGACGCCTTCTATGCATCCATCGAGCAGCGGGACAATCCCGAACTGCGCGGCAAGCCGGTCGTTGTCGGCGGCGCAAGTCGCGGTGTCGTCGCGGCAGCGAGCTACGAGTCGCGGGTTTTCGGCATCCGCTCCGCGATGCCGATGGCGGAGGCGCGCAGGCGCTGCCCAAATGTCATTCGCATCGCGCCGCGGATGGCCCATTACCAGTCAGTGTCTCGAGAGATTTTCAGCGTCTTCAGGGAATTTACGCCACTGGTCGAGGGTTTGTCGCTCGACGAGGCATTTCTCGACGTGACGTCGAGCCGCCGCCTGTTCGGCAACGGTCACAACATCGCCGTGGCCGTCAAGGACAGGATCCGCGAGCGCACGGGCCTGGCGGCGTCGGTCGGCGTGGCAACCAACAAGCTGGTGGCCAAGATCGCGTCGGACCTCGACAAACCGGATGGACTCGTCGTCGTTGCCGCAGACCGGGTCCACGATATCCTCGATCCACTGCCCGTGTCTGTTATTCCGGGAATCGGCAAGCAAACCCTGTCCCGGCTGCATGCGGTCGGCGTGCGTACGATCGCCGAATTGCGCAGCGCACCGGACCGCGATCTGGAGCCGGTATTCGGACGCTTTACGCGCAGGACACGTGAACGCGCTTCCGGGATCGACGACCGCCCGGTCATCGCGTCCCGTGCTGAGAAATCCATCAGCAACGAACAGACCTACGATACTGATCTTTGCGACAGGCGGGAAATGCAGCGGCAGCTACTGCGGCTCACGGAGCGAACGGCCGGCCGCCTGCGCAAGGCGGGGCTGTGCGCGGGCACGGTCCACGTCAAGGTTCGGCAATCCGACTTCAAGACGTTCACTCGCCAGAAGCGACTGACGCCACCGGGAAACGGCACCGACCAGATCTATGCGGTGGCCCGTGAGCTGCTGGACGCCTGGCTGAACGCTAACCCGGATGCGCACATCCGTTTGCTCGGCGTGGGCAGCAGCTCACTCGCACCGGCCGAACAGCCGGACCTGTTCGGCGACGGCGATACCAGCCCGGCATCTGACTTCGATCGTACGGTCGACGAGATCCGCGACCGCTTCGGCAGCGATTCACTGACTCGCGCCAGGACATTGGATCGGCCGTGAATGAGGTAGAATCGAGTGCTGTTCGGCACGGTCTGGCCTAGCCATGTACACGAGTTTCTTCGGACTCAACGAAAAGCCTTTCGCGATCACGCCCGATCCGCGTTACCTTTTTATGAGCGAGCGCCATGGCGAGGCGCTTGCGCACCTCGTTTACGGGGTGACCGAGAGCGGCGGATTCATGCAGCTCACCGGCGAGGTCGGAACCGGCAAGACCACACTTGTGCGCACGTTGTTGCAGAACAAGCTGCCGAACAACGCCGACGTCGCCGTGGTTCTCAACCCCCGCCTCTCCGTCATCGAATTTCTCGAGACCATCTGCGAAGAGCTTGGCATCCTCGCGCCGGAAAACCGGGGCAGCGTCAAGGCGCTGGTGGATTCCCTCAACCACCAGCTGCTCAGGGCGCATGCCGAGGGCCGGCGCGTAATACTCGTCGTCGATGAAGCGCAGAACCTGTCGCGCGACGTGCTCGAGCAGGTGCGACTGCTGACCAATCTCGAGACCGCCAAACAGAAACTGCTGCAGATCATCCTCATCGGCCAGCCCGAACTGCGGGATCTGCTGGCGCGAGAGGACCTGCGGCAGCTGGCGCAACGCATCACCGGCCGCTACCACCTCGAACCCCTGACTCGCGAAGAGACGGCGCAGTACATCGAGCACCGCCTGCGCGTGGCCGGGGCACTCGGCGAAATCTTCGACAGCTCGGCGAAGCGCGAGGTGTTCCGGCTGACTTCGGGCGTGCCGCGACTGATCAACGTCATCTGCGATCGCGCCCTGCTTGGCGCGTACAGCAAGGAAACGCGGCGCGTCAGCCGGCGGCTGGTTCGGAGCGCCGCGGCCGAGATAAAGGGCATACCGTATACGACGCCGTTGTTGCGCTGGGCAATCCCCGTCGTCGGCGCCGTCGCCATCGCGGTAATCGCTGCCAGCGTCTGGCCATTGCTTGGGCAGCGCAGTGATTCTGCGCCTGCGCAACAGATGGACACCGCCTCCCGAGCAGGCAACACGGTACCTGCCCGCCAGTCGGCACAAGTTGAACCGATCACGGAAACGGTGGCCGAACCCGAACCCCGGCCTCAACCCGAGCCAGAGGCCGAGCCGGCTACCGAGCCAGAGCCCGAGCCAGAGCCCGAAGCGACCCTGGACCAGCAGCTGCTGCTCGCCGGCGAACTGACCAGGCTCGCGCCCGCTTTCGAGGTGCTGTTTTCTCTCTGGGACCTCGAATTCGACGAATCGGTCACCAACGGCTGCGACCTGGCACAAAGCGCCGGTTACTCGTGCCTGATGCAGCGCGGCTCGTGGAGCAGCCTGCGGCAACTGGACCGACCGGCAATCCTGACGCTGACCGATAGCCGGGGCAAGGATCACCATGTCGTACTCCAGGCGCTGCAGGGCGACACGGCGCAGCTCTCCATCGCCGGTGTCAACGTCACGCACAGGTTCCTCGATGTGACGGAGCTGTGGTTCGGCGATTACATCCTGCTGTGGAGGCCGCCGAACGGCCAGACGCTGGCCCTCGGGCGGGGATCGCGCGGCGGCAACGTGGTCTGGTTGCGCGAAAGCCTCGCCGCCATCGACGACCGCTACCGGGCCGAACCGCTCGACTCGAGCATTTACGATGCGGAACTCGAACAACGCGTGATCGACTTCCAGCGCGACCATCGACTCGATGTGGACGGCCTCGCGGGACAGCAGACACAGATCATCATCAACTCACTGCTCGGGCCGGAGGACACGCCCCGGCTGACAACATCGCGGCTTGCACGGGAATGATCAATGTCGTTCATACTTGATGCACTGAAGAAATCCGAAACCGAGCGTCAACAGCAAGGCCCCTCGGATTTCGCGAATATCCCGTCCGGCGGCGAGTCGCCGGGCGCGCCTCGCTGGCTCTGGGTGCTCGGCGTGTTGCTGGCCGTAAACCTGGCTGTATTGCTGGTTGTCCTGCTGCGCAACGACACGGCGGAGGTCGCCCCGACCGCGCAGGTTTCGAGTACACAACAACAGCCTGCAGCAGGCGCATCGTTTTCTGAACAGATCCGCGAGGCGCGCGAGCGGGAGTCGGCCAGCAGCACGAGCACCGCAGCCGCGCCCGAGCCCGAGCCCGCCGCGGAGCCCGTGGTCGAGACGCCCGCAGCGGCGCCGGCCCAACCGCGGCCGCAATCGGGATTCACGCTCGCTGCACTACCGACGGCCGATGAATTGCTGGCGAATGGCCAGCTGCAGATGGCTGACCTGCACCTCGATATTCACGTCTACAGCGACGAGCCGGCTGAACGGTTCGTCTTCATCAACATGGTCAGGCACCGGGAAAAGTCGCGCCTTGCCGAGGGGCCGGTCGTGCAGGAAATTACTCCCGAGGGCGTCATCCTGGACTACCGCGGAACCCGCTTTCTGCTGCCACGCGAGTAATTCGGAAATCGCCGCTTGAACTCGCCTGAATCGACACAGCTGGCCGGCGACGGCTTTGCCGAGGCACTGATTTCGGGAATTCACAGGGTCATCGACGACCAGGAGTTGCTCAACCAGATCAACGTGTTCCCGGTGCCGGACGGCGATACGGGAACCAACCTCAGTCTCTCGCTCGGTGCCGTACTGCCCGTCCTTCAGCAAGCCGAAGAAAAACACCTCGGCACCCTGCTGGCAGCGGTTGCCGACGCATTACTGGACGGTGCCCGCGGCAATTCCGGTGCGATCATGGCGCAGTTTTTCCAGGGCATGAGTGACTCGGCCGGCGACCTGAGCCGTTTCACGCCGTACACCTTCGCGAAAGCCGTGACCATGGGCAGCGACTACGCACACGACGCGATGTCGAAGCCTCGCGAAGGCACCATACTTTCGGTCATCGCCGCCTTCGCGACGAGCATCGCCGATGGCGCGAAGCACGGTGCCGACGGCAGCTTCGCAGCGGTGATCGGGAGCGCGCTCGAACAAGCGAAGCAAGCGCTCGCGGAGACCCAGGAACAGCTCGAGGTGCTGCGCAAGGCCGGCGTCGTCGATGCGGGCGCCAAGGGCTTTGTCGACCTCGTCGACGGCATGGACGAGTACCTCCGCACCGGCAATATCGTTGCCGAGCCCGACCTGTCGCTGCTCAGTATCGAGGCGCCCGTCGTCACGGCCGGCAGTTCGCTGGAGTCCGGCTATCGCTTCTGCACCGAGTGCGTAGTGACCGGCGTGGATATCGACCGGCGCAAGCTGCGCGAGGCGCTCGCGGATCTCGGCGACTCGCTCGTGCTTGCCGGCACCAAGCGCAAGGCAAAGATACATATCCATGTCGACGAGCCCGATCGCGTATTCGAGCTCGCCCGCCGGTACGGCGAGATCAGCGCGGAGAAAGCCGACGACATGCACCGGCAGCAAACCAGCAGTCACGATGCAGGCCGGCGCTTCGCGGTGATCACCGACTCTGCCGCCGACATTCCCGACGAAGACATGGAGCGGCTGGATATCCACATGGTCCCCTGCCGGATACAGTTCGGCGATCGCGGATACCTCGACAAGGTCAGCATCACGGCCGGCGAGTTCTTCAGGGAACTCGCATCGAATCCCGTCCACCCAACGACGTCGCAGCCGGCGCCCGGCGACTTCAGGCGCCAGTATCAATTTCTGGCCAGCCACTTCGCCGACGTGTTGTCGATCAATCTGACCGGGATGGTGAGCGGTACGGTGGAAGCGGCCCGCTCCGCCGCCGAACGCGTCAATGCGCACGGCCAGGTCCACGTCATCAACTCGCGCAATGCCTCGCTGGGCGAGGGACTCCTGGTCGTTGCCGCCGCCGAATATGCAAAAGCCGGCCTGAGCGTAGAGGAAGCGATCGCCGCCGTTAACAGGCTGATACCGGATACCCGCACCTACGGGCTGCTGAAGGATCTTCGCTTCGCGGTGCGGGGCGGCCGGGTGCCGCGCTGGGTAAAGACCATCGCCGACCTGCTGCGCGCGACGGCGATTATCCGCACCGTGCCCGATGGCCGCGTCGCCTCGGGCACATTCCTGTTCGGCCGCAAGAACCGGATCAAACGCTTTGCCCGCTACGTCGCCAAGCGCACGCCCGCCGCGGATTCGCTGGATGTCGCCATCGGCCACGCCGTGTGCCATGAAGACGCGGTTGAACTCGAACGCGAATTGCGCGGCCACTTCGGCAATATTCACCGCACCACGATCACGGATATCGGCGCGGCGCTGGGCGTTCACGGCGGACCAGGCACGCTGATCGTGGCCACCCAGCCCTACTCGCGCCCTGACGGCTCCTAGCCTTCCAGCACCTCGCCGTCGGGCTCGATAAGCTCGTCGCCCTCGTTGCGCGCATTGTTGACGCGCCGGTCCACCTGCCAGGCTCTTAGCCGCGGGCAGTCCTGCGCGGCCGTGGTAACCAGTTCGTCGTCGCCCCCGAGCCAGCGTTCCGCACGATCCGCATCCAGTATCACGGGCATGCGGTGATGCAGGGGCGCGAGGAACTCGTTCGCCTGTGTGGTGATGAGCGTTGCCGATTCCAGCGACTCGTCCGACTCCTTGCTGCGCCAGTGTTCCCAGAGCCCGGCGAACGCGAATGGCTCCTCGCTCGCCAGTGATATGTACCACGGGATCTTTACCGAACCGTCGCGGTGCCACTCGTAGAAACCGTCGGCAAGCACGAGGCAACGCCGGCGCCGGTAGGCGGCGCGGAATGCGGGTTTCTCGGCGACCGTCTCGGCGCGCGCATTGATCATCCGGTTACCGATCGCGGGATCCTTCGCCCAGAACGGCACGAGACCCCAGCGCAGCGCGACGAGTTCCCTGCCGTCTTCCTTTTGCTCACGGTCCCGTACTGCCGCGATGTCCTGCGTGGGCGCGATGTTGAAACGGGGACCGACCTCGAGCGAGCCGGCCGCGCCGAACAGCGCAGCGGTCGCCTCGGCCGGGGAATAAAACGCAAAACGGCCGCACATGGTTACTCGCGGATCCCGACGCCGCGATTCATCAGGTACAGGCAGGCGGAAAACAGCAGCACGACGAACCCGACCAGGATCACATAGGCGTTGACGATACTGATGTCCGAGGTGCCGAGAATGCCGTATCGAAAGGCGTTCACCATGTAGAGAATCGGGTTCGCCTTGGACGCTGTTTGCCAGAACTCCGGAAGCAGTGAAATCGAATAGAAAACGCCGCCGAGGTACGTCAAAGGCGTGAGAACGAACGTCGGTATGATGGAGATATCGTCGAACTTCTTCGCGAATATGGCATTGATGAAGCCCGCGAGCGCGAAGACCGTCGACGACAGCAGCACGATGGAAATCGTCAGGAACGGATGCTGAACCTGCAGCTTCGTAAAGAACAGCGCGACCACCGTGACCAGCGCGCCGACCATCAGGCCGCGCAGCACCCCGCCCGCAATGTGCCCGATGATGATCGCCGAATTCGACATCGGCGAGACGAGCATTTCCTCGAGGTGGCGGCCGAACTTGGCGCCGAAAAACGACGACACGACGTTGCCGTAGGAATTCGTGATCACCGACATCATGATCAGCCCGGGCGCGATGTACTGCATGTAATCGAAACCGTCCATCGTGCCGATGCGGCGCCCGATCAGGTTGCCGAAGATAATGAAGTACAGCGTCATCGTGATCGCGGGCGGCACGATCGTTTGCACCCAGATGCGCAGGACCCGGATCATCTCCTTGCGGATCAGCGTCTTTATTGCGATTGCATTGAGAGCGAGATTCACGACTCGAGAACCTCCCGGTCGTCGCGCTGCTTGTTTTCGACAAGCCGCATGAACAGCTCTTCGAGGCGGTTCGCTTTGTTGCGCAGACTGACGACCCGGACCCCACGAGCATCCAGTTCATTAAAAAGGTCATTGAGGGTCTTCGCAGGCCCGAGCTCCACCTCGAGTTCACTCCCCTCCAGGAGTTCCGTGCGGAAGCCTTCGAGTTCAGGCGCCTGCTCCAGTTCCTCCGCGAGACTGAGCACGAATACTTCGCGCTGCAGCTTGCGGAGAACGCGCCCCATTGGTGCGTCCTCGATGATCTCGCCCTCGTCGATGATCGCGACATGACGGCAAAGAGACTCGGCCTCTTCGAGATAATGTGTCGTCAGGATAATCGTCGTGCCGGCCGCGTTGATCGCACGCAGGAACTCCCACATGGATCGACGAATCTCGATATCGACGCCGGCGGTGGGCTCGTCCAGGATGAGTAGTTTGGGTTCGTGCACGAGGGCCCGCGCGATCATGAGCCGCCGCTTCATCCCGCCCGACAGGCTGCGCGACACGTCGTTACGACGGTCCCACAACCGCAGCGCTCGCAGGTATTTTTCCGCGCGCTCGTGGGCGAGACGGCTGTTCAGGCCATAGTAGCCGGCCTGGGTCAGCACGATGTTGCCGACCTTCTCCCACTGGTTGATATTGAGTTCCTGCGGCACCAGCCCGATGCACTGCTTGGCCGCCTCGAGTTCGCGGTCGATGCTGTGACCGAAAACCTCGACTTCGCCCGCCGTCTTGTTGACCAGCGACGAGATAATCCCGATGGCCGTCGTCTTGCCGGCGCCGTTCGGCCCGAGGAGCGCGTAGAAGTCTCCGACGGCGACGTTGAAGTTGATGCCCTTCAGCGCCTCCTTGCCGTTAGCGTAGGTTTTGCGCAGGTTTCTTATCGAGAGGGCGTTCATCAGGCGGCGTATTGTAACCATGCCGCCGCCGCATCGACACAGTCAGCGCCGGCCGCATTATCGGCCGCGCTTTCCCGACCTCCGGATTCGAGCCGGCGGCACCTGGCAGGCCGCCGCTGCGAGCGCGCGGTAAGGCCGCACGGAAGAACTCGTCAACACCGTCTGCAAGGCGGCCACACGTGCCGCGTGCCGCAGGTGCCGCCGGTTGCTTACCCCTGCGCTCAGAAGTTTGTCCCAGAGACCGGCCTTGTCGGCCATCCTCGGGCCGAGCAGCGTCTGGTCCTCCAGCGCCCGTGTGAACAGGTCCATGAGCGTGCACGCGGCTAGTTGCTCGCACCAGGTCAGGCTGGCGCCACTGACCAGCCGAGTGGCATAGGGATTGCGCTGCGCCAGTTGCCACAGAAACCCCAGCCCGGCAGCCGTCAGCCGCGAGGCCACTTCGTCCCGTATTTGGACGCACCGCAGCAGATCGCGCGTTTGTTGCTCCGCGAACAATGATTGCCAGCGAACCTCGTCGTCCTCCGACAGCGACATCAGCAGAAACGGCGTCCGTGCAAGGCGCTCGCGCTGTTCCAGGCTCAGCGCAGCAAGCCGTGCGCGGATCTCGGGTGACGTACCGCTGTCACGAACGTTCTCGAGCGATCTCGTTCGTTGCCAGGCGATGAACGCGGTGTTCAGCACGAAGACATTGGTGAGATCTGCTTGGTCCGGCCCGTGGTAGTGCATGGCAACGCTCCTGTCGGCGAATCTCTACGGATTCGGTATTTACGATATGTTTTCTTTTTCGACCAATTATGGATGATAATACGCCCAGTGCAATTTTATATGGGCGTTTTTGATCACTATGGGAAGAATATGCGCCTGACCGACGACCGCTACGCCAATGAGAGGAGCCAGTTTGAGCTGGCGCTACGCATGATTCGGCACGAAGCCCGCACCCGCACGATCCGCGAGTGCACCGGGCTCTCGGACGACCGGATCCGCAAACTGTACAGCACGTATTTCCGCAATTCCGGGCTCACGGAGGTTCGCCGCCGTCGCGGCAAGTCGCCGCGGCAAATAACCCGCTTCGTCAAGAATGCCGACCACCAACTGCAGGCGACCACGCTCGTTGCACTCTACAACGCAGGGCTATTGCTGCGTATCGATGAACGCAACCTCGTGCATCCGTGCTGGCCGCGGCCCGATGTCGAATTCGGGCACCGCGTGTGCCGGGCTTTCGAAACCTACCTGTTACTGCACGAACGGCCGCTGTTGAGCTTCGAATGGGCATGGACGCTCCTGCACAGCATCTGCGGAGAGGAGCTCTACCTTGCTGTCTGTGGGCAATGCGACGGGCGCTACGTGCAGGATGCGTATGCACTCGACCTGAAGACCTGCCCGTCCTGCGAGATCGAGGCGGAGCGGCGCAGGCGGCCCGGCATAAAGAGCTTCGGGGGCGACTGATCCAGGCTGCGGCATTCAGTTAAACTGCTGCTCACTGGCGAGGGCTCCTGGGAGATCGGGTGGAGGATCACAATGTTTTTGCGGGCGCATTCGTCGATCGGATCGGCGAACGGCGCAAGGATCCCGAGTGGCTCGCGCGGGCGGCGAAAAGCGGCGATTGCCGTTTCGTGCCCGTCTGGGGTGACCGTTGCCTGGCAGGAGGCGATCCCCCGCACACGATCCTGCTGCCTCGCCACGAAGTCGAATCCTTCATCGATGACGATCACCTGATCTTCCTCGGCCTTTACCAGGACCGTCCGGCATTCGCGTTCTCGATCGACAGGGAGCAGCCGGCGCCATTCGAAGAGCTCGGCGAGTTCCGAGACCTGAGGCTGCTCGGGACGATCCTGCCGCCGGACGAGGCGAACCTCGTGGCTCATGCCCGTGCCCTGGTGCTGTGGCATGCATCGCAACTCTTCTGCGGCGTGTGCGGTACCGCAGCGCGGCCCGAAGCCGGCGGCAACGCGCGCGTGTGCATGAACGCCGACTGTTCGCGGATCATCTTTCCCCGGGTCGATCCGGCGATAATCGTGCTTGTGTCTGACGGGGATCGCTGCCTTCTCGGGCGGCATGCCAGCTGGCCGGAGGGAATGTATTCGACCGTCGCGGGATTTGCCGAACCGGGCGAGAGTCTCGAGGATGCAGTGCGGCGGGAAGTCTACGAGGAAACGAACGTGCACGTCGGCGAGGTTCGCTATCACAGCTCCCAGCCGTGGCTGTTCCCGTCATCGCTGATGATCGGATTCCTGGCGCAGGCCATCTCCTCCGAAATTCGCCTGAACGACGCGGAGCTCGAGGATGCGCAATGGTTCACCCGCGCGGAGCTGCGCTCGGAGTTTCCGAAGCTGCCATCCACTGTCTCGATCGCGCGGCGTCTCGTCGACCACTGGGAAGGCCTCGGCAGCTGAATGCCAGCGGCAGGACACGGCTAACCGTAGCCGGATAACTTGCGCTCCAGGAGCAGTCCGACAGCGCCGAACACCAGCATGATCACACCGATAAAGGTAATCGCTTTGTTCTGCCAGGGGTCGATCTGTTGCTCGCTGTGCAGGTAGTAGGTACGCGACCCGCCTTCGACCGGTACGTTGAATATCTCTCCGGCAAAGGTGTCCGTCCGCTGGTAGTCCTCGTCGACCCTGTCGAGAATAGCGTTCATCAACTCGGCCGATTCCCGGCCGTCAGCGCCGCGCGGAATGGGCGGATGTCGAAAAATCTCCTTCGACTCTCCTTCCAGGACGATGCCGTGAGACTTGTAATGGTAGACGTGGTCCGAATAGAAGAGATGTGCGTTGCCCGCGTAGATCAGCCCTGCCCCGAGTGCAACCAGCGCGGCAGACCAGAGCAGCCAGCGCTTGCGATTCCCGATCATCATTCGCTTCTGGTGACTGAAGTGGTCAGCAACGTCCGGGAGTTGTCGCAGCTGGTTCCGGGCTCCCTGGTCGAGATCATCCACCAGCGCCCCGACGTCCAGTGCAAACACGTCGAGGATGCGCTGCAGGACGTCATTGGACGGTAATGACCGGTTGTTTTCGAGCTTGGACAGATACGACTGCTCGATGCCCATGGCTGCGGCGAGTTCGGGCTGGGTCAGGCCCTTGTCGTGCCTCAGTCTCCGTAGCTTGTCGCCGAAGTTCATATGCGTCTCCCGTGGCTTGCCGACGGTCATAGTCTTGGCTATTCATGGAGGCATAGGAACATGAATATACAAGAATATTCGGACATATCCGGTTATTGATATGCTGCGGCCATGTGCTTGCTCGTAATCGCGATTCGGCCGCGAAACAAATTCCCTCTGATCGTTGCGGGTAATCGTGACGAGTTTCACGCGCGCCCGACACAGGCGGCGCGCTGGTGGCCGGACAACCGCAACGTTCTGGGCGGCCGCGACCTGCAGGCCGGGGGCACCTGGCTCGCGGCGCACCGTAACGGCCGCTTCGGCGCCGTCACGAATTATCGCGATGCCCACAGGGAGCAGGCAGGTCTCCGCTCGCGGGGAAACCTGGTGACCGGATTTCTCGACGCGAATGCGAGCGTCACTGACTACCTGGAATCGATCGATTGCGACGCCTATGCCGGTTTCAACCTGTTCGTGTCGGACCGCCGCTCTGCCGGTTATCTCTCGAATCGCGGTGCCGGCAGGCGTGAGCTGCCGCCCGGCATTTACGGGCTCAGTAACGCCACGCTCGACGATCCCTGGACCAAGGTCACGCGGACCAAGTCGCGGCTGGCGGCACTGATCGAGAAGGACAACGTCAACGAGACCAGCCTGATGCGCATGCTCGATGACCGGGAAAAGGCGTCGGCCGACGAAGTGCAGACCAACGGCCTGTCATTCGCGATGGCGCACACGCTCACGGCGCCGTTCATCGTGCACCCGGAATACGGCACCCGCTGTTCGACGGTGATGACGGTTGACGACGAGGGCCGCGTGCGGTTCCTCGAGCGCCGGTTCAATCCCGACGGGCGCGTGAGCGGCGAGTCGAAATTCGCGTTCGAGTCAGGACAGGACGGCGACTAGCCAGGCGCGGATGTCGTCGATCTCCTGTGGGCACACCGCGTGCGCCATCGGGTAGTCGTGCCAGTCGACGTCGAAACCGGCCTCAGCAAGCGCGTCGGCAGCCGCACGCCCGTACTGCATCGGTATCATCGGGTCGAACTGGCCGTGCGCCATGAAAACGGGCGGCGTCGTGTCCAGGCCGCCGCTCTTCAGCGCGTCCGGCA
>Ga0316201_10000842_pt1 | contig 19232 bp, 16 predicted proteins | sample CS6wburrow_MG_FD_204516 | JGI IMG/M metagenome (GOLD analysis project Ga0316201, IMG submission 204516) | Coastal sediment microbial communities from Delaware Bay, Delaware, United States - CS-6 worm burrow | ecosystem: Environmental > Aquatic > Marine > Coastal > Sediment | place: USA... | reverse complement strand
GAGGATGAGATTGGTGACCTGTCGCGCAGCTTTTCATGGGTACTGCAGCAGCTGGGCGAATACAACGAATACCTGCGCTCGCTCGCGTCCAAGCTGTCCCACGAACTTCGCACACCGCTCGCGATAGTGACCTCATCGCTGGAAAACCTCGAACATGAAGAGCTCAGCGAGGCGTCGCTTGGCTACACGGCGAGAGCACGCGAAGGTGCCGACCGCTTGCGACGCATTCTCAGCGCAATGAGCGAGGCAAGCCGGGTTGAGGAGCTGATGAAGCATGCCGAACCCGAGCCGTTCGACTTACAGGCTGTTCTCGACTCGACGACGAGGGCCTATCGCGATGTCTACAAGGATCGGACGTTTGAGTTCACCAGCAGCGTCGCTTCGGCACAGGCAAGTGGTTCACCGGAGCTGCTGATCCAGATGCTCGACAAGCTCGTCGACAATGCCGTCGACTTCAGTGAGGACGGCGATACGATCACGCTGGCTCTGCGGGAGGAAGACAGTACTCTCCTCATTGCCGTCACCAATCCGGGACCTGAGCTTCCGGAGCGCATGCGCTCGCAACTGTTCGACTCGATGGTTTCGATGCGCAGCGGCAATGACTCGCGCCATCTCGGCCTGGGCCTTTACGTCGCCCGCCTGATCGCCGAAGGACATGGCGGCCATATCAGCGCGGACAATGTCGACGGTGGAGTTTGCTTCACCGTGTCGATACCCTCCGGTTGCAATCTCGGTGCAACAAAGCGATAAAGTATTGCTTCGATCTCGTCAGGGGCAAAACAATGATGTTGCGTACCGGTTCTTCCTTGCTTGTCCTCGCAGTGCTCATGTTTCCTGGCGTCGGCCACGCCGCCCCCTCCAGTTACGATGAATGCATTCTCGAGTCGATGAAGGGTGTTTCGAGCGACATCGCAGCAAAGGCAATAATTTCGAGCTGTCGCAACCTGTATACCGAACAGCAGGACGTCGTCGCCCCGGCAGAAAGCACGGCTCCGCAAGCCGCTACGCCCGTTTTGCAGCCGGTCCCGGTTGTTACGGGACCCGGCAGGCCTTTGACGGCGGCAGAACTCGACAAGCTCCGCGCCAGGATCAAGGCGTTTGGCAGTAGCTACACCGCTATAGCTCAGAACAAGAATGAGAACCTGACTGTGACGGAAATGACCATCGCGGTTTGGGACGATTCCAATTCGAGCTCATTGCGCGAGTATCCACTGGAAGTGATGATTGCTCCGATGGAGTCGGTGGAAACCAGGTTCACTGTCCACTACACGGGTGACGAGCTCAGCTGGGCCTGGAAGCTTGCCTCGGCCAAAGGAATCGACCTGCCCGATTGAGCAAGCCGGACATGTCCTTGGCGTGGAATAACTGGCCAGGAAGTCCGCATACGACCCGGCTAGTCAGCCTCGCAGCCGACCAGTCTGAACGACGTTTCATAGACTGATTCGGCGTCTACGAAGACAGTGACTGTCACCGTGCCATCAACGTAATCGACCTCTTGTAAGTTGAGACCGGTACTAACGAATGTCAATTCGTAGTGTGGATGCAGTCGAGTCTTCCACAGATACCGACCACCCGCTTCATCATGCTCGGAGTGCGACCAGACATACCTGACTGGCGTGTCTTTGATCGCGCTCGTTGGATACCGATGGCCAACTGAACGACTGTGAACATCTGTAAAGCGAATTGCGAGCGTGGCGCCGATTCGACGCACCTTGCGACAATCGACGAGAACTGAGCCGAGCGGCAAGAACGGGTGCCTGAAGGTGCTGTCATACACAGCCGTGCCCTTGATCACCGACGCTTTGAATTCCTGGTAGGCACGCAATTTTCTTTCTTCACTTACATACCGGGCGACAGGAACGATCTCGAGAACTTCGGGAGCCGACAGACTTTCATTTGCCAGCAGGAGAACAGAGCAGACCGGGATCGTGAAGATAAGCTTCCTCATCATCCCGTCATCGTCTCAAATCTGCAGGAACCTTGCGATTCCTTTTGCGGCCTCGCGACCTTCGTGCACAGCGGTTACGACCAGGTCGGACCCGCGAACCATGTCGCCACCAGCGAAGACCTTCGGATTGCTCGTCTGGTAGGGAGCGACGCCCATGGATTTGACGAGAACGCGACCGCTGTCGAGCGTGTCGATGGAGTGGTCCTTAAACCACGCCGGTGGGTCAGGGCGAAAACCGAAGGCGATAACCACAGCATCGGCCGCCAGGATCGTTTCGGTACCGGGAATCGGTTCGGGGCGCCGGCGACCGTCTGAACCGGGCGCACCCAGTTTCGTTTCAATAACCCGGACACCCGTGACTTTATCGTCACCGATGATCTCCAGCGGCTGGCGATTGAAAAGGAAGGTCACACCCTCTTCTTTGCTGTTGGCAACTTCACGGCGGGAGCCCGGCATGTTCTCTTCGTCACGGCGATACGCACAGGTAACGCTCGCTGCGCCCTGGCGAATCGCGGTGCGGTTACAGTCCATGCCTGTATCACCGCCGCCAAGCACGACGACGTTCCTTCCCTCAAGATCGATGTACGGCGTATCCGTTTCGTCATGTCCGAGCTCGCGGTACACGTTGCCTACCAGGTACGGCAAGGCGTCGTACACGCCCGGCAGGTCCTCACCACCGAAGCCACCGGTAACGTACTCGTAGGTGCCCATACCGAGGAACACCGCATCGAACTCATCGAGCAACTCATCGAAGGGCTTGTCGTCACCGATGCGCGTGTTAAGGACGAACTGCACGCCCATGCCTTCAAGGATCTCGCGGCGCTGGCGCACGACCTGCTTCTCGAGTTTGAATGGCGGTATGCCATAAGTCAGCAGGCCACCGATTTCGGGGTATGCATCGAAGACGACCGATCGAATGCCGTTGCGTGCAAGCACGTCGGCCGCACCCAGTCCTGCGGGACCCGCACCAATGATGGCGACGCGCTTGCCTGTATCGTTGACGTGCGACATGTCCGGTCGCCAGCCCTGGCTGATCGCCTCATCCGTAATGTATTTCTCGATGCTGCCGATTGTCACCGCACCGTTTGCATCTTCGAGCGTGCAAGCGCCTTCACACAGGCGATCCTGCGGACACACCCGTCCACAGATCTCTGGCAGCGAGTTTGTCTGGTGCGACAACTCAGCGGCCTCGAACAACTTGCCCTCCTCGATGAGGGCCAGCCAGTTCGGAATGTAGTTGTGAACCGGGCACTGCCATTCGCAGTACGGATTACCGCATGCCAGACACCGCCCGGCCTGTGCGGCTGCGCTGGCGCCGTCGTAGGACCCATAGATCTCGCCGTAGTGCTCGACGCGGTGCTCTGCGTCTTCCTTTTCAGGATCGCGCCGTGGCACCTCGAGAAACTGCAGTGGATGTTTCGCCATTACGCAGCCTGCCTCAGCGACTCGATCAGTGAATTAAGCTCATCGGCCTTCGGCTTCACGACCCAGAACTTGGGTAGATAAGTACGGTAGTCCTCGAGGATCGCTGTGCCCCAAACGCTACCCGTGTATTCAACATGAGCCACGATCAGGTCGCGTAAGTGATGCAGGTGCGCTTCCATGCTCTCCGGCGTAATCCGGTGAATGTCGATTAGCTCGTGGTTGTACCGATCGACGAAGTCGCGATCGATATCGAGTACATAGGCAAAGCCGCCGGTCATACCCGCGCCAAAGTTGAGGCCGCTCTTGCCGAGCACGACGACAACACCACCCGTCATGTATTCGCAGCAGTGATCGCCGGCACCCTCGATGACGGCGGTTGCTCCCGAGTTCCTCACCCCGAAGCGTTCGCCGGCAAGACCCGCAGCGTACAGCTCACCGCCGGTTGCTCCGTAAAGGCAGGTATTACCGACGATAGCCGTATCGCGCGCCACGTAGCCTGCCTCTGCCGGCGGCCGTACGACAATGCGACCACCCGCCATACCTTTGCCAACGTAGTCGTTCGCATCGCCGGACAGGGTCATGTTCAGGCCCGAGAGGTTCCATGCACCAAAACTCTGCCCCGCCGTGCCACGCAGAACGATGTCGAGCGGCGCATCCACCATCCCTTCATTGCCATGCCGTCGTGCAATCTCTCCGGCAAGTCTTGCGCCGATCGAACGATTGAAGTTCTGTACCTCGAACCCGAATCGCCCGCCGCTCTTCGATTCTATTGCCGGCAAGGTTTCCTCAAGCATCTTCTCGGCGAGCTCGCCTTTGTCGAACGGCTCGTTTCTGAGGTCGGTGCAGAACTGCGGTGCATCCTTGGCCAGGCCGTCCATCGAAGTGATCGGCGACAGGTCGAGGCGCGACTGCCGCAGGCTTTCGCCTTCCTTGAGGTCGAGAAGGTCCGAGCGACCGATCAGGTCTTCGAACTTGCGAACGCCAAGCTCCGCCATAAGGTGGCGCACCTCTTCGGCAATAAAGCGGAAGAAGTTAATCACCATCTCCGGCAAGCCGATGAAATATTCGCTGCGCAACACACTGTTCTGCGTTGCAACGCCCGTCGCACAATTGTTGAGATGACAGATGCGCAGGTATTTGCAGCCCAGGGCGACCATCGGGCCCGTACCGAAACCAAAGCTCTCGGCGCCGAGCATCGCGGCCTTGATTACGTCGAGGCCCGTCTTGAGCCCGCCGTCAGTCTGCAGGCGCACCTGGTGACGCATGTTCTGTGAACGCAGCACCTGGTGGGTCTCGGACAGGCCGAGCTCCCAGGGGCTGCCTGCATATTTAACCGAACTTAAGGGGCTTGCGCCGGTACCGCCGTCGTAGCCGGAGATCGTAATCAGATCTGCGTAGGCCTTGACGACGCCTGCGGCGATCGTGCCCACACCAGGTTCGGCAACCAGTTTCACCGATACCAGCGCCGTCGGGTTCACCTGCTTGAGATCGAAGATCAGCTGGGCAAGATCCTCGATTGAATAAATATCGTGATGCGGTGGTGGCGAGATAAGACCCACGCCAGGTTTCGCGAAACGCAGCTTCGCGATCATCTCGTTGACCTTGTGGCCTGGCAGCTGTCCGCCTTCGCCGGGCTTGGCGCCCTGCGCGACCTTGATCTGGATGACCTCGGCATTGACGAGATACTCGGCGGTCACGCCGAAGCGGCCGGACGCGACCTGCTTGATCTTCGACATGCGCTCGTTGCCGTAGCGCGAGGGATCCTCACCGCCTTCACCCGAATTCGAGCGCCCACCCATCCGGTTCATCGCGATCGCGAGCGCCTCATGAGCTTCGGGCGACAATGCGCCGAGCGACATGCCGGCACTGTCGAAGCGCGGCAGAATTTCCTCGATCGACTCCACCTCGTCAAGCGGCACGGGTTTGCCGGCAGGCTTGATGTCCATCAGGTCGCGCAATGTTGCGACAGGCCGTTCGTTAACCAGCCGCGCATATTCTCGATAACGTTCGAAGTCACCGGTGCGTACCGCGGCCTGCAGGGTTGTGACGACGTCCGGGTTATAGCAATGATATTCACCGTCGTGCACATACTTGTACAAACCGCCCTGCTCGATCAGCTCGCGCGGTTCCCATGCGACTCGCGCAAGTTGTTTCTGATCGTAGAGCAGGTCGTCGAAGTTCGATCCCTGGATGCGCGATGTCGTGCCCTTGAAGCAGCGCTTCACAATCTCGTCGTTCAGCCCGACGATCTCGAACAGCTGCGCACCGCGGTAACTCGAGATGGACGAGATGCCCATCTTCGACATGATTTTGAACAGGCCTTTGCGAATACCGCGCCGATAGGCCCGGCCCAGCTGTTGTTGCCGGTCGATGTTGCCGCGCTGCGCGATATCATGCAGCGACTGGTAGACGAGATAGGGATACACCATCGTCGCGCCATAGCCGATAAGGCAGGCAATGTGGTGCGAATCGCGGGCAACGCCAGTCTCCACAATAATGTTGGCGTCACAGCGCAGGCCCGTCTGCACGAGGTGATGATGCACAGCGCCCGTTGCGAGCAGCGCATGGACGGGCAGCTTGCCTTTCACGAGGTAACGATCGCTGAGCATGACGATCAGGTTGCCGTCTCGCACTCCCTGCTCGGCCTGTGCACAGATCTTGTCCAGCGCCTCGGTCAGGCTCAGGCTTTCATCGACGTTCAGGTCGATGAAGACATGGCTGTCTTCGAACATGCCGGGACCAAGCAGCTGGCGTAACTTCGCCTGCGACAACACGGGCGAATTAATGATGACCTGTTCGGCGTGCGCCGGCCCGATATCGAAGAGGTTCGATTCGCCGCCTACATTCGTCTGCAGCGACATAACGATGCGCTCGCGAAGCGGGTCGATCGGTGGATTTGTAACCTGGGCGAACTGCTGACGAAAGTAGTCGAACGGCGAACGGATCTTTTGTGACAACACGGCCATGGGCGTGTCGTCACCCATCGACCCGACTGCTTCCATTTCGGCCTTCGCCAGCACGGCGATGACTTCGATAATCTCTTCACGCGAGAGATTGAACATCTTCTGGTAGGTTGCCAGCGTTTCCGCATCGAAGGGCTCGGCGGTTATCCGTATATCGATAAGCAGGGAGTCGAGATAGCGAACGCCCTTCTTGAGCCACTTCTTGTAGGGCGCGCGCGTCTTGAGAATGTCGTGGATATCGTCTGTGTGCAGCAGTTCGCCGTTAACGAGGTCGACTGCGAGCATCTCGCCCGGGCCCAGGCGACCTTTACTAACTACGTCTTTCTCATCGTAGTTGTAGACGCCAACCTCCGACGCAACGGTAAGGTGTCGATCCTTGGTGATGACGTAGCGCGCCGGGCGCAGTCCGTTGCGATCGAGACAGCAGGCTGCGTAGCGCCCATCGGTCAGGACAATGCCAGCCGGTCCGTCCCACGGCTCCTGCTGGCAATCGTAGAACTCATAGAATGCCCGCACATCCGGATCGATATTGTCGACAGTCTGCCAGGCCGGTGGCATCAGGATGCGCATAGCCTGGATAACATCCATACCACCTGCACGCATGACCTCAAGCATATTGTCGAGGCTCGACGAGTCGGAGCCAGTCAGCGAGATAATCGGATTGAGGTCGCTGATGTCGTCGAGTTTTTCGGAAATAAAGTTTTTCGACCGCGCAACCGCCCAGTTGCGGTTTCCCTGGATCGTATTGATCTCGCCGTTATGTGCCAGGAAGCGGAATGGCTGTGCCAGGCGCCACTCGGGCAACGTGTTGGTCGAGAATCGTTGGTGGAAAACACACACCGACGACTCCATACGCGGGTCCTTGAGATCCGGGTAGAACTCCGGCAGGGCCGCCGGCATGATCATGCCCTTGTAGCTGATCGTGACCGACGACAGGCTCGCAATGTAGGTCTCGTTGTCGTTGATCCTGTTCTCGGCGCGGCGGCGAGCCTGGAACAGACGGCGGTTGAACGAGCCTCGCGCCATGCTGTCGGGCGCGTTGACGAACACCTGTTCGATACGTGGCAACGTCGCCAGGGCCTGGGCGCCGCACGCGGCCGGCTCGACCGGCACCTCACGCCAGCCAACCAGCTCCAGGCCAAAATCACCGACCGCGGCACCGATAGCAGAACGTGCCGCGTCAGACGATGCCTTGTCCTGACTGAGGAACACCGCCCCTACTGCGAATCGCTTGTTCAGCTTGAAACCCAACTCTTCGCCGGTAGCACGCAGGAAGGACTCGGGAAACTTGATGAGAAGGCCGCAGCCATCGCCGGTCTTGCCGTCGGCCGCGACAGCACCGCGATGCGTCAGGCGCGCCAGTGCCTCAATCGCGGTATCGATGACCCAGTGACTCGGCAGGTCATCGAGATTCGCAATCAGTCCAAAGCCACAACTGTCGCGATGCAGCTCAGGGTCCAGCAGGTTTTTTCGTGAGTTTTCCGCCATGCGCGCCACGAGAATCGCTCGCTTGCGGTCCTCGACAGAGGTTGTCTTGAATTGAGTTGGCGCAGAACGCCATGAACCGCACAGTATAGGTTAGGAGCCAGCGCCCCGCATCTGTTGCTTTCGCAACCAAACAGCCGCCTTAGTGCAGCCGAATGGTGCCCTTCGTACGGTAGGCAACGGCGGGCGTCAGCGGTATATCGACGCCGAGCTGGCCATCGAGCTGGTATGGGACCTCACGTCGTGTGCCATCGCGCACAATGGAAAGTAACTGCGGTGCCGTCGTTAGCAGGTCGAGCTCAACGCTGATCGCGAACTGGGCGTCACCGCTGGCGGGTACAGACATGTCGCTCGCGGTCTTGCCGCTTGCGAACCGCTGGCCATCGAGCCGTACACCGTAGCTGACATGATTAACCGGCAGCGGAAACGGATTCGGGTTGTGGATATCGAAGGACAGCAGGAATATTTGATTATTAAAGCCGAGGCCGACCACCTGCACATCGCGCAGCTGGACCTCGGGCTGCCTGATGAGGTTCTCGGGAAGCGACGCGCAGCCAGCAAGCGCCAGCATGAGCCCCATGATCGCCAATCGTCTACCTGATCTCATCACCCAACTCTCCCCAGCGCGCGGCAATCAGCTGCCAGTCGTCGCCATCCTTTTCGAGTTCCAGCTCAAAGCGGTACGCATCTGCGCTGAACCCCAAGACCCCGTCATTGGTGCCAGCCATGCCGACCGTCGTGACAATCTTTGCTGCGGTGTCGCCATACACCACAATCTCTTCGATGTTCGGCAACAGCGTGATGTTGTTCTGCCGGAGGAAATAGAGGCGCAACAGGTTCTCTACGTCACTGCGTTCATTGCCGCGACCATCGGCATACGACTCCGAAATCATGCCGACCAGGTTGCGACGTTCCTTAGCCTCCGCCGCCTCAACGCCGGCTGCGACCCAGGCACGCAGCTCCACCTCAGGCTCGGAGGGTGGTTCACCGCAGGCGGCCAGCCCCATCAGGGCGACGCTAACTGTGCACAGCATTCGAGTGAGCCGATTCGTCATCTGCTAAAGTCTACTGACAACCACGGCCTATGTGGTCAAAGACGCCCAAATTGTGACTCAGTTCGCACTTTGGCCAGCGAGGCCACAGCTGAGAACCCGACAATGTCCGTAAAACTGTTAAGCGAAAGCATGGGTGCCACGATCACCGACGAAGATCTGAGCCGCATTGAGGCCATTCTCTCCTTCTGGTTCAAGGAGCAGGAGCTGTCGGCGCCGCAAATTGACCGGCGCATGGACATCTGGTTTGGCGAAGATCCGGTGTTCGACCGCGAAATCGAAGTGGAATTTGCGGATGATGTTGAGCGCGCCTGTGAGGGTAAGCTCGATCACTGGGCTGCCGAGCCGCACGGACGTCTCGCGCTGATCATTCTCATAGACCAGTTTCGCCGCAACATCTATCGCAACAGTGCCGAGGCGTTTGCCAAGGACAGGCTGGCGCTTAAGCTGTGCGTCGAGGGCGCGATGGAGAAGAAGGACAAGAGCCTGACACCAATCCAGCGCGTGTTCTTCTATATGCCGTTGCAGCACGCCGAGTCGGCCAAGGTTCAGGCCAAGGCGGTCGAACTGTACAACCGCCTCGCCGAATCGGTATCACCGACTTACCAGGAGACCTTCCTGACGGTGGCGCAATTCGCTGAACTCCATAGGGACATCATCGACCAGTTTGGCCGTTTTCCGCACCGTAACAAGCTGCTGGGCCGCGAGAACACCAGCGAGGAAGACGAGTACCTTGCCGGCGACAGCCCCGATTTCGGGCAGGGTTAAACTCGCGACAGGCGGTTGAATCGCCAGGTCAGGAAGATCGCTGCCAGGCCAAGACCGGCGATGAACGCTGCCCATATCTGATTGGCGGGCAGCCGGTAGGTAATCGCAGCCATGTAGCCAAGCGGAAACGCCACTACCCAGTAAGAGAAAATATTGATCGCCATCGGAAACGCTGTGTCCTTGTAGGCGCGCAGCGCCGCTGCCGCTCCGATCTGAATGCCGTCCGCGACCTGGAAGATCGCAGCCACCAGCATCAGGCTCAGTGCGATGCCCGTAACGACAGGGTCATCCGTGTACAGCGTCACGATCACGTCACGGAAAACCAGCAGCACGATCGCCGACACCGCCATGAAAGCTGCGCACATGGTGATGCCTGTTATTCCGGCGATCCGGGCCTGCACTGGATTACCTGCACCGAGCATGTGGCCAACCTGTACGGTGGTCGCTGAGCTCAGCGCGAGCGGGATCATGAACATCGACGATGCGTAACTGAGTGCGATCTGATGTGCCGCCGTGATCTCGGCGCCGCGCGTACCGACAAGTATCGAAACGGCCGAGAACAACCCGACTTCAGCCGTGATCGTTATCGATATCGGCAAACCGAGAACGATGATCTCGCGGAATAGCGACGGTCGAAACTGGCCGATGCGCGTGAAGATCTTCAGTCCGCGCAGACGCGGACTCAACAACATATAAAGGCCCAGTGTTACGGCGACTATCCACATCGTTATGGCACTCGCATAGCCGCAACCTTCGACACCCAGCGCCGGCGCGCCGAAATGCCCGAACATGAGCACATAGTTCAGGAACACGTTACAGAATAGCGAGAACACCGACGTGAACATGATCGGCCGTGTATAGCCCACGCCTTCGGTCGTAAAGCGCAGCGCGAGAAAGACAAAAATGCCCGGGGCACCGAGCAGCACAGCGCGCGTGTAATCGAGCGTCAGGTCCCGGAAGCCTGTATCGATACTCATGACGTCGAGAATCGCGTGCATCAGTGTACGGCCCACGATAAGCACCAGGACACCCAGTACTATGCCGAGATACATCCCGTGTCGGGTGTACCGGCCGATCTTGCGCGACTGCCCTGCGCCGTAGAGCCGCGCAATGATCGGGGAGATCGCCATCAGGATACCCAGGCACGCGGTGAAGTTGAGCATCCAGACGCTGTGACCAACGGCGACCGCTGCCAGTGACGACGCTCCGAGCCGGCCAGACATCAATGTGTCGGCGAGGCCCATTCCTGCGACAGCAAGATAGTTGACGATCAGCGGTCCGCCAAGGCGCAAGATCGATCGAGCCTGGGGCCGCCAGAGTTCGGAAGGGGCTGGCATTGAGGTATCTTAACCTACGGTTAAGTCTTTGAATGGTGTAAAGTTGCGTCGCATAAAGAGTAACCGGACGGTATGGAGATTTAAGTATGTTGCACGACGGAAGGGCAATTCGGGTTGCTATAGTTGGTGGATCACGAATTCCATTTTGCCGGTCGCATTCAGCGTATCGACACTGCTCAAACCAGGACCTCATGACGGCCGCGCTGAATGGCCTCGTCAACAAGCTCGACCTCAGGGGGCAGACCCTCGGAGAAGTCGCGTTGGGCGCCGTTATTAAACATTCCAGGGACTGGAACCTCGCACGCGAGAGCGTTATCGAATCCAGTTTGTCGATTCGCACACCGGCTGTGGACATGCAGCGCGCCTGTGGCACCAGTCTCGAAGCGGCCATCATGATCGCCAACAAGATCTCGCTCGGCCAGATTGAGTCCGGCATTGCCGGCGGCACCGACACGGTCAGCGATGCGCCTATCGTGTACTCGGATCCATACCGTCGCATGCTCCTCGACATGCATGCGGCGCACTCTACCCTCGAGCGTATCAAGCCGATATTTCGTTTTCGTCCGAGCTTCCTGAAGCCGGTACTTCCGGGCGTCAAGGAACCGCGCACCGGTTTGTCGATGGGTGAGAGCTGCGAAATAACGGCCAAGGAATGGGATGTGCAGCGTGAGCACCAGGACCAGCTCGCTTTGGCCAGCCACATGAAAGCCGCCGCCGCCTACGATGAGGGTTTCTATGACGATCTCGTCGTCCCGTTCGAAGATGTGGAGGAAGACAACAATATTCGTCGCGACACCACGTTCGAAAAGCTGTCGTCACTCAAGCCTTCATTCGACCGCAGTGAAGAAGGGACGATGACCGCCGGCAACAGCACGCCGCTAACCGACGGTGCCGCTGCGGTGTTACTCGCATCGGAAGACTGGGCACTCAAGAAAAACCTGCCCATCCTCGGCTATCTCACGTTCGTCAAAGCCGCGGCCGTCGACTTCATTGGCGACGAGGGCCTGCTGATGGCGCCTGCGTACGCAGTGTCAGATATGCTGAAACAAGCCAACCTGCGCTTGCAGGACTTCGACTTCTACGAGATCCATGAGGCCTTCGCGGCGCAGACCATTGCGACGCTCAAAGCCTGGCAATCCGAGAAATTCTGCCGCGACCGGCTCGGCCGTAACGAAGCCATGGGACCGATCGATCTGTCGCGCCTGAACGTCAAGGGCGGCAGTATCGCGATGGGTCACCCCTTTGCCGCAACGGGTGCGCGCATTATTGGCGGGCTTGCCAAGATGCTCGGCGAAAAAGGCTCGGGCCGTGGCCTGATTTCCATCTGCACAGCTGGCGGGATGGGCGTCTCAGCGATTATTGAAGCCGCTTAGCCGGAGCGATCAGGTGGGAGCGGCTTTAGCCGCGATTCCCTCTCTTCTTCATGGCATCGAGCGCTTTCTCAAAGCGCTCCCGCGCTTGCGCCGTCATGCCGCCCCGCTTTTGCTCGTCGACTACAAAGTCCTCGATCTTGCCGACAATATCGTCCAGATCGGCATCCGGAAATGGCAGCGTGTGCTCGAAGTCGGCCGTTGCGTTACGCAATGCGCCAAACAGGTTGATCCACCGCTCGCTCTGCTTGCCTACACCCAGTAGTCGATAAAATTGCGTGCCGGGCTTGCCGTCAGACCCGGAGGCAAGGCTCATGATGCCGGCGATCAGCGATGCGGGCACAAGCATCAGATCCCGCAGGCCGTCGACGATAAGCTTGGCCTGGAATACTGCGATATCCCGCACGAGGTCCAAGCGCACATTGGTTTCCTGCGGCGATCCGGGTAATTCATTCATAGCAACTCACGCGATAACTACAATTAAGACAAGGAATTATAGCCGCTTGTCTGGAACGAGGCGGACCTTTGCAGTACTGTTGACTCCGTTTTAGCGACCCGCCGGAAAAATGCCTAAATACCAGTCCACACCCGAATTCGAACACGGATCATCTGACTGCACAGGGATCCTCCTCGTCAATCTGGGAACCCCGGAAGCGCCAACGACGGGCGCCGTCAGGCGTTTTCTCAAGCCGTTCCTGTCCGATCCGCGAGTCGTCGAGTATCCGCGCCTCCTGTGGTGGCTAATACTGAACGGCATCATCCTGCGGATACGGCCATCGCGGTCCGCCGAAGCTTACCGTAAGGTCTGGACCGACGATGGGTCCCCGCTAATGCTCTTTTCAAAGAAACTTACAGAAGGTGTCCGCAAGCGGCTTGAGGCCCACTCACCGGGCCGGTACCGCGTGGAGCTCGCGATGACCTATGGTGACCCTTCGATTGCGTCGGCCATCGACACGCTCCAGGCAGCGGGCGCACGTCGTCTACTGGTCTTGCCACTGTACCCGCAGTACTCGGGTACAACGACCGCTTCCGTTTTTGATGGAGTGACCAGCAAGCTGCGTTCGATGCGCTGGATTCCGGAAATGCGGTTTATAAATCAGTATCACGACGCGCCAGGCTATATCGCTGCGCTCGCCGCAAGCATAAAGGAACACTGGCAGCAGAACGGCAAGGGCGAGCACCTGTTGTTCTCATTTCATGGCGTTCCGCAATACACGCTCATGAGCGGCGATCCGTACCACTGTCAGTGCCAGAAGACCGGACGTCTCGTCGCAGAAGCTCTGGAGCTTGGCGACGACGAGTGGACGCTGGCTTTCCAGTCGCGCGTTGGCCGCGAAGAATGGCTGCGCCCGTACACTGATGAAACGGTACGCGAGCTGGGGCACAAGGGCATCGGGCGGCTCGACGTTGCCTGCCCGGGCTTTTCAACCGATTGCCTTGAGACACTGGAAGAGATCGCGATGCAGAACGCAGAGTTCTTCGAAGAGGCCGGCGGGAAGTCACTGCAGTACATACCGGCGCTCAATGCGCGGGATGACCATGTTCAGTTCCTGAGCACGCTGCTGGAGCAACATGCGTCAGGATGGACAAACGCCGAGGAGAACCCCGACAGCCGTCAGCGTGCGGTCGCCATGGGCGCGCCAAAATGAGCACGATCGGCCGCTTCCTGGAGTTCGCGATCGAAACACCGAACATCCTGGAGTCGCTGCATTTCTACAAAACCCTCGGTTTCACTGAGCTCGAATGCTCCGATATTTTCACGCACAAGTACGCGGTGGTCAGTGACGGCGAATTGAGCATCGGTCTGCACGACAGAGAGTTCAAGTCGCCCGCCGTTACCTTTGTGCAGCAGGATCTTGCGACCCATGCGCGCTCCATGACCGACCACGGGTACGACTTCGACTTCCTGCAGCTCCATGAGGATGCGTTTAACGAACTCGGCTTCACCGACCGGGATGGCCACGCCATCATGATGGTTGAGGCACGCACCTTCCACATGAGTGACGACGCCAAAAATGACTCGGCCTGCGGCAGCTGGTTTGAGCTGTCCCTGCCCGTACGCGATACGGTTCGCGCGGCACAGTTCTGGGCCCCCGTGGCGCCGGCGGTGCTGGAGGTTCGGGAAGAGCCAACGATGCATATGCGCTTCGACGCCACCGGCATAGCCCTTGGCCTGTCCGAAAGCATCGCGCTTAAGGCACCGTCGCTGTGTTTTCGCAACTCCGATCGCCACGGCCTGATGGAATTAATCCAGCAGCGTGGTTTTGATTATGAGAAATACCCGGGTTACGAAGGTGCCTTCGTGGCAATCAAGGCCCCCGAAGGAACCACACTGTTTGTCTTCGAAGAAGACTTTCTTGGCGAATCCTACGAAGTCGACGAGTCTGGCGATAGAGCCGACTTCCCCGGCTAACGCTCCGGGAACTTCACCCAGAATACAGCGCGACGATCAAACGGCCGTTCACTGCCGGTTCCTATAAAAGCTTGTTGATCAACTCCTGCGCCCGGCCCAGGTACGCACTCCCGAACAGGTTCAAATGGTTGAGCACATGATACAGCTGATACAGGTCACAGCGATCATGGGAACCCGCAGCCGGAGGCGTATGCGCCGCGTAGGCGTCATAGAACGCCGGCCCGAATCCGCCGAACAGCCTTGTCATGGCGAGGTCGGATTCCGGGTCGCCATAGTAGACAGCCGGGTCGAATATCACCGGGACGCCGTCGCAACTCCCCCAGTTACCGCCCCACAGATCGCCATGCAGCAATGCGGGGCGTGGCTCATGGTTCTCAAAGAACACCGGCAGGCGTTTGAGCAAGCGCGCACCCTGTTCCTGTAACGAGCCGGAAAAACCGTGCTCAGCCGCAAGCTGCAGCTGAAACCCAAGACGCCGCTCGCGAAAGAAGTCGATCCAGTCATCCGACCAGTCATTGTGTTGTGGCGTCAACCCGATCGTATTGTCGCGGTGCCAACCGAAACGATCCCCGGTTGTTGCATGTAATAACGCGAGTTGCTCGCCGAGCCGCGCTTCCGTGTCGCGTGTCGCCCGGCCCAGCTCCAGCCATTCGGTAGCCAGGAACGCCGTGTCACTATGCACGCCACAGGCGACCACCTGCGGTATCCGTATCGCACCCGGTGCCGCGAGTTCGCTCAGCCCTTCGGCTTCGGCGCTGAACATGTCGCTCGACGATGCCGGACCTGTCTTCAGGAACAGGTTGCCGACGCGCCATGCGGCGCTGATATCGCCACCACTGACGGGTTGGGGTATCTCGTTATTGAGGCCGAGTTCGGCGGTGATTGCAGCCCAGTCAGGCACGGTGTGTCTCAGTGACGGTAGATATCCGAAACGCGCTCGGCCTGGCGCCTCAGCGCCATCCCGATGCCGGCTTCATCAAACAGTGCGTTGATTTCACCGAGCTTCGGCGCGGAAGGCCGCATTGCGGTTTCCGCATTTTCGAAGGGAGCATCGCAAGCGATACCCGTGAGCCTGCGCGCCAGCATGGCATCGTCGCGATGCGTTTCCAGCTTCGTCGCCAGCGTCTTGGCACCACGAATATTCACTTCGTGAACGCGATCCAGGTTGTTGTAGATATCTTCGAGACTACCGAAATGCTTGAGTAATCCTTCGGCCGTCTTTTTACCGACACCGGGGACACCCTTGATGTTATCGACGGCATCACCGGCAAGCGCCAGGAAGTCCGCAATCTGTTCGGGCCAGACGCCGAATGAACCGGGGATTTGCTCATAACCCAATTTGCCTTTGCCCGCGAAATCCCAGAACACGTCCTCTTTGGTCAGGAGTTGTGTGAGGTCTTTGTCGCGACTGACGATCGTCGACGGCCGCCCCTGGCGCCGGCCGTGTTCGACGAGCGTACCGATCAGGTCGTCCGCTTCGTAGCGTGGGCTTGCATGTTCCAGCAGACCCATCGCACGAACGAAGCGGCGGCACTGGCCAAACTGGCGTTTGAGTTCAGGCGGGGCCGGGTCGCGGTTTGCCTTGTACTCGGGGTAGATGTCCGTCCGAAACGATTTCGACAGGCTTTCGTCGAACAGGACGGCAATGTACTCAGGCGTGACCTGTTCCATGAAGTCGCCGATAAAGCGACAGAACCCGTAAAGCGCATTAATGGGGTTACCGTCATCATCGACCATGTCTTCGGGCATTGAGTAGTAGGCCCGAAAAACATAGACGCTCGCGTCGATCAGGTACTGCACTGGGCCCTAATCATGGAAATGGACTTCCACGATCTCTTCACCATTCGCAAGATGTCCGCTCAGGCGGGCATGCAGCGGGCTGGAACGCGGGATGTGCGCAAGCAGGTATTGCATCTGATCGGTAAGCACGCGACGACCCTTGAGATAAATGTACTCGGCGTAATTCGGCGTGAACGGTATGGCAATCAACTCCATCGCTGCCTGCTCCGGCGTACGGCCACCCTTGTAGTTATTGCAGCGTCGACAGGCGGTCGCAACATTGGTCCAGGTATCGAGACCACCCCGTGACACCGGTGTGATGTGATCGCGGGTCAGGTCTCGTGTCATATAGCGCATGCCGCAGTATAGACAAAGGTTGGCGTCGCGCTTGAACAGCGTACGGTTGTTCAGCGGCGGCGTGTATTCATCGCGGTTGCGAGCCAGGCTCTTGCTCGTGCCGTGCGTGGCGATAATGGAATTGACGTCGATGCGGCTGCGGGTACCGTCGATCGAGCTGTAGCCCCCGAAGACCGAGTAAAGCCGTGTACCGCAGTCATACGCAACCTGCTCCGCGTGGTAGAGACGTACCGCTTCACGATAGTCAATCCACTCAAGGGGCATACCTGCAACATCGGTTCGAAGAACCTGTTGCGAAATGTCGCGTGCGAGTCCTGCGAGCATAAGCATCTCCAGAGCTTATGCCCGCATTATTACAGCATTTAGAGGTTCTTTAAAACCTCGTCGAGCGTCGCCTTCGCATCGCCGAACAACATACGTGTGTTGTCTTCGAAGAACAGCGGATTCTGCACACCCGCATAGCCCGTCGCCATGCTGCGTTTCAGCACGATCGAAACCTTGCCTTTCCAGCACTCGAGAACCGGCATACCGGCAATCGGGCTGTTCGGATCAGTCAGTGCAGACGGGTTCACGATGTCATTCGCACCGATAACGACGGATACGTCGACTTTTGGAAAGTCCTCGTTAATCTCGTCCATCTCGAACACGATGTCGTAAGGCACCTTGGCCTCAGCCAGCAGCACGTTCATGTGCCCGGGCATGCGGCCCGCCACCGGGTGAATGCCGAAGCGCACGTTGACGCCCTTCTCACGCAAGGTACGAGTTATCTCGAATACCGTATGCTGCGCCTGCGCAACGGCCATGCCGTAGCCGGGGATAATCATGACTTCCTTCGCGTTCAACAGCAGTTCGGCCGTCTCGAGCGGCTCGATCGGTGCTACTTCGCCCTGATCCTCACCGCCTGCAGCCGCTGGCGTACCGCCACCGGTACCAAAGCCACCGGCGATAACCGCCAGGAACTTGCGATTCATCGCACGGCACATGATGTAACTCAGGATGGCACCACTCGAACCAACGAGGGCACCCGTCACGATGAGCAGATCGTTGCCCAGCATGAAGCCTGTGGCCGAGGCCGCCCAACCCGAATAACTGTTGAGCATCGAAACAACCACCGGCATATCCGCGCCGCCGATCGCCATGACCATGTGAATGCCGAACAACAATGCGATGACAGTCATGATAATGAGCGGTGTCATGCCGGCACCTGCCGCCGAGCCAACAACGAACTGGTAGCCGTACCAGATCGCCCCAAGAAGCAGCAACAGGTTAAGCCAGTGACGACCCGGCAGGGTGAGCGGGTTACCGCCGATGCGTCCCGACAGTTTGCCGAAGGCGATGACTGATCCGGAGAACGTCACGGCACCGATCAGGATACCGAGATAGGTTTCGATATCGTGGATGGTCAGTTCCACACCTACCAGGTGCTCGGTCGGATCCATGAAGTTCACGTAGCCGACCGCGACCGCTGCAACACCGACGAGGCTGTGCAGGATGGCAACAAGTTCGGGCATTTGCGTCATCTGCACGCGCTTGGCCGCAAACAGGCCAATGCTGCCACCGATAAGCAAAGCCACGAGCAAGATCGTGTACTGCGCGGTGACCACGCCCAGTATGGTCGCAATCAATGCGATCGCCATACCGATGATGCCGTACCAGTTACCGCGCCGTGCGGTTTCCTGGTTGGAAAGACCGCCAAGGGCCAGGATAAAAAGAATGGTCGCGATGATATACGACACGGTTACTACTCCAGCGTTAATCATGTCGACCTCACTTCCTGAACATTTCGAGCATGCGACGCGTCACCGCGAATCCGCCCGCAATATTGATACTTGTTATCCCAACCGTCACTGCAGCGATCCACATTGTCAGAGGGTTGTCCGAACTAATCTGCATTAACGCGCCAATCACGATGATGCTCGAGATGGCATTCGTAACGCTCATGAGCGGCGTGTGCAGAGCGGCGGTCACATTCCAGATCACCATGTAGCCGACGAAGCACGCCAGCACAAAGACCGTGAAGTGCGCCATGAACGAGGCCGGTGCGACGGCGCCGAGTCCGAGCAATGCGATACCAGCCAAGCCCATACCGATCGCCGGTCCGACGAAGGAACGCGGCTCTTCTTCTTTCGCCACAACAGGGGCCGGGGCCGGCTCGGCCTTCGGCGGTGCCGCCGAAAGCTTCGGGGCCGGTGGTGGCCAGGTTGTCTCGCCGTCTTTGCAGACGGTCGTACCACGAATAACCTCATCTTCCATGTCGACGACGATGTTGCCGTCTTTTTCAGGGGTGAGATCGGTCAACAGGTGGCGCAGGTTGGTCCCGTATAACTGGCTTGAC
>Ga0316201_10000841_pt1 | contig 19250 bp, 20 predicted proteins | sample CS6wburrow_MG_FD_204516 | JGI IMG/M metagenome (GOLD analysis project Ga0316201, IMG submission 204516) | Coastal sediment microbial communities from Delaware Bay, Delaware, United States - CS-6 worm burrow | ecosystem: Environmental > Aquatic > Marine > Coastal > Sediment | place: USA... | reverse complement strand
TCGATGCACAACAGACCCGCATGTCGGTCATCTCCAACAATCTGGCCAACGTCAACACCACCGGCTTTAAACGCGACCGTGCATCGTTCGAGGATCTGATCTATCAGAACGTGCGCCAGGTGGGCGCCAATTCGTCTGAAGATACCGAACTGCCTTCGGGACTCAATCTGGGCACAGGTGTGCGCACGGTGGCCACCCAGAAACTGCACACCCAGGGCAACCTGGTACAGACCGGCAACAACCTGGACCTCGCAATTGAGGGAAAGGGCTACTTTCAGATACTGACTCCGAACGGCAACATCGAATATACCCGCGACGGGACTTTCAGCCTGGATCAGGATGGGCAGATGGTAAATTCCAACGGCTATTCGCTGGAGCCGGCCATCACCATTCCCGCCAACTCGCTGAGTGTCACTGTCGGTTCTGACGGGACGGTTTCGGTGCTGGTGTCGGGCGACGATGCACCGACCCAGGTCGGCAACATCGAGCTGGCAGATTTTATCAATCCCATGGGGCTCGAAGCGGTGGGCGGGAATCTATACCGCGAGACGTTGGCCAGCGGTTCGCCAACCGTAACCACACCCGGCGAGGATGGCGTGGGTACGCTGATTCAGGGCACGCTCGAGAGCTCCAATGTCAACGTGGTGGAAGAGTTGGTAAACATGATTGAAACCCAGCGTGCCTATGAGATGAACTCCAAGTCCATCTCCACTGTTGATGAGATGCTCGCCTACGTGACCAATCAGTTGTAATGTGCTGGAGTGAAACCATGCATAGACCGATCTTCGCGCTGCTGCTGGTGCTGATTGCATCGGGTCTCGCCGGCTGCAATACGGCGCCCGTAAGGGATCCAGAGTATGCTCCGGTTCGCCCGGCGATACCGGCGCCGCTGCCGCAGCCGAATGGTGCGATCTTCAGGTCCGGCTATGAGACCGCCTGGTTCGAGAATCTGCGTGCGCGCCGTGCAGGCGATATTCTGACAGTACGACTGGCGGAAAAGATGAAGGCGAACAAAGAGGCTAAGACCGATGTGTCGAAAGATAACAGCACATCGATCTCGAATCCCACCATTCTGGGATCCTCACCCCTGTTCGATGCACCCGGATTCATTCCCCTTGCCAGTAATAAAAACAACACACTGGCGTTCGGCCTTGAGTCGAACAGCGAATTCGATGGCGAGGGCAGCAGCGAACAGTCCAATCTTCTGGAGGGCGACATCACGGTAACGGTGACCGAGGTGCTGGCTAACGGCTATCTCGCGGTTCGCGGGGAAAAACGTATCGGCATCAATCAGGGCAACGAATATATACGCTTGTCGGGCATAGTCCGGCCAATCGATATCGATGCCGACAACACGGTGCTCTCCACCCGGCTGGCGGATCCCACCATCGTCTACGTGGGAGATGGCGCGGTAGCCGATGCCAATGTGATGGGGTGGTTGGCCAGATTCTTTATCAGTTCACTTTTTCCTTTTTAGGGTGAAGGTTATGGGGTATGCGGGATTATATATGACAACAAACCGATGGTTTTCGCTGCCGGGGTCCGGCCGTCGTTTCAATGCCTGCTTTCACGCAGCGCTTATATTAGCGCTGGCAATTGCTATTGGCTCCCCGGCGCAGGCGGCAAGGATTAAGGATCTGGCGGATATCGCCGGTGTCCGCAGCAACCAACTGCTGGGTTACGGGCTGGTGGTCGGCCTTGACGGCAGCGGCGACAAGCACAACACGGTGCCTTACACCATGCAGAGCTTGCGGTCGATGCTCAACCAGCTTGGAATCGTTGTGCCTCCAGAGCTCAAACTGAAACCTAAAAACGTGGCTGCGGTCAGTATTCATGCCGAGCTTCCGCCATTCGCCAAGAACGGCCAGAGAATCGATGTGACTGTCTCCTCTATCGGTGACGCAAAAAATCTGCGCGGAGGCAGTCTGCTGATGACCCCGTTGAAGGGTGCCGACGGTCAGGTCTACGCTGTTGCCCAGGGAAATCTGGTGGTTGGAGGTCTGAGCGCGAGCGGTGCGGATGGCTCCAGTGTCACGGTCAATATTCCTACTGCGGGCCGCATTCCGAATGGTGCTACCGTCGAGCGCTCAGTGAAAACGCTGTTTGGTGTTGGCAACTATCTAACTTTAAACCTGAAGAGCGGAGACTTTACCACGGTAAAGCGTATGGTCGACTCCATTAACAAAACCGTTGGGTCGAATACGGCACGTGCGATAGATGCCTCCTCTATCAGGGTAAATGCACCGGTCGATACTTCACAACGAGTCGGGTTCTATTCACTGATAGAGAACCTGGAGGTAATGCCGGGCACCGCACCGGCAAGGGTGATCGTCAACTCGCGCACAGGCACCGTGGTGATCAGCAACGAGGTGCGGGTCTTTCCGGCGGCGGTTTCGCACGGCAATATGGTAGTGACAATCAGCGAGGAGACGGCTGTGTCGCAGCCCGCTCCCCTGGCCCGCCGCGGTAACACAGAGGTCGTGGCCCAGTCCGAAGTGGCCATTTCCGAGGGGCAGAGCCGAATGTTCCTGTTCAATCCGGGAACGACTCTGGACGAAGTGGTCCGCGCCGTCAATCAGGTGGGTGCCGCTCCCAGCGATCTGGTAGCGATTCTGGAAGCGCTCAAGCAGGCGGGTGCGTTGCAGGCTGAGCTGGTCGTCATCTGATGAGTGCAGCAACGTCGCTGTACACCGACTTTTCCGGTCTCGCCGAACTCAAGGCGAGATCGGTCAGCGACCGGGCAGGCTCGACCGGCGAGGTGGCACGTCAGTTTGAATCGTTGTTGATCCATCAGATGGTGAAGTCGATGCGCCAGGCCAGTTTGGGAGAGGGCATTCTGGACAGTGACCAGAGCGTTTTTTACCGTGATATGTTCGACCAGCAGCTGTCGCTTCATCTGGCTGAAAATGGCGGAATAGGTCTGGCTGCGGCGATTGAACGTCAACTCAATAGTGCTGCAGCCGGATCGCAAAAAGAGGGAATGAATATAGCGGTGTATCCGAGGAAGCGATCGAGCAGGATTTCCGCTGCCGCTGTCGGAAACACGCCGGATAGTGCTGCACTGCCGGGCAGTGCAGCGCCTGACAAGGCCGGCAACGGAGCCGATACGAGCAGTTGGAGCCACAAGGAGTTTGTCGAAAGCCTCTGGCCTTGGGCGCTGGAGGCTGCCAACAGGATCGGGCTTCAGCCCCAGGCGCTGCTGGCGCAGGCAGCGCTGGAAACCGGTTGGGGAAAGAGAATGATAACCCAGGTGGACGGGACCCAGAGTCACAATCTGTTCGGCATTAAAGCGGACAGCCGCTGGGATGGAGAGCGTGTCAGTGTGATGACCCTGGAATATGAGCAGGGGAGCGCAGTCAAACGCAGGGATGAATTCCGATCCTATGGCTCGTTCCAGGAGAGTTTCAATGACTACGTCGATTTTCTCAATGCCAACCCCCGCTACCAACAGGCGCTGGCATCCACATCTGACAGCAGGGCCTATTTTACCGCGCTGCAGAAGGCAGGTTACGCCACCGATCCGAGGTATGCACAGAAAATCGATTCGGTGATGCGGGGTCGGGAGATGAACCAGGCGCTCGACCAGTTAAATGCGAAAGTAAATCAGCCGTTATAACGCTTATGCTGCCGATTGTTCTGAGTAGCCCCGCTCCGTCGAGGGAGTGAGAGTATCCAGAGTGCGGTCAGAGAAGCGGGAGTTGTAGCGGGGTAACCAAGGTAACACAACATGGCAGGCATTCTCGATATCGGTGTTTCGGCGCTCTTGTCGTTTCAGAATTCGTTGAATACAACCGGTCACAATATCGCCAATTCGGATACCGAGGGCTATAGCCGTCAGCGCACGCTGCTGTCTACCCAGATTCCTGAGCTGAGAGGCTATGGCTGGATGGGTTCTGGCGTCAAGGTGAGCGGGGTTGAGCGCTACACGGACCAGTTTCTCTCCACCCAGGTGCGTTCCGCCCAGTCCGTCTCCCAGCAGTTGGAGATCTACGCCGACTTCGCCGGCCGCCTTGACAATATTGTGGCGGACCCCAATGTCGGACTGGATCCCGCACTGCAGGATTTTTTCGACGCCATGCAGATTGTGGCAGATGACCCCTCCTCGATACCCTCCCGCCAGGTGCTGCTCTCCGAGAGCGGTTCGCTGGTTGATCGGTTTCGGGATCTGAACCGCCAGTTCACCGATCTGCGTCTGCAGATCAACCGGCAGATGGAATCTGTTACCACGGAAATCAACGCTATCGCTAACTCTCTGGGGCAGGCGAATCAGGGCATCGTCGAAGCCATCGGTGCCTCCGGCGGCGATGATCCAAACGATCTGCTGGATCGACGGGAACTGCTGTTGAGCGAACTTTCGAAGCGGGCGGATATCACAATCGTACCTCAGGACGACGGCGCCTGGACCGTGTTCATCGGCAAGGGACAGTCGCTGGTAATGGGGTCCACGGTGGCAACACTCGGCACCAGGCCCGGTCTCTCCGATGTCAGCGAACTGGATATTATTATTTCCGACAGCATCGGCAACCGCGTGATAACCGACCAGTTGAATGGCGGTGAGATCGGCGGTTTGATCGATTTTCGCAACAAGATACTGAATCCGGGGCAGAATCAGCTGGGCCTGGTTGCGATCGGCATCGGCGAAAGTATCAATGCCCAGCACCAGCTGGGATTGAATCTGAACAGCACGCAGGGAAGTCGGGTATTCAGTTCGCCCGTCATCCTGCCCTACGCGCACGACAACAATGCCAGTGCGGTAACCCTGGCTGCATCCATAGTCGACAGCGGCAACCTGACTGCAAGCGACTACAGGCTGGAGTCGGGCGGGGGCAACCTGTATACGCTCACCCGTCTCAGCGATAATAAAACGTTTGCGATTGACACCGGCGGAGCCTATCCCTACACCACTGCTGAGTTGGACGGTATGACGCTGCAGATCTCCGGCGCGGCTTCGCTGGGCGACAAATTCATCATTCAGCCGACCCGCAACGCGGCTGAACAGATTCGTCTCGAGATTTCCGATCCGCGCGATTTTGCCGCAGCTTCCCCTTTGCGGGTCAAGCAGGCGACCAATGCGGATAGCGGCAGTCTCAACCTGGGAAGCGGGGTACTGGCGCAGCCCGGTGTGACTAATCTCAACAATCTTCCGCTGACAGGCCCGGCCAGCATCACGCTGCAGTGGCGTGCAGACGTGGATGGCAACGGTACCGCCGATGATCCCGGTTTTCGCATTGTCGGAGGGCCTGGCGGTACCATCGCCTATGATCCGGCAACTGAGAGCAGCGGTAAAACCTTTCCTCCCTTTGCCGCTTATGGCGGCATGAGTGTCAGTTTCAGCGGGGTTCCTTCAGAAGGAGACCAGTTTATCATCGAGAACAATACCAACGGAGAGGGCGATAATAGAAATGCGCTGGCCATGGCAGCAATACAACAGCAGAACACCTTGCTGGGGGAGACGTCCGGGGTGGCGGAAACCGCCACCATTCAGGAGGCTTATGGAAAACTGGTCTCGGAAGTGGGAGCCAAAACACGTCAGGCGAGGATTAACAGCGAGTCGAGCCAGGGACTGCTGGAAAGACATCAGGCAACCCTCACTTCAGTTACCGGCGTCAATCTGGATGAGGAGGCGGCAAACCTGATCCGTTATCAGCACGCTTATCAGGCAGCGGCCAAGGTTATTTCGGTCTCCAACACGCTGTTCGACACGCTCATCGGCGCGGTCAGGAGCTAGACATGTCGCGAATCTCAACTTTGACTATCTCACAGCGGGCTATTGACGCCATGCTGAACCAGCAGGCTAAGGTCAGCAACACCCAGCTGCAGATCTCGACCGGGCGCCGGGTGCTCAACCCGGCGGATGATCCCGCCAGTGCATCAAGGATACTGGGATTGAACCAGGCACTGGAGACAGTGCAGCAGTACCAGTCGAATATCGATCGTGCCCAGTCCAGACTGGAGACGGAGGAGGGGATCCTGAAAAGCGCGACCAATCTGTTGCAGCGCGCCGGCGAACTTGCGGTTCAGGGCAACAACGATACCCTCAGTAGGACTGATTCCCGTGCTATCGCCGTTGAAGTCCGCCAGCTTCTGGAGCAGCTCTATTCGATGGCCAATACCAAGGAGAGTAACGGCGAGTACATCTTCGCCGGTTATCAGAGTGGAACAGCGCCGTTCACCAATCCTGCTGCCGGCAGCTACGTCTACAATGGAGATCTGGGGGAGCGCCAGATTCAGATCTCTCCAGACCGCCGGGTGGCGGATGGAGACAACGGCTTCGGCATATTTATGAATGTGGAAACAGCGCCGTTCGCGACGTTTACCGGAGGTGATGCCACCGACCTGACAGTCATCGCAGCCGGAGATATCAAGGTCGACGGCGGCAATGGCAACGGGCCGCTCAGCATCGGTGTGATACCCGCAGCGGCGACGGTGGCCGAGCGGGCACAGCAGTTGACGGATGCGGTAAACAGCGTCAGCGACAGGAGCGGCGTGCGGGCGAAGCTGAATGCGGATGGCAAGCTGGAGCTGAACCTTGTCGGTGGATCCGGTATCAGTATGGTGCTGGCTGCGGATGCCGGGCCAAAAAGCGGATTGACATCGACTGCCACCGCAACGACGGTTACTGCAGCAACGACCAGTGTTCCCCGCAATATTTTCGAAACCCTGGACCAGCTGGCCACCGAACTGGAGAACAACCAGCCCGTGGATCGCTACATTGACGACGTCCACCTTGCACTGGATGGCGTGATCAGCACACGCACCTCGGTCGGGGGCAGACTCAACAGCATCGATGAGCAGCAGCAAGTCAATGCGGATCTGGAGCTCTCCCTGCAGAACCACAAATCGGCGGAGGAGGATCTCGATTTTGCAGAAGCAATTGCCCGCTTTGAGCGGCAGATGACCGCGTTGCAGGCAGCTCAGCAGTCATATGTAAAGATCAAAGGGCTCTCGTTGTTCAATTTTCTGAACTAAAAGTCTATTTGAACTGGTTTGAAAGGGGATGGTATCGGCATCCCCAAAAGAGCCGAGAAACAGATTCCCGGGAACCAGTTTATTCTTCGTTAAAAACAATAAAAATAAAGAGTTAGCTTGATAAATCCCCGTTCCCCACGGTTCCTTGGGCGATGGCTTTTTTTCTAAAGGAATGGTGCCCCCGGCCGTTACAGATGTCGGAGGCGGTAAATGCACAACACCATGAGCATATCCGCCAATTATCAACCTGACCCACAGCTTGCTTCGAATGAAAGCAGCCGATGGGACTAGGAGCAAGACAATGGCACAAATCATCAACACAAACGTCTCTTCCCTGACCGCACAGCGCAATCTGAACAAATCCCAGAGTTCCCTGGCCACATCAATGCAGCGCCTCTCATCAGGCCTGCGTATCAACAGCGCCAAGGACGACGCAGCTGGCCTGGCCATCTCCGAACGCATGACTTCACAGATCCGGGGTCTAAATCAAGCTATTCGCAATGCCAATGACGGTATCTCTTTCGCACAAACTGCGGAGGGTGCGCTTTCCACTTCTGGTGATGCTCTGCAGCGTATACGCGAGCTGGCCGTACAGTCAGCCAACGATACCAATACTGACAGCGACCGCGCCTCATTGCAGAATGAAGTGAATCAGCTTATTGCGGAAATTGACCGTATCGCCACCAACACTCAGTTTAACGGTCAGAATGTCCTGGACGGTAGTCTCTCCAATCTGCTGTTTCAGGTTGGTGCGAACGCCAACCAGACTATATCGGTTTCCGGAGTAGATGCGAGAGCATCCGAACTTGGCGCTAACGCCACAAAGTCATCTGTCGGCATCACAGCAACTGGTACCGCATCAGATTCTTTGACCAGTGCGACCGGAGTCATCAGTATTAACGGTACGAGCATTACCGTGGGAGCCGATGGACTCTCAACCGCAGATGCTGACTCATCGGCAAATGCCGTTGCTGCAGGTATCAACGCTTCATCTGCAACGACTGGTGTAACTGCTGTAGCAAATGCCACGACTGTTAATTTGGGTGCTGTAACTGCGACTGCAGCATTAGTGGGTACTGAGTTTACGATTAACGGCGTTAATGTAGAATCGGGTGCCGTACTCGCTGGTGATAGCGACAGTACCTTGCGTGATGCAATTAATTCAGTAAGTAATCAGACAGGCGTTACTGCGGCGCTGGATTCATCCAATAACATGATTCTCACGGCGTCTGACGGCAGGAATATCCAGCTGGAAGCCAGCGCTGCCGGAGCCGACGCCGTATTCGGTAATTTTGACATCGCAACCGCCGCACAAGATGAGATTTTTACCGGAACGGTAACTCTGGATAGTGATAACGCAATTGTTATCTCCGGTAGTCTGGCCGCCGCTACCCACGGCATGACGCTGGGCGCCGGTACCTACGGCGTCTCCACCACAAACTCTGTGACTAACATCGATATCTCGTCCCAGGCAGGTGCCAATAGCGCGATTACCAACGTCGACCGCGCCTTGAATTCGGTGAACTCTTTGAGATCGACCTTCGGTGCCACGCAGACCCGTTTTGAGTCGGCCATCGCGAACCTATCGGTGACATCTGAAAATCTGTCAGCTGCCCGCAGCCGTATTCGGGATGCGGACTTCGCAATGGAAACGGCAGAGATGACCCGGTCGCAGATCCTGCAACAGGCAGGCATAGCCATGGTCTCCCAGGCCAACTCATTACCGCGAAGCGTGCTGTCGCTGCTGCAGTAAAACTAGATGAGATCGGGGAACCGGAGATTCCGGTTCCCCCCCACCTAATTGAGTAGGTGATAGTGATGACTAACGAAATCTCTCAAAATATGCTGGGGGCGATAACCTCCCAGCCTAAGAGGGAGTCGGGTGCGACCAGTAAGACACAGAGTACGCAGGCGGTTAGTATTCCGGCAGCACCAGTTAATAAAGAAGCCAATGCACCCAGTGCCGGCGATCCAGACTCAGTGGTAGTGGATAGCAGGCAGCTCGTTGAGATGGTGGACGATCTCAATGGACTCGCACAGTCAATCCAGAGACAGTTGCAATTCAGCGTCGATGACGAAGATGGGAAAGTTTATGTCAAGGTGGTGGATGCCGAAACTAAGAATGTGATCCGGGAAATTCCCTCCGAGGAGATACGCAACATGCAGAGGCACTTGCGGGAAGTGAGCGATATGATTTTTCAGGAAGGAGAGAGCAGATCACTTCTCTTCAGGGGTGAAGCGTGAACCGGTGCCGGGGCAGGAGAGCCCCCTTCCGCGGGAAACTGGAGATATTGAGGTAATCCAGTGGCAATCTCCTCACCAGGATTAGGCTCGGGACTAGATGTCACCTCTATTGTTTCCCAATTGATGGAGGTGGAGCGACAGCCTTTATTGAGATTGACTCAGCAGGAGGCGGTGGTCCAGGCCGAGATATCCGCCTATGGTCTCCTCAAAGGCGGGCTCTCTTCATTGCAGGACTCGTTAGCCAAACTTAAGGACGCCTCCACCTTTCAGGCCACTGCAGCAGCATCTTCCGACACCGCTACTCTTGGTGTGTCGTCTGACACCGAAGCGGTTACCTCTTCCTATAGTGTGACGGTTAACCGTCTGGCACAACACCATAAACTGGGGTCGTCGGAGTTTCTGTCGTCAGCCACCTTTGGCGGTGCGGCGGGCGACGCCATGACACTCACCGTGGGAACAGATAGTTTTGTCCTGGATCTATCGAGTGCGATGACGTTAGCCGAGATTCAGGAAGCGATAAATGTTGATGGCAATGCAACTGGTGTTACTGCCGGCCTTATAACTGGCGATTCCGGCAATCAGACCTTGGTACTGACGTCAGGGGAAAGCGGTAATGATAGTCGGGTTCAGCTCTCTTTTGGCGGCGCGCTGGATGCCAATACATTTAATTTTTCCATGCTCAATCGGGATGCTGATAATCTTTTGCTGGCAACGGAAAATGAATTAGATGCCTCGCTGACTGTGGATGGTGTTGCCGTCACCCGAGGTGGTAATACCATCAGTGACGTGGTAGAGGGACTGACCTTCAGCCTGAAGCAGGCTGGGTCCTCTAATGTCAGTATTAGCAGGGATACAGCGGTTGCCAGTACCTCAATAGAGGCCTATATCGAGGTGTATAATTCGCTCAAGCAGCAGATGGTATCGCTGGATAGCAGCGGCCTCAACGGCAGTCTACTTCGTAATTTGGAGTCCCAGATTCGCGGCGTGCTCAATAACGGACTGTCCGGGTTAGGGGATTATTCATATATATCAGAGCTTGGAGTTACCACCAATTCTGATACGGGTAAACTGCAATTAGACAGCGAAATGTTTACCACAGCGTTGGAACAGAATCCCGACAGTGTACTCAGCTATTTCAGTGATGAGGATAGCGGTTTTGCCAACAACATGGACAATCTGCTGGAGAGCTTTCTGAAGTTTGGCGGTACTATTGACAGCATTGTCGACAGTGCCAATAGCCGGGTCAGTAGTATCGAACGCAATCGGGAATCGATGGAGCGGCGCATGGAGGCAATAGAACTGCGTTATCTCAATCAGTTTGGTGCTCTGGATACGCTCATGGCCAGTATGACTACGACAAGCAATTATTTGACCACCCAATTGGATGCCCTCTCCGATATGATCGGTCGTAACAACAATTAAGGATTCAGCGCAGGTTGAATTGAGGAACAGACCCCATGGTAAAGTCAAGAATTAACAGTGCCCTCTCAGAGTATAAGAGCGTCAGTGTGACTTCCGGAGTCGAGGATGCGACGCCGCACCGACTGATTCAAATGCTCATGGAAGGCGCGCTGGATAAGATTTCCACCGCAAAGGGGTACATGCTGCACAACAATATGAGCGAGAAAGGCCGCCACATCAGCTGGGCCATCTCTATTATCAGCGGACTGCAGAGCAGCCTCGACATGAAGGCAGGGGGAGAAATTTCGGCCAATCTCGACAATCTCTACGATTACATGGTCCGGCGTCTCGGACTGGCCGGTGCCAGCAACGATGCGGCGATTCTGGATGAAGTCTCTTCGCTGCTGCTGGAGGTTAAGTCCGCCTGGGACGTGATTCCCAGACAGCTGGCCAGTGAGAACCGGAAAGCCGCTTCCTAGTGTACCGGTCAGAGGTTTTATTGGATAAACAGATGCCCGACAGTGCGGTGCTGCTGGCGGATATTCTGAATATTACCAGAGTAATGAGGGAGCGCGCGCTAGACTCAGATTGGGACGGCGTGCGGGAGAAAGAGGCGTACCGGCAAACACTGATCGAGCGCTGTTTCCCGCTGACTAGCGCCGTTGCCAATCCGGATCAGGTGGCCGACTCAATCCAAGAGATAATCGAACTGGACAGGTCTGTCATGTCATTGGCGGTGCTCGCCAGGGAAGAGATTGAAGAGAGCTTTGCTAAATTGAAACTGGGACGACAGGCAACGGGTTCCTATACCAGCGTTGAAATTGGCCGCTGATCCGCCAACCTATTTCAGCACCAGTTCAATTACGAACTTGCTGCCGAAATAGGCCAGCATCAGAACGACAAACCCTGTCAGGGTCCAGATCAGCGCCTTCTGGCCTCGCCATCCTGACTTGAACCTGCCCCATAAGAGAGATCCGAATACAATCCAGGCGGCGATCGAGAGCAGCGTTTTGTGCGCCAGCCGCTGAGCGAACATATCCTCAAGAAACACGAAGCCACTTGCCAGAGCAATGGTGAGCATCACAAAACCTGCTCCAATCATTTCGAACAGCAAGGCCTCCATCGTCTGCAAGGGCGGCAGGGAGCGGATGAAACCACCGGGATGGCGATTGCGCAGTTGGTGGTCCTGGACCGCCAGCAGAATTGCCTGAACGCTTGCCATGGCCAGCAGGCTGTATGCCAGCAGCGAGATCAATACATGGACGCGCAGTCCCCAGGGCGCTTCCGCGGAGAGAAAGTGAGAAGTGTGGAAGCGGATGTCCAGAAGGATCATGACCGCCGCCAGCGGGAGCAGGAGGATACCCAGATTCTCCACCGGCTTGGAGATTGCTGAAATCAGCAGCAGCAACAGGATGGTCCAGGTGACCAGTGCCCCTGCGTCGAAGAACCCAAGGTTGATTCCGGCCTGGGTAAACATGTGCTGGTAGAGAAAAATCCCGTGCAGCAATACACCGGCAAACCCCAGGCCTATACCCACAATTCGGGGGATTCTCTTTGCCGTTTCGCTGCGAAAAAGCCGCATTGCGATCACAACGGCGCCGGCGATGTAGCAGACGATGGCGAGGAGTGCGGAAATCGTGCTGGTCATGTGGAAAGATGTTCTCATAACTCAGGTGAAACTGGAAAGCGTTAAAACTGCCGTTCACGGCGTTACAGCGGCCGGTAGGGTTCGCGCCGCCGGAACGGTCCTACTATAATGGCCGCAGTTAGGCGTTTTATGGCTATCGAGGTACAGACAAAGCATGTTTGACAATCTCACAGATCGACTTGGAAGTGTGCTCAATAAACTCCGAGGGCAGGGCAGACTGAGTGAGGAGAATATCAAGGAGACCATGCGCGAGGTGCGTATGGCGTTGCTCGAGGCGGATGTTGCTTTGCCGGTGGTGCGCTCTTTCATTGAGCAGGTGAAAGAGAAAGCACTGGGTGAAGAGGTGTTGAAAAGCCTGACACCGGGCCAGGTGCTGATCAAGATCGTCAACGACGAGCTTGTCAAGGTGATGGGGGAGGCCAACGAGAGTCTGGACCTGTCGGCACAGCCGCCTGCCGTGGTGTTGATGGCCGGACTGCAGGGCTCGGGTAAGACGACCAGTGCCGCAAAATTGGCCCGCTGGCTCCAGGAGACACAGAAGAGATCGGTGATGGTGGTCAGTTGCGACGTCTACCGCCCTGCGGCCATCGACCAGCTGAAAACGCTGGCGGCAGAGGTTGGCGCTGATTTCTTTGCCAGCACACCCCAGCAGAAGCCGTTGGATATCGCTGCCTCCGCTTTGGCGCAGGCACGCAAGCAGTTCAAGGACGTGCTTATTGTCGATACCGCAGGCCGTTTGCATGTAGACGAGCAGATGATGGGGGAGATCAAACAGCTGCATGCGGCGATAACGCCGGTAGAGACCTTATTTGTAGTGGACAGTATGACGGGTCAGGATGCGGCAAATACTGCCAAGGCTTTTAACGATGCGCTGCCGCTGACCGGTGTGGTTCTAACCAAGACTGATGGCGATGCCCGCGGTGGTGCCGCTCTCTCCATTCGCCAGATCACAGGTAAGCCGATCAAGTTCCTGGGAATTGGTGAAAAGAGCGATGCACTCGAGCCTTTTCATCCGGAGCGCATGGCATCGCGGATTCTGGGGATGGGGGATGTGCTCAGCCTGGTGGAAGAGGTGCACCGCAAGGTTGATCATGGCAAAGCCGAGCAACTGGCAAAAAAACTGCAGACAGGGAAGGGATTCGATTTGTCGGATTTTCGCGACCAGATGGAGCAGATGGCGAGTATGGGTGGCATGAGCAAGCTGATGGATAAGCTGCCCGGGATGGGGGATATTCCGGACCACGTCAAGGGACAGGTAGACGACAAAGAGATCAACCGCACCATCGCGATCATCAATTCCATGACGCCCCAGGAGAGGCGCTTTCCGGGAATCATTAAGGGCGCGCGCAAGCGTCGAATTGCCCGGGGGTCGGGTTCCCAGGTGCAGGAGATCAACAAACTGCTGAAGAAGTTTGCTCAAATGCAGAAGATGATGAAACGAATGAAAGGGAGTGGCGGAGTCGCAAAAATGATGCGCGGACTGAAGGGCAGATTGGGTCCGGGAGGGATGCCGCCGGGCGGCTCTCCGTTCTAGGATCTGGCACTCGGCAGCGCTACAAAAAGGGCTTCACTTTTCCATTTTATAGCGTACAATGCCCGGTTTACCTCGTGCCGGATGGTCGGTGCGGTGGTGCCTAACAGATTAAACCAAGGGTTGGACATGGTATCGATTCGCCTATCACGTACGGGTGCCAAAAAGCGGCCGTTTTATCATATTGTTGCAACGGACAGCCGGAGAGCCGGTGACGGCGCCTGTCTTGAGCGCCTGGGTTTTTTCAATCCGGTAGCAACCGGGGCAGAAGAGCGGCTTAAGATCAACAGTGAACGGGTTGATTACTGGGTCTCCACCGGTGCTCAGACCAGCGAACGTGTTGCTCAGTTGATCAAGGAAGCCGCCAAGACCGCTACTGCTGCCTGACCTGAAGCTGGCATCCTTGCTACCGGAATCCGTTTAGTGGCCTCTGATGATTCCGGCCCGATATCCGGACAGCGCGCCGCCGATGAGGGACTTACAGCAATGGTTACGCTGGGTCGGATTACTGGGTTGTTTGGTGTGCGCGGCTGGGTCAAGATTTTTTCGGATACTTCGCCACGCACCAATATATTGCACTTTCCCTGCTGGCATTTGTGCGCGGCGGGTAAGTGGACCGAACACCGGCTGATGCAAGGCCGCGCCCAGGGAAAAGGGGTGGTAGCCCTGTTGGAGGGGTTCGATGACCGAGATAAGGCTGCGCAACTAGTAGGCGCTGAAATAGCGATTCCCAGAGATCAGTTGCCGGTTGCTACGCCTGGTGAATATTACTGGACGGATCTGGAGGGAGTCGGAGTAGTCACCTTGGAAGGTGTTGATCTGGGTCGGGTGGAGAGCCTGTTTTCCACCGGCGCAAACGATGTGATGGTCGTAAAGGGGGAGCGCGAGAGATTGCTCCCGTTTATCGCCAGTACGGTAATAGAGGTGGATCTGGTTCAGCGAATAATCACCGTCGACTGGGACCCTGAGTTCTGAGTTCCGTCATGCGCTTCGACGTGGTAACGCTGTTTCCGGAGATGTTTCAGTCGATACTGGGAAACGGCGTCACCGGCCGGGCCTTCGGGCGGGGGTTGGCGCAGCTGGTGCTTTGGAATCCTCGCGACTATACCAGTGACGTGCACCGGACCGTGGACGATAGACCCTACGGTGGCGGTCCCGGGATGGTGATGAAACCCGAGTCTCTGCTGGCGGCGATTGAGGACGCCAAAGCGGCGATGCCTGAATCAAGGGTGGCATACCTCAGCCCACAGGGACGAGTTTTCAACCAGCAGGTTGCGGGCGAGTTGGCGCAGCGGAAGGGGGTTATTTTCGTTGCCGGCCGGTATGAGGGAATCGACGAGCGCGTCATCGACCGTTGCGTCGACGAAGAGTGGTCGGTCGGCGATTATGTTCTCAGCGGTGGAGAACTGCCGACATTGGTGGTGATCGACGCTGTTTTGAGGTTATTGCCGGGCGTGCTTGGTGATGGAGACTCCGCACTGCAGGACTCCTATATGGACGGGCTGCTGGATTGTCCCCACTATACACGCCCTGAGATTTTTGACGGTGAGGTGGTGCCTTCCGTGTTGTTGAGCGGCGACCACGCAGCAATTCGTCGCTGGCGGCTGCAGCAGTCGCTTGGGCGGACATGGCAGCGGCGGCCCGAGTTGTTGCGGGAACGCGGCTTGAACGCCGAAGAGCAGATTTTATTAGATGAATTTATCCGAGCTCAGACGAACGCCGGTTGATATACAGGAGCATATGGCCATGAACAAGATTATCCAGGAACTTGATGCCGAACAGATGGGCCGTGAGGTTCCGGAGTTCGGTCCCGGCGATATCGTGGTAGTCCAGGTTAAGGTGAAAGAGGGTGACCGCGAGCGCCAGCAGGCATTCGAAGGGGTGGTGATCGCCAAAAAGAATCGCGGGCTCAATTCATCATTTACTGTTCGCAAGATCTCGAATGGCGAAGGTGTAGAACGCGTATTTCAGACCTTCAGCCCGATGGTTGCAGAGATCAAGGTCAAGCGCCGCGGCGACGTGCGCCGGGCGAAGCTCTATTACTTGCGTGGTCGCACTGGAAAGGCAGCCCGAATCAGAGAGAAGCTGTGATCGCTGTTTACCGACCAGTCCAGTAACAGACACCCCGCCACCGCGGGGTGTTTTGATTTCTGCGGCTGCTTTTTTGATGCCATGAGGGCAGAGATACAAAGTGGCGTTGACACTCTACTGGCACGACTACGAAACCTGGGGTACAGAACCCGCCCGGGATTGGCCGGCTCAGTTTGCCGGTGTTCGCACCGATGAGAATCTCAATTTCATCGGTAAGCCGTTGTCTCTCTACTGCTATCCCGCGGATGATATGCTGCCCCAACCTGAGGCTTGCCTGGTCACCGGGATCACGCCCCAGCAGGCACGAACGAAGGGAGTCATTGAGGCAGATTTTTTCAGCCGGATTCACGAGCAGTTGGCCCATCCAGGAACTTGTGGAGTGGGGTACAACAGCATCCGGTTTGATGACGAAGTGACGCGCTTCGGCCTTTACCGAAATTTTTTCGATCCCTATGCCCGTGAGTGGCAGAATGGAAATTCCCGCTGGGACATTATCGATATGGTCCGCCTGACCCGCGCGCTGAGGCCGGATGGAATCGAGTGGCCCAGTCACGCTGATGGCACGCCCAGTTTTCGACTGGAGCAGTTGACGCTGGCAAATGGCATTCCCCACCAAGGGGCACACGATGCGTTGACGGATGTTTACGCCACGATTGAACTGGCGCGCTTGATTAAACTGCGCCAGCCGAGGCTTTTCGATTATCTTTTTCGGATGCGCGACAAACGACGCGTTGCCGAACTGCTTAATCTGCGAGACATGCAGCCCGTTTTGCATGTCTCCTCCATGTACCCGGCCAGCCGGGGCTGTATTGCGATGGTGGTGCCGGTGGCCAGGCATCCGGGCAACAGCAATGGCGTTATTGTTTATGACCTTGCGTACGACCCGGAACCGCTGCTGCGGTTGAGCGCTGAGGAGATATCCCGGGGCCTTTTCACGCCGCGCAGTGAACTGCCGGAGGGCGTCGAGCGAATCCCGCTGAAAACAGTTCACTTGAATAAAAGCCCGGTGTTGGTGCCAATGAATACCCTTACTGACGAGGCAGCGGAGTGCTGGGCGATCGATGTCGCTGTCGGTGTGGAGCGATCACAGCGACTGAGGCGCGCAAACGAGCTTCCCTCGAAAATCCGGCAGGTCTATTTGGAGAGCGTGTTCGAACCCGAGTCCAATTCCGACCTGAACCTGTATGGGGGTGGCTTTTTCAGTTCTGACGACCGAATAAAAATGGATCTGGTTAGGGAGATGGCTCCGTCTGCTCTGGGTTCCCTGCATCTTCAGTGGGATGATGTTCGACTGCCGGAGATGTTGTTTCGATACCGCGCGCGCAACTGGCCCGATACGCTCTCGGCAGACGAGCGTCAGCATTGGGATGAGCTTCGCAGCAATCGGATAAAAAAACCTGCAGGCGGCGGTAGCATCACGCTCTCAGAGTACCGAAGTCGACTGGCCCGTCTGATAGTTGACCCAGCTATTGACGACACAGGCAGAAACATTCTTTCGCAGTTGGCGGACTGGCCGGCGGTGATCGGTATTAGCTGACAGCCGAAATTATAGTTTTCGGGAGTTGCAGAGAGTTTAGCGCTGTTAGAGGCAGGAGCCGGATTCCCGTGCAGCGATCCGAACCCCTTGTCAGAGGACTACTCTTTGATCCAGCCTTGAAGCGCTGCTATGAGCGCCTTTGCCTGGGCGGCGCTGGAGATATTGAACTTTGATTTGGTAAGGTATTCGCCGTTACGCTTCTGATAGCGCCGGATGCTGTATTTTTCCGGACCATACTCATTCTTGCTCCGGTTCCACTCCTGGTATCTGAACATAACTGTGGACCAGGCGCCCTTCGAGAGGACCACCTTATCCAATTCCTTTACGATGTCGACCCCGTCTTCGGTGTAGTTGATCGTCAATTCGTCTACGCTGGATGCCATTTTCTATACCTTAAAAAAACAGTAGTGACCTTTTGGAGTGCATGCCTCAATCCAATCGAAGTTGTCGCCATTCTCTAAAGATAAATGGCCGGGGAAGCGCAAGTTACCAGAAGAACGGATTCACTGCCAATAGAAGATGGCGGTTATTTTTTGTTGTCAGGGTTCGAGTTTCGCACCATGCCGCTGCAGCAGGCGAATTATATCGTCATCGCCCTTCTCCGTGGCGATGTACAATGGTGATTTTCCTGCTCTGTTGCGTTTGTTGGGATCGGCCCCTGCAGAAATCAGATATTTCACCAGTACTCTGGCATCGGAATTGATCGCCAGGAGAAGAGGGGTATTGCCATTACTGTTCATGTGATCGAGATCCGCTCCGAGTGAGGTCAGGAGCCGGAAGACGTCGCGGTCGGTGACGTTATTCTCGATAGTGGCAAAAAGCAGTTGGTTGACATCATAAGCGGCCCCCTTTTCAATGAGAAACTCTGCTACCTGGGTTTTGCCATTTATGATGGCGATAGCGAGGGGAGTGCGATCCTCACTGTCTAGACTGTCTATATCGGCGCCGTTTTCCAGCAGTAGTCGGACAACAACCTGCTCACCCTGCTCTGCAGCCACGTGCATCGGCTGGCGCCCATCGACATCAATCTGATTGATATCGGCTCCCCAATCGATATGGCGTTGGATTTGATCGATGTCGCCCCTTTGAACGGCAAGGTATAGGCTAAGAGTGGGTTTCTGCGCGCTGTCACAGGCAGAGAGTAGTGAAACCAGCACCATCATCGGCAATATTTTCTTCAGCATTCTGTTCATCATCCTCTGGATGGTAAAACGCGAATCAGTAACTCCGCAAGGGATTAGTGACGCTGTACACGAGAGCGTGGCGGCGTGATATGGTAACGGACCATGTTTATGAAACTATTGCTGACAGCGTTGGTAATCTTCGGCGCGGTCATTGTACTACGACTGCGCAAACGTCCCGCACAGCGATCCGCTATTGTTCATCACCATCAGGATCGCGTGATGGCTGGGAATGCCGCCACATTACCCAGGATTGCCGCTTACGGAGCGCTGGCAATAGCACTGGTGGGTTGTGCTCTCTTTATCTACTTGCAGTGGCAGGATACCTGGCGGGTCGTAACGGTGCGTGTTATCAATGCCGGTAGCGGAATAGAGTCGACCTACCAAGCCTACAAGGGGGATGTTGAGGATCGCTCGTTTACCACCACCGACGGCCGCCGGGTAAACCTGGCGGAGGTCGAACGTATGGAGTTGGGGGCCCACTAGCGCTTCAAGATATCATTCAGGCTGGCAGCCTTTTCCGCCCGAAAAAAAGCCTTCCGGTGGGGAAGGCAACGAGAGGATTCTTTGGCGATGGTAAAGTCAGACAGTAGTCGAGCGAAGCAGCAGGTCTACCTGGCTACCCCGAATTGCCGAATGCGCGTTTAG
>Ga0316201_10000840_pt1 | contig 19254 bp, 21 predicted proteins | sample CS6wburrow_MG_FD_204516 | JGI IMG/M metagenome (GOLD analysis project Ga0316201, IMG submission 204516) | Coastal sediment microbial communities from Delaware Bay, Delaware, United States - CS-6 worm burrow | ecosystem: Environmental > Aquatic > Marine > Coastal > Sediment | place: USA... | reverse complement strand
ATTAATTCAATAGCTTCTTCTCTAGTACTACCATAAGTAATTAATTTAGAAAGCATAGGGTCGTAATAAATTGGAATATCCATTCCTTCTTCAAAACCGTTATCAACTCGGATGTTTTCACCAACTGGTAGCTTATATACTTCTAGATTTCCTACACTTGGTAAAAAGTCATTCAAAGGATCTTCTGCATAAACACGAAGTTCTAAAGCATGGCCATTAATTTTTAAATCTTCTTGTTTAATATCTAACTTTTCTCCTCGAGCAACTTTTATCTGAAGCTCTACTAAATCGACTCCAGAAATCCATTCCGATACAGGGTGTTCTACCTGTAATCGTGTATTCATTTCTAAGAAATAGAAATTATGATTGGCATCTAACAAAAATTCAACAGTACCAGCTCCTAAGTAATCACATGAGCGCGCCACACTAATCGCAGCTTGTCCCATTTCTTCTCTTAGTTCTGGTGTGAGAACTGAAGATGGTGCTTCTTCAACTACTTTTTGATGACGTCGCTGTACAGAACATTCACGCTCAAAAAAGTGTAATATATTGCCATGACTATCAGCCATGACTTGAATTTCGATATGGCGAGGTGATGTTACATATTTTTCAACAAAAACAGAGCCGTCACCAAATGCTGAAGTTGCCTCACTAATAGCGCGCTTCATTTGTTCTTCTACATCTTTTTCCTCTTCTACCACGCGCATCCCTTTTCCTCCACCACCAGCTGCGGCTTTTATAAGGATAGGGAACCCAATTTGTTTTGCGATCTCAACAGCTTCCTTAGGGTCTGTAACGGCTCTATCTACACCAGGAACCATTGGGATATTATAATCTTTAACTGCATCTTTAGCGGCTAATTTATCTCCCATCATTTTAATAGCCTTAGATCTTGGCCCTATAAATATGATGTTGTTCTTTTCTGCTAATTCAGCAAAATCAGCATTTTCACTTAAAAAACCGTATCCTGGATGAATGGCATCTACATTTAATGATTTGGCAACTTCTATGATTTTATCTCCTTTTAAATAGGATTGATTTGATGGTGCAGGTCCAATACAAACCGCTTCGTCTGCGTATTTTACATGAAGTGCATTTCTATCTGCTTCAGAAAATACGGCAACGGTTTTAATTCCCATTTTTTTTGCGGTTCGCATGACACGAATGGCGATTTCACCTCTATTTGCAACTAATATTTTTTTCATGTTATTCGAATTCTATTAAAAGTGAATTTTTATCAACGGCCTCACCTTGTTTTACTTTGATTGATTTTATAATGCCGTCACATGGCGACTTAATAACATTCTCCATCTTCATAGCTTCAAGAATTAGCAACGCATCATTTTCTTTAACTTCCTGTCCTACATTAACACTAATTTCTAAAATAAGACCAGGCATTGGAGCTTTAATTTCATTAATTTTTTTAGATGCACCAATTTCAAAACCTAAGGCTTCTATTTGTTGGTCTAAAGCATTATTTATATTCACTTCATAAGTATTGTTATTGACCTTTACGGTATATAATTTTTTGTTGAAGTCTGAATTTAAAATGGATGCATTTACGGAGATATTCTCTTGTAGTATGTGAAATGTATTGTCCGAAGTTTCAATACAATCAATAGCTTCAACATCAGCTTTGTTAATCTCAAATTGATGAGAAGCATTCACTTTTATTTTATACATAGTAGTGATTTTATCTGTGTAAAATTATATATTAGTAGACTACTAAAACATGAAATTGATCATGTTTAATATTGTCTTTTATTAAGTTTTAAAATTTGAATTCTCTTGATGTTTTTTAATCGCTTTTCTCGATAAAATCACACCTATAATAAGTGAAATAAATGCACCTATAGAAATACCAGGAATAAACCTTATAAACAAGAAAAAGTCATAAGCTCCATGAAATAGCACAGCTAAGAGCAATCCTGCCATATTAAGTTTAAATCTGTTATTCGAAAATTTAGCTTTACCCATAAAATAGCCCATTAAAATACCAAATGTGGCATGAGCAGGTACAGCCGTAAATGCTCTTAAAACAGCAGTTTCATAGCCGCCTTCTAATACATACATTATATTCTCTGTGCAAGCAAAACCCATGGATACCATTACGGCATAGATAATACCATCATAGGGTTCATTAAAGGCTTTTCTGTTTTGCGCAAAGTATTTTACGATAATGTATTTGCTAAATTCTTCAGATAAAGCAACGACTACAAAAGCTTGTATAAATTGTTGCCAAACACTAAATTTATCAATTAATGGGATAAAGTGGCCGGTAAAAAGATATATTACAGAAACAATTAAAATACTTAGAATAGCTCCAAAAATAAAACTAAGTATGAGTAAACTAGGTGGCTCTTTCTCGTATTTATCTTGAAAATAAATATAGAGAATTATAACCATTACTGGTGCTACTGCTAACAGGGTTAAATTCATAAGCTTAGTTTTTCTTTTATAGCTTTTAATATAAACACATAATAGGGTTTGTTGCTCGTTACAAAATGACTGTTACTTTCGCTATGTTTAAGCAATGTTTCGAATTCATCTAAAGAGACTAATTTTAGTGCTTCAACTTCTTCTTCCTGAGGAATGAGTGTATCTATTCCGACTTTTAATTCTGAGATGTAAACCTGATGAAACTCATTATCTTGAATTGACCCATTATTATATGAAGATTCATGCAGAACTACACCGATTTTACTCAAACTTCCTGGTTTCAATTGCAATCCGATTTCTTCTTCAGTTTCTCTTAAAGCAGCCTCAATAAAAGTTTCACCAGCATCAATATGCCCAGCAACTGAAACATCCCAAAGTAAAGGGTAAATAACTTTTTTATGAGAACGTTGTTGCAATAGTATTTCACCTTTTGACGTAAATAACCATAAATGAATAGTGTTATGATACCATCCATTTTTATGAGCTTCAGATTTTAAAGCTGTTTTTCCGGTAGGTTCACCTTTTTCATTTACAATGTCTAAATATTCATCCATTATTGAGCTACTAATGCTAACGTATTAGCCAATTTATCAAAATGATCTTTTGTGTTGAATAAATGACAAGAAATACGGATGTAATCACCTCGAAAAGACACGATTGTATTAGCTGCTTTCAATTCATTTTTCAATCTATCAAGATCCACACTTTTAGGAATTTTAATTCCGAATAAGTGTTTGGCTCTTATGTCAACAGGATCACTATAAAATCCTATATCGTATAATGTTTTTAATGCTTCTTGAGATATAGAATGACAATAGTCTTGTAAATCTTCAGGATTGATTTTTAAAATTTCTTTTAATGCCGCAGTTTGCATTTGTACATAGATAAGGCTACCGCTTTGTCCTACAGAATAACGATTTGCCAAAGGCTTATATTCTGATTGATATTTAGTCAATTTAGCAAAATCTTCACGTCCTAAACGTATAGACCAATTTTCTTCAATGGGTTTTCCATTATCAAAGTAATCTCCATAGTAAGCATAAGCACAACCATAAGGACCAAACAACCATTTATATCCAGCGCAAATTAAAGCATCTGGCTTAATCTCTTTAATAGAGAAGGGGAGTGCACCAATCGATTGACTTCCGTCTAATATCAATAGTGCACTATGTCGCTTTGTTTTCTCTCTAATGGCTTTTAAGTTAAACATAATACCATTAGCCCAATGAATTTCACCCATGGCAACCAAAGCCGTTTTATCTGAAATGGCATTTAGAATTTCGTTATTCCAATCAGGGTTATGTTTAGGTTGCTTTACGGTTACAATTTTAGCATCAAACTTACTGGCTAATTCTTTCCAGATATAAACATTACTCGGAAACTGTTCATCAATTAAAAGGATTTCATCCCCTTTTTTTAATGTAATGTTATTGGCAACATTTGCTAAACCATAAGACACAGACGGAATTGTAACCACACGGTTATAATTATCTACATCAATGACCTTAGCAAATAACTTTCTAAGTTCAATCACAGGATCGAATAAATCTGAAGCCTGATAAAAATCGGGTCTACTTTTTCGCTTTATAGCATCAAAACCAGCTTTCTCCACTGACTTAAATGTAGGAGAAAAACTAGCTGTATTTAGATATGCAACCTCATCTGGAAAATCGAATGAATCTTTTAGACTTTCTAATGCCATTAGAATGTTTTATTTAAAATAGCTAAACGTTTCTCCGTCTTCTATTTTCAATAGCGTTTCGTAAATTAACTTAATTACATTTTCTACGTCATCCTTATGAACCATTTCTACAGTGGTATGCATATAGCGCAATGGCAACGAAATTAGAGCAGAAGCAACACCACCATTACTATACGCAAAGGCGTCAGTGTCCGTTCCTGTTGCTCTAGATAATGCAGCACGTTGAAAAGGTATTTTCTTTTCTTCTGCTGTATCTGTGATTAAATCTCTTAATTTTTGCTGGACTGCTGGTGCATAAGCAACAACTGGACCTTTACCTATTTCGGCTAATCCTTGCTTTTTAGGATCAATCATTGGTGTCGTTGTATCGTGAGTTACATCAGTAACAATAGCAACATTAGGCTTAATAGTTTGCGTAATCATTTCTGCACCCCTCAGTCCAATTTCTTCTTGTACTGAATTGGTAACATATAGACCAAAAGGTAATTTCTTTTTGTTCTCGTGAAGTAAACGCGCTACTTCAGCAATCATAAAACCACCCATTCTATTGTCTAAAGCTCTGCAAACAAATTTATCTTTATTTAGAATATGAAATTCATCTGGATAGGTAATTACACAACCTACATATACGCCCATTTTTGCAACTTCAGCTTTGTCTTTTGCACCTATGTCAATACAAATGTTATCTGGTTGTGGAGCTTCTTCTTTAGCTTTACTTCTTGTATGAATTGCAGGCCAACCAAAAACACCTTTCACAATGCCCTTTTTTGTATGGATATTAACGATTTTACTCGGAGCAATTTGGTGATCACTTCCACCATTTCTGATTACATAAAGTAACCCATTATCAGAAATGTAATTAACATACCAAGAAATTTCATCGGCATGTCCTTCAATAACTACTCTATATTTAGCTTTTGGATTAATAACCGCAACTGCTGATCCATAAGTGTCCGTTATAAATTCATCTACATAAGGTTTTAGATAATCCATCCAGATTTTTTGTCCTTCCCATTCATATCCAGTTGGTGATGCATTATTTAAATATTTTTCCAAAAAGTCCATTGACTTTTTATTCAGTAATTGCTTTTTTGCCATGAGTGTAAATTTTTCTTTAAAAATAATAATATTAATACGATTTTAAGGTTAATGGTAGTATTAATTCTTAATTTTGAATACGACTAAAATCTTAATTTTTGGAACGATTTTAGTGCAGTAATAACATATGAAGTATATAATTTACATAGCGTTGTTTTTTACGGTAGCAATTTCGGCCCAAGTCGATCCTGTTAAGCAAGACACAACACAAGTACACTATATGTATATTGAAGGTGATTCTATTCCAATAACAGAGGTGGAATTAGATGCTGTATTAGTTTTGCCTAATCTTAAGTTTGCAGATAGAAATGCCCGAATACGTTATATTATTTTAAGACGCAAAACCTTAAAGGTTTATCCTTATGCTAAGCTTGCTGCTGAGCGTCTAGAAGCTTTACAAAAACGTTTAAATGAATTAGAACGTAAACGTGATAAAAAACGCTATTCAAAAATTATTCAGAAATATATTGAAGATGAGTTTTCTGTAGAATTGAAGAAACTTACAAAAACGGAAGGACAAATTTTAGTAAAACTTATTCATAGACAGACCGGAAAAACGACATTTCAGTTAATTAAAGAACTACGAAGTGGTTGGCGTGCCTTTTGGTTTAATAATACGGCAAATCTATTTAATATTTCACTAAAACGTGAGTTTAGTCCAATAAATGAAGAAGAAGATTATTTAATCGAAGATATTCTCCAACGTGCATTTCAGGATGAACAATTAGAACGCCAAAAACCTGCTTTTGAAATTGACTTTTTTGATTGTATCAACAAATGGTCAAGTTCAAAAAGCGCAACTACATCTAAGCCCAAAAGTTAAATGCGAATTCAAACTAAACTAGAAGAACAACTTAATGCAATAACACATGGTATTGGTGCAGCTCTAGGAATTGCGGCATTAGTGCTGTTGATTGTATATGCAGATACCACGAAACCTTGGAGTTTGTTTAGTGTTATCGTTTATGGGATTTCTATTATTATTCTATTCTTGGCCTCTACATTCTATCATGCTGTAAAAGGAGAGAAGCGTAAACACTATTTTAGAATTGTAGATCATGTTAGTATTTATCTACTTATTGCAGGGACCTACACTCCCGTATTATTGATTTCGTTGGCAGATACTTTAGGTTGGGCCTTATTTTGGACCGTATGGGGAATTGCTGCTTTTGGTGTAGTCTTAAAACTTTTTTTTACAGGGAAATACGAAATATTCTCAACACTATTATATTTAGTAATGGGTTGGCTTATTATTTTTGATTTTTCTAATCTGTCCGAATCATTGGGGCCAAACGGAATATTGTGGTTATTTGCTGGTGGATTATCTTATACAGTTGGCATAATTTTCTATGCTATTCAAAAGGTTCCTTATTTCCATGTCGTTTGGCATTTGTTTGTACTCGGCGGAGCAATTTGCCATTTTTTTATGATATTTTTTCATGTTATTTAAAGGATGTCTTTATTCTATTGAATTCCATTTATTGAAGCTAATACAATAAAAGAGGCTATCAATGTATATACGATACATAATCCAATAAGCGCTGTTGCATTTGTTAATGTGTCCTGTGTTCCAGTTAATTTTGAAATTGTTTTCATCTTGTTTTAGTTTTAAAATTTACGATTCATTTGTTGTATTAAGCTTAATTGCTTTATGTAAATGTAGTATGTAAATCAAGCCAAAAGAAGCCATATTTATCCAATGGTTACATAGTTTAGCAAAAGGTTTGCTCGCAGGACAAATGGTTGATTTAACGGTAGCTAAACCGTTTGATAAGATGAAGTGGACAATAGGTATTGACTCAAATAAAGAAGAAAATAGGACCTAAATTTGATTATTGATTTGAATTTTGGTAAGCTGTAAACCATTCAAGAAAGAATTTCTTTTTTCTTCGTGAAATGGGAATAGTGATAGCTTCAGAAAGCTTTACGAAGTTTCCATTTGAATAAGACGTTATATGCTCAGCGTTTAGTAAATGTGACTTGTGACAACGATAAAACCCTTTAGAATCTAATAATTCTTCTAATTCTATCAAGGTCTTTGTAACTAGCTTTTTTTCGCCATTCTTTAAATATATATAACTGTAATTTCTATCACCTTCAATATGAATAATCTCATTTAAAACTAATCTTAAATCACCGTCTTGTGTTTTTAAAATTAGCATATGATTTGAAACATTTTTGTTGGCAATATTTTTTAAGGCTAACGATAAATTTTCTTTTTGGAGTTCTACTTTATTATGGGTTTTGAAACGCTTTATGGCTTTTTTTAACTCACCCAAATCAATTGGCTTTAATAAATAATCTAAAGCATTAAAACGAATAGCTTTTATAGCGTAGTGACTGTATGAGGTAATAAATATAGTTTGAAAATTAATGTCTGATAATTGAGCCAACATTTCAAAACCCGTCATGTCTGACATTTCTACATCGAGAAAAATAAGTTCTGGTTTGTAATCTTCAATTTTTTGTATGCCTTCGTTTCCACTACTAGCCGTAGATAGGACTTCTAGGTCTGGGAAATATTGATTTAGCTTATCTTGTAATAACTCTCTTATAAAAGGATCATCATCAATAATTAAGCATCTAATTTTATGAAAACTCATATTATGAATTTAGCTCGTTAAAGATAGGAACAATTAATTCTTCAAGCTTATAAGGCTTGGGTATATAATTATCCATGCCAGCATCATAACAACTTTCTATTTCTGTTTTTAATAAACTTGCGGTCATTGCGATGATTGGAATTTTAGAAGGTCTTCCCTCAGATTTTTCTATAGCTCTAATGCTTTTTGCCGCTTCAAACCCATTCATTTCAGGCATTTGTACATCCATGAGAATGAGGTCAAAGTTGTTGCTTTTAAATTTATCAACAGCTAAAACGCCGTTTTCAACAGTATCTATGGTAACATTTTCGATATAATACGATAAGTCATCTTGTGCAATCATTTGATTAAATGGGTTGTCTTCTGCAATAAGAATGCGAATACCTTTTAGGGATTGCGCCATCGTTTTTAGTTTCTCTTCTGAAATAAAATTTTGACTAACTGCATTCGATTCAGGAATACCTAATGGTAACTCAAAATAGAAGGTACTTCCTTTGCCTTCCAAACTTTCTAACCAAATTTTGCCGTCTTGTAAATCGACAAGTTGTTTGGATATATTTAGACCAAGTCCAGTGCCTCCAAAATATCTAGTGGTAGATTCTTTTGCTTGCTCAAAGGCTCCAAAAATGCTTTGATGTTTATCCTTTGGTATGCCTATCCCAGTATCTTTTATTTCAAAATGAAGTTGACTATCAGTTGAATAGACTGAGATATCTACGCTTCCTTTTTCAGTAAACTTAATTGCATTACCAACAAGATTGATTAAAATTTGATTTAAACGTGTTGGATCTCCCATAACTAAAGTTGGTGCATTTTCAGAAATTTTATAACTTAATATCAGACCTTTTTCTTCAGCTTTAAATTTGAGAATTTGAACCACATTCTCTATAACAGATTCTAGATTCATTGAAATATTCTCAATTTCTAGTTTACCTGCTTCAATTTTTGAAAGGTCCAATACATCATTTAATATAACGACCAGATTGTCAGAACTTATGCGCATGGCTTTTAGAAAAACATCTTGTGACTCAGGATGATCATTACGTTCTAAAATGTTTGTCATTCCCGAAATGGCATGCATGGGTGTTCTAATTTCATGACTCATATTGGCTAGAAACTGTTCTTTATACTTTTCTGATTGTTCTACTTTTTTCTTTTGCGCTTCTATAATGACTTTTTGTTTGCGCGTTATTTTTAGTTTATTAAAAATCGCGAATGCTAATATGGAAATCAATAACAATCCTATTCCGATGGCCCAAGAAATACGTTGAGAAGCTTTAGCTTTTTGTTCTTGTATCGCAATCTCTTTTTCATTTTTAAGATCATCAATTGCTTTTTGTTTCTCATAATTAGATTGGACTTGCAATTCAATAATTGCTTTTTGGTTTTCTTTGCTATTCAAACTATCTCGCATCTTATAATGAAGATTATTCATTTGAAATGCTTTTTTATAGTTTCCACTAGCTTTATAGCTTTTTGTAAGATTTACGGATGCATCACTAACGCCCATTACATCACCTGTTTTTTGATAAAAGATTAATGCTTCGTTCCCGTATGAGATTGCTTGAGTATATTTCCCTTGCTCTGCAAAAATAATTGCGATTTTCTGCTTTGCAGCGGCTTGAGTATTTTCATCTTTAATTATTTCAGATAATTTTAAACTTTTAGTTGTGTATTCTAATGCGCGCTCTAGGTTGCCTTCTTCATAATAAATGCGTCCCATATTCTGAGAAAGTCCTGCGACGTATGGGATATTTCCTATTTCTTCGAAATGCTCTAACGCTTTTTCTAAATATTCCAATCCTTTTTTAGTATTACCTTGGTTTACATAAATACCAGCGAGATTAGAGAAACAACCTGCGGCTAATGTTTTGTTTCCTATGTCTTCAAAATAAGCCAGATTTAGAGTAATTAATTTAAATGCTTCGTCTAGATTTCCTTGTTGCATATAAATATTAGCTATGAAGGAACGCACTCTAGAAACACTGCTCTTATCGTCAAGTTCTTCAAAGATTTTTTTAGATCGTTTAAGGTATTCTAAACCAGATGTCAGATTACCTTTTCTAGCATAATTTTCGCCAATATCTCCTAAGCTTTTTCCAATTCCTGTTGAATCCTGAATCTCTTCGCTTATATTTAAAATTTGTAAATTAATGTCTAGGGACTTTTCAATTTCTCCTTTTTTTTCAAGTACTCTTGTTATATTCCCTAAGCTGATTAATTCTGGTTTTCTGTCTTTTAGCTCTTGTGATAATTTCAATGCACTATTAAAAAGATCAAAAGCTTTATCTGGGTCGCCTTTTAACAAATAATAGTCGCCTTGAGTATTTAAAGCAAGTGCCTGAAAACTCTTATGTTTTGTTGTAAGTGCATAATCATATTGTAATTGAGCATAATAAAAGGCACTATCGGGATTTTTAAACCGGTAGCCTTCCATTGCAATCCTCTGTATAGCGTTTAAGCGAATGGTGTCTTGTTGGGTTAAGTCTTTCCAAATATCCATTAAAGAATCTTGTTGAGGTTCTGTAAGTGACTGTGCTTTAATGGTTAAGAGCGATCCAAAAATGGCAACAACTAAAATTATAGTTTTAATTTGCATGAAGGTGGTTATTAGAAATTTTCTGTGATAGCTAAATGTACATCGTTAAGCGCGAGATTTAACTTTATTATTACTGTTTCTACGAGTGTGCTTAAGTCTTCTAAAGGCATCGTTTCATAATCTAGCTCTAATCTTCGAATGGGTTTTACAAGATCCATAATCCCAAAAAATTGTATTTGTGGACTCATTTGATGTAATAATTGACGCACTTGTTTTCTGTCTTCAGCTTTTAAGCTTTCTTTTAAACTATCAATTCGTTGAGGAATAAGTTCTTGAAATTGTAATAGGTATTTATGAATTATTTTATGGTCTCCTCTAGAGATATTGATTAAATCCTGTGGATTTATAATTTTAGTATTCCAATGCATATAAAATGTGCTAAAAAATGATGTGTCTCTTATATATTCGAAGGTACACTTTAATAAGTTTGAATAAAGATGTATTGTACTAATGCAAAATCAAAAGGTCATTTACCATTCGATAAATGTATGAATAAACCTAAATCATTGTGACATCTATTCTAATTGTCTATGTCTCTTAAAAAAGGAAAGCGTAATACTGAATTTCAATTCAGTACTACGCTTAAAGATTAAAGTCACATTGATTAATAGCTAAAATTTAATGATTTAATCGTTTACCTTTATTTTATCTTTAGATGATTCTACGTTGTTATATCCAAATAAAGACCAAGGAATAGCTGTGCCGATATTAGGAATCACATTACAATTATTTATTAAGAATGGACTATATTGATCTGATGGCGCATTGTTTCCTTGTCCGTTATCTTTCACGGCAAAGTATATATAGGTTCCAAGCTCATATGGATCACATGGTGGTGCTGGAGCTCCAGGAGGCGGTGGTGGAAACATTACAGTATTTTCTATAACCTCACTAATTTGACCTCCATATACCACTTCATTATTTCCTATTGAAACGACACTTACGGTTTCTAATACAACATTTGCTGTACCAAAAGGGCCAAAAGTAACTTCAAGTGTAGCACTTCCGTGGGCACCACCATTGTTTTGAGTTCCTGAAAAAGAAATTAGTCCTCCTCCAAAACCACCAAAATCGCCGTGAGCGTGTAGACTATTGCCATTTTTTCTGTCGTTAGCAATATTTGATCTGCCTATTAGATTAGTACTAACTTCAGCTTCCCAAACGTTTGTTTTGGATAGCTTAAATACATACGCAGATTCTGATTTTTGTTCTATATTTGGTTCATTGACCTCTTCTGTACTGCATGAAGTAAATAAGATACATACAAGAGGGATTAATAGCATTAAATTTTTCATGATAATAATATTTAATTTGTTTAAAGCAGTAGTGCTTGGTGTAAATATATATAGGTTGTCAATAGCTTAAGTCGTTAGTTTATCAAGCGGTAGTCCAGTTTATCTAATGGTAATTTGAAAGTATGAATGGTTGATTAAACGGTAATTAAATTTTAGAAACACATTTTTTTAAAATAACAATCTGTCCAAGATGATAATAGGTATGCTCAATTAGGCCTTGTATATTACTAGCGTAAGTGCCATATTTTTCATTTGTAAAAGGTTTAGCCAATGTTGCGTCTGGTAATTCCGCTAGCAGTTTTGTAAATCGCTCTGCATTATTCCACATTGCTTTATACAATGTTTCCCATTCGGATTGGGATGTAATATTTGGATGCTCATAACTTTCATTGTCTTTACCTTCTAAAAGACCTTGTTCTAAAACTTTTAATTGAATTTTTACGAAATAATGAATGTGATAGGTGAGTGCTATAATAGTATTAAAGCTTTCTGTTTTTTGAGTTGCAGTTTCCAAGGAATACTAGAAACAGTGTCTTTTACATTAACTTCTGTCCAATTGCCACCAAAATACATTTGATGTACTTGTTTTGCTAGTTGTTTTGAGCTTATCATATTTAAAATTCTAATTCATGATATATGACTTCGTCCGAAATTCCCTCAATATTACCAGGATAATCTTTACCTCTAAGTTTAGCTACTGTATGAGCTTGTAAATAGTCTTCTGGAAATTGGTGAATTAAGTTTTGAATGGCTTCTTTATCCAATTCATCATCTATAGATTTTAACCAATGGTCTTCACTATCTTCTGATAAAATTACAGGCATACGTGGCCGTTTTAATTTTGGGTTGTTATGAATTTTGGCCATTAGTTCATTTCCTTCTGCGGTTACAATAGAAAAGGTATTCATAATGCCTCCAGTACTTGGATTTGTCCATTCACTATGCAATCCAGCTAACGCTAATGGTTGTTTGTCTTTTCTGCTTATATAAAAAGGAAAGGTGTTTTTGTTGAAATGGTGGTGCTCATAAAAGCCATCTACATAAACAATACATCTATGTTTTTTTGCGGATTCTCTAAACGCAGGTTTTTCGAAAATAGTTTCACCTCTCGCATTTAGTGTATTGTTCCATAATTTTTTTATTTGCTCTTGGTCTTTAACCCAATAAGGCACAAGTCCCCATGTTGCAACTTCAGGATATTCGGGTTGTCGGTCTGTATATATTAATAATTCAGGATGGGTGAAACCTGATGCATGGTGTAACGGTAAATCTGTAAACGGCATTAAATTTTCAATAATTTCTTCTACAGCGGCTAAATCTCCTTTTCGTTTTGCTCTTTTTATTTGAGCTTCTAGACTTGCTTTTATATCGTAACACATAGCGCTCTAATTAACATGGTATTTGGATTTGCTGATTTTTGAGGTATCTGTTGTATAGCATACCAATGCTCACAGATTTTTCCTAATGAGCAATTATTTCTTTTTATTCCACTTGGTAACTTCCAATATTTTATGAAAAATTTCGGTATTTTCATAAATACCAGAAAATGCTTCAGCTCCTGGACCATAAGCAAATACAGGAATTAATGTTGCTGAATGTCCATTGGTAGAAAAAGTGCCAGTGATTTCATTATAATCACTATAAGATTTGCCATCTTCTGCTTTCTTAGGTGTTGAAGACAAGGTAAATCCTCCAGTTTCATGATCTGCAGTTACAATTACCAATGTGTTGCCATCTTTTTCTGCAAAATCGAGAGCTTTTCCTATAGCATCATCAAAATCAATAAGTTCTGAGATAAGATAATCAGCATCATTGGCATGACCTCCCCAATCTATTTGCGAACCTTCTACCATCAAGAAAAAACTAGATTTATCTGCATCTTTATTCAGAAATTTAATTCCTAATTCGGTAGCTTTAGGTAAATAATCACCACGACCTTTAGCCACAGGATCTAAATGATTTTCAGCTAATAAATAGGCCATTTTCGAATACGATTTAATTCCTGAAAATTTACCCAAGGCAGTAGTATCTATATTAAACCCTTTCACTTTAAGTGCGTCTAGTAAATTTTCGCCATCTTTTCTTTTATTAAAAAACTTTGTACCACCCCCTGCAAAAAAATCGATATCAGAATCGACCATATCTGCGGCAATGTCTTCATAGAGCCCTCTATTTATAGCATGCGCATAGAAACCTGCTGGAGTAGCGTGTTGAATGGATGAGGTAGAGATAACTCCGGTTTTAATATTATGTTTTGATACAATTTCTACCAAATTTTTAACTTCAGTAGAATCATCGGCAACACCAACAGCACCATTATATGTTTTTATACCTGATGCAAAAGCTGTAGCACCTGCAGCGGAGTCCGTAATATCTTCTCTAGACGACGTTGTGTTAATAAGCCCTATATGCTTAAAACGCGCATAGTTTGGACTCGTTTCCTTGAAAAAAAATGCAGATGATATTTGTGATAAACCTGTACCATCTCCAATTAAAAGAATAACATTTTTGGCCTTTGGAGGCGCTTCTTCATTTGCTATTTGTGCTTTACAGGAGAAGGATGTTGCTAATAGAATTATATAAATTAAGTTTTTATTTATCATGAGCTTATTTTTTTAGTATTACCAATGTGTTTGTGTACAATTAAGTTACGAGAGACTCGTTTAGAGTTTTCCAATGAAAGCCTAAGTTAATTAATTCCGAGGAATTTCCGTTGAGGAAATTCAAAAGTAATAATTGACTACGCTAAGTTCCTTGTTTTAAAGTACTCTACTATAATTTCTCTTTTAGAGCTTTTCTCCAAAAATACAGTCCAAAAGCGAAGGTTACAATCGCAAACATAATTCCATTTTCACCAAGCCAATGTTCAGATCCTTCAATTTTTGTTGTTAACGGAGGAAAGATTTTTTGAATGAACACATTACTAACGGCATGAAAGATTACGGCTGGCCATAAACTGTTCGATTTAAAAGTATAGTACGTCATAATAAATGACATCGAAATTATAACAATAAAAAAAGTGATTAATTCTAAGCCGATATTTTCACCGTAATAAACTATTATTGGCCAATGCCAAGATGCCCAAATAATTCCGCTAAAAAGTGAAACACCAGTAAAAGAGAGCACCTTTCTCAATTCATAAATAAAAAAACCTCTCCACCCAATTTCTTCTCCTAAAGTAGTTGCCATTGATCTAATAACTCCAATGGTTGCTACCAAAATAACAGCTACAATTACTGCGACTATTGGTTTTAATGTCCCTAGACCTACTAATCCAAGCTCTTTGGCCCATTCCATAACACTATCTTCATTAGGTAATCCTCCTAGTGCAAAAAGCCAGATAAGTAAATAGGTAATTGAGGCGTATAAGGCCGGAATAAAATAAGACAAGCGAGTATATTTCAAATTTGCCCAACGCCAATTTAGAGAAGAGATAGGTCGTCCTTTTATTTTTAGTGTAATTACGGCGGCTATGGCGGGACACCACATTATTGCTCCTATATAGATCCGCGAAGGATATAAATTAACTATTGCATAATGAAACACTGAACTTAACACTGTAACAATAGCGAGGAAAATAAAGATTGTATTCCAAGTTTCTTTGCGTTTCGATAAATTTTCTTGCATTTGAACGTTCTGATTGGTTTGTTTAAGGAAGACGAAGAAATAGTGGTTTTGTTACTTTCAGCTTATCGATTTTACCGTATGATGAACTCGCAAGTAATGTTAGCTAGGTCTAAACTTGTATGAGAAAACAAACCAAAGGAAAATCCGTAGGATTTTATGTATCCACAATGAATATAAAATTAAGTATACACGTTGTAGGTAACTGTTTTTTATTTTTATAATCTATTTTTTGTTGTCATAGTTATATTTATTGGGTTTTTAAAAGAGATAATCCAGAATAAAAAAAAATAAATAATTATCTTTATAAAGAGACATGATGAAAAAATGAAATTTTCAGAAGTTATTATAATTGGAGGTGGACCGGCAGGCTCAACTTGTGCTTGGAAATTAAAAAAGAGCCATAAGGAATGCATACTTCTTGATTCTCAAAAATTCCCAAGAACAAAGTTATGCGCAGGATGGATAACTCCTAAGGTCATTGATCAACTTGAATTAAGTGATTATCCAAACATTCAAATTAATGACAACTATGTTAACTTCTTTGGGATTGATAAAAAACTAAAATCAAAATCCTATGCTATAAGGCGTTATGAATTTGATGACTGGCTTTTAAAACGATCAGGAGTTGATGTATATCATCATAAAGTTCATAATATTAAAAAGCAAGACGGGTTTTATATTATAGACAATGCCTATAAATGTAAATATCTTGTAGGAGCAGGAGGATCTCATTGCCCTGTGTATATTTCGTTTTTTAAAAAAGTACATCCAAGAAATAAGAATTACGAAGTCTGTTGTTTGGAAGAAGAGATAAAATATGATTATAAAGACAAGGCATGCCGATGTTGGTTTTATGAACAAAATATTCAGGGCTATTCATGGTGTGTTTCAAAAAATGATGGCTACTTGAATATTGGTGTTGGTGCACTTTTCAAAGGCAAAAAAGTAAATATAAGAGAACATTGGGATTTTCTTGTCGAAAAACTCGATTCCCTTAATATCGTTAAAAACTATGAATTCAAACCCAAAGGTTATGTCTATCAAATAAGAGATCGTGTAGACCATTGTAGGCTAGATAATGCTTTCATTATTGGAGATGCTGCTGGTTTAGCAACTACGGACTTGGGTGAAGGCATAGGTCCCGCTGTAGAGAGTGCTATGCGCGCTGCAGATGCAATCATTAATAAAAGTCAATTCAGCTTGCAATCAATACATAAGAAAAGTAATCCGGTCGCGATGGGAATAATGCTTTTTTTATGGCGTACGATTCACTTTTTTACAATAAAAAGACCTTCAAAAACTTCCCAATGATTATTAGCGACAGATTTGTGGTTATAATGATTGCCAACTCATTATATGAGTTTAAATATAATCATTATCCCTGTTTATAAGACAGTTACGATTTAATGATATCGCGATATTCTTCAAAAAAAGCTTCAAACAGATTCATGTTTTTATTAAAGAATTCCATAGCATCGCGCCAGGTATTTTTATTATGGATGGAGACCTTTTTTTCTAAAGATAAATAGATACGTGAGATTTCTTTGCCGTTTTCTAAAAAGTATTCTTCTTCGTAAATAGCTTCTGGTAAGTATTCGCTATGTAAAATGCTTTTTAAAGCTACGAGCTTTTCCCAGCAATTAATTCGGTTTTCGAGATCGTCCTCTAGATCTAAGGCTATTAATGCGGATTTAGTATCGAAATGAAATTTAAAAGAGAATCCTTTTATTTTAGTATCGTATAAGAGCCATTTTGTTGGAAATGATTTTCCAAAGCTGGTCCAAAATTCTTGTCTTAATAAACGTGATTCTTCTTTAGAGAACATTAAATAAAATATGCAATTAAAATACCCAAACAAATCGCAACCAACTTCGATAAATTGAATTTATGGCCTTCACCAGTTTCGAATAAAATGGTTGTAGAAATATGTAAAAAGATACCAATAACAATAGCATTAACGACATCTACATAATCTGCTACAAAAGCGATATTATTAGATATGTAAGTTCCTAAAGGTGTCATTGAAGCAAAAACCACTAAAAATCCTATAATTTTTAGTTTACTAAAACTTGATTGTAGTAAAAACGCTGTGATAAGTGCTGCAATTGGTATTTTATGGATTAAGACTCCATACACCATATCGTTATGTTGGTGAATTGGAAACCCTTCTAATAAACTATGAATACATAAACTTATAAAGAGCAACCAAGGAAACTCAGTATCTTCTTTGTGGATGTGTACATGACCATGCTCAGCACCTTTTGAGAAAAACTCTAATATAATTTGTAGCAGAATACCGCACATTATAAAAAGCCCTGTGCGCTTAGCATCTATATGCTCATAGACTTCGGGTAATAAATCAAATAATGTTAGTGCTAATAAAAAGGCACCACTAAAAGATAGGAGTAGTTTAGTACCAATAGATTTTTGCTTCTTGGTTAAGAAAGCAATAACTACACCTATGATGATGGCATATATAGGAAATAAGTACTTATTCATACGCGCAATTTACTTAAAAATCATAATTAAGCGTTCTGATGTTTTAGAATGATATTTATGTAATTTATAATCCCCAAATACATCTAATAAATAAACTCCAGCTTTTTCAAAAAGCACTGTGAAATCTTTTAACGTAAACGCCTTTACGCGTTCTTGAAACTCATAAGCTTCTCCGTCTGCTTCGAATCGGATATCTTTAACAATATAGCCATCTTTTACACTACGCTTTTGATGAAAGTCAATACCTTCAACTGTTTTTACGTTTTCTTCAACTAAGTTTTCAATAATGTAATTTACATTCATAAAGTCAATTACACCAAAGCCAAATTCATTGAGTTCTGCTTTAATTGATGCAATGGTATCGAGGTTACATTTTTCATCTTCAAAATAGCCAAAGCTTGTAAAAAGATTAAAAACGGCATCAAACGTATCTGGATATGCTTTACTCATATCATGCACATCGAACTTTAGCGTTTCGTTTTCAAATTGCTTAGCATGAGTAATACTTTGCTCAGATAAATCAACACCAGTAACATGATATCCTAAGGTATTTAGGTAAACCGAATGCCTGCCTTTACCACAGGCTAAATCTAAGATTTTACCACCTTCTGGGATATTAAGGTAATTGGTGAGATTATCCATGAATCCTTGAGCCTCAGAATTATCTCTGTCTTTATATAAAATATGGTAGTAAGGGGTATCAAACCACGATGCGTACCATTGTTTAGTTGGTTTTGTCATATTCACCTCCCACTAAAGCAGGAATATCTTTTTATTATTGATTGTCATTCAAAGCAAAGCGAAGAATCTCAAAAAAGAAAGAGATTGCCACAACTTTGTCCAAAAGTTTCGCAATGACAAGTCCTATTGCTGTTTTAGGATGTCATCCTGCAAAAATAGTGTAAATTTGCATTCTATTTGACGTACTACATGGACAATAATTTCAAGATGGTTGCCAAAACTTTATTTGGCTTCGAAGATATTTTAGCAAACGAACTCACACAACTTGGTGCCATACAGGTAGAGAAAGGTGTGCGTAATGTAAGTTTTGTTGGTGATAAAGGTTTTATGTATAAAGCTAATCTAGGACTTAGAACAGCTATTAAAATTTTAAAACCGATAGAGACTTTTAAAGTCACAAGAGAAGATGATCTTTATAAAAATGTCAAAAACATAAAGTGGGAAAATTACCTAAAACCTACTGGTACTCTAGCTGTTGATGCCACAGTGCATAATAGTGTGTTTACACATTCTCAATACACGGCCTTAAAAACAAAAGATGCTATTGTAGATCGCTTTAGAGAAAAAGATGGAACTCGACCAGATGTAGATTTACGTTTTCCGGATTTAAAAATCAATGTGCATATAGATCGTCAGCGTTGTACGATTTCT
>Ga0316201_10000839_pt1 | contig 19255 bp, 22 predicted proteins | sample CS6wburrow_MG_FD_204516 | JGI IMG/M metagenome (GOLD analysis project Ga0316201, IMG submission 204516) | Coastal sediment microbial communities from Delaware Bay, Delaware, United States - CS-6 worm burrow | ecosystem: Environmental > Aquatic > Marine > Coastal > Sediment | place: USA... | reverse complement strand
AAAAACCTTTAATAAATCCCCTACTTTGCAATCTTCCGGCTCGTAGCGTTTAGGTAACAGAATTTCATCACTTTGCGAACTTGCGGATAAATAGGCGCCGAACGGCAGGCGTTTTACCACACGTAGTACATTGGTCCTACCGATTTTTACACGTTTGAACAGATGTAATTCACCGTCATCTGATTCTGTTTCAGTGGTGTTCGCGATGTCTGCTTTTGAATCAGTTTCTTTCTCGCTCTTACTGCCTCGCTCTGCTGGGCGGCCTTTGATTCCACCATAGTGACTTTCACTCATCGCTTTTTTCACCCGTCGTTTTAGGTAATACGCGCTTATAAAAAGAGCTGCCGGATGTTTGTTCTTCTGCTTTTTTCTTCGAGGGTAGTTTTTTATCCGCAACTGGCTTTTTATCAGCTAATAACCTCTTCCCAGACATTGATTTGTAATGCGATGGCTTATCTTTAGGTTCTGGTTTCTTCTCAGTTAAGGGCATTTTAGCTTTAGCTGGTTTTTTAGTATCCACAAACTTTTTGTCAGATGCCGGTGTTTTATTTTCTGCTGTTTTATAAAAAGACGAAGGTGAACTTTCAACGGCAGCTGGTTTCTTCTTCACAATGTCTTTTTTCTTCTGGTATGGTTTTTTTGCGCCTAATGTTTTTTTCTCAAGAGTTGGTTTTTTCTCATCGGCTGACTTTTTTTCCGTTATTGCTTTTTTCTCAGCAAATGCTTTTTTTTCAGTAATTTTGTCTTTATCAATCACCACTTTTTTAGCTTTCTTTGATTTTGATTTAGCTTTCTTTTTCGGCTTTGTGCTAATCGGTATTTCAGGCGCTTTTGCATCCGCCTCGAAACCTGCAATCTGCTCACGCTCCAGACGAATTCCTACACGTTTTTCGATAACGCCGAAGTGCTGGTATTCCTGATGTGAAATTAAAGAGATTGCCAAACCATTTTCGCCTGCACGGCCTGTTCTGCCTATACGGTGAGTGTAATCGTTGGGTGAGCGAGGTAGCTCATAGTTGATCACACAAGGCAACTCTTCTATATCGATACCACGACCGGCTACATCGGTAGCGATTAAAATGCGGCTTTTACCTGATTTGAAATCACGTAAAGCACCTGCACGTGCATACTGGTGCTGATTTCCGTGCATTGCAGAGGCACTGATTCCACGCTTTTCCAGTTTGATAACTAGATTATCGCAAGTACGTTTTGCATTACAAAAAATCAAAACCTGCTTCCAGTCATTGGTGTTAAGTAAATGCGCCAGTAGATCATTCTTGCTATTGCGATTAACGGTAATCACACGCTGTACCGTTTTTTCAGCCTCAAAGTAATTATCTACATTGATGATTTCAGGTTCATTCATCACCTTGCGCACTAACTTGCGGATACTCTCGGGAAAGGTCGCGGTAAACATCAGGTTTTGCCTTTCCTTAGGCAGCTTTGTCATGATCTCGTCGATTTCTTCTTCGAAATCACCTTTCATCAAACGATCGACTTCATCGACAACCAGTGTTTTCACCTGATATAACAAAATCGCATTATTGCGCTCGAGATCCAGTAAACGTCCAGGAGTCGACACCAGCACATCTGCTCCGCCGCGCAAGCCAATCATCTGCGGGTTGATTTTCACACCGCCAAATACACTCAAACACTTAACTTTAGGTTCGATATTCGCGGAGAACTTTTCGAACTCTTCACGGATCTGAATTGCCAGTTCCCGCGTCGGGACAAGTATCAACGTTTTTACCACATTGGATTTATCGATTGGCTTTTTCTTCGCGTTACTGATGACTCGCTGCCTGATGATTTTTTCCAGCAAAGGCAGAACAAAAGCCGCAGTTTTGCCCGAGCCTGTCTGCGCACGCGCCAAAACATCTCTGCCTTTAAGTACTGCAGGAATCGTTTCTAGTTGTACATCGGTAGGTTCTTTATATCCAGCAGTTTGAATGGCAGAATAGATTTCCGGAGAAAGTGTGAACGATTTAAAGTTTGATTTTTCTGGTGTATTTTTCATCGGTTTGACACGGAGTAGTTAAGTGCGACATTCTAACTGAATTCTGATGCTACTATCACAAAAACTCACACTGAATAAAAAGCAAACTATTTATAATCTGAATTGACACACCCCTACTTTCAGCCACTTTTTCAGGATTACAAATTAATTAACGTCTGATTTATCAGCAAAATCTACTATTATTAACTAATAATCACAATTAATTGGGATGTAATAACATGACAACTGAAGTTCTCGTAGAAAATACTACCAATCACTTTACGCAAAAGATAACTAGCGGAAATCATTCACTTTTATCGGATGAGCCGATTAATCTTAAAGGCGATGATAAAGGCCCCGCGCCCTTTGAATTACTGCTTGCTGCACTTGGTAGCTGTACCTCGATAACACTCACCATGTACGCAGAGATGAAGAACATCAAACTCGACGTAATCAGTGTACGGTTAAATTATATTCCGCCTAATAAACTGGAAGGCACCAACTCGCGCATTATCCGAAAAATTCATATCGAAGGTGATTTCACCGAAGAGCAGCATCAGCGCATGCTTGAAATTGCTGATCGTTGCCCGGTTCACAACACCCTGCGTGAGGGCGTAGACATTAGTAGTAGCCTCGAATGACAACTGGCTACCTCGGACTGTTAACTGATATTGAGAATGATTCAGAACTGATCACACTCACTAGCTGGGATCAAAAACCAGAGAATGAGAATCATGTTTATTCGAAAAATATTCGCTATATCGCCAGGTTCGATGACATCCTGGCAGCGCAGATGCACTTTCATAACGCCATGCGTAAACACCTCCATGAGGTTGATACACATACTTACCGTGCAGATTTGATTGATGCCATAGCGGTGATAGAAGCTGAAGACGACTTGCGCCATGAACGCATCTGGATTGACCCCGATATCAGTAATCTAGAGTTGCAAACAATCAACACTGAAGCACAGCAAAGGCTTACACATAAAAAAAATATCGACAGGGTAATTCAGATAATAGGTTTTGCCGCGGTGTCATTACTCGTCATCATGTTACTGCTTAATTTCTTGTAAAAATATTTCTACGAAGTATACAGATTGTATATAAAAGACAGCCATTCGATATGTGGATTTTTAGCTATTTATTACGGATATCTCTAATATACATAACTGTTCCATTATTTCTCATTTGCACTTCAAATAATTCACTTGCCCTTATCAAATCACCCAGTTTTTTATAGCCATAGTTAATTGAAGAGAAAGAGCTATTGTTCGATATATAATGTGCTACATGGCTCATATGTGCCCAGCCATCATCTTCTGATGATTGTTCAACTGCCGTTCTAAGTAACTTAACCAGTGCAGTGTCTTTGCGCAATTCGTTCTTATCTTTCTTCGTAGATTTTTTAGACTTGTCCGTTGTTTCCTTCTCTTCAACCGCAAGATTTTCCGTATAAATAAACGGCGAACAGGCATCTACGAAGGGTTGCGGTGTTTTCTTTTCGCCAAATCCATAAACAGGCAAACCACTTTCGAGAATTCTCATAACCAGTGGAGTGAAATCACTGTCGCTCGTCATCAATGCAAAAGCATCTATGCTTCCGCTATAAAGCAAATCCATTGCATCAATAATCATCGCCGAATCAGTAGCATTTTTGCCTTTGGTATAGGCAAATTGCTGCATCGGCCTTATTGCATTCGGATGCAGTCGCCCTATCCATCCAGACAAAGAAGGATGATTCCAATCACCATGCGCGTGACGAACATTCACCATGCCATATTTTGCAAGCTCTTCCAGTACGCCTTCTATGGAGTTGTGGCTAACATTATCGCAATCAATTAGCAGTGCTATTCTTTTGGTTTCTGACATGGATTGATCCTGTGTTTTATGTAATGTGATTTGTATAGCCGTAATGATATAGGTGTTTATGAATGTAAAAAAGACACCCCCCACCTTTTAAGCTGTTTTCTTAAATGGCTCTCAACAATACCCAGCTTGCAGTAGAGTTTAACGTAGTTTATCCATATTAACTTCCTACTACATAGCCATACTGTGTCGGCATCAAGGGTTTAGTCGCGACTCCTAATTCGGTCGCGGCATGGATCGGCCAATAAGGATCGCGCAGGCTTTGGCGTGCAATTAATGCAATATCCGCCTGACCAGTAGCAATAATTTTCTCGGCCTGATGTGCGTCTGTAATCGCGCCCACTGCCATGGTTTTAATTCCTGAGGCACTGCGGATTTGTCCAGCCATACCTACCTGATCTGCAGTACGGTCTCCAATCGATGAACGTGCTGCTGGTGTAGCACCACCTCCAGAACAGTCCACAAAATCAACACCACGTTCCATCAACCAGGTCGCCATCTGGATATTATCCTCAACAGTCAGACCACCCTCAGTCCAATCGGATACCGATAATCGAACCGCCAAAGGTAGTTTTTCGGGCCAGACAGCGCGCACCGCTTCAACCGTTTCCAATAACATTCTTGCACGCCCACGCAGATCGCCGCCATAGACGTCATCACGCGTATTAACCAAAGGGGAAAAGAAACTGTGCAGAAGATACCCATGCGCGGCATGTATTTCCAGTAGTTGATACTCCGCCTGCAACGCACGCTTTGCACAATCCACAAAAGCAGTCTGTACATCCATGATGTCATCCCGACTCATCTGCCGCGGTTCCTTCATTAAGCGTGTGCTATCCTGATCAAAAGCCTGGTCCGTAGGTGCAATAATTGGCCAGCCATCCTTATTATCAGGCAAATGCGCACCACCATCCCAGGGAGGAGCTGCAGAACCTTTGCGCCCTGCATGCGCTATCTGAATACCCGCCACTGCGCCATGTTTACGAACGAATTTGTTGATTTTGATGAGGGGTAATATCTGTGCATCATTCCATAATCCTGCACAACTTGGGGTGATTCGTCCTTCAGGCGTAACCGCTGTTGCCTCTGCAATGATGAGACCGGCTCCACCAACAGCGCGTGAGCCAAGATGAACCAGATGCCAGTCATTGGCCAACCCGTCAAACGAGGAGTATTGGCACATAGGCGATATGCCAATTCGATTACGGAATTTAACATCTTTGATTTGAAGTTCAGAGAATAATGCTGACATTGAAGTCTCCTTTAATTTTGGATTACTATATTAAAAAACCTGAGGTTTACTTTACAACCCATTGATGTTCGGCAATTAATTCTTCCTGTTCGAATACTTTGCCGATGAATGCATCGCCACCGTTTACTTTTCCAACGCCGCTTGGAGTTCCACTCATAATCACATCACCGTCTTCAAGCGTCAAAAAGCTTTTGACTTCTGCCAATATTGACTGGGGTTTGAATAGCATTAAATCGCAACCGCCCTGCTGGACTAAGTTACGGTTGATATAAAGTTCCAGCCTTAGTTTATCTATATTGCCACCGAAGGATCTAAACTCACTGAAAACGGCTGAATTATCAAATGCTTTAGCGCGCTCCCAAGGTAATCCTTTGGCCTTCAATGCTGATTGAATGCCTCTTTTGGTCAGATCCAGACCAAAGCCAACGGCTGATATTTTGCCTGATTCTATAAGGAAACTGATTTCACCTTCATAATGAATCTCATCAACAGCATTGTCGTATATTTCACTGGAAATAGCCGAGTTTGGCTTGAGGAATATAACGGCTTGATCGGGTATATCGTTATTAAGTTCATTGATGTGATCGACATAATTTCTGCCAATACAAACTACTTTTGATGGGTAAATCGCTTTAGTATCACATTGAATCGCTTTCATGTTTTCTCACTTGAACAAACTCTAATGCCCCAAAAAGTGCCAGAAAGTGGGGGGGTGTCTTTTACAATATCAATTTATGCCCATTAAACTAGAACATAGGCAATTGCATAAATCAGCAAGCCGACAATAATCGTTTTAAATGTATGATTTGTTAGCATTGCTGTAATTATCGCAGCAATCAGGCCATATAAATATGGGTTGTTTAGAGCAATATCTATTTTTCCATCATGCACCAGACTGGTCTGCGCAATAATTGCAGTAAGCACAGCGATCGGCACAAATTCCAGAGCGCGTCCTAGTAATGGATGAATATGAAATTTACCCGCGAGTGCGATCGGTAAATAGCGAGGGACAAAAGTCAGCACCATCATGCCAATTATCAACAGCCAGTCGTTCATTTAGCCTCCTCTGCAGAGATATGAGCGTACTGGCTTTGTGACAATAGCAAACCGACAGCGATAGCGATTAAAGATGAAAATAACAACCCTGTCTGATGCGGCCAGGAATGCGTAAGGATTGCCGAGAAAAAAGCAGTTCCGGCACAGGCCCATTGCGCTTTATTTTTCAGTATAGGCACGACGATACCAACAAATGCCACTACCATGGCGATGTCCAACCCCCACTTTGTGAGATCAGGTACTTCATAACCAAGAAAGATTCCGATGGCGGTACAACATTGCCAATTAAAATACATGGCGAAAGCAGCTCCCAGATAATACCAGTGAAAATTTCTCATTGAGGGTTCATCGAGGAGTCGCTTACTCAGCGTTGCATAGGCTTCATCCGTCAGCCAGAACGCCATGATCAGGCGTAGTTTTTGCGGAAGATTGGTGACTTTCGGCATTAAACTGATGGCATAAAGCATATGGCGTAAATTGACGATAAAGACCGTCAACAATATTACTGGCAGAGCAGCGCCAATACCGATCAATGTGATTGCAACAAACTGGGAAGACCCTGCAAAAACCATCAGCGACATGCCCATGGTCGCGGCGATAGATAGACCGTTGCTTTGAGCCAGTGCACCAAAAACGATGCCAAAGGGTGCGGCTGCGATAAGTAAGGGAATGATATCCCTTGTACCCTGAAAGAATAATCCAGTATTGTTTTTCATTGTGTGGAGTGTAGTGTGTATATCAGATAATTTTTAGACAATTTTCAAATTATTTCAGTTTGTTTAATTATAAAGAAACCCCCTACTTTTACGGGCTTTTTAATTATCAATCAACAGAATCAAGACAAAACAAGCATTTTATAAAGATTCGCCGCCAGCATCACAAATAGTACAATAATCAGAAGGCGTCGGATAAAAATGTCACCACCTTTTATTGCAGAATGACTGCCTAGCCAACCACCTAAAGAACTTGCCAGCATCATCGGAATCGCGAGTGACCAGATAATTTTTCCCGCCAGAAAAAAGGCTAGTGCGGCACCAATATTGGTTAATAGGTTGATTGGCTTGATGGTAGCAGTAGCTTTCAACAAATTGAATTTGAGAATTTTGCGAACCGCAATCGTCATATAAGTGCCAGTGCCGGGTCCTAGTAAACCATCATAAAATCCTATCGGCGTTACAGAGATTAAAGTTTTAATGAAGTTCGCATTTTCAGGCTCAGTATTACGATGCGATTTATCACTTAGAACGATATAAAGTGCTATCGGAATACAGATTAATATCGCCCAGGCTAATACGGTTTCAGAGGTATTAAGTGCTACTCTGCCGCCGATATAAGAAGCGACAATGCAAGGTATTGCGGCGTACATGACTGTTTGCCAGTGTACTTTTCTACCCAGTGCGTATTTTGTAACCGCAATCGTGGTGCCCGCAATGGCTGCGATTTTACTCACTGCCAAAGCAGATACTGGCGGCACTCCGGCAAATAATAAAGCCGGAAGATTCAACATCCCCCCGCCTCCGGCCACGGCATCAATATAGGCCGCAGAAAATGCAACCAGGCTTAGCGCGATAATCCAGTAAAGACTAACTTCATAGAAACTTTCCATTTAAATCTGAATATTCACAGTGATAGTTATACTGAAAAACCGCATAAAAGTTGGGGGGTGTCTCTTTAAAGCTTATTTATAGCTCTTTTTCAGAATAATTAATTATTACCGTTCAAAATATCGCGATAACTTTGTTCTCTAAACATTGAATCGGCTATCTTAACGCTTGGCATATGCAGGCAGTTATTCAGTACTTTTGGCCCATGAATAAACAACAGCTCTGGCTTAACATTGACATGCGGCATGCCTTCCTGTGCGGCACATAAGGAGTCCCACTCAATCATGACTAAATATTCTGCCGGTATAGTATAGCCTTCCCATACTTCGGCGGTGCGTTTTAACTTGGTACCAGAGCTATCTTTCATATCTTCCATGATTGATTCGACTGTGGCGTGACCACTGCCGAGCGTCGATAATCCTATTCGTTTGAGGATTTGATAACCAACCATGCCACTGGTTGCTTTTAAGCCTTCCATGGTGGCGATCTCCCCTTCTTCAAACTCCGCTTCTTTGCCTGGCTTGATTTTGTGGGTGGCCATTACCGTAACAGTTTTGCCAGAATCCACAGCGTATCCATCCGCTTTACCTTCCGCACTTTTGCGTAACCATTGGGTCATTGAAACCAGTGAAGGCAGATCACTTTTGACGACACGGTAAACTGGCTCTTCAGGGCCATCCAGCAATACATCTCCGCAACGTGCACAGCTCTCGACGACGACATCTTCAAAGGTTTCATGAAAATTTTCATGTGCTTCGACGGAATCCCAATAAGTAATCTGGTCGATCCAGATATGCGAAAGTTCCTGCGTCATATCTGAACTCGCACCCCAGCGCATTCCCATTGGACAGCTGCCGAGTTGCCTCATCAGGTCAAAACCGCTAAAACCAGGCGTTAAAGAAGTTGCCAGACACATTCTTGAGCTTGCCTGCTTCATCATGCGCATCAGATTAGGATCATTTTTAACAAGGACTTTATTAATAGCTACATAGAGCGGCGATTTTGGTTCTGCATCGTAGAGTTTCTTAATATTCATTCGTTATATCCTTAAACGTTTATCAATTTAGATAAGGTCAAATATAACAAAATTATATAAAGAGTTTTAGATTAATCCACGCTCTGCAAAAGAAACAACCTCATCCCCGATAACAAAATGATCGAGCACGCGAACGTCAATCAGTTGCAAGGCATCTTTAAGTTTTTGAGTGATTTGATTGTCTGATTGACTCGGTTCTGCTACGCCAGATGGATGATTGTGAGCCAGCACAATGGCGGCTGCATTGTGATGTAAAACACGCCGGATCACCTCGCGTGGATGAACGCTCGCTGCATCGATTGTGCCACGAAACAGTTCTTCATATTCGATCACGCGGTGTTTGTTATCCAGGAACAGACAAGCAAAAACTTCAAATGGGTAATTCTGCAGGCGCGATTTTAAGTAGTTTTTAACATCACTGACATTCGACATGGCGTCACCGCGAATCATCTTCTCATTTAGATAACGTCGGCTCATTTCAACCACGGCTTGCATTTGTACGTATTTGGCTTGTCCAAGACCTTTAGCCTGGCAAAAACTCTTTTCATCAGCACTTAACAGAAGCGATAAACCACCGCTTTCACTGAGTAAATCTCGTGCAAGGTCGACGGCTGTTTTGCCTTTTATTCCGGTGCGCAGGAATATCGCCAATAATTCGGCATCAGTCAGTGCTTCTGCACCTTTATTCAAAAGTTTTTCGCGCGGCCTATCTTCGACAGCCCAATCAGTAATTGGCATGGGTTTTTACACTTAATTAGGTATAATCAGCTCTAATTATGTCAGCATTAACTAACAAACAAATCCTTATCGGGATAAGCGGTGGTATCGCCGCCTATAAAACAGCCGAACTGGTACGCGCTTTGATTAAAAATGGCGCTGATGTTCGTGTGTGTATGACTAAAGCAGCGTGTGAATTTATAACCCCATTAACGCTACAAGCTCTTACAGGCAATCCGGTGCATACTGATTTACTCGATCCGGAAGCTGAAGCTGCAATGGGGCATATAGAACTTGCGCGTTGGGCAGATGTCATTATGATTGCTCCAGCCAGCGCTGATTTGATCGCACGACTTGCACATGGACATGCGAATGATTTACTTTCGACTGTTTGTTTGGCGACTGAAGCCCCGATTCATATAGCACCTGCGATGAATCGCATTATGTGGTCAAACACAGCGACTCAAGAAAACTGCAAATTATTAGAACAGCGTGGATATACCTTGCATGGCCCAGCAAGCGGAGAGCAAGCCTGCGGAGAAACTGGTGAAGGCAGGATGCTGGAAGCACAAGATCTGGCTAATAAAATCACTGTCTTATTCGATCTAAAAAACAAGCCACTGGCAGGTAAAACAGTACTAATAACGGCTGGCCCCACGCGCGAGGCGATTGACCCTGTGCGTTTCATCAGTAACCGCAGCTCAGGTAAAATGGGTTATGCCATTGCTGCTGCCGCACAAAAACTCGGTGCAATTGTAGAGCTGGTATCTGGCCCCGTTGCACTTGAAGCACCAGATGGAGTTGTTCGCCATCTGGTAGAATCTGCGCAAGAAATGCATGAGAAAACCATGCAATTGGCTGAAGATGCAGATATTTTTATTGCGACGGCTGCCGTTTCTGATTATTCACCGGCAAATATCTCCGAACAAAAAATTAAAAAAAGCAAAGATAAACTATCGCTGGATTTAAAATACAATCCAGATATCTTATTTGATGTATCGCATAATCATCCTGATTTATTCTGCGTTGGATTTGCTGCAGAAACCGAGCATTTAATTGAACATGCTCAGGATAAATTGAAGCGTAAAAAACTGGATATGATTGTAGCGAACTCTGTAGGTGAGAATAAGGGGTTCGAACAAGACAAGAATCAACTCGAAATTCTTTGGAAAGGCGGGCAGATTTCACTACCTGAAAAAGATAAACAAACACTAGCGATTGAGCTAATGGAAATTATTTCCGGAATATATCAATCTCAATAAACTCTACAACCTAACTATTATCAGGGCTTTTACCAATCAATGCACACTGCAAATTATACTGTTGACTATAAAATTTTAGATAAACGCATCGGTGATGTGATTCCATTACCCAGTTACGCAACCAGTGGCTCAGCCGGGATGGATTTACGCGCCTGTATTGATGGACCACTTACGGTTAATCCTGGTGAAACACACCTGATACCCACTGGTATTGCGATCCATATAGAAGACCCATCCCTTGCAGCTACGATTTTACCTCGCTCAGGACTTGGGCATAAGCATGGCATCGTATTGGGCAATCTCGTGGGGTTGATTGACTCTGATTATCAGGGACAATTATTTATCTCGTGCTGGAATCGTGGTGAAACGTCTTATACGATTGAACAAGGTGACCGTATCGCTCAATTAGTGATTATTCCTGTTATACAAGTCGCACTTAATCAGGTTGAATCATTTGATGACAGCGATCGGGGTGCAGGTGGGTTTGGACACTCTGGTCAAAAATAACAATATTAATTAAGACATATTCAAAGCTTATGGCATTCGTGGCTAAATAGGCAATCAACAGAGACTCCTTTTTTTAGTTATAATTATCACTTTCAAAATAAGAATACCGCTATGCCAGATACTGACGCCAAACAAATTGCCCATATATTAACCGAAGCCCTACCCTATATTCAGCGCTATTCTGGTAAGACTATCGTGATTAAATATGGTGGAAACGCCATGACGGATGAAAAACTCAAAAAGAGCTTTGCGCGTGACGTTGTGTTGCTCAAACAAGTGGGCATAAACCCTGTCATTGTTCATGGTGGTGGTCCACAGATTGGCAAGTTACTGGAACAGATTGGCAAGGAAAGTCATTTTATTGAGGGTATGCGTGTTACCGACAATGAAACTATGGATGTTGTACAAATGGTTTTAGGTGGTCTGGTAAACAAGCAAATAGTTAGCGATATCAATCAGGCAGGTGGTAAAGCCGTAGGCCTGACAGGTAAAGACGGAAATTTGATTATTGCAAAAAAGATGCAGCTTAAAAGCAAGGAAATTGAAAATCAACCTTCGGAAATTATTGATTTAGGGCATGTAGGCACTGTAGAAAAAATTAACCCAAGTATTGTTAAACTACTGGATAAAGAAAAATTTATTCCGGTAATTGCACCTATTGGTGTCGGCAAGGATGGCGCTACATATAACATCAATGCTGATCTTGTTGCTGGAGTATTAGCATCCGTACTCGGTGCGGAAAGACTACTCTTACTCACAAACACATCGGGTGTTTTAGATAAAAACGGAGATCTATTAACCGGGCTTAATAAACGCGATGTGAAAAATCTGACTGACGACGGCACAATCCAGGGTGGCATGTTACCAAAAATTCAATGTGCTTTAGATGCTGTGGATTCTGGTACTGAATCAGCATGTATAATTGATGGCCGCGTTCCTCATGCTGTGTTGCTCGAATTGCTCACCGACGTAGGTATGGGAACTTTGATCAAACGTTGAACTACCGTTTTAGTTGGAAGGCGGTCGATCTGAAATCAGTTTGGCCTCAGGCACTGACGCTATGATAGCACTGGATATCTCAAGGATTATACCCTTCACTGGTCTTACAGAAACCCATAGTAAATTCATTTTAAGGTTGAGGTCAGCAAACACCACTGTATCCTGATAACGATTCAATACGCAATTGAGTGCATCCAGTGTATTTTTACGATGTTCTGAAGTAGCGGTCTTAAGTTTAGGGATGATCATCATGAAATCCCCGAGGTATTTTCCCGATTCATCTTTGGTAGGCACACGCTGCCAGAGAGGTTTATTCGGATTCAGTTCGAGAGTGTGTTTTAGTGCGTCAGACTGTTTTTTATTAATCGATGAACTCATAATAGATAAGTATACGATTGAATCCACGAATTGTCATAGAAAACTGAGTACCTTTTATGCTTAAACAGGTACTCAGTTTGTTTTCCCAACAACAAATTTATATATGAAAATCTAACTAGCTCGCTCTTTTAACTGGTGGAAACATGTTCGCAATTCTACTTGCGGTACTATCCATTCGTCTTGATATTTTTCTCACTTCAGGGTCTTTTATGAATTCTGCCAGACTGATCCCATCTAGAAATTCATGCAGCCTTTCACTAAGATCATTCCACAAATGATGCGTTAAACAACGCTCACCTTTATTACAATCGAGGTTACCTTTACAACGGGTACTATCAATAGATTCATCAACAGCCAGGATAATATCTGCGACACTTATCTGATTCGCAGGTTTACCGAGCCTGTATCCTCCTCCTGGACCACGAACACCCTCAACAAGGCCTGTTGTGCGTAACTTTGCAAACAGTTGTTCCAGATATGAAAGTGATATTCCCTGACAATTAGAAATATCGGCTAATGTAACAGGCCCATCTCTATCATGAATTGCAAGATCCATCATCGCAGTTACAGCATAGCGGCCTTTTGTAGAGAGTTTCATGTTTTGCCTCCATGGTTATTCTCAATTAAATTATGTTGAAATAATTATATCTACATGTTTATACAAAAGCTATACAGATAACCAAGTATTTTAGTGCGAATTAAAATAATACTACATAATCACAGCTTAAAAATTAAGATTGACGCAAAACCGAAGATTACAAAAAATGATAAATAGCATTTACGTCGCTGTACATTAATTTTAATTATTTGTTGTTCTTAGGTTTGGTAACGAGAAAAGAATGTCCTTGATAGTCTAAATACCCAAGCCATTTGTGTAAAAAACGGTTTAATCGCCAGCGACAGAGTAAGACATTATCTATCTTTGTTTCCCAAAGACGGATGTCGCGGCCAGTAATTCGACAGCTACGGCTCACCACATCAGCCTGTTTTGAATCATGATAAATTTGTACCAGTAGATCAGGACGTCTTTCATGATCATCAAATAAATACGTAAGCATTAACTTGGTTGTATGTGCTGAGCGTTCAACTACGCTTAGGCGAACAGGTACGCCACCCGGAATCGTTGAAATAGTTTCATCAGGAAGTTGCCGAATATCACCACAGAAGAGGCGAAGACGTATATAATTCCCCTCATAGAGTTCCATCAAATCTACAAATGAATGAGGGCGCGGATTAATCGCTTCTATATTTTTGTTTTTAACTTCCATTTTTGAAATTTTATCATAAGCAATCATGTACTACAGCAAACCAATTAAAATTCAGCCAGTTAAAACTCAAGCTTTTACAGATCAAAAGCCAGGGACATCTGGTTTAAGAAAAACAGTCCACACTTTCAAGCAAACAGATTACCTACAAAATTTTGTGCAATCGATCTTTAATTGTTTACCTGAACTTCCAGGATCTACTTTAATACTGGGTGGCGATGGTCGTTATTTTAACCGTGAAGCAATCCAGATCATCCTGCGCATGGCTGCAGCAAATCGTGTTGCTAAAGTCATACTTGGTCAAGGCGGAATCTTTTCCACTCCCGCTGTTTCTCATTTAATCCGTAAGCACAAGGCACTAGGCGGGATTATTCTCTCAGCCAGCCATAACGCTGGCGGAATGAATGGCGATTTCGGCATCAAATACAATATCAGTAATGGTGGCCCTGCTCCGGAAGAATTCACCAACGCGGTATTTGAGGTATCAAAAACGATTACTGAATACCATATTGCTGGTATCAAGGGCATACCACTGGATTTAATCGGCCATTACACGCTTGATAAAATGCAAATCGAAATCATTGATTCTGTTAACGATTATGCGTTGTTAATGAGCTCCCTTTTCGACTTTAATAAAGTCAGTCACTTGCTTCAGTCACCAGACTTCAAAATGTGTTTTGATGCGATGTATGCCGTAACGGGTCCCTATGCGAAAAGGATATTCGTACAATTACTGGGAGCAAAAGAAGATTCAATAATACGCGGCGAATGCTTGCCCAATTTTGGAGGTGGCCACCCCGACCCTAATCTGGTTCATGCAAAACAATTAGTAAACTTGATGTACGACGCAGATGAAAAGGGACATCCACCAAATTTCGGAGCAGCATCCGATGGTGACGGTGATCGAAACATGATCATGGGTGATTACTTTTTCGTAACCCCAAGTGATTCACTTGCAGTAATCGCTGCAAACGCACACCTGATTCCGGCCTATAAAGATGGTTTAAAGGGTATCGGGCGTTCCATGCCAACCAGTCAGGCAGCTGACAGGGTTGCTGAAAAGCTGGGAATACAGTGTTATGAGACACCGACAGGCTGGAAATTTTTTGGTAATTTGCTCGACGATAACCGCATTACACTGTGTGGTGAAGAAAGCTTTGGTACTGGCTCTGATCACGTACGTGAAAAAGACGGACTGTGGGCAGTGCTTTGCTGGCTGAATATTCTCGCAGAGCGTCAACAAAGTGTTGAAGATATAGTTAGGCAGCACTGGGCTGAATACGGCCGAAACTACTACACACGCCATGACTATGAAGATATTCCGGCCGAATCAGCGAATGAACTGATTCAGGTATTACAGGAAAATTTAGCAACACTACCAGGAAGAAGCTTTAACGAACGCACAATCAAGACTGCTGATAATTTCAGTTACCACGATCCTGTAGATGGTTCTGTGAGCAAAAATCAAGGAATCAGGATCCTGTTTGATGATGGTGCCCGCATAATTTTTCGCTTATCAGGCACCGGAACTGGAGGAGCGACATTGCGACTTTATATCGAGCGTTATGTCGAAGATATTAAATATCATGATCTGGATACGCAGGAAGCGCTCTATGATTTAATCGAAACAGCGGAATTGCTCGCTAATATTATTGGTTATACCGGAAGACATGAGCCAACGGTAATTACCTGATAAAAAACTTATAGAATAGACACCCCCCACCTTTTAAGCGGTTTTCACGAATAGCACATAAAAAAAAGCCAAGGTATGTCAGTACCTTGGCTTAAATCAAAATACCGTTTTTTTATGGCTTAATATACATATAACCCTGTTGTTGAAGTTTTGCTAGCTCAGCAACACCACTAGGTACGATATCTTTTTCATCCACACTATAAAGGTCATTCTTTATATTAACTTTTCTACCTTTGACCGTATTCGCACAAACGTTAAAAGCAACACCCTGGCCTTTCAAACCATCAATTTTTGCAGTCATTTGATCGGTTGCATTTGCGTGTTTGAATTTTGGCACTCTTGCAAGAGCATCTGGCTCCAGTAATAATGCCAAGCCATTGCCATGTAATACCACTTTCAAATCCAGATTTTCAGCACCAACTGCATTGATGTGGTTCTGAATATTACCTAACGCACCTGCCTGTTGTTTAGGATCATCATAATTAATGTGGTAAACCACTTTCTGTTTACCATAACCCTTATCTTCAGCAGTCGCTGGAGTGATTGTGGTAATGGTTAAGAACACAAGAGCTGCAATACTTGCAATGATTTTTTTCATGTTAAACCTCCTACGGTTTGTTTAAGTTTATTAAATTTTTAAAAGTAAATTCGGCATTTATTATTGATTGCTACCAGCTCAGCCGATGAGATAAGTAGCCGTTCGAATTCATACTTCACACTTGAATATATAACCAACCTTGTTGTTGTCGCATCACTACATGTGCGACACCAGAGAGCGTAGCAACCGCATCTGAAATTAATTTAACCTCGACGCCTTGTTCTCTTTTTATTCTTGCAATGGTGTTCATACAAGCAACAAAAGTCAGTTCTGGATATTGTCTGGACATCGCTGCTATACGTGGTTTCTGTGTTGAGAGTCTTTCGCGCAATAAATCCAGACCGGCTGCATGAGCTACAACCTCGACCCGGACCTTTTGATGATTTTGAATCGATTGCTGTAATAAACTCTCAATATCATCCAGTAATTCATCCGCGTTCAAGCGCGTTGAGTTTGATACATGAAACACCACACGCATCTCTTCACTATTTTGTTGGCTGAATTGTTGACCTCTTCCATCAGGATCGAGTACCACAATACGTTGTGCTGCCGTATTTTGTATATTCGAATTAAGCCCGATATAAGTCAAACCAATAAGCACAAACGCGAAAAATACACTTGCGACTTTGTTGTACACACTCCATTTTGCTGGAGTATCATTTTGTGCCGCATGAGGAATATTACTGTAGGCTGTTTTAACTCTATCCTTTAGATAGTTGACCTCGCAGGCTCTTTGTTTACTATCCTGATCCGTTTGTAGATGTGCCAATAGTTCTGAGCGCTCTGCAATCTCGAGCTCATTATCCACCAGTGAATTTAAGGTTTCGTCAGACAAAGTACCAAAATAATTGTTTTTCATTATTATTTTACTCTTCTCAAAATATTAGGCGACGAAGAGAGTTTCTCTTTCGGATTGTCGATATCATTCAATATCTTTTTAAGGTGATCCCTGGCTCTACTTAATCGACTCATGACAGTACCCACAGGAATTTCCAGAATTTCAGCCACCTCAGCATAAGTGAACTCTGTAATATCAACCAAGGTAATAATTTTTCGATGCGTATCGTTTAACTGTGCAATCGCATCTCTAACAATTTGTACCGATTCATCACGACTTGCAATACTATCCGGATTGTTTTCTGTGATTTGATGTACGTCTTCGTAAGGCTCTGTGAGCTGTTTTGAGCGCAAATAATCGACGTGTAAATTCGCTAGAATACGCATTAACCATGGTTTTAGTTTGGATATCTCTTTTAACTGTGAGCGGTTTTTCAACGCCTTGGCATACGTTTCCTGCACCAAATCTTCAGCTAATACAGTATCATGGCACCATGACCAGGCAACTCTGTATAAATCAGCACGATGTAGTTCCAGCTTATTATTGAATGCGCCTTTAAAAGCTGAAGGAAATTTCACATGCACCATCAATTTTAGATTTCACCCTTGTAAGATTAACTATCATCTTAACTATAGACGTAAGCTCACTATTTTTATTCCAATTTCTAATAAATAATTTAATCGTTATAATGATACGCCATGACAATAACGCGACCAACACGAACTGAATCAAAACTTAAGCAACTCATTACACATCTAAGATCCAAGAGAAATATCTGGATTCTCAGCGGTGCAGGAATCAGTGCTCCTTCGGGCATACCCACCTATCGTGACCATCGTGGTGACTGGCAAGCTGGTGACCCAATTCAACATAATGATTTCATATCGAAAAAATCTGCAAGGCAGCGTTACTGGGCGCGCAGCATGGCGGGTTGGAAACTTAATGAGCGAGCTAAACCAAATGCCGCACATACCGCTGTGACCAAACTACAACAGAACGGTTGTGTTTCACAAATTGTTACCCAGAATGTAGACCGACTCCACAGTCTGGCAGATGCAACAAACGTAATTGATTTACATGGACGCATTGATCAAATTGTCTGCCTTGAATGTAAGGATATTACGACACGCGATAATTTCCAGCCGCGCCTAGTTGAAATCAACCCTAAACTTGAGCGTTATATAAATACTAATTCAGTCAAGATGTTACCCGATGGAGACGCCCACATCGATGATTTCGATATGTCACTGGTCAATATACCGCCTTGTGAAAACTGCGGTGGAATATTGATGCCCGATGTGGTTTTCTTTGGTGGCACAGTGCCTAAAAAACGCGTGGAAACAGCATTTGATACGCTGGCGAAATCAGACTGTATACTGGTTATTGGAAGTTCACTTACTGTATTTTCTGGCTTTCGATTCCCCCGCTGGGCACATCAAAACAATCTGCCTTTATATGCAATTAATCAAGGTGAAATGCGAGGAGCGGACATGTTTGACTTGATTGTACAAAAGTCATGTGAGGACGTTTTACCAATCGTTACTGAAGAAATAGTATAAAAAGACACCCCACTACTTTTACGCGGTTTTTTGTCATCATTTAACAATCACTCAGTTTCCATATGACTAACGTTTCGGTATCCCTTGGGTAGCAGCTTGCCACGTTTTCCGCGCTCGCCCTGATATTCAACTACTTCACTACCTTGTATCACCTTGTGTTTTTTACCGGCATGAACAATCAATTTAGCTCCTTGAGCCAAAGCCACCATCGAGACTATATGTTCTTCACCTGACTTTAGTTTTTTACCAGGTACATTGATAATTTTGTTCCCTTTACCGCGCGGTAATAGAGGGACTTCGCTGGTATCGATAATCAATAAGTAACCTTCCGATGTAACTGCTGCAATCAGGTCTGTTTCTATATTGCTGATTTTAGAAGGGGTAATCACCTTTGCACCATCTTTTCCGAGGCTGATGGTTGCCTTACCAGCCTTGGCGCGACTCAAAAGATCTTCATATTTACAGATAAAACCGTACCCAAATGAGCTACCAAGCAGGAAGTAATCATCATTCTTAGCCATTAAGGTCGACTGGAAAGTCCCCCCTACTGGTGTTGAAAAACGTCCACTGAGTGGGTCGCCCTGACCACGCGCCGAAGGTAGCGAGTGCGCAGCAAGTGTATAACTT
>Ga0316201_10000838_pt1 | contig 19268 bp, 22 predicted proteins | sample CS6wburrow_MG_FD_204516 | JGI IMG/M metagenome (GOLD analysis project Ga0316201, IMG submission 204516) | Coastal sediment microbial communities from Delaware Bay, Delaware, United States - CS-6 worm burrow | ecosystem: Environmental > Aquatic > Marine > Coastal > Sediment | place: USA... | reverse complement strand
GTCAACGGCGGTGATAGTACGCCGCCTCCTGCGCAGGAGCCGGGATTATATTCCCATCGCATTGTGGTGGCTGGCCGGTGTGTTGTTCCTGCTGACCAACGGCCAGCAGCCGCTGGTGAAGCCCCATCACATCTGGTTTTTCTACTGGTTGCCCCTGGGTCTGTTGCTGGCAGGGGACTTACAGGACAGGACCGGCAGCGTGCGGGCGACCGGCCAGGAAAGCGTCAGCCCTCCACCTGGCGGTACGGCTGGGTCTTGATCTGGAAGTACCCCAGGCTGTAACCGAGGCATCGGCAGGCATTCAGCAGGGCACGAGCGCTGCGCTCGCGCTGGAAGAGAAGGATATAGACCGCGCTCTGCAACATATGGCCCAGTGCTTTTACCGCGTAGTAAAGCACCTTGCCCAGGCTGCGCTGCTTGCCCGCGATCGAGCCGCTGCCCATCAACAGCCCGACCCGGAACTTCCGCCGGCAGAGCCACCACAGGTTGGCTCTCTCCCTGGGAACAGTCTCGATGACGACCGCCTCGCGGCAGAATACGAGGGGCGTTCCCACCTGGCGCACACGGCCGAAGAAGATGGAATCCTCTCCTCCCTCGGTGGTCCGGCGCTCATCAAAACGCAATCCATGCCGGCGGACCGGCTCGAGGGGGAGCAGGGTGTTGTTGGTTGCGCAGAGGCTGAGCGCGTCACCGGTTGCGCGTTCCTTGCGCTGAAAAAAGGGTGCCAGTATCTCGCTGGCACCCTCGGGCATGCGCGTCACCACCCGGCCCTGGATGACCGACTGCCACTCCGTCTCCCGGGCGAAACGCTCCAGCGCGCAGAGCCAGTCCGGTGCCACTTCCTCATCGTCGTCGATGAAAATCAGTGCTGCACACGCCCTGTCCAGTGCAGCATCGAGGAGCCGGTTGCGGGCCTGTGGAATGCCGATTCTGGGTTCCAGCTGATAGTGGGTGATGAAGCGTGCGCCTGCCGTACCGGTCTCGACGAGTTCCCTGCTGCGCGGTTCATGATCGTTCTCCACGACACACAGTGTCACGTCCACAGCAGGTGGAATGTCCATGCGCCGGAGGCTTTGCAGCAGCCGGGCGAGGGTGGAAGGGCGATGCCTGGTGCAGACGCCGATGCAGAGTTTCACGGCCCCGGCCGTCTCCCCGCGTCTGCTGCTGTCGTTGTCCAGGGTGTTCATGTCGGCCGCGGCTTCGCTTGATGAGCGGCGCTTCAGACCGCAGTGCCGGGGATTATATGACAATTCCGGGCTCCATGGCTCTGACCCGGGCAGGGCGTGGCCGTCGCAGAGATCGGATGCGGGGCGCCGCGGGTCACGCAACAATTAACGTTATTTCATCGGGTAGGGCAGTGGCAGGACGATACTGAGCGCAGCGGCGGGATCGCGTCCGGGGTTGCTGTAACCGTGTTTCTGGTCCCCGGGGAATGCCAACACGTCGCCCTGGCCCACTTCGAAGGTTTCGCCGGCCACGGATACCCGGACCGTCCCCTGCAATGTCACCAGGTATTCCTTGCTGCCCTGCAAGTGGGGGCGCCCGCTCATGGATGCATGGCCCCGGAACTCCACCCGGTCGATCTCTATACCCCGCACCTTGTCTGGCATCAGCTTGTGTACCCGTACGCTGCCGCCTGAGCGTTCGATGGCAGGTACCCGGGTGGCGCGCAGCAGGCTGCATTCGCTGCGCGGGCGGGACAGTAGTTCTTCAATGCTCACACCCAGGGCAGCCGCCAGCTTGCACAGGTTGGTGAGCGAGGGGTTGCCGCTGCCGGATTCCATATGCGTAATGGTGGAGCGGGGTATCGCCGCCCGTTCCGCCAGGCGTTCCTGGCTGAGCTCCTTGCGTTTGCGCAGGGCGGTCAGGTTTTCCGCCAGGTAGCGTGATACGTTTTCGGTTTCTGTCACGGCGCGTCCCTGTTGTTGGCAAACTGACAATATATTAGCGAAAAAGACGATATATTGATTAATTATTTTTACACTGCCCCGGTAGTCAACAGAGGAGGTAAACGATATGCGAATAGAACACGTAAACATGACGGTCAGTGACGTGGCAGCCAGCGCTGATTTCTACCGGCAGGTATTCGGTTTTGAAACCCGTTGGGAGGGTCTCACCGGCAGCGGCCTGCGCGCCATTCACCTGGGGACGGATGACAGCTATCTGTCGCTGTTCGAGGCGAAGGGCCCCGGCAGCGCACCTGCCGATTACGGGTCCGTAGGCTTCAATCACCTCGGTTTCGTGGTCGAGGACCTGGATGCTTACCGGGGAACACTGGACCGGATGGGTGTGGCTGTGCAGGTCCCGGAAGACTACGACCCCGGGCGCCGATTGTACTTTTTCGACCCGGACGGCATCGAAATCGAGCTGGTGGAATATTGAAAGTCCTGACGGGGACGTCGATCGGAGATCAGTGAAAGTCCCGCGAGTTCTGCCTGAGGTTCTTCAGCTCGCCGGTATGGTCGTACAGGGCACCGGCGATGATATGGGTGACATTATCCTTGGTTTCCAGGGTGCCGTTTACCAATAGCAGCTGCGCTGTCATCAATACCTGGCGGAACCGCTCCTGCGTGCGTTTCCACACCACGATGTTACTGCTGCCGGTCTCATCTTCCAGGGTCAGGAACAGCACTCCGGCGGCGCTGCCCGGGCGCTGGCGGCAGGTGACCAGCCCGGCGATGCGCACGAAGCGGTTGTTGCCGATCTCTGCCAGGTCTGTGTGCCGCTTGCAGCGGTTGAAAGGGTGCTGGTGGCGCAGCAGGCTCATGGGGTGGGCCCGCAGGGTGAGGCCAGTGGCGCGGTAGTCGGATAATACTTCCTCGGCTATGGCGGGTGCCGGCAGTTGCACCGCGTCGTCGAAATAACTGGCGGGTTTCAACTGCTCGTCCCACAGCAGGGGTTTCGGTTGCTCCAGGGCCATGATCTGCCACTGGGCCTGGTGGCGATGGCCGCTCAGTGATTGCAGGGCATCGGCATCCGCCAGGGCCTCCATGTCCCGCTTGTCCAGCTGTGCCCGCTGGCGCAGTTCGCTGACCTGGCGGAAGGGGCCGCGCTGCCGGGCTTCCACCAGGCGCTGTGCTCCCTCCCGGCTCAGGCCCTTCACCAGGCGCAGGCCCAGGCGCATGGGCGGCTGCCCGTGGATGACCGAGCGACTGTCCAGCAGCTGGTGGTCCCAGTCGCTGTGATTGACGTCCACCGGCAGGGCGATGACGCCGTGGCGCTGTGCGTCCTGCAGCAGCTGGGAGGGACTGTAAAAGCCCATGGGCTGGCTGTTGAGCAGGCCGGCGAAGAAGGCCGCCGGGTGGTGGCGTTTGAGCCAGGCGGAGACATAGGCCAGCAGGGCAAAGCTGGCAGAGTGTGATTCCGGAAAACCGTAGCCGGCAAAGCCCTTGATCTGGTCGAACAGGCGGCGGGCGAAGTCCTCATCGTAGCCACGCTCGATCATGCCGCGGGTCAGTTTCTGCTCGAAGCTCAGCAGTTTGCTGTTCCTGCCCCAGTTGGCGATGGCCCGGCGCAGCTGGTCCGCCTCGCCGCCGGAGAAGCCTGCCGCCACCATGGCCAGCCGGATCACCTGTTCCTGGAAGATGGGCACCCCCAGGGTGCGTTCCAGCACCGACTTGATGGCCTCACTGGGATAGGTGACGGGTTCCTTGCCCTGCTTGCGCCGGAGGTAGGGGTGTACCATGTCCCCCTGGATCGGGCCCGGGCGCACAATGGCGATCTCGATCACCAGATCGTAGAAGCAGTCGGGTTTCAGGCGCGGCAGCATCGACATCTGGGCCCTGGACTCGATCTGGAACACGCCCACGGTATCGGCGGCCTGCAGCATGCGGTAGGTGGGCCGGTCTTCCCTTGGAATGTCGGAAATGGCCCTGATGGTGGGGCAATAGCGGTGCACCATCTGCAGGCTTTTGCGGATAGCGGAGAGCATGCCCAGGGCCAGCACATCCACTTTCAGCAGGCCCAGGGCCTCGATATCCTCCTTGTCCCACTGGATCACGGTGCGCTCCTCCATGCTGGCGTTTTCCACTGGTACCAGGGTCGAAATGGGATTGCGGGTGATGACGAAGCCTCCCGCGTGCTGCGACAGGTGGCGGGGGAAGCCGAGGATCTGCTGTACCAGATCGTAAAAGAGCTCGGCCTGCCGGCTGTGCCCCGTCCCGCCCTGGCCGGCCACACCTTGTTCCTCGAAGCGTTTGGCCAGGTCGCGGGTGCGATCCCACCAGGCCAGGGACCTGGCCAGGTCGTCCACGAATGCCGGATCAAGTCCCAGCGCCTTGCCCACGTCCCGCACCGCGCTGCGGGGGCGGTAGGTGATGAGAGTCGCTGCCAGAGCGGCGCGCTTGCGGCTGTATTTCTCGTAGATGTACTGGATCACCTCTTCGCGCCGCTCGTGTTCAAAGTCCACATCGATATCCGGCGGCTCGTCCCGCTCCTTTGAAATGAAACGCTCGAACAGCAGGGAGATCTGTTCCGGTGACACCTCGGTGATGGACAGGCAGTAACACACCACCGAATTGGCCGCCGAGCCACGGCCCTGGCACAGGATGTCCCGCTCCCTGGCAAAGCGCACGATGTCGTATACAGTAAGAAAATAGTACTCGTACTCGAGTTCCTCGATCAGCTGCAGTTCCCGCTCGATGCGCTGCTGTATCTCCGCCGGGACACCGCCGGGCCAGCGCACGAGCGCGCCCCGGGCTACCAGCTCCCGCAGGTGACTGGTGGCCGTATGGCCCTTCGGTACCACCTCCTCAGGATACTCGTAGCGCAGCTCTTCCAGGGTGAAGTCGCACAGGTCGGCAATATGCCGGGTCTGTTCCAGCAGGGGTGATGGATAGAGCTTCTGTAGCCTGTCCAGCGAGCGCAGATGCCGCTGGCTGTTGCCGGCACGCCTGCGGCCCAGCTGGTCGATGCTGGTGTTGTGGCGCAGGGCAGTGAATACATCGTGCAGGGGCTTGCGGGCCGCAGCATGCATTTGCACATCACCGCAGGCCACCATCGGCAGGTCGACGTCACCAGCCAGACGACACAGTTCGGTGTAGCGGGCAACCTCGTCATTGCCCAGCAAATGGCTGACGCCCAGCCACACACGGTCTTTGCACAGGCGCTGCAACTGCAGACCCCAGGCGCGGTTCGCCGCATCATCGCGTTCCGGCAGCCAGATCAGCAGGCAGCGTTTCAGGTGGAAGATCACATCCCGCAAGGTCGCCCGGTATTCGCCTTTGGGGCTGCGTCGCCGGGCCATGCTGATCAGGCCCGACAGTTCGCTGTAGGCGGCCCGGCCCGGTGCCAGTGCCACCAGTCGGATCCCTTCCTCCAGGTTGAGCTCGCTGCCGATAATCAGTTTGATGCCCAGTTCCTTCGCTGCCATGTGGGCTTTCACCACGCCGGCCAGCGAACACTCGTCGGTGATGGCCAGCGCGGCGTAGCCCAGGGTCGCGGCCCGCTCCACCAGCTCATGGGGATGGGAGGCGCCGCGCAGGAAGCTGTAGCAACTGAGGCAGTGGAGTTCGGCGTAGCTCGACATAACTGTATATATATACAGTATTTATTGATGGGTCAAATACATTGGCGGGCTGTGCCGCGCCCAGGCGCACTCGCCTTCTGCCCGGCGATTGGCTACGCTGAGGGCCACAGTGTTGGTTGGCGCAAGGGGCTTGAGGGGGTCGCAGGATAAATCCCCGGCGGTTCTGGACGCTTTCCCCGTTGATGTCATGTATGGATTGGATCGAGACAGCCAGAAAATTGTTCGAGGCAGATAAGCCGGAGCACTTTACCGACTACCGGCACTGTTGCGAATGTGCGGAGCATGACGAGACCCTGTTGCATGCTGACCTGGAGACTATCGGCCTGGACGAGCTGGGTAATCCCGGCTGGGACCCGATTTGTTTCGCCAGTCCAGAGGGTAAGAAATACTATGTGCCCGCTTTTGTGCGCCTGACCCTGGGGACCATGGAAGACGAATTTTACCTGGATCAGTTCCTGTTCCACCTGGAGGGCGACGGGCCGGGCAATGACTTTGTCGCCCACTGCAGCGAGACCCAGCGAGAGTTTATCGCCGCTTTTATCGCGCACCTGATCGATCGTTACCCGGAGGAGATCGAGGCGGCTTATTGCGCGGACAGTATCCTGAGAGTTCATCAGATATGGCGTATCGGTTGATCTGTTCAGGCGGCAAATAAATCGGGCCCGAAGAGTCTGCTCGGGCCGCACACGGGATATCGGGAATTGATCCGGCCGAGAAGCGGGATGCCCGAGAGCGTGCTATACAGATAGAGACATTGGCTGACCCGGACCTGCACAGGCGGAAACCGATATGAGCGAAAAACAGGCCTACATTCACCATTTCAGCCTGGCGGCACCGACGGAGGTGTTGGAGCAGGTCGTCGCTTTCTACGATGATGTCCTGGGTTTCAAGCCCGGAGACAGGCCGGATTTCGGCATACCCGGTTACTGGCTTTATTCGGGTGACCAACCGATTATTCACCTCATCGAGGATCCGGGTCGCGGCGGGGAAAAGTCAGGCTACTTTGATCACGTGGCCCTGCGCTGCACGGATCTCGAGGCTGTGATGGCCAGACTGGAGGAGAAGGGCATCCCCTTCGGCCAGATGGAGATCAAGCAGCTCAACCAGGTGCAGTTATTTCTCGCCGACCCCGCCGGTACGACCGTGGAGCTCAATTTCCAGGCCTGAGCGGATCTGATCGTTTCGCTGCGCCGATCTCTCAGGTAACGTGGTGGTGCACAGGGAGGTGCACCTGGTGAAAGTATCAAAGTCTTACTGCGTTCTCACTCTGGCGTTGGCGCTGGGGATATCCTCTTCCGGCATGGCGCAGGATCTATCGTTGGAAAAATGCCGGCAAGTCAAGGACCAGATCGAGCATTACACCCAGTTGCGCAGAGCGGGGGGTTCTGCATCGAAAATGGACAGGTGGAAACGCCTTCGTGCGGATAAGCAGGCGGCTTATGACCGGGGTGATTGTCGCAAATACCGGGGAAAGCTCAGGTAATCCCCGGGCATCGATCCCTGGTGAAAAATAGCGCGATTCAGTCTACATTGAGTAGGCAGCCCCGTTTAACAATGAGATGAGGGAAGTGGATGGACGCTCTCGCGGCGAGCAAAACGGCGATGGTCACCTCTCTGATGCGCGCCGTTCACACGCGCTGTGACCCTGCCCCGATTCTCGATGACTCATGGGGTGACCGGCTGCTGCCGGAAGCGGCGTTACAACTGCTGGAGAAGTTTGCTGTCGCCGCCGCAGGCGAGGCGGTGCAGGATTCGGACGATATCCAGGCCGTCACGGAGACCCTGTTGCGTGACAATCCGGCGTACGCGAACGTGATCGTGAGGGCGCGCTACACCGAAGATGCCCTGGCATCGATGGTGGCGAGTGGGGTCACGCAGTATGTGTTGATTGGCGCCGGTTTCGACAGCTACGCGCTCAGAAAACCGCCTGGCGCACAACATCTCGATGTCTATGAAGTGGATCACCCGGCAACCCAGTCCCTGAAGACGCACCAGCTGGCTGCTTGCGGGGTAAGCGGCGACCGGCGACATCACTTCATTCCAGCAGACCTGGGGGAGGAGGATCTGGGTGCTGCGCTCTCACGCTCCTCTTTTGATGGGACCAGGCCTGCGTTTTTTTCCTGGTTGGGGGTAACCATGTACCTCAGTCGCGAGGCCAATATGGCGACGCTGGAAAGTGTGGCCCGGTGCAGCGCGCCGGGAAGCCAGCTGGTATTCAGCTATATCGATCAGGCCCTGTTCGATGCCGGTACGGGTGCGGAAAAACAGGTATTTAATGAGTTGGAGCAGTCAGTCAGGAGTGTAGACGAGCCGTTCATCTCCGGATTCAACCCGGCCGACCTGGCCCGGGTGCTGGAGGGGGTCGGGCTGGTCCTGGAGGAAGACCTGAGCGATATTCAATTGGCCGCACACTATGATCCGGACGGTTTGAACGCGTTCAGATCAACCGACAAGAGTCGCCTGGCACGAGTCAGCGTTCCGGGAAGCTGATGCGGGGGGCAGCCTGGCGTGAAACCTGTTATCCATTCCTTTGATGAAGGGAGAGAGTATTACTTCAGGGAGGGCTGCCATATCAATGAGCTCTCCAACTCGGCCGATGACGAGGTTGTGTCCATTGCCCGCGCTCGGGTGGAGCCGGGCCGGACCACGCGCTGGCACCGGCTTTCTGGCATAACGGAGCGGTATGTGATTCTACAGGGGCGAGGCATGGTAGAGATCGGCAGTGAACGGGTCCAGACCGTGTCTTCGGGAGATGTCGTGATCATTCCCCCGCAAACCCGGCAGCGGATTACCAATGACGGCACCGAGAGCCTGGTGTTCCTGGCAATCTGTTCACCGCGCTTCGTGCCGGAGGCTTACGAAGAACTGGAATCGTGAGTTCCCGAGTGTCCGATCTGAGCCTGCTTGCCGCCGATGCACTCCTGGTGCTGCACAGCCTGTTCGTGGCCTTCGTGGTGTGCGGCCTGTTACTGGTCATCGTTGGCGGCCTGCGGGGTTGGGCCTGGGTGCATAATCGCTGGTTCCGGCTGGCACATCTTGTGGCGATTGGCTGCGTGGTAGTGCAGTCCTGGCTGGGGCTGGTCTGTCCGCTGACGACCTGGGAAATGGCGCTGCGAACCCGGGCTGGTGAGGCCGCCTACAGTGGATCCTTTATCGCCCACTGGTTGAGTCAACTGCTCTATTACGATGCGCCGCCCTGGGTGTTTGCTCTGTGTTACACCCTGTTTGGTGCCCTGGTAGTGGCCTGCTGGTTCTGGGTGAGGCCCGGGAAGAGGGCGTCGCTACGCAAGGAGTACCTTGCTCGTCGGTAAGCAAGCGGGACCGTGATGGTCGTTACCCATCCATTACCCGCCGCAATAACAGTGGTGCAAATACGGATGTTGCCAGAGAGACCATGACCATGGCAGCGAATACGGTCTGGGGCACGATGCTTTCACCAAATTGGCTGGCCTGGTAGACGACAACCAGGGCTATCTCCGCGCGCGGTATCATGCTGATGCCCAATAACATCGCGTCTTTCTTTTGGAGCAGTAGCAAGGCCACGCCTGCGACGCCGATAAATTTTCCCAGTGCCGCAACAACAAATAATATTGCGCCCAGATTAAACGCGCTGAAAAACGAAACGGGGTCTACCTGCATGCCGATATGGATAAAAAAGAACGGGGTAAAAAACTCATAAAAATACGAAAAATGGGCATCGGTTCGCACTGCCTGCGGGTCTCGACTGAAGGCCAGTCCCGCAAACAGCGCGCCAATAGCAAGAGAGAAGCCCATGTAGCCGGCAACGACGGCGATCGCCAGCCCTGCGCCCAGAATCGTGATGGTCAGGTCGGTATCCGACCGCTCCACTTTGCGACTGAAGCGAGTAAAACGTTCCTCCAGAAAGTGGGCGAAAAAATAGCAGCCTCCCAAAAACAGGGCCAGCTTCAGGAGCATGGTCAATGACGTTGAACCGACCAGGTATAGCAATCCGCCATTTCCCTCCTGTATGACGGGAATGACCGCCAGCAGGATGGCCAGCAGCAACACACCCGATAAATCGTCCAGTTCCGCGACGTCCACCAGCAGTTGTCCGGTGTTGGTACGCAATTTGTGCAACTCGCTCCACACACCAACAGAGACTGCAACACTGGTAGCGCTGAATGCAGTGGCGATCACAAGCGATGTTTCCAGTGGCAACGCCAGGGCGTAACGGGAAAGCACAAAGCCAAAAAGGAGGTTGGTCAGTACATCGCCGACCCAGATCAGACTGGCGTCAGGCAGCTTCTGCAGAAGTTTATCGGTATGGCTGTTCAGTCCTACGCGAAACAGGAGCGCGACCACGCCCACCTGGGCCAGAATGGAATAGGTATTCTCAAAGGCAGGGGAAATAAAGCGCCAGTAGGTGTCCAGCACGCTGATCAGATAACCCAACAGGATATAGCAAACCAGCGCGGGAACACGGATCCGCTGCATCAGGCTTTTAAGAAACGGACCCAGCACCAGCAGGACGCCCAGGGAGAACAGTATCGGGTACTCGTCTTGCATGACATCAACCCCTGGTTTTTTGTCGTCGTGTCCTGAGAAGGCCGTTACAGGCAGGCAGGCAGTCTGTCGGCCCGCTCAGCCGTGTTTCTTCCAGCCTTCTCCCAGGTTGGCGGCGCTGAGCAGGATGACCTCGATCTCCTCGATGATTTCCTCCTGCCGCAGAGCATTGCACCGCCGCTTCAGATCTGTGGACTGATCATCAAGATGCCTGACCGCACGCTCGAGATGTCCCAGGCGATGGTGATTTTCCGCCATGAACGAGGCATAAAGTATCTCGTAAAGTGCGGCAAACAGGTAGTGATCCGTAAGTTCGAGCAAGAACTCCCGAGGGTGCTGATTCAGCATCGGGGGGTTCGCAAATTCCCGCGGCCGGTGCAGCAGATGCCGAAAGGGCGGTAATATCTGCCGTGCAGTGACCTTGCCTTCAACGCCGTGGTAGACGGCAATAACAGTGAGCATGGTATGTTGCTGCTGCAGCGCTGTGAGTTCGCGCACGACTGTTTTGAGGACAGCAGGCATCTCCTCGACCACACTGGGACCCTCCAGACTGGCCACCACGCGCTCATCCCCCCTGAGCAGTACAGACAGCTTCTGTCCCACCGTGATGACTGGTGACCCGCGTGGCTTGTCTGAGAGCAGCAGCTCCATGTGCTTGAGGATGGCGTGGTTGAAGTTGCCACAGAAGCCCCGCTCTGAGCCAAGTAAAAGGTAGACCTCGGTGGCCCTCTCGGCCTCCGGAAGGGTCTCGGGATAAAAACTGACAAAATCGGCCGCCACTTCCTCGATGCTTTGTACCACCGCGTGTTGTGCTGCGAGAAAGCGGTTCAGTTTCCTGGCTTCGATGTAGGCAAGGTTTTTCATGGAATTCATGATGTCCCTGATGTCGGCCAGGCCGCGCCGGTGGTGCTCGAGGCGTCGCCTGCGGCTCACCCCGGTGTATCTCCGTTGGCGCTCCCCAGGGAACCGGAAACTGCCGCAACCCATTCCTCTCTCGGGCTGTCCAGTGTAAGCCGGGTATGGCGCAGCGCCTCCTCCATTTCCGCGAGTAGTCCGGCCATCGTGTCAGGCTCGCGGGTGTCGAAAAGGCCCTCGTTGAACGCTATCAGCCATGCCAGCTGACTTGTCGGTGAGAGGGGCGCGAGGCGCTCCTGCTTGAAGATTTCCCGCAACACGCGACCTTTGCGGATCACCGCTTCCATGGACGCTTCCAGGCGGGCCCCGAAGCGGGTGAAAACCTCGAGTTCCTGGTACTGCAGATAGTCCAGTTTCATGTGGCCCGCCTCGGCTTTTATCCGCGGATGTTGAGCCTGACCGCCGATGCGCGAGACAGAACGTGCGATATCGATGGCTGGTCTGAAACCGCCCGCAAACAGGTCCTGGTCCAGGTAGATCTGTCCGTCGGTGATGGAAATCAGGTTGGTGGGGATATAGGAGGCTATCTCGCCAAGCTGTGTCTCCACGATGGGCAGGGCTGTCATGGTGCCGCCACCCTGGGCGGCGTTGAGGCAGGTGGCGCGTTCCAGCAGCCGGGCGTGAATAGAAAAAATATCCCCGGGGTAGGCTTCGCGGCCCGGTGGTCGGCGCAACAACAGGGACAATTCCCGATAGGTTTTCGCGTGCGTGGAGAGATCGTCGTAGACCACCAGGACATCCCGGCCCTGCTGCATCCAGAACTCGGCGACAGCACATCCCGAAAATGGAGCGACGTGCTGCAGGCCAGGCAGTGCGCTCGCCTCCGCCACAACCACGGTCGTATATTCCAGGGCACCGAAATCGCGGAGTATCTCTATGCTGTTCACGACGGTTGAGCGCTTCTGCCCGATCAGTACATAGACACAATAGACATCGCGGTCACGTTGATTGATGACCGTGTCCAGCGCCAGGGAGCTGCGTCCCAGCCCCTCGTCCCCGATGATCAACTGGCGTTGGCCTTTGCCGATGGGGATCATGGTGTCAATAATCCGGGTGCCCGTGTATAGCGGCTGGTGTACAAAATCGCGCGCCATGATGGGTGGGGAGCCGGACTCCAGTGCCTGCCAGCGTGTATGGGCCGGCTGCGACTTGCCGTCGAGTGGCGAGCCCAGGGGATCGATGATCCGCCCGAGAAGCCCGTCACCCACCGGTACACTCAGAAATCGACCGCTGCGCTGGACCGTGGCGCCGGCGGTCAGGGTCTTGCTGCCTCGCAGGAGTACCGCCCCGACCAGTTCGTTAGTCAGATCAAACACCATGGCCTGACTGCCGTCCTCGAAAGCGAGGATTTCGTCCATGGCAGCGCCGGGTAGGCCCGCTATCCAGGTAATTCCATCACCAATGGAGACCACCCGACCCTGCTCAGCAATGCGCAACGCCGGCCTGTAATGCTGCAGCCATCTGGCCTGCCTCTCCAGAGGATCGTCCGTCAGGTCTGGCACGTCATTCCCCATGGGCAATGGCCGTCATCCCTTCGAGTTCGTCCTCGAGATTACATCCCAGAACCCACGCGCCCACGGTAATGCGCACGCCGGCCATCAGCGCGCTGTCTATGTCAAAGCGTATCGGTATTTCCAGCCCGGTCAGATTCCGCATCGCTTCCTCCAGTCGCTCCCGCTGGTCATCGGCGAGCGCAAAGGCGGCGCTTACCCCGATGACTTCAGGCGTCTGCGCGTGATTACTGCGGATGGCTTCGATACGGTCTGCGGGCAGCTGTGAGAGGTCGACGATCACCAGGTCTACCAGTCGAGCGTGAGTTTCCGGCCCCGCTGTCGCATCCAGGAGTCGTGTTGCAAATACGGCGGCCTGCTTCAGCGCCGTCTCCTGTGCCAGGCGTAGCGCATTGGTTTCTCGAGTGGCCTCGGCGACACGCGCTTTTTCGCGCTCCTGCTCCAATTCGAGACGGAGCTCGCTGATCCTGCGGGCCCTCTCTGCGTCGAGCTCCTGCTGTAGCGCATCGCGTGCCTGTTGGCGCTCCTTACTCCAGTCAGCAAGTCGGTTCTCGTACTGCTGTTGTCGTTTTTCTGTTTCCGCGTTCAGTGCCTCGGCATCTGCCTGGATTTTCTCGATGCCGGCCCTGCGCCGCTCGATCACGTCCAGCACCGGTTTGTACAAAAACCGTTTCAGAATCCATACCAGTACCAGAAAATTGATGGCCTCGAGTAGGAAGGTAGACCAGCTCAGTTCCACGGTGTTTGGCTTCCTGTTGTTTTGCGTGGCGAGTTCATCGTCGGTTTTTCGTCATTGCAGAAGATATTCCAGCATTGGATTGCGAAACAGCACGATTAACACGATGACCAGTACATAGATAGCCAGGGATTCGATCATGGCCAGGCCGATGAATAACGTCCGCATGATCGAGCGCTCGGCTTCCGGTTGTCGTGAAAGAGCCTCCAGTGCACGACTGATGGCCCAGCCCATCGCAATGGCAGGGCCAAGAACCCCGATTGAAATTCCGAGAATGGCCGCGACGGTCGATGCCAGCGTGAAGGTGGATAAATCAGGCATAGATTACTCCTTTTCCTGTTCGGGAGGTTGCCGGGACTGTATGCCGCCGGCAATGTAGATCAGTGCCAGCATGCCGAAAATATAGGCCTGAACCAGGGCCTCGATGATATGCAGCATCAGAATAGGTACAGGTGCCAGGAAACCGGCCACCAGCAGGATCAGCAGCGCCGCCATTTCAAGGCTCATCATATTGCCGAACAGGCGTACCGCCAGTGCGACAGTGCGCGTGACCTCGCTGATCAAATGGAACGGCAGCAGAATCGGGCTGGGCATGATGTAGTGCCGCAGGTACGCTCCCAGGCCCTGTATGCGAATTCCGAACCAGTGTGTCGACAGGAATACCAGGAAGGCCAGTGCGGCAGTGGCAGACAGGTCTCTGGTGGGGGAGTGCGCACCCGGAATAAGTCCTGTCAGGTTTGCAATCAGGAGGTAGAGCCAGAGACTTCCCACGAAAGGCATGATTCGCCTGGCGTGTTGCGGTTCAACGGCCGCAATAGCTTCGTATATGGCGGAGACTATCCCCTCGACAGCAGTCTGCACCGGCCCTGGCTCGAGGGAGAGTCGCCGCGACAGTAGCCAGGTGAACACCAGGATAATGATCATGATGACCCAGGTAGTGACGACCGTGCTGGTTATGACGACAGGCCCGATCTCGATCAGCGGAGTCATCTGCAAGTCTGTTTCGCCCACCGCATCAATCCTTTATGAACAGGTATACGTTCAGTCCGCCCACGAAGACCCCGACCAGAATCAGACTTGTCGTCCAGCGGATGGAATAGCCCGTTGCCAGACTGTCCAGCCAGCGGCCCAGGTAGGCGCCCGCGATCATGGGCAGCACCATCAGCAGCCCCAGAGTGCCGATGTACACGGTCTGGCTTAACAGCGTGGGCCGCTCACGTTCGGCCTTGGCCATTCTGCGTGCCTGCCGCTCTATCTTCTCGTGGAGATCCTCCTCCGGCATGGCAATTATCCTCGGGCCGGACGGCCCATCTCCCAGAGTTTTTTGAAGACAGCCTCCTCCATCCGGTGCAGGCTGAGCTTCATGCTGTGCAGCGCCTGCTCCTCGGCCAGCAATTGCTGCTTCAGCGAGGCGATGATGCGCATGTAGTCATCGTCCAGAATATAGTGGCGAGTGCTCAGGGTCAGAACGTCGTCGTTGAAGTATAACAATGCGCCGGGTGTTGCAAGGTAGGTGGAATCACCCTCGCCGATGCGAAAACGAGCCAGGCCGGGTACCAGTGACGTCATGGTGCGAACATGGCCGGCGAGGATGCCGAAACTTCCCGAGCTGTCTTCGCCGACGAAGGAGCTCAGGTCGGCTATCGCCTCCGCTTTGGTCGCATCCTGCAACTGCAGCGTAAAGTACCTCATTTTTGCTCCTGTGCCATGGTGCCCCGCATGTAGCACTGCTCCTCGGGAATGTCGTCATACTTCCCCGCCAGAAAAGCCTCGCAGTCTGCCAGGGTGCTGCGCAGCGGGACTGACGTGCCGTCCGTGCCGGTGTGGGATGCCGTGGTCCAGAACGGTTGGGTGAGATAGCGCTGCAGTTTGCGCGCTCGCAAGACGATATCCTGGTCCCTGGTGGATAGCTCCTCTATCCCCAGCATGGCAATTATATCTTCAAGTTCCCGGTAGCGTGCCAGGTGTCCGCGCACGCCCTGGGCGATCCCGTAGTGACGTTCGCCCAGTTGATGGCGATCCATAAGCCTGCTGCCCGAATGCAGTGGATCGACTGCCGGGTAAATGCCCTTGCTGGCCTGTGACCTTGACAGGATCACCTTGGTATCAAGGTGGCTCAGGATGGCGTTGACGGCGGGGTCAGTCATGTCGTCAGCAGGGACGTAGACCGCCTGGACAGAGGTGATTGCCCCCTGACGGGTAGAGAGTATCCGCTCCTGCATTTCCGCCACTTCCGTAGTGAGTGTGGGCTGGTAACCCACAGTGGCCGGCATGCGGCCGAGCAGGCTGGAAACTTCACTGCCTGCCTGTACGAACCGGAAGACGTTATCCATGACGAACAGCACCTCTTTCTGCATGCTGTCTCGCAGGTACTCGGCGTAGGTGAGCGCTGCAAGGCCGACGCGAAAACGCACCCCCGGAGATGCATCCATCTGGCCGAAGACCATGAGGGTCTGTGGTAACACACCGGCTTTCAATATCTCCTGCCAGAGCTCATGGCCTTCGCGAATGCGCTCGCCCACGCCGGCAAATACTGATACGCCCTCATGGAGGGTGGCGACGGCATGCATGAATTCCATGATCAACACTGTCTTGCCTACGCCCGCGCCACCGAACAGACCGGTCTTGCCGCCCTTGACGAAGGGGCAGAGCAGGTCGATGACCTTGATGCCGGTTTCCAGCAGGTCACCGGTTCCCACCGCCTCCTCGATGGGCGCCGGCCGACTGTGAATGTTGCGAAATTCGACCGCTGGCAAGGGCTCGCCGTCGTCCAGCGGCTCACCGAAGATATTGAGCAGCCGGCCCAGACAATCGGGCGTCACCGGAACATGGAGGGGGGCGCCGGTGTCATAGATCGGCATGCCCCGATGCAGGCCGGTACTGCCGTGCAGGGTGATGGCGCGGACGTGACGTTCGTCGAGATGCTGGTGTACCTCAAACAGAAAAGTTTCGCCGTCGAGATTCGCGTACAGGGCCTGCTGCAACGGTGGCAGGGTATCGCAGGCGATGACGACAACCGGGCCATGAATTTCGATAGCCACTCCGATGGCGTGTTGGTCTTGTCGCTTGCGGGTCACTTTGTCGGGCATGCCCCGATTATAGGGCAAAACCGCCGAAGTCATCCCGGCGGGTGCGTCCCCGTGGATCGTAGGCGCTCTGTTTGAAAAAATAATTCAGCATCATAATGTTATAATCAGGCCCTGGTTGATCCCGTGCGAGTCGATGTGGCTCGCGGCACACCGCGGTGGAGTTCTGGCGGTTTCACGGGTATCAACTGACGCAGAGTTCAGGAGCGCGCATGATTCGATCGGCTTCCCAGAGAGATACTGCCAGGGTCGCGGATATCTACAACCACTATACCCGCAACACCATCATCACCTTCGAGGAAGTACCCGTTGCTACCGCCGATATGGCAGCGCGTATTATGAGCGTCCAGGAGGCGGGACTGCCCTGGCTGGTGGCCCAGGATGGGGACGCGGTCGTGGGTTTCGCTTACGCCGGAGAGTGGAAGGGGCGCTGCGCTTATCGCCACTCGGTAGAGATTACCGTGTATCTGGACGAAACGTCGCTGGGCGCGGGATGGGGCTCCAGACTCTACGAAGCGCTGTTCGAGGCGCTGCGACAGGGCACGACCCACGTTGCAATTGCGGGTATTGCCCTGCCCAATCCACAGAGTATTGCCCTGCACGAAAAGTTCGGTATGCAGAAGGTGGCTCACTTTGCCGAGGTGGGTTACAAATTCGACCAGTGGATAGATGTCGGGTACTGGCAGATAACGTTTCATGACCGGTAACTGCTCCGGGGCGGATGAATGACTGGATGCGACCCTATCGCCGTGATGTACGGCGGGCTCGACAAGCTGGGTCCGGGAGACGATCACAGCACCCGCCTGATGCTGGGGAAACTGCCGCGGCATCATTTCCGCTGTGTTGTGGATGTTGGCTGTGGTTCCGGACGCCAGACGCTGGTGCTGGCGCGTGAACTGGACGTGGTGGTTCACGCCGTGGATAACTTCGCACCTTTCCTGGATGAGCTGAACGAGAAGGCCGCGACTGCCGGTCTGTCAGACCGCGTGAGGACTCTCTGCCTGGACATGGCGGCGCTGGATGAAGAATTCGCGGATATCGATCTGCTGTGGGGCGAGGGCTCAGCGTACAACCTGGGTTTTGCGACCGCCCTGCAACGCTGGTTTCCTGTTGTAGCGCCGGGTGGTTGTGTGGTGCTCAGCGAATTATCCTGGTTGAATGATGGTACTGGCGGAGTGGTGCGGGAATTCTGGGACGTTGCCTATCCCGGCATGGGGACCATCGAGGAAAACTGTCGGGCAGCCGTCGGAGCCGGCTATCGCCTACTCGACACCCATACCCTGCCGAGGCAATCCTGGGAGCAGGGCTACTATGATATTCTTCGACCCAGGGCGGAGTCGCTGCTCGATCACGAGGATAGCGCTGTGCGCGCCCTGGCGCGGGAGAACCTCGAGGAAATCGAGATATTTCAGCTCTCCGGCGACAGCTACGGCTATGTGTTCTACCTCCTGCAGCGCGACTGATCCTGCCGACAAAGAAGAGACAAGAACAGACCATGAGTAACCTTCCCCGCTGCCCCGAGTGCAAATCGCCCTACACTTACGAGGATGGCGCTTTGTTTACCTGGCAAGCACACTGTGACTGAAACCACCGCACGGCTTTCCCTGAAAGTGGTCCCCGGGGCCTCCAGGGGTGGGATAGCAGGCTGGCTCGGTGATCGATTGAAGGTGCGCGTCACCTCGCCGGCGGAGAGCGGCAGGGCCAATGCGGCGGTGCGGGCTTTGCTGGCGGAAGCGCTCGACGTGCCGAAATCCTCCGTTGCGATCATTGCGGGGAGTGCCAGCCCCCGAAAGATTGTGGAGGTCCGGTCCCTGTCCGAGTCGGAGCTCAGGGCAAGACTGTCCAGGCAAATGGCCTGAAGTGGTGCGGTAGCGCTGCCGCGCCGCGCCTCCCATGAAGGCGAAGGGGTCCGGAAGGATGAGAAATAGCAATGGATATTGAAATTATCGAGGCGGATTACCGCGATTCACGGCATGCGGCGGATATTGCCTTTCTCCTTAACTGCTATGCCTGTGATCCCATGGGGGGAGGGGTGCCGCTGGATGAGGATGTGATGAATTCTCTCGCGGCCGAGTTGGCGCGCCGCCCCCATGCCTTCAGCATACTTGCCTATGTCAACGGCGAACCGGCGGGCCTCATCAACTGCTTCGAGGGCTTCTCCACCTTCAAGTGCAGGCCACTGGTCAATATTCACGACGTCGTGGTCCTGAGTGATTACCGGGGTCGGGGTCTCAGTCAACGGATGATGGCGAAGGTGGAGGATATCGCCCGGCAGCGCGGCTGCTGCAAGCTCACTCTGGAGGTGCTGGAGGGAAACCAGGCAGCGCAGAGGGCTTACCTCCACTACGGCTTCAGCGGCTATCAGCTCGATCCGGGAACCGGACATGCCCTGTTCTGGGAAAAGCCACTGGCGGACACCCCGCAGGAGCTTCCCGCGTGACCCAAAAGCCACGATGAAACCGCTGCGTATCCTGTTAGTGCTGCTGTCGGCCGGCGTATTGCTGGCGACTGGCGGCATGGCCTATCTGTTGAATAGCTATACCGACCCGCCGGTCGACCCTGGCTGGGCGCTGCGGGGCGATTCCGATATCCCTGAGGGTGCGGTCACCGTGCGTTTCTCCGGTACGGCGACGCTGCTGTTCAGCGATGGCGAGACCCGGTGGATGACGGACGGCTGGTTCACCCGGCCCGGCCCGCTGCAGCTGTTGCTCGGGAAAATCGGCCCGGATGAGAGCGCCATAGCGCGCGGCCTGGCGGACAACGCTGTAACCGGGCTGGGTGCCGTGATTCCCCTCCACTCCCACTATGACCACGCCATGGATGCGCCTGAAGTCGCCCGGCGCACCGGCGCAATTCTGATGGGTTCCGAGGCGACCGCCAATATCGGGCGTGGCTGGGGCCTGCCGGAGACGCAGATCCGGGTGCTGGCGGACCGCCAGCCCGTGCGCCTCGGCAAGTTCGTCATCACG
>Ga0316201_10000837_pt1 | contig 19283 bp, 17 predicted proteins | sample CS6wburrow_MG_FD_204516 | JGI IMG/M metagenome (GOLD analysis project Ga0316201, IMG submission 204516) | Coastal sediment microbial communities from Delaware Bay, Delaware, United States - CS-6 worm burrow | ecosystem: Environmental > Aquatic > Marine > Coastal > Sediment | place: USA... | reverse complement strand
TGCAACAGCTGCAGCTGGGTATTGAACGCATCGCGGAATTTATTGGGCAATAACACAAGCGAGTTGAAACATGAAAGACCTGTCTTCCGGTCCCGGGTATCTGATTCAAGGCTTTACCTTACTGCGCAAACCGGGTCTGCGGCGTTTTGTGCTGATGCCCCTGCTGATCAATATCCTGTTGTTTGGCGGTTTGGTCTGGTGGGCCTATGGTTGGGTTGAAGGCGCTTCCGAGTACCTGATAGGCAAATTACCCGATTGGCTGCACTGGTTGCGCCATGTTGTCGTGCCGGTGTTTGTATTGACCAGCCTGGTGGTGATTTTCTATGGTTTCTCTATTCTGGCGAACCTGATTGCCGCCCCCTTTAACGGTCTGTTGGCGGAGGCCGTCGAGTGCCACCTGACCGGGAAAACGCTGCAGGGTGACTGGCGTCAGCTGCTACGCGATATCCTGCCCAGTATTTTTTCTGAACTTCGCAAACTGCTTTATTTCCTGTTGCGTGCAGTTCCGTTGCTGCTGCTGTTGCTTATTCCCGTGTTCAATATTGCCGGCTCCGTGTTATGGGTATTGTTCAGCGCCTGGATGATGACCGTGCAGTATATCGATTATCCGATGGCTAACCACCAGCTGTTTTTCAAGGATCAGCGTGCAAGGCTGAGAAAACGACCTTTGCTGGCGTGGGGGTTCGGTGGCCTGGTGATGTTATGCACCATGATTCCGGTGGTTAATTTCTTTGTCATGCCGGCTGCAGTGGCGGGGGCGACGCTGATCTGGGTCAGGGAAAACCACTTAGAGACCACGGGCCAGTAGCGCCGCGCCAAAGGCCGCCTCCTGCTGTGGCGCTCTTGTTACGGGCACCGCCAGGCATCGTTCACGGATCTGCATCCAGGCCGCGTTTGCGGCGCCACCACCCACTGTCAGCACCTTCTGCGGATATGGCGCACCGCGTTCCGCCAGTAAGCGGTAGCCGCGTTGCTCGATTGTTGCGAGGCCCTCCAGAATGGCCTGAAAGAATACGGCGTCAGAGGCCGGGCGGGGTTCCAGTCTGGGTTGCAGCCCCGGGTCCACCAGCGGAAAGCGTTCGCCGGCTGCGGGCAGCGGGTAATAGTCCAGGCCGGTGGCCTGTTCAGGTTTTATCAGGCGCGTGTAACGGCGGATGTCACAGCGATTGAAAAATTTAAGCAGGGTGGCGCCGCCGGCGTTGGACGCGCCGCCGACCAGCCAGCGTTCGCCCAGCCGGTGGCTGTATACACCGTAGTGTGCGGCGAACACCGGCTGATCCGATAACACCTTGATGACCAGCGTACTGCCGAGTGCGGTGACTGCCGTGCCGGTCAGGTCGGCACCGGCGGCTAAGAAGCCCGCTGTACTGTCTGTTGTGCCGGCGACAACCTGCACGTCGTGCGGCAGGTTCCAGCGCTTTGCCAGAGAGCCTCTCAATGTTCCAATCGGCGAGCCGGCAGGAAGCACCACCGGCAAGTGTTCAGGCCGAATATCCAGTCTGCCCAGCCAGCCCGGCCAGCGGCGTTGCATCGGGTCGTAACCAAGCTTCAATGCGTTGTTTTCATCGCTGACTGCAAAGTGCCCGGTGAGCATGCCGGCCAGCCAGTCGGCCTGGTGTACGGCCAGATAAGCGGGCGATGAAATTGTTTCACGAAGGTGGAGCAGTTTTGCCAGACTGGAACTGGCGCCCTGGGCGGCACAGTCTGCCGGCGCGGTTGCCAGGATATCCTCTGCCTCTGTCGTCGAGCGTGCATCGTTGTACATCAATCCCGGCGTCAACGGCATACCCTGCTGGTCGCATAACAGCAGGGTCGCGGAGGTGGCGTCAACGGCCATGCGGCTGACCCGGGACGGGTTCAGGCGCTGACACAATGAATCAAGGGTCCCGGTCAGGACCCGCCACCAGACACCGGCATCCTGCTCGACACGGGCACCGTCGCGGGCGGGGGCAGGGAGGTCGATTCTGGCCTCGGCGACCACTGTGGTTCGCTCATCAATGGCGCAGGCGCGGCAGGCGGAAGTGCCGATGTCGATGCCGATGAACAGTCTCATGGCCTGAGCTCACGGACATACTCGTTGAATAGAAAAAGGATTTCAGGCATGGGGTAAGCCTCGATGTCCTGAAACGTTACCAAGGTGTACCGAAGTTAGCCAACGCAAGCTTTGGGGACACGCGGTGAATACATTCCTGTACGCTCGACGGTCGCGTCCATGCGGCCGACGGTCCCCAAAGCTTGCGTTGGCTAACTTCGGTATTTATCGATGATGGTCAGGGTAATTCCACTTTTGAGGGCGCCTGCCAGGCCGGATTCCGATGCTCGGCAACGACCGTCGTATAAATACCACCACGCACATTGAAATCGGCCGTCAGGCGCATGAAGTGGGGCTGACAGACGTCCACCAGCGTGTCGAGTATGCTGTTGGTGACGTCTTCGTGGAAGGCGCCCTGGTCCCGGAAAGACCAGATATACAGCTTCAGCGATTTCAGTTCGATACAGCGCCGATGCGGTACGTATTCCAGGTTGAGCACGGCAAAATCCGGCTGTCCTGTTTTAGGGCACAGACAGGTGAACTCGGGTATGCGGATGCGTACCGTGTAGTTACGTCCGGGGTGAGGGTTCTCAAACGTCTCGAGATCTTTGCTGGGCTGGGTCGACATGCAGGCACGATACCCGAAAGCACGTAAATACCACAAGTAACAGGGAAGTGTTATGCATTTTTGGGTCGGCTAAGGCTTGTCAGCCGATAGACAGATCTGTATCTTTCGCGAATGCGGCTAAGCAAGCTCAAACTTTCCGGTTTCAAGTCTTTCGTCGATCCCACTACTGTTCTTTTCCCGTCCAGCCTTGCCGGGGTGGTCGGGCCGAATGGCTGTGGCAAATCCAATGTAATCGATGCCGTGCGCTGGGTGATGGGGGAAAGTTCTGCCAAGCATCTGCGCGGTGACTCGATGGCGGACGTCATCTTTAACGGATCGACTGCCCGCAAACCCGTTGCACAGGCGTCCGTCGAACTGGTGTTCGATAACAGTGACGGTGGTATGGGCGGGCAATATGCCCAGTACAGCGAAATCGCCCTGCGGCGTCAGGTTTCACGTGATGGTCAGTCAGCGTATTTCCTCAACAATGCCCGCTGCCGGCGTCGTGACATTACCGATATCTTCCTGGGCACAGGTCTCGGTCCGCGCAGTTATTCGATTATCGAACAGGGTATGATTTCGCGCCTGATAGAAGCCAAGCCGGAAGATCTGCGCGTCTTCTTTGAAGAGGCGGCGGGTATTTCCAAGTACAAGGAACGCCGCAGAGAGACTGAAAATCGGATTCGCCACACGCACGAGAATCTATCCAGGGTTAATGACTTACGCGAAGAAATTGAGAAACAGCTTGAAAAACTGAAGCGCCAGGCACGCAGTGCTGAGCGATTCAAGGAGTTGCGCGATCAGGAGCGCAGGGTAAAAGCTGAATTGCTCGCTTTGCGCTACCAGGTGCTGCACGAGGAGAGCGGCGACCGGCGCAAGTTGATCCAGGAGAATGAAACACGGCTGCAGGCGGTCACCGCTGAACTACGTGCTGTCGAGGCCGCACTGGAGGAAGGCCGCGAGGCGCATATTGAAGCCTCTGACCGTTTCAATGGCGTACAGGGTCGTTACTATGAGCTCGGCGCCGAGGTGGCGCGTATCGAGCAGGCGATCCAGCACAGCAAGGATACGCGACGCAGCCAACAGCAGGAGCTGGAGAAAACCGGGCAGGCCTGGAACGAAGTGCAGGCTCATATCAAGGTCGATGAGCGACGGCTTGAGCAGCTGGCCGGGGAACTTGCCGAGAACGAGCCGGCACGTGAACAGACCAGTTCGCGCGCACAACAGTCGCGGGAAAAACGCGAGAACGCCGAACGGCTCATGCAGGCCTGGCAGTCTGACTGGGATGCCTTTAATGCCCGTGCCAATGAAGCTTCACAGACTGCGCAAGTGGAGCGAACCCGCATCGATCACCTGGAACGACACCTTATACAACTCGGTCAGCGCCAGGAACGGATTGAACAGGAGCAGCAACAGCTCGACAGCAGTGCGCTTGAAGCTGAAATCAGCGAATTCGAGAAGCAGGCAGGCGAGCGACAGCAGCATGCACAGCAGCTGCAGGAACAATTGCAGACGTTGCGCGCCCGTATGGATGAACTGCGCGATACAACCCGCAGCCAGCAGCGTGAACTGCATGACGCGCAAAACGAACAGCAGGCTCTCGGGGGGCGTCGTGCCTCCCTGCTGGCCCTGCAACAGGCCGCGCTGGGAGAAACCGGGGGTGTTGTCAACCAATGGCTGGATGCTCAGGGCCTGAGCGAGGCACCGCGCCTCGCCAAGCAGCTGGATGTCGACAGTGGCTGGGAGCGAGCGGTCGAAACAGTGCTGGGGTTTTATCTGGAAGCCGTGTGTGTGGAAGCGCACGACGATCTGGTCAATGCGTTGGCAGAACTCGAGCAGGGCGCCTTATCGCTGGTCGATACCCGCGTCGCCGTGAGCACGTTGCCGGCCGCTGGCGCTACGCCATTGAGTACACGGGTACGCGCGCCCTGGTCACTGGACGGTTTGCTGGCCGGTGTCTATGCGGCTGACTCGCTGGGCGAGGCCCTGCAGCTGCGGTCAACCCTGCAGGCGCACGAGTCGGTGGTGACCCGGGATGGCATCTGGATTGGCAGTAACTGGTTGCGCGTCGCCCGCGATGAAGATGCCAGAGCAGGCGTTCTAGAAAGAGAAAAAGAAATCAATGGCTTGGAAGATAAAATTAAACAGTTAACTGATAAGATAGGCGGTCTGGAACAGTACCTGGAAGCCGCCAGATCTGAACTGCAGGAGGTGGAAGCCCAGCGGGAGGAAGTGCAGGTCGAGGCCAACCAGGCGCATCGTCAGTTCAGTGATGCACGTGCCCAGTTCGATGCCCGTCGTGTGCGACTGGAGCAGCTTCATAAACGCAACGCAGCGCTGCACAAGGAAGCCAGCGAAAACAGTGCGCAACAGGATGAGGAGACTCAGACAGCTGACGAGGCGCGCAGTCGCCTGCACAAGGCGCTGGTCACGCTGGATCAGATGGCCGATGAGCGAGAGCAACGTGCGGCCGAGCGGGACCGTCTGCGCAGCGGTCTGGATGAAGCGCGTCTTGACGCACAGCGCGACCGGGATCAGGCGCACGAGCTGGAACTGAAGTGCCGGTCCCAGCATACCGAACAGGAAACCACCAGCCAGAATCTGGAACGCATGCGCGGACAGCAGCTTCATCTGCAGCAACGCCGTGATGAATTGCAGCAGGCGTTGCGGGACAACGATGCACCATTGCAATCCATGCAGGACGAACTGGCAGTCCAGCTGCAGAAACGTCTCGAGGTCGAAACGGAGCTACGGGAAGAGCGCCGCGGGGTCGAAGCCATCGAGCATAAATTGCGCGAAGACGAACAGCAACGCCACCGCAAGGATGACGAAACGCGGAAACTGAGCGACCGACTGGGCCAGGAGAAGCTGGCCTGGCAGGAAATCAAGGTGCGCGGTGAAACCCTGCTGGAGCAGATTGTCGCCAGTGGTTTTGAGCTCGCGCAACTGGTCGAAGAGCTGGATGAAGAGGCCAGCGTAGAGAGCTGGGAGGCGGAAGCGGAACGCCTGAGCAACCGTATTCATCGTCTGGGCCCCATCAACCTGGCGGCTATCGAAGAATACGAAGAACAGTCGGAACGCAAGAAATACCTGGATGCCCAGCACGAAGACATCAGCGCGGCTCTGGAAACGCTGGAAAGCGCGATCAGGAAAATCGATCGGGAGACCCGCACCCGTTTCAAGGAGACCTTCGACAAAGTCAACAGCGGCGTGCAGGCGATGTTTCCTCGTCTGTTCGGTGGTGGTCATGCCTACCTGGAAATGACAGGTGAAGATCTGCTGGATACCGGCGTCACCATCATGGCGCGGCCACCCGGAAAACGTAACAGTACCATCCACCTGTTGTCCGGTGGTGAAAAGGCGCTCACCGCGGTGGCGTTGGTGTTCTCGATTTTTGAACTGAATCCGTCGCCGTTCTGTATGCTCGATGAGGTCGATGCACCGCTGGATGATGCCAACGTCGGACGTTTCTGCGACATGGTGAGAGAAATGTCCGAACGGGTGCAGTTCATTTTCATTACGCATAATAAGATCACCATGGATCTTGCCAAGCATTTGACCGGTGTTACCATGCACGAACCTGGCGTATCCCGACTGGTCGCCGTCGACGTCGACGAGGCTGTTCAGCTTGCCGCCGTGTAGGACACGAAATGATCGATCCCAGCCTGACAAAAACCGCCCTGCCCCTGGGGCACACTCAAAACCAAGTTGACCCAGCGTGGACGACCTGCGCCTGATCCTGTTATTGATTGGTGCCGGGATCATCCTTGTGGTGTATGCCTGGTCCCGTGTGCAGGTGCGGCCGCGTAAACGCAGCGCAACCCGTACACCCACCATCACCAGCCACCGCCCGGATGATGACTTCGATGCCGACGAACTCGAGCAGGAGCTGGGACACATGGAACGGCTGGTGATGGAGCGGGATGATGACCCGGTGGCACAGGATGATGACCAGGCGGCACAGGACGCGGAACGTCTGCTGATCGTATCGGTGGTCGCGGCGCAAGGTGGGAGTTTCTCAGGGCCGGCGCTGATCAAGGCATTCAAGCATAATAAACTGCGCTTCGACGGGAACGAAATATTTTCCCGGATGTTCATCCGCCCGGGCAAGGAAATGCCGGTATTCAGCGTTGCCAATATGGTTAAACCCGGTACTTTTCCGCTGGCGGACATGGAGACTTTCACGACACCGGGTTTGACGCTGTTTTTACAATTACCCGCGCCTGTAGACGGTGTGGAAGCGTTCGATGATTTTGTACATACAGCGGAACGCCTTGCCGTCGAACTTGGCGGTGAGCTGAGAGACCAGCAACAGTGCGTGCTCACACACCAGGCACTCATGCAGTTGCGTGAAAATATTGTTGAAGACCGTCTGCACCGCAGGGCCGCATCATAACAATCAGTCCACAATGGCTGTAAAAAAGAAGCCGGAACAACGCGTGGAAGAACTGCGTGAACAGATCCGATTTCACAACTACCGCTATTATGTGCTCGACGATCCGCAAATCCCGGATGCCGAATACGATCGCCTGTTGCGCGAATTGCAGGCGCTGGAGGAAGCCCATCCGCGGCTGATCAGTGCCGACTCACCGACCCAGCGCGTCGGTGCCGGGCCCCTGAGCGGGTTTGGCGAAGTGCACCACGAAGTACCCATGCTGTCACTCGATAATGCATTTGACGATGACGAACTCAGAGAGTTCGATCGCCGGGTGCGCGCACGCCTGGAACTGGACGAGCTTGAGTACACGGCAGAACCCAAGCTGGATGGTCTGGCGGTCAGCCTGCTCTATGAACACGGCGTTCTGATGCGCGGCGCGACGCGGGGTGACGGATCTACAGGCGAGGATATCACCCAGAACGTGCGCACAATTCACTCCGTACCGCTGCGGTTGATCGGTGAAGACTATCCTGAGCGGCTGGAAGTCCGGGGCGAGGTGATTATCTCGCACGCCGGTTTCCGCGCCCTCAACGAACGTGCACAGCGGCAGGGGCAGAAGCTGTTTGCCAATCCCCGCAATGCCGCCGCCGGCAGCCTGCGGCAACTGGACCCCAGGGTGACAGCGCGGCGCCCACTGGAAATCTATTGTTACGGTGTCGGCCTGGTGGCCGGCGGCCAGCTGCCGCAACGACACAGTGAGATCCTGCAGCGATTGCGCAGCTGGGGCTTGCGTGTCTACAGCGGGATCGAACGGGTGACTGCTCTGCAGTCTTGCATAGACTATTTCCGCAACCTGGAACGGCAACGCGAAAACCTGCCGTTTGATATCGATGGCGTGGTGTTCAAGGTGGACCGGCTCGATCTGCAGCAGCGGCTGGGTTCTGTCGCGCGAGCACCGCGTTGGGCGATTGCACGAAAATTTCCGGCCCAGGAAGAACTGACCAGGGTCATCGGCATCGACGTGCAGGTTGGCCGCACCGGCGCGATCACGCCAGTAGCGCGCCTGGAACCGGTGTTCGTCGGCGGCGTGACGGTGACCAATGCCACGCTGCACAACGAAGACGAAGTGCGCCGCAAGGATGTGCATATCGGCGATACGGTGATTGTCAGGCGGGCGGGGGATGTAATTCCGGAAGTCGTCTCTGTCATCGCAGAGCGCCGGCCGGACAAGGTACAGGCCTTTGTCATGCCGACACGCTGCCCGGTCTGCGGGTCTGATATCGAGAGGATAGACGGCGAAGCTGTTGCCCGTTGTACCGGCGGTTTGTATTGCGAGGCTCAGCGCAAGGAGGCGATCAGGCACTTTGCTTCACGCCGTGCCATGGACATAGAGGGCCTGGGTGAAAAACTGGTGGAGCAGCTTGTCGAACACAAACTCATCGATGATGTCGCCGGACTGTACGATCTTGACGTAAAACACCTGGCCAGCCTGGAACGCATGGGCGAAAAATCCGCACAGAATCTGGTCGCCGCGCTGGAAAAAAGCAGGCGGACAACACTCGATCGCTTCCTGTACGCGTTGGGTATCAGGGAAGTGGGGGATGCAACGGCACGTTCGCTGGCGCGGGAATTCGGAGATCTGGATGACTTGGTAGGGGCGACGGAAGAACGGCTGGAGTCCATTCCGGATATCGGGCCGGTGGTCGCCAGACACATTGTCCATTTTTTCCAGCAGGCGCATAACATGGAAGTCATCGATAAACTTCGTAAAGCCGGAGTCAGCTGGCCGGTCACGGAAACAGCGACACACCAGCCGCTGCAGGGTCATACTTACGTGCTTACCGGAAGCCTGTCCGCTATGACACGCGAAGAGGCGAAGCAGCGACTTCAGCAGCTGGGGGCAAAGGTATCGGGCAGTGTTTCGGCTAAAACGACGGCGGTGATCAGCGGTGAAAAACCCGGCTCCAAGCTGGCTAAGGCGGAAAAACTCGGGGTGGCTGTTTTATCCGAACAGGATCTGCTTCAACTTCTGCAACAGTAGTTTGATCAAGGGAGCGTAATGAGCGGGCAGCGTGGCAAGCGATGGCTGCATTTTCTTGGTGTGGAGCTTAGTCCCGTCAGCCATACCGAGAGGTTGCTTTCTGCGCTGGGCGGATTTCTGGGGATCTATGGCATATTGCAGCTCAGCGTTCATTTCGTCGGTCTCGAAGCCGCCGCATTGATTGTCGCTTCCATGGGAGCCTCTGCGGTATTGCTGTTTGCCGTACCTCATGGCCCGCTATCACAACCCTGGCCGCTTATCGGCGGGCACATGGTGTCAGCCGTTGTCGGGGTCAGCTGCGCCAGGCTGATACCGGATCTGATCACCGCCGCCGCGCTGGCCGTTTGCCTGGCCATTGCGGTCATGCACTATCTGCGTTGCATTCATCCGCCGGGCGGCGCAACGGCTTTGTCGGCAGTCGTCGGCGGGGCGGGCGTACAGGCGCTCGGTTACCAGTTTGTGTTGACACCGGTGTTGTTAAATGTGCTGATTATTTTTCTGGTCGCCGTCGTTTTTAACTATCCATTTGCCTGGCGGCGTTATCCGCCCGGTCTGAAAACGGTAGTCGCAAAGGGATCTGTGCCCGCCAAAGCACCGATCTCCCACGAAGATCTGGTCTATGCCCTGAGTGAAGTCGATTCCTTTATCGACGTTTCCGAACAGGATCTGCTGGCTATCTACGAACTGGCGACCCGGCGTGCCCAGGCGGGAGCCTGTGCCCCCGAAGACCTGCGCCTCGGGCATTACTACAGTAACGGGAAATACGGTACCGAGTGGTCGGTGAGGTGTATTATCGATGAGTCGGGTGGTGACGATCCGTCGGCGGGGATGGTGATATTCAAGGTGCTGGCCGGTGACGGCCGATATACAACAGGCGTGGCGACACGCGAAGCGTTTGCGCGCTGGGCCAGGCATGAGGTGTATCGTGAAGATGGAAACTGGCGCCGCGTCGATGCGGATTCAAGCTGAAGCAGAGAAAATCTGAGTATGTCGGGTGATATTCAATACTGGCCGTTATTGCTTGGCTGGACCATAGTCGTGCTGTTGCTGTTGTACGGCTGGAAACGGCAGGCTGCGATAGCGGCAGCCGGCATGTCCATCGTGACCTATGCCGTGGTGTCGGTCGGGCTGGGCTGGTGATGGATGACCGTATCAGGGAAGCAGAACGCCGCTTGAAACGTGTTGATCCGACGCTGGCAGGCCTGATTGAGCACCATGGTCCCTGTACGTTGATGCGGGATCCCAGGCCGCATTTTCACACCCTGGTGTGGGCGATCATAAACCAGCAGTTATCGGTGAAGGCCGCGCGCACTATAGAGACACGCCTGCAGGCACGTCTTCACACCGAGATTTTTCACCCCCGGCATTTTCATCGTGTTCATGCGCACACATTGCGGAGTTGTGGCCTGAGCGGTGCCAAGATACGTTATGTTCGTGAGATTGTGCGAAGACTGCGTGCCGGTGAACTGGATCTGCAACAACTTGAGACCCTGGATGATGAGCGGGTATCGGAGTTATTGATGGATTTGCCCGGGGTGGGGCGGTGGACAGCGGATATGCTGCTGATGTTCTCCCTGGGTCGCATGGACGTTCTGCCTGTCGGCGATCTGGCACTGCGCAAATCCATACGCAGGCACTATCGCTTGCCGCGTGACACCGGCCACGAGGTCTACCTGAAACTCGCGGAGGTCTGGCGTCCCTATCGCACCATTGCCAGCTGGTACTGCTGGGCAGCGGTGGATTAGCTTGAACCGCGGTCAGGAGACAACCTTTGATGATGCTACCTCGGCGTCTCCCACGCCATCGGATAGAGCAGATCCAGTACCTGGTTGAATGCGGTGGCACTCTTGCCGATGGCGTCGACGACATCTTCTCTGTCGATTCCGGTCAGCGACAGTGCTTTTGCTTGAGAACAGTTGATGGCGGCCCGGCTGATATCCTCGGCGTGCAGGTCGGAGTCCAGTAAGGCACCATAGGGGTCGTAGAACTGGGATCCCGGTGCGTCCAGGCTTTCCTGCGCACAATGCGTGACCTGGTCGGCAATATGAATCAGTGCGGCTTCCAGGTGGGCGTCGTGTGCGTCTCCGGGATTATGGTGATAGAGAATGGATGCGCACAGGTTGCGTGGCATATTCCAGTGCAGCAGCAATGCCTGACCCACTTCAGCGTGATCGAATCCGATCAGTTGCCGCTCGAAATCGCAGACATCTATATCGGACTGCTGGCGCAGGGATTCTGCCTTTGCGGTCTCATCCGGGAGCTTCATCAGCATCAGCAGGCGCCCCACATCGTGCAGCAATCCCGCCGTGAACAGGCGTTCACTGTGCAGTATGTTGCAATGACCGGCCAGGTTGCGTGCCACTAGGCCACAGTAGACACTGTGCTGCCAGAAGCCGGCCATATCGATCAGATTGCCGGGAATATCAGAAAAAACTTCAGCTGCGGATGCTGCCATGGTGAGGTTGCGCAATTCACGCATACCGATCATGTTGACCGCCCGGCTGACGCTGTCGATTTTTCCCGGCAGGCTGAAATAGGCGCTGTTGACCAGCTTAAGCAGACGGCTTGTCAGCGCGGTATCATTGCCAATCACCTCACCGAAGTCTGCGGCGGAGGTGTGTGGCGAATCCGCGAGCGTCTGTACCTGAACACAGACCTCAGGGAGTGAAACCAGACGTACGTTGTGTGCAACCAGATCCTGCGGGGTCACGGGATGTCCTCGAAACCAAAAAACCAGGTAGTGCTCAGTGTGACGGCTTCCCAGGTGCTTCCTTTAACGCCTTGCTGCCGGCGCCAAGCTGTGCCGTTGAGCTGATATTAACACCATGAATATTCACGTTAAATTAATTTCTTCGGCATGTGCCTGGACGGCCTGTGACGATACCTCGAGCGCCTGTTGCCGATGTCTTGCAGGCAGCCGCAACAGAACCCGCAAACATGGTAAAATCCCGCCCTTCAGGGTCAATTGAAAAAGAGGTGTCAGGTGGAAACCACCGGTTGTTCAGCTGCGGAGCCCTTTGCACTCAGAGTGCTGGGAGACATGATGGAGCCTGAGTTCGAACACGGTTGTGTCATCGTGATCGATCCGGAAGGCCTGGTGAAGGACGGCTGTTTTGTGGTCGCCAATCACAATGACGAATTTTATTTCCGCCAGCTGGTGATGGATGGAGACCGCTTGCTGCTCAAATGCCTTAACCACGCTTACCAGGAAGTGGTTGAACTCTCAGGTCTGGATGATATCCATGGTGTGGTTTCGCAGAAAGCCGGCAAAAGGCGCAAGGACCACAAACACTACCAGTAATAGCGCAACTATTTTCTGCTCAACTGCTCGGGTCGTAACTTCGGCGTGAAGTACTCAATCGCGGTATCTTCATCGACGGTTTTTCCGCCGGCATCCACCATGGCCTGCTCATAATCGCTCCAGCCACGCATGCCGGTCTTCAACGACCTGACCCTGCGGAAACCCATCTGTCGCATCACATCGGCGGCCAGCACGCTGCGTTTGCCGGAGCGGCAGATCACGACAATCTCGCGATCACGGGCTTCCACCAGTTCCGGCACCGTTTCTTCATAGTCGTAATCACAAGCCGTTTCCAGAATGCCTCTGGGTACGCTGAGGGCACCCTCGATGTGCATGGCAGCGTATTCGTACGGCTCACGAATATCCAGTAACAGAAGGTCCGCCCTGTTGTTGATTTGTTCTTCCAGATCCCAGGGGAAAAGCTCTTCGACGTTCTTCAGAGCTTCGTTGATGAAATCATCCAGAGACTTCATTATCACTCCTCGACTGTTCCAACTCTCCAGCCGTGATCAGGGTGTGCCGTCGCGATGGCTTCGCAGCCCCTGTTCCACGGCGATCACAGCGGCTTCAACGCGGGAATGGACACCGAGTTTGCGCAGGATGGCTTTAACATGAAGTTTAACAGTGCCGTCGGAAATACCGAGATTACGGGCGATCACCTTGTTGCTCTGGCCTTCGGCCAGCAGGCTGAGGATTTCACTTTCCCGCGGGGTCAAGTCGTCGAACGGCGACGTCTCATCGGGGAGCGAGCCATCACCCTGTACAACTTTGGCCAGTACCGGTGCGAGGTCCGGTGCAACGACAGTCTTTCCGCCGACAATATCGCGTAGTGCAAGTACCAGTTCATCGGGTTCCATATCTTTGAGCAGGTAACCCTGTGCACCGTTACGCAATGATTCGACCAGGTCGCGTTCTTCCGTGCTGGTGGTGAGCATGACAATCGGATTCTGAAAGCCGGTATCACGTAATTTTCTCAGTACGCCGATGCCATCGATATCCGGCATGCGCATGTCGAGCAGAACGACATCGGGTTGGAGATCCTTAGCGCATTGCAGGCCTTCGCGCCCGCCACCGATGGAGGCAATGACATCGATATTCCGGTGTGCCAGAAGGCCTTCGAGGCCAACCCTGAACAGGGTATGGTCGTCGATTAATAAAACTCGCAAGCTCATAATGATGACTTCGACGTGTGGGCGGGGAATTCCACTTTCAGTGTATCGCTAATGTCGGCTTCTTCCTGGGGTTGGGTGAAAAGAAGAATGACTCGGGTACCTTCGCCGGCCTCACTTTCAATTTTAAGATCGCCTCCAATACGCGCTGAACGTTCCTGCAGGATCTTCAGGCCGAGGTGTTCGCCTGGCCCGCCATCGATTTCCCTGTCCTGGATGCCGATGCCGTCATCTTCGATAAGAACCATGTAATGTCCATCCTTGCCCGCGCGCATCAGTACGCGCACAGCGTTGGCTTCGCTGTGCTTGCGGATATTGGCCAGGGCTTCCTGAATGATGCGTAAGACCTGAACGTCCACTTCAGCCGGCAGTTTGGCTTCATCCCATTCGAGCTGCAGAAAAGCGCTGGTGCCGGAATCGCGTCGGAATCGTTCCACTGCCTGTTCAACCGCGGGCACAAGTCCGCGTTTGTCGACCGGTGCACGGAAGTGCGCGATCAGTTCCCGCAGTTCGGTATAAGCTTCATCGAGACTGTTTTCAATCAGCTCCAATTCCTGCCACAGTGCCGATTCATCGCCACTGTGCAGGAGCTCGTCCAGTACGCGAACCTGGAATTTCAGGCTGGCCAGGCTCTGTGCGAGCGAATCGTGCAACTCATTGGCGAGCCGGGTACGTTCCTCCATGATGGATAACAGATTGGCTTCTTCGTCGAGACGTGCCTTCTCGATCGCCATTCCCAGGTGATGGCCGATACTGGTGAGCAGGTTTTTCACGTCTTCGCGCTCGACGAGGCCATGTTGCTCGGTGAACAGGTTGTAGACACCCAGTATCTTGCCCCGGTAGCGCAGGGGAACCGCAATCATTTCAACTTTTTTATCATCGAAAAAAGGTCGGCCAACAAACTGGCCACAGCCTTGCAGGTCATCGAGTGCATACACTTCACCGCTCTGTGCGGCTTTCCCGCACAGGCAGCGTTCCACGCTGATGAGCTGTTCGCGTTTTATGACTTCCTGATCCAGTCCACTACTGGCGATCAGCTGCATGTTGCCGTCCGAAGTCAGCATACGTACCATGCCGGCACGTGCGTCGACCGCATTTTTCAAGGTGTGCAGAAAACGGGTGAGCAACTCCTCCAGGTCACGCGCGGCATTAATGTTGGCAGCGACGTCGTAAAGAATTTCCAGGGAATGGTTTTTCTGCTTGATTCGCCTGGTCTGCTTGGCGACTTCAGACTGCAGGTCCAGCGACAGGGATTCCAGGCGTTCACCGAGCAGGTTGATGTCCCGGTACAGTTTACTGAAATCGGGCTGCAGTGATTCCGGTAACCGGGCGCTGAGATGACCGTTACGCATCTGGTTAACCCAGTCACGCAGCTCGCTCAACGGTGTAAGCAGATCCCGGCGCGCGCTATGAAACGCGAACGACAGCAGCAGGACACCACCGATTAACAGGATGCTGTTGGCAAGATACAACCAGGTGCTGCCGTCGGAATGCAGTGAATACCAGATATTCAGCCCGCCCAGGATCAATAGCAGGATACCCAGTGTCGACAGCACTCCCATGAACTGTCGGGTGGTAGGCCACTCCAGCAGGCGTAGCCGCGGGCGGCGGGCGGCCCGCCTGTCTGCGAGGTACTGCTGACCACGTTTTATCTGGGAATCAGAACTCATAATGCCTTTTCTGTCTCGCAGCAAGTCTGATCATTATAGCGCTGAAAGAGTTTGAGCATCAGTTATTCGCTTGCTGTGCCGGGTCATTGGGGTTGATGAAAACAATCTCCATTTTACCCTCAAGATCCACATAGTCGATGACGGTACCGTTGAGCATGTCCATACTCGGCGGCGCAACCACAATATCAATGCCCTCCGACTGGAAAGTCCTGTCTCCTTCATGGTTGTTATCATCGAAACCCAGCCCATAGTGGAAACTACCGTCCTCCAGGCGGGTCACAGCCACTCGTAAAGGCACGCCTTCCAGTTTGCCATGTCTGGCGGATTCACGGATCTGTTCAGCAGCTTCAGGGGTCACGGTAATCATGTCTTCCTACCTTTTAAACGTCGATAGTGTGTTTCGGAGTTATTTCGTTGCGACTTGCAGTGTGCAACGAAGCTTAAAAAATGTTCTGTCCAGCGGTTGCTTGCGGTTGTGCGCTGGTGACTGTAACAGGCCAGCAGGTTCTTATAGACATAACCGTCGTGGCCACCGTCTATTCCAGTGCCACGAAGGACCTCAAAGGCATAGGTCTCAGGGGCCTGGAAATTCTCCAGTGCGGAGTAATGGAACTCATGAGCGGCAATCTCTCCACCAGCCTCATAGCCGGCCTGTGACCACGGCAGGCTGTCTGTGGCCTTGAGGCGGACATAACCGCGGCCACGGGGGCGGGGATACATCACCACGTCACCGGGAATGACACCCACCATTTCACAGCGCCTGTCTTTCCACTTCAGGCTGCGGGCCAGGTACATCAGGCCGCCACACTCGGCATAGGTGGGCAAACCCGCCTCGATCGCCTCTCTGACGGTGTTGCGCAGGCTGTGGTTACTCTGCAGCTGCTGCATGCAGCTTTCAGGAAAACCGCCACCAATAAACAGCCCATCGATATCAGGCAGTTTGTGATCATGCAGCATGTCGATGGGAATCAGTTCTGCTCCCGCCTGCTGCATGGCTTCAAGATCACCCGGATAGTAAAAACCGAAAGCCTCATCCCGGGCAATACCGATACGCAGTGTTTTCCCGACAGATTTGATGTAAAAAGGCGATGTGCGCGGGCTTGGCGGAGTGGTCGATGACCCGGCGAGTCCCGTCAGGGTTTCGAGATCCACCTGACCACCGACGGTGCTGCCTATCTGTTCGATCTGCCCATCAGCATCACCCCGCTCATTACTAGGAATCAGGCCGAGGTGGCGCTCGAGAATCTCCAGTTCGGGGTTCCGGCCGACAGCGCCAAGTACAGGGACGTTAGTGTAGTGTTCGATAACTGCGCGCAACTTGCTTTCGTGGCGGCTACCGCCGAGTTGGTTGAGAATAACGCCGGCAATCCGAATGTCAGGATCGAAACTCTGGTAGCCGAGGATGAGCGGGGCGATACCTCGGGTCATGCCACGTGCATCCAGTACCAGTACGACGGGCGATCCGAGCAACTTGGCCAGCGCTGCATTACTGTTACTACCGTCCAGGTCGAGTCCGTCATAGAGGCCTTTGTTGCCTTCGATGATACTGATGTCGGCGCCCCGCGAGTAGAAACCAACGGTATCCCTGATTTCTTCTTCACCCATGGTATAGAAATCGAGGTTGTGACAGGGCCGCTCAGCAGCGTGGCCAAGCCACATGGGATCGATATAATCCGGGCCCTTCTTGAACGGCTGTACCGCAAGTCCACGTGTGCGCAGGGCGGCGCACAGACCGAGTGTGACCGTGGTTTTACCCGACGACTTGTGTGCGGCCGATATGAAGATCTGGGACATAGGTCTGATTAGACTACATCAGCCACAGAAAAACACCGAAAACACTGGAATATTCCTGTGATTTTCCGGGCTGTTTACCGAACCCTAATGCAAATGGAAGTCGGCCGGCAGGACATTGCGCGACCGACTGCCGTACGAGCCCACGGACGGGCGAAGGTAGAGCAATGCAGGAGCAATTGCCGACGAGCCCACGGACGGGCGAAGGTAGAGCAATGCAGGAGCAATTGCCGACGAGCCCACGGACGGGCGAAGCCAGGGCAACAGGAGCAGTAGAGGAGATGAAGGAGCGACACCCGGATCCGCATGGCACTGACTCAACCCAATTGCTGCATGAATTCGCCTGCAACAACGTCCCTCGCCGCGATTCATGCACTGCTGAAACGGCGTTCTTATACAGGGTCCGCCATGGGCAAACCCGTTAAACGTGTTGACTAGTCCGCTTTGGCGGCGTGCGGATCAACCACACCGTCATCCAGGGTTTCCGGCAGGAAGCGCAGCACACGGACTGCTACCGTGACCAGCAGCAGTGCGATGGCAATGCCGCCCACGCCGAGCGTGATTTCCCAGATCGACGGACTGTAGCTGTTGACGACCCCATCGAAGAAAGAACTGCTGACTTCATAGCCCGGGAACATATCCAGCGGGAAAGCCTGTCCGCCGATCAGCAGCACGTAGAGTTGGGCCAGACCGCCAATGATAACCAGTACGCAGGCCGTGGCGATCGCCGGACGCGATTTGCCGATACTGGGGTGATATACCATCACCAGCGGAACCAGGCTCCCCAGTAAGATCTGGACGATCCAGAACAGCTTGGTGTAGATGCCACCATCCATCAGGATGAAACGCTCGACGCTGTGGTGTTCGGTGGCGTACAGGTTGCTCAGATGGTAGACCGCGACGAAATAAAGCACGGCGGCGATAAATACGCCCAGCAGATTTTTCAGGCGGTACAGAATCGCATTGCCCAGCGGGCGATTGGTCCAGTTGTAGGCGGCCATCAGGACGAGGATGAAAACCGCAAGTCCATAGGAAAAGGACATGATAATGAACATGGGCGCCAGCAGTGCCATGTCATAGGCTTCGCGTGCGACCAGCCAGCCGAAGATGGAGCCGGTACCGGTGGTGAGTATCAGTCGCCAGACAAAGGCAACATAACCCGCCGATTGGTAATACCGATTCATCTTGCGTTCCATCATCAACCACAGGTAAACGATAGTGATGGCGAGGAAACCGTTATAAAGAATAATGTTCCAGGCGAAGATCGACTTGAAATTGTAGTAGGTCATGGCAACGATCAGACGATCCGGGCGACCCAGATCGAGAACCAGCACCATCAGCCCCCCCAGCAGCAGGGCGATCGATAGCAGGCCCGACAGCCGTCCGAGCGGTTTATACAGGGGCTTGCCGAAAACGGTGCCAATAGATGCCACGTTCAGGGCGCCGGACGCTGCGACAATGAGGAAAATGGCAAAGACGTGCGGCATACCCCATACGATCTGGTTGGACATGCCGGTAACGTGGTGTCCGGAGTGTTCCATGTGCAGAACCGCACCGAGGGCGAGGACAATCAGCAACCCTAGACCACCGAGCAATACCCAGAATCCGGTGCTCTTGCCTTCAATTTCGCGATAGTTGAGCGCTAGTTTCATATCTTAGTCGCCAGTTCCGTTAATGGTTCAGATGCCGCGATAGCGGACGCCGGTATTCAGGCCAAGATCGGCTCGGATCTGTTTGCCACCGTGCTGTTCCAGTTGCTGTGAAATTTCGCTGTTTTCATCATATAAATCGCCGAAGAACATGGCGTTATGATTTTCGGCCGTACAGGCTTCGACACAGGCAGGGGTACCACCTTCATCGACGCGATGCACACACAGGGTGCAGGATTCGACGGTGCCCTTGCCGCGCGGCATCCATGGCTTCTGATCCTTGAGGTCTTCGTGAATGAAGCTGCGGGCCTTGTAAGGGCAGGCCATCATGCAGTAGCGACAGCCGATACAGATATGCTTGTCGACCAGGACGATGCCGTCCGCGCGTCTGAATGAGGCGCCGGTCGGGCACACATCCACGCAGGGCGGTGTTTCGCAGTGCTGGCACATCAGCGGCAGGGCGCTGACATGACCGGTGGCTTTCTCTTTCAGCTGGACCTTGCGGATCCACTGCGCTCTCTGTTCCTCGCTGGAGAGCTTTTCGCTGTTGTCCGTACCGCCCCAACCGTTTTCGTTTGCGCAGGCGCTGACACAGGTATCGCAACCATTGGCGCATTTGCCGGTATCGATCAGCAGCCCCCAGCG
>Ga0316201_10000836_pt1 | contig 19285 bp, 15 predicted proteins | sample CS6wburrow_MG_FD_204516 | JGI IMG/M metagenome (GOLD analysis project Ga0316201, IMG submission 204516) | Coastal sediment microbial communities from Delaware Bay, Delaware, United States - CS-6 worm burrow | ecosystem: Environmental > Aquatic > Marine > Coastal > Sediment | place: USA... | reverse complement strand
AACCCGGTTTCCAGCCGGCGCCGAGCAGAATCGGCCGCCGCAGACTTATTTTTTCGGTCGGGTTGGTGACGATGTGCGGATGTGCCTGGTCACCGAACAATGCCTGCACGAAATGGGCGTTCAAATGAGTGACGTGAATGCCGAGCCAATCCAGCTCCTCGGTGGACATGGGACGAATCTTGGCGGCCGCGCCCTGATACTTGCGGCAGACCTTTCCCCCACCGGTGATGATGGCGAAACGCTCGCCGCGCCGCACGCGTCGCAGAATCAAATCACGAAAACTTTTCAGAAATCTGGTGTCGGGCCCGTCATCCGGATAAATCAGCGAGCCGCCGAGCGATAGTATTGTAACTGGCTTTTTGTTGGCCATATGTTCTTTACAACTAAAGACCCGACATGGTCAGGTCTTGTATTCTTGTCTTGATTATTTTTCCTCGTCGCGACGCCGCAATTCGATGCGGCCGATGTTGTCGACGTATCGCTTAGCGATTTCGTAGCGCTCGGAAGCCAGAGTGTCGACCTCCCACAGCAGATCTACCGCGAAGAAAAAGCTGGTCAGTACCGCGCCAGCCGCCACGACCGACGTTAAACTATAACCGGTCGACAGCCAAGCGGTCACGACCACGTTCATCACCAGCAGCAGCACCACCAACCAGGAGTAGGCCGACAGACGCGATTCCTTGGCTTCCTTGATTTGCTGGCGTGACTCGGCGACGATGGCGATCGTCCGCAGCAGCTCGTCGTACAGACTCTCCTCTTTGTTCGACCGCAAATCCGGCACCTTATATATATGATAGCTCAAGGCGCGAAAATCCTTGTTCGATTCCTCGTACTTGCTGAAGTCCCGCTCCGCAAAACCCATCATGTAGGCGTAAAGATTGCCGTGCAGCTCGGTGAACCAACCGCGGTAGCGCTGGGAATCGACATCGCTCAGATTTTTCGACAGATGGTAGACGCGCCGCAGCTTGTTCAATTCGAGATTGATCTTTTGCAGCAAGTGGCGACGACGGTCGGCGGCATGATAAATGAGCAGGCCGAGCACGGCCGCCGCCAACAGGGCCGGCACGGTATCGAGTCGCGGACTGCTTTCGTTGCCCATGGTCGGCAAAAGCGAAATTAGCGAGAAACTGCCGACCGAAATCAGCGCTAAACGAGCGATGGTTTTTTTAGTGACGGGAATATTCATATTTTCGCGTAAATTGTGTATTTCGACTGGATTTTAGCATTTATGGGCCCGACCGACAATCAACGCAAAAAAGCCTGGCAAATATTGCCAGGCTCTTTTGATTACTCTTCTCCGAACTTTACCTTCAGCTCGTTGACCCGATTCTCGACCTTCTGCAGCTGGGTCCGGCAGGTTTGGGCCAGCGCCAGGCCGCGCTCGAATTTTTCGAGGCCCTCATCCAGGTCGACCTCTTCGCGTTCGAACCAATCGACGATCTGCTCCAGCTCGCTGAAGGCCTGACCGAAGTCCGGCTTGTTTTTGTCGCTCGTTTTCTTTGTCGGCATAGTGGTGAAATTATTTTTCCTTCTTGGCGGTGACGGTGGCCGTCACTTGCCCGCGATTTAATTCGATCTCGATTTCCTGCTTCAGCTTGAGTTGAGCGGCACTGCGCACGGCCTGTCCGCCGGCGCGAACCACTGCGTAGCCGCGCTGCAGGACAGTGCGCGGATTCAACGTTTCCAGCAATCTCTCTTGGGACTGCAGGTCTCGACGCAAACGCGCCAACCGATTGTCGGAGGCCGTAATCAGTCGTGTCCGCAGAGTCGCGCACTGCACGCTCTGCCGCTCCACCGATTGAGAAAAACGCAGAAAGGCTTCGCGGAAATCGTGCCAGCGCTCACGAAACGAAGACAGCGTCGCCGTAATCGAACGTTCCAGCAAATGCAGGGCTCGATCGACCCGACTGCGCCGGGCGGCCAGCTCGCTGTCCATGCAGCCGAGCAGACGCGACGACCGCGATTCCAGTTCAACCGCGAATTCCGACCGGTCCGGCACCACGATTTCGGCCGCATTCGATGGGGTGGAGGCGCGCACGTCCGCCACGTAATCAGCCAACGACTCGTCCCGCTCGTGCCCGACACCGACCACTACCGGAATATCGGACTTGAAGACAGCCCGAGCGACCTCTTCGGAATTGAAGGCGTGCAGGTCCTCGAGCGAACCGCCGCCGCGCGTCAGCACCAGCACGTCGGCCAGCTCGGGATGGGCGTTAAAATATTCAAAAGCCTCAACGATGGTCGTCACGGCCTCGCGCCCCTGCACCTGAGCATGGACCGAATTCACTTCGACCCCACCCCAACGATTGCCGAGAATCCTCAGGAAGTCAGAATAGGCCGCCGACTCGCGCGAAGCGATCAGCCCGATCCGCGCCGGAAAGCGCGGCAGCGACCGCTTGCGCTCTGGCGCAAACAGCCCCTCATGTTCCAGGTTCTTTTTGAGCAACTCATAGGCCCGCCGCAGCGCCCCCTCACCGACCGGCTCGACGCGTTCGACGTTCAGCGAAAACTTGCCGCTTTTAGGGTGCACCTTAGCCTGCCCGATGACCCGAACCTGCATGCCGTCCTCGAGCGGCAGACGCAACTTCCAGGTCGTGGCGAAACAGGACAGTACGCCCTGCTCGTCCTTCAGCAAAAACCAAATCCACTTGCCCTGCGACACGCGATACTCCGCCACTTCCCCCTCGACCGCCACGCCGTGCGGAAAAACCGCCGCGGAAAACGCGGCGTTTAGATACTCGATAAATTCTGTGACTGAATACTTTTGCATCTAGTTACCAGTTCCCCCTGTGTCGGCATAGCCTGCCGGCAACAGGACTTCATTAATGTCAGAGACCGAAATGCCCGGATGCTTACCGCCGCCGACCACGAATATGCGGCCGCCAGCTGCGGCGGCACCGGCACCCTGTCGGGCGGTCGGCATAGGCTGAACCAATTCCCAAACTTTCTTTTCTGGATCGAGCCGCTCGACGCGATCGACGGCCGTCGTCGGCGCCTCACCACCGAAGGCATAGACCATTCCGGCGAAACGCACGGTCGAGAAACCGCTGCGCTTGATGCTCATCGGCTCCCAGCGTTCCCAGTCGCCGCTCTCGACGGAAAGCACATCGGTAGTGCGCAAGTTCTGGGCCAACGAACCAGACTGGCCGCCGAAGACCACTATCTTATCACCGAACGAGGCGGCGCCGTGATAGGCGCGCGGCGTCAGCAGGCCGGTCCCCCATGACCACTTGCCGGTCTTGAAATCGTAGATCATGTGAGTGTCCGAAATACCAATCGCCGTTTGTCCGCCCAAAATATGAAGCTGCCCGTTATGAATGATCGCTGCGGCCGCCCCGACCGCCGTCAGCATTGGATTGAGCGATTTCCAAAATTTCTTTTCGGGATCGAATTCGTAGAACGTGCTGACCGGCGTCATCGACAGACCCTGCAAACCGCCGAGCGCATACAGCTTGCCACTGAACTCAACCAGCGCGACGTTATGCAGTTGGGCGGGCAGGTCCGGGCCAGCTGACCACGCATTCTTGGACATGTCAAATATCTCTACGGTGGACAAAGTGCGGGCGAAACCGTCTATGCCGCCGACCACATAAATCATGTCGCCGATCGAGGCGGCCGCCACGTCGGTCCGAGCGGTCGGCATGGCCGCGGCCGAACTCCAAATCGGCCCGACCTGACCCTGCGGCTTGTCGGGCGACGGCAAGCGGACCGCGAATTTGGTATAGGGCGGCAGATAAACCTGATCTTCCTCGGCTAGCAGCAAATTGATGCCCTGCACGTACCAAAAATACACATACACCAAGCCGGCAATGATTAAAGCGTAGACGAGAAATTTTTTCATAGAGAACGGTTTATGGCTGAAGGATGCCTTCAGTTTCGCCTTCGATGGAGATTACGACATCGCGTACCTCCGGGAACTGCTTGAGCGTTTGCGCAATCTGAGACTGAATGGCCGTGACCCGACAGGAGCCGGCCACCCGCTGATCGAGCTGGCGACTGAAGTCGGCGGTCAGGACACCGTCCGCATCCGAAGCGACCGATTTCAGCTTTACCCCCTCTGGCAGTTCGGTGCCGTAGCCGTTTTCTGTTTCGGTCTCGTTGGGGCCGCGGAACAGCTCCTCGAGTGCGGCTCGGTAAATGCTGCCGTTCTTGGATACCTGTCGCCGCACAGAAAATACCTTATCGCAGGCTGACCAGGGATTGAGAAAAGGGTTGGTAAAGAATATCTCGACATCAACCAGTTCATCGGACACCATCATGATCTCTCTGGTTTCCTCGCCGCCGTCAGCGCCCGAATAGACGATGCGTAGGGTGGCCGGACCGACGTAACCCAGATCGCCGACAGCCACTTCGAAACGGACGTGGCTTTCGTCGTCGGTCGGCACGACATCGATCTTGCGGCTGAACAGTTCGTTGCCTTCGGCGTCGAGCAGGGAGACGGTCATTTTTTCGGCATCAGACTGCACGCGCCCGGCCACCTCGAAGGCACCGGTGATCTGCGCGTCCGCCAAGGGCGACTCGACGAGCAGAGCCTTGCTCTCGATCTGATCCTCCTCGGTATGCATGCCCGGAATGAACGGCTCGGACTCCGGCGGCGGAGGCGGCAGGGGGCGGTCTCTGTTCACAACCGGCGGCGGAATTGGCGCATCCTTAATGCCGCTGAGGCGTCCAAAATAAAAACCGGCCGCGGCCACGACAAAAATCACTAGAAGATAAAAAAATTTTCTCATAATTGGTGTATGTTGCGTCACTATCGTAACATGACCGACCCCACTTAGAAAAGGGTGGCCAAAAGAAAAACTCGCGCTGAACGCGAGCTGAAAAGTATCGGTCAGATGCTCTTGACCCACTCCATGGCGGCCGTAAACAGGAACCAAACGAAGCTAATCATGAACAAGCACCCGAAAAGGGCAGCGAAAATTGTGGCAATCCGCACGCGCAACCGCGGTAGTTCACGCGGCTCATCGCCAGCCTCAATGTCATCATACAAAGACTCCATATCCCGGTTGTGGCGCCAGTTGGCATAGAACGAAAAACCAAACGTCAAAACGGCGAAAACGACGGTGGCTATCAGTAGCATGCGACCTCCTTGAAAGCCTATCTTATCTGATGACGACAAGATGTCAAATGAGCTTGACGGTCGTTCTGTCTACCGTTATTGTCAGGTCGAGCCTGGCCGTATCCGCCGGGTTACTCATTCTGAGCTTGCAGGAGGAAACATGAACTGGCTCTTTGACTTTTTGTTTTGCCGAACCGAAAGGAAAATTCCGACCGCGGACGGCAGCGTCTTCCGCTATGAGAAGAATCAATGGCCGCGCTGGCGGCGACTGCGCCTGGCAACCATTTGGGGATTGTTGGCCTTCACCCTGACCGCACTGTATTTGGGGCGCATCGCTCTGGTTTCAGCCGAGCCGATTCCGACCGAACCGCTATTCGATCTGACCCGCTGGTGGGACATCGCGGCGGCCTTCATCTGGGGGGTGGGGCTTTCATATTATATAACCTCTCCACTGGTCAGGCACCTACGGTTTTCAAGCGATTATGCTTGCCTGGAGTTTTTGGTCTATAGCTTGGATTTCAGCATCATGATGGGGGCCATTTTTGCGATTAGTCACGGCCTGCTTAGCGCCATATTCTGCACGCTTTTCTGGGTATTGATCGTATCAATATTTACCCTGCTCATCATCGCCCCAATAAGCTTTCTGGCAGTTATCGGACGGGAATTGATCAGCAGGGCGTTCAACAAACACCTGAACAAGTTGGCGCGTGACCTGAAAGAAAACCGCTGACGCCGGCAAACAAAACTAAATACCGCCCGATTATGTCGGGCGGCATTTTTTATTTCATCAACTATAAATCTCTGTAGTCAGCGGTGCGACGCGGCCGCAAGACAATTATCATCCCGATTACCAGGGCCAAGGCGACCAAGCTGATTGCACCGAAGATGTACCAGTTGAACTCGCGCTGCGTGACTTCTGCCGGTGACATGTAGGGATCCTCGTCCAGCACGGTCAGGCCAAAGAAGCTGTCACCGCTGACGGCCTGCGCTTGAGCCACGAAGAACTCAAACGGGGCGCTCTTTTCTTTGATGCGGCCGGTGTCGTCAGTGACGGCGACGTAGACCTCGTGCCGACCGTCAACCAAATTCTGATCCAACTCATACGACCAAACACCGTTCTCGTCGGCGACGGCGGTCATGACGACCGGCAAATAACTATAGATGAACAGTGTCACTACTTCACCCGGCTGGGCGGTGCCGCTAAACAATAACTTGCCATCATCGGCCGGCTCTGATTCCTGACCGACGTCGGCCGTACCGGCATCCGGATTGAAGCCGCTCAAGCCGACCGTCAACTGCTCGCTGGTCTTTCCCGCCTGACGCGGCTGCTCGAGCGGCAAGCCGGACAGCAGGGCCACGTCAACCGGTGCCAGAGTCATTCGACGATCGGTTTCCTGGTCGGTCAGCTGACCAGAGCCAAGCGGATCATAGCCGTTACGGATTTCCGCACCGTCTTCGTAGCCGTCGCCGTCGGTGTCGGCTTTCCGGGGATCGGTTCCAAGACGCCGCTCAGTGTCGTCCGGCAAACCGTCGCCGTCCGTGTCGATTAGGATAACCGCCGGTATGCTGCGGCGACTGGACTGCTCATCAACCTGAACGTAACCCGGCGAGGCATGCATGCGCACCCGAGTTCGGCCGTCGCCGGTAATCGACAGGCGCGCTGCGACATCAGCCGGCAAATCGTCGCTCCCCGCATTATCCGGCGGCAACACCACCGCTCGACCGATGAGCGACACCACCTGGGTGTTCAAATCATCAAGCTCCTGGTCGTCCAGCAGGCCCTGCGTCTTTTCCGCGGCATACTCTTGGCAGGCGGCCTGATCGTAGCTGGCGCATTCGGCCAGTCGCCCACCCTGCAATTCGGCCAGATAGGCCAGACACTCGGACTTGGTGATGATACCGGCCTGACGGCACTCCGGGGCGCCGTATCGTTCGGCCAACCAGAGCGGACATCGCGCCGGACTTACCTCGGCTGCCGCACATTCAGCATTCAAACGCTGGTCCTGATCTCCCAAGTCAACTGGCTCGTCGGCCGTGCGCGACACGGCAGTCCCCTCCGGTACCTCCAAAACGCTGGCCCGCACCGCATCATCCGGCACCTGCACGATTGTCTTGGCCACCGGTTCCTCCTCGGCTGGTGCCTCTTCTGGTGACGGCGGAGGCAAGACTTCGAGCTCGACGGTTCGACTCTTGACCAACAGGCCGGACTCGTCCATGCCGCGGGCGTGCAACAGGTACAGACCGGCTGACGAGTTGGTGGCGTGCCAATAGGAAACCCACTGCTGACGACTCTGTTCGAAGGCGGCCTTGCGAACCAGAACAATCTTGCCGGTAGCGCTGTTGCGCAAAACGAATTCAATGTCGCGGGCCGGCCAGTTTGATTCGGCCAGCAACAGAACCACGCCCTTGGCCACACCGGGAGCCGGTGCGATCAACGCCAGGTTCGCCGGTTCGGTTTCGGTCACCGTCGCCGACTCTTCTTCCTCGCTTTGCGGGTCATCAGCGGTTGTCTCGGCTGATTCCTTGTCCGCCGGATCCGGCACAATTACCTTCACCTGCCCGCTGACCACGGAACTGTCAGTCGTTTCCCCGACTGCCGACAATACATACTCACCAGCCGGCACATCCGCAGTCGACCAGGCCGCCAACCAGTTCTGGTCATCAACCCGCTTGGCCGCCAACCGATCGGCATAGTCCAATTCACCGGCGCCTTCGACTACCACCGAAACCTGACCCAACGTAACGGTCGACCGCAAAGAGATGCTGACGATCTCGCCGACGGTTGCCCCGTTGCCGGGACTGATGATGGCCAATTCGCTCAAATCCTGAACCACATCGAGTTGATTGTCGATTGTTATCGGCAGCCACTCGCTGTAGGCCACCGATCCGTCGTCGGCCGCCGCCACCGCCCGCAGACGATGCGCGCCGTTCGGAATCAGGCGACTGTTCCATTCGGTGCTCCAAAGCCCGGCCGAATCCTGACTGGCGGCAATGCTGACCCCCATCGGTGCCGACACGGCATCACTGGCGTCCGGCTCTATGACGTACTTCAAACTGCTGACCGGACCGCTGGTTTCGGCCACCAGCTCGTAGTAGCCACTGACGCCCTGCCCGGCGGCCGGATGCAAAACCGCCACCAGCATTTCGCCCTCATCGGTTGGTTGCACCTCGTCGACCGGCTGATTTTCATCGATTAAATTAATTTCTATCTGCGGCGAAACATGAGTGGTGCCGACCGCGTCAAACGCGACCGCTTCGATGCTGTACTTGCCGGGCAGCAAGGAAGTTGCCTCCAGCTCACCGGCCCAAGCCGAAATTGCAGAATCATATTCGGCCTCAACCCGATACTCACCGCCGGCCACCCCCACCTGCCGCACCACGAACTCCAACGAGATGGCCTGCGGCTCGGTCTTGGCGGCCAAAATAATCATGCTGGACCAGTCGGATCGCGGTGTCGGAGAAAGTAGCGTCACTCTAATGCCAGTCTGCTGAATCACTTCCAACACGATCGGATCAGAGACCACGGCTTCGGAACCGCGGCTGGCCAACGCTGTCACCTGATACTCGCCGCTCGGTACGGCACCCAATTCCCAGACGCCACCCCAGGAAAGACGGCCCATGCTCGGCTGAGCCGTAATCTCATAAGAACCGCTGCCCAAACCGGAACTCAAAGGCGTGACACGGAAAATCACCGAGTCAGCGGTGTCGGTCGTACTGGCAACCAGATCAGCCATACCGACCACTCGTGCGCCTGATTGCGGCGACGAGATGCGGACGGCCAACTCTTCCGGCAACTGACCGATGCCATTGTTGATCGACAGCGAAACCGTCTCACTCTGCAAACTGGTGCCGCCACTGATCGCTTCCGCCCACAGAACATAGCTGCCGTCCGGAACGACGGTCGTATCAAATTCAGCTATCCAACCGTTGGCGGTCGCGTTGTAGATGGATTGGATGACAATGACGTCCTGCGCGCCGGCGGCGGACCTAATCAGGAACTTCACCTTCTCGGTGCCGATTGAACTAACCGCCCGCAGCATAATCGCACCAGCCAGCTCGCTATTGTTGGCCGGCTCTACTACGGTCACAAACCGAGTCTGACTGTCTGTGGTTGCGGCCGTCTCATCGGACGGTTCTTGGCTCGCAGTCGCCGACTCGGTCAGCCCTTCCAATTCAAAACTGACCGGCGCACTTTTTTTGCCATCGACGTCGGCTACCACTTGATACAGGCCGGAAATCAGATTGGCCGAATCCCACTCGGCTTCCCAAGAGGTCCATTCGGCAGCCATTGTTTGGCGAGCCACGATTCCGGTCGCGACGGTCGCCCCGACACTGTCGCTGACGCTGAACTTCAACGAGGCGACCGGTTCACTGGTGTCAGCCTGAAACAAAATCAACCCGCTTTGAACGGAACCTTCGGCCGGCCGAGTGACCTGAACGGTCAATTCGGTGTGCTGAACATTGAACGGCACGGACGGGCTGCTGATGACACCGGTCGGCAGCATACTTTGGGCGACTAAATTATAGCTTCCGCTCGGTACCTGACGACTGTCCCAAGAGGCAGCCCAGGCATCAGTGCCGGACGGTGAGGCCTGCACCGGAATGACGGCCGATAATTTTTCGCCGCTGACCAAAAAAACCAAGCTGTCCGGCCTGGTGTTGGTACGCGCCACCAATTCAAACATGCCGCTGACCGTTGCCGCGGACTGCGGCTTCAAAATCTCGACTGCCGGAATGTTGCTGGTCGTGCTGCCGGCCGCACCCGGCTCACCGCGCAAATATATGGCGACCGTTGTGGAAAAGCTCTCTTCGCCTTCGGGTGTTGTGCCATATGCCTTAATCCAGTACCAGCCGACCGGTGCCCCCAGGCTGTCCCAACTGCCGACCCAAACCATTGAGTCGGTCGTGCCGCGCGTAGCCGGAACGGACAGTCGGTAATCGGTTTCCTGCGATTCGATTTCAAAAGATACGCCGACCGCTTTCACCGTTGAGTGCGCCTCCAGACCCACCAAACCGCTGACCTCACCGCCTTCCGGCGCAATCATCTGCAGATTAAAAACACTGACCGCCGAAGCGACGGCCTGCCAACAAAAAATCGCCGCTGTCAGCAGGCAGGCAGCTGCGAAATACCTATATATAATGTGGGCTGTACTGCGATGAACGGCTCGTGACAAGGCAGACATAGTTGAAAGTATTGAATTCCGTTCGGTACTTAGTCTATTCTACCATATTATATGCAAAATCGTGACAAAAAACCTGGCGATTATGGCCAGGCTTTTTTTGTTACAGGTTTGATCTACTTAAATATATCCCGCACGTATTCCATTTCCAGACATTGTTTGAAATAGGCCAGCATCTGCGTGCGCGCAAAGCCGACGTTCATTTCCGGCTCGTCGCGCCAGCGCCAAATGCGATCGAACGACTCGACCAGCAAGCCTATCTGCATCTCTTCCTCATCGATCGGAAAATGCCGCTTGATCTCACGGATGTAGCGCGTCTGCCACCTGGCGTTGCCCCACATCATCAGCCAGGCATGCATGGCCACAAACTCCCAAGGGTCGATGCCGCCGACCCAATCGACGACCGCGATCTTTCCCTGCGGCAGCATAATGAAATTCCGGGCATAGAAATCTCCGTTGGTGAACATCGACCCCTCGTAACGCTCAACTTTCTTGTCGCTAAAAAGCTGCATGGCAGTCGATACCACATCCTGCTCCAAAAATGACTGCTGAACCAGGACTGAACTGCGTTCCTTAAAATCATCGAACCATTCGGCGAACGAATAACGCCGCACGAAATCGGGCAGGCGCGTGATGTCAACCTGACGCAAGTCACGCAATACATCCACCGACTTTTCGGCGACGTCCTCACTGATGCCCTTGCCGCCAAGTATTTCCGGTTTGAAAGTCAACTCGGACCAGCCGTGCACCAAAGGCTCGCCAGAAATATAATGCATCATCAGCCATTGCAGGCCGTCGCTCTCCCCGGCATCGATGAATTCGGGCAGAACCAGACGGTCGAACTCATGCGAATCGAGATCGGGCAGAACCTCGCGCAGGATACGCGTTTCGTATTTCAGACTGCGGGCCTTGCGGGGATTGATGCCGAACTTCAGCACGTGCGTCGGCTCGCTACCCGGATCGTCTTTCTTGACGCACAGCATCAGGTTCCATTTGACCGCATCAACCACGCGCAAACCAAGCTTTTCGAGCAGCTGCGGTGTTTTGGGATGCATTGGTGGGAGTGGTGGCTGCATATGTCGACGCCGACAGACTATTGAATCGACTCGATAAGGACTTCATCCATGGTGTCGCCGACGGCGATCGACCGGACTGCCTCCAGGCCAACCGTCACCTGACCGAATATCGTGTAATCCTTGGGCAGGCCGGGCTGGTCCTCCAGGCAGATGAAGAACTGACTGCCGTTGGTGTCCGGACCGGCGTTGGCCATGGCCACCGTGCCGGCCAGATAGTCGCGGGTCACGGGCTCGTCTTCAAAACGATACCCCGGACCGCCGGTGCCGTTACCGCTCGGGTCGCCGCCCTGAATGACGAAGCCCGGCACTACGCGATGGAAAGTCAGGCCGTCAAAGTAGCCGCTCTCGGCCAAGGCCACAAAGTTGGAAACGGTCTTCGGCGCCTCGTCGGCAAAAAGGTCAAATACGATCTGGCCCTTGCTGGTGTTCAGCACGACGCGCTTACTCTTGATTCTTTCGTCCGGCAGAATGCCGACCGGTTCGGTCGGGACCGGCGGCCGTTCGACCGCATTCTCTTGCTCGTTCATGGTTGGTTCTGTTACTGGTTGATTATCTTGTTGGGTTATTACTTCGGCCGCACTGGGACCGCTCGACTCGTCACCGGGAGTGTCAGCGGGTATCGCGGCCGGCTCGGCCGAACCGCAGCTGGCACCCAGCAAAAGCAGAGACGCGATAGTGATGGCCAAGACTTGTCGGGTATTGGTTGCTTTCATACTGCACTTCGTTTTGTGATCGTAATTTGATTAATCCGCGGGCGCTAGTTCAAACGCGCCTTCAGTGTAAACGTTTCGAGCGTTCCAAATCAACCACCCACTGCCGCCGCCGTCTTCGGTGGCGGTAAACTGGGCACGGACCCGCTCCGGCGTATAGACCGCACCCAGATCAAAGTCCTGAATCCAGGGACGAATGGTGGCGAGTGGCGGTGGATCCATTCCCTGGTCGACAGCGGCCTGATTGATCTGTTCGTAGACGGCCTGGCCGCGCACCAAATTTTCATAGACCACCTCATACGGATGCTCGGCCGGATTGGCGTAACCGTTGAAGCCGGGCGGATAGTGCGACGGATAGACCATCGGCGAGATGAAATCAAAATGCGGCAAGGCATCGCGCAGGAGCTGGCCGATGTTGAGGTCGTAATCGTGCTGCCACATGGTGAGCCCGAACAGGTCAACCGAAATTGGAATGCCGTTCTTGACGCGCAGCTCCTTGTCTAAATACGCAAAGAACCCGGCCATCACTTCGGACTTGGGCGTGGTGCCGTCCCAAACCGGAAATTCGGCGGCCTTAATGTTGCCGTCCGAGGGAAAACGAATGTAGTCGAACTGAATTTCGTCGAACCCGCCGTCAAAAACCTCGCGGGCGATTTGAACGTTGTAGCGCCAGACATCCTTGGAGGCAGCATCGAGCCAGGGTATGCCGCGATAGTCGCGCCACAAACCGCCCCAAGTGTTGGCGACCGCCCATTCCGGGTGAGCCTCGGCAAACTGCGGATCCTGAAAGACAAACTGTCGGGCGATCAGGTAAATGCCGCGCTCTTTGAGCGGGGCGGTGAATTCCTTCAGGTCACCTAGATATATATTTTCCGAAGCGTACGGTTTCAACTCTGGCGATTCGGGGGTGAACGCCAGGTGGCCGTTGTGACCCTTGATATCGATTACCAACGCATTGATTTCGGTCCGATCGACCAGGTCGATCAGCTGATTGAAACGTTTTTTGTAGCCGGCCGTGTTGGCTGTCATGTAGATCCCCTTAACGAACTCGGGCGTCTGAACCTGGCGGTGCTCGGTCCCGACGGTTGGGCCGGATAAGGCTCTTACCGCACCGATACCCGGCTTTTCGACGACAAAAAGCGGCCGAAACTGATCGGGTTCAGTCTCAAGCCAAAGATAATGCCCTACTGGCATGGCCAGCAGAACTACTAAAGCCAGACCAAACCGGACTGAACGGTATTTTTTGGACTGCGCCGATGAGGCGTTCTTATTTTGTGACGGCTCCCCTTCCATACGTATTTTCTTAAAACCCGTCCCGTCCGAGTGCGGCGAACATCTTCTGCTTGCCGGTTTCGACTCCGGGTTGATTGTAGGGATCTATCTTCAGTAGGTCACCCATCACTGATGTGGCGATCATGAAGAAGCCGACCAAACTGCCGACCGAGGTTTCGTTGATTTCCGGGATGGTCAGCGTACCGTTTGGCTTGCCATGCTCGGCCAAAGCCTGGGCAGTGGCCCGCCGCTCAGTTTGCAGAATCTCGCTGAACTGATGACCACCCAGGTAAGCTACACCGGGTAAGTCAGCGAATGCGACGGGGACAGTGTAATCATTGCGCATCTTTTCGACGGCGATGAAAGTGACCAGCTTGTCTTGCGGCCCTTCGTTGTAGAGCTGGACCTGTGAATGCTGATCGGTCGCGCCGAGCGCCGCCACCGGCGTTAGGCCGACATTGATTTCACGACCGGTGACCGAATTCCGCTTGCCCAAACTTTCGGCCCACAGCTGCCGGAACCAATCGCCGAACAGATCAAGCCGGGCGGCGTATGGCATCAGGACGGTAATGTTGCGATTCTGCTTGGTGTATCCGAGATAGTGCAGGCCGGCGAATTTTAGAATGGCGTTCGCGCTGGCCGCCTGCCGGAAAAAGTATTCGCGCGTTTCCTTGAGTCCGCGCAGCAACTTGCCGGCATCGATGCCGGCGCAGGCCGCCGGAAACAACCCGACCGGAGTCAAAACAGAAAACCTCCCGCCCACGTCGTCGGGAACCGGTAAAGTACGATAGCCTTGATCGTCGGCGATGGCGCGCAACGTGCCGGTCGCGCGGTCAGTGGTGGCGATGACGTGTTTGGCATGTTGCTTTTTTCCGACCTGACGAATCAGCCGGTCGCGAACCAACATGAACGTACTCATTGGTTCAATAGTTCCACCGGATTTGGATACGATATTGATGGCCGTTTTTTTCAGATCGACCCCAGACAAAACCTGGGTGATTTCTTCTGGGTCTGTATTGGCACCGAGAAACTTAATGTCCAAGCCGCCCTTCTCGGGCTGCAAGGCCCGCACCAGCATCCGCGCCCCGAGATCAGAACCGCCGATGCCAAGCACCAGCAATGTTTTGTAGCGACGCTTGATGTCGGCGGCTAGCTCCAAAGTGCCCCGCAGGTCACGCGACCGTTCAGGCAAGCTAAAGTAACCGACCGAACCGTCTTGCCACGCTTTCTTTAAATCCTGTCGGCTTTGATTCAGCTTCTTGTTAAGGCGAGCTAAATCAGTCGATTGCAGACCGGTTGCCCCAACTTGTTCTTTAAAATATTTGGCCGTAGAAAAGGAAAATTGCACAGTTTTATCCATAGGCTAGACTTATCCTACCTTATTATAGCACGTATCTATCTACCGTCACCTAAGATAAAATCAGTTGAATTAAGCTTATATTTTTGCTAAAATTAAATAAGAACTTAGAAATATATTTATGTCCCCACGCCGTCCTGATTCCCTATCGTCCAAACCAGAAGTCAAGGAGCCACAACCGTCCTTCGGCACACAAATCGAAGCTGCCTCAACTTCTTCCTGGCTACATCCCGACCGCAACGAGGATTCGGTGGTCGGTGATCGAGTTCGGTTAGCCCAAGAATCTGACCCGAACCATAATTTTGATATCCATACCGCGCCAAAATACGCGGAAGAAGATAAGGAGCGCCTGCGCCAGGCCGCCCGCACCGAACTGGGGCACGCCGATCAAATGGACCAACTGCAAGTCAGCGCCGTCTTGGACGGACTCTCCGGTCGCAAACTCGGTGAGGGTATGCTGGCCAGCCGAATTGCCGGCGCGGAAATCGCCCAACGCATGTCGCAACTGTCGGCCGATAGCGGCGAAACAGAAACCATGGACGCCATTCGCGACGCCTACCGCCTGGCGAACGCGGAGGTTGCTTGGGTCAAGGGACGTGACCTGCCGCCCGGCGAACAAAAAGAAGAGTATCGCGACTCGATGAACATGAACGCCGAACGAGAAGAAGAGTTAGAACAGCTCGGCTGCACAATGGAAATCATGCGCACGGTAGAGACACCGGACGGTAAACAGAAAGTGGTCTTTGGCCATGCCGGTGACGGGGCCATCCTTCATTTTGATTCAAAAAACGGTCAGCTGACCGAACGGACCCAACCTCAAAGCGCGGTGGAAATCGCCCGGCAAAAAGGCGTCATCAGCTCACAGGAATATGACGACATCATGTCGCGGGACGAAAAGCGCTGGCCAAAACGGATTGGCAATCTGAAAGGTCTGGCCGGCAATATTCGCCAAGCCCCGCTGGGTGGAATCGACGGCAAGTCAATGCAGGAACGACTGGAGGCGGCCAACATATTTTTGCGCCTGATGGACGCCGGCAATCCGCCACACGGCGACTATTCGGCTGCGGCCGAGGACCTGCTGCAAGTTGGCTCGTTTGAAGTTGGTGACGGAGACATCGTCATTCAAGCCAGCGACGGACTCATCGACAACGTGCCGCTTGAAGTAATTCAGGAGAAACTGCGGCAAGGCCTGTCCCCCGAGCAAATCAAGGACGACCTGACTTGGGAAGCGACCGAGCGCGGCGGCGGTGCCATCGACGATAATGGCGACCCGATTCCGGCCCAGCCGGAGGCCAAGGGGGCGGACGACATCTCGCTGGCCATCACGAAATTTGAATCGGCACCCGGTGCGCCAGAAACTGAATTGGATTTGGCGGACATCGAAATCATCGACGATGAAGACGAGATACAACTTGACGATGAAGACCTTGACGATATCAGCCTGGCTGAGGCGGAAGAAATTGAACAAGCCAGAAAAGACATCGACCAAATTTGATTGAGCCGCTCCAAAACGACCACACTTTAATGCCCGAGACGGCAGGACTAACTAGCTGGATCCCCGCCTACGCGGGGATGACATGACGTCCGTCTCTCGGGACATGCCGAGCAACAAAAAACCCGGTCTGTCTGCCGGGTTTTTTCGATTGCCATTTTATTCGGATTCTTCCCCGAAAAATCGCTCGTTCTCCGCAACCAGCCAATCTTTGAGCTCGCGCGTCGCGATGACGTCTTCTTTGTTGTATTCCAGGATGTCGTCCATCAACTTTCGGTCGCCAGTCTCGATCCACTTCTCGTAAACCGCCACCGACTCACCGCCACCGCTGATTGTGCCCTCGCGTTCGAAACCAATATAGCGACCGATATCCTTGATGCCGTAAAAGTACAGCGGCAGGGTGACCTTATCCTTTACGATCTCGTTTAGGTCAATCAGCCTCTCGCGAAACGACCTGAGAGCCGCCGAGCCGCCATATCGAGCCTCAAGAGCGGCCAGCCGGGCCTTCTCAAAAGTGCCGAAATGATACACGGCGTAATCGTCCGGCAAGGCGGCAATCCAATCCAGAAATTCGCGCCACATTTCTTCCGTTCCTTCGGGCGACTCTGCCAGCTGATACTCATAGCTTTCACCGTTCGCATCGCGCACCAAAAAACCAAATAGGTAATCGCTGGTGCGAAGGGGGTCGCTTTCTATATCGAAAAAAAGTTCCAGTTCCGGCTTGGGCAGTGAGACCGACTTGCGGAATAGATGAGTCTGGTCGACCAAGGCCTGCGCCTGCAGGCGAGCCCGGTTCAGCGTCTTGCGTTTGAGACTCGAGTCCAGCCGGTGAATCTCATCGATATCCATGGTCGCCGCATCCTCAACCGTACGCACCCCCAAATTCCTAAGCTTGACCAGGGTTACCGTTTTGACGTTGTAGAGCAGGGTCACGTCGTGTGTCTCTTCGGCCAGGGCGATGCATTCGCTGAACCACGGCGACTGACGACAGCCGGAAGAAAGGCGCGGCTCAGGCATCTTGCCGGCCAAAACACCTCGAATCTCATCGCGTACCCGCTCGTACAGGTCACGTGATTCGGACAGTTCGACGCCGATACGCTGACCGGAACCGTTCAAAACATAACCGAAACGAGGCTTCACGCCCTGCACTCGCGCCAAAATATCAGCGTAGAACGACAGCTGCATGCGCATGCCCTCGGAAACACGCTCAGCGCTCTTGATGTCAATCGGCACGTAGTGATAGTTGCCGAACTCGGAGTTCTTGCCTTCAACCCGTTCCAGCAGGTCCGGCTCCCCTAACAGGTCATCACTTTCGATCAGGCCGTGATAAATCAGCGCCTCACCGTCGGCCATCAGCTGGCGGGTCTGAGCCAGCCGATCTTCTTTCGAGCCGCCGGCTACGGCCACGTACTCCAGCTCCTCTATCATTTTTTCTTCGTGCAGCAGGCCGCGCTCCAAAAGCATCTCGTGGAAACTGGACGGCTCGGAACGCTTTTCCTTATCGCCAAACCGATCGAACCACAACCAATGGGGGCAAGTGAAATACTTTACGAACATCGAGCCCGTAATGATTGCTGGCTTTATTTTTAGGTCATTGATTTTCATAAAAAAATAGCGCTATGTGCTAGGTGCAAAGTACTGCTCGCATTAATATGCCTTGCACCTGATGCTCAACACATGGCGCAGCTACTCGTAACGGAGAGCCTGAATGGCATCCAGCTCGGCCGCTTTCTTGGCGGGATAGGCGCCGAATATCACACCGACGATAACCGCCACAGCCAAGCCTCCCAAGAAAGACGATAGCGAAACACCATAGGCTACGTCAAATCCAGTGTAGCGAGCGTAGGCGGTAATCGCCAACGTAATCACGGCACCACCCAATCCGCCCAGCGCCCCACCGAAGGTAGTCAGAATAACCGCTTCGGCCAGAAACTGCTGCCAGATAGTGTCGTTCTTGGCGCCGAGCGCCTTGCGCAGGCCAACCTCGCGAATGCGCTCGGTCACCGAAATCAGCATGATGTTCATGATACCGATACCGCCGACGAGCAGCGACACCGCAGCCAGTAGGCCAAGCAAAATAGTGATGGCATTGGTCACCGTCCCGACGATTTCCATCACCTCGAGCGAGGTGGTGATCATGAAATCGTCCTTGTCCGGATCCTTGATGCCGTGGTTGCGGCGCAGAATTCTTTCGGTGTCGGCCACTACTTGCGGGATGTACTTGTCGTCCGTGGCCATCAGGTCGATCTCCTGCACGTACTCATCACCGGTCAAACGCTTTTGCACCAACTTAAGCGGCACCAATATTATCTTGTCGAAATCGAAGAAAGCGACTGCGCCGCGCGGCTCAGTTACGCCGATGATTTCGAGGTTCAAATTTTTGACACGAATTTTCTGTCCGACCGGATTCTCTTCACCAAACAGACGGCTGGCTACCTTACTGCCGATGACCGCATACGGCTTCATGGCTTTTTCCTCGCGTTCGGAATAGAACCGCCCGCTGGCCATCTTGGTCTGCTTGTCGAATTCCAGATAATTGCCGGTGGCGCCAAAAATGAAAGCCGTCAGTTCGTCATTGCCCCGCGTCACCAACGCCTGGTCAGAAGCGAAGCCGACCGCCGCCTTCACGTTCGGTATTTCAGCCAAATCCTCGATATCGTCATAATCGATGGATTTCACCGCGCCGGATAGCTGAGAAGTGATCGTGCCCGATCCGGATAGCTCCGGCACCTTGGCGTTGATCGTCACGAAGTTACCGCCGAACTGTTCGACCTGGCCCACAATATAGCTCTTCAAGCCGAAGCCAAGCGACACAATCAGGGTCACCGAAAAAACGCCGATCATTACGCCGGTCAGCGACAGCACGGTCCGCAAACGATTCCGGCGGAGATTACTAAACGCCAGGCCAACTGTGTTCCGCCAATTTTGCCAAGATTGTTTATCCATATGACGCACTGTAGCGGCAGAGCTTGCCTCTGCCCTCATCTTCTGTGGGCAGAGGCAAGCTCTGCCGCTACAACATAAATTATTCCTCTCTTAGGGCGACGATCGGATCTAAACGTGAAGCGGCCACCGCCGGTGACACCCCCGACACAATACCAATCGCCGCGGCCACCAGCAACGCAACCAAGACATAGCT
>Ga0316201_10000835_pt1 | contig 19297 bp, 14 predicted proteins | sample CS6wburrow_MG_FD_204516 | JGI IMG/M metagenome (GOLD analysis project Ga0316201, IMG submission 204516) | Coastal sediment microbial communities from Delaware Bay, Delaware, United States - CS-6 worm burrow | ecosystem: Environmental > Aquatic > Marine > Coastal > Sediment | place: USA... | reverse complement strand
TCATTTGCGCCAGAGGACGGCATGGTCCCCGCGCTTTTCGGCCTTTACCTCCATCGGCTTGATGACCTGGACGGCGCGCTGCGACAGTACGAGGCAGCGGAAAAGCAGCTTGGCCCCGCTGCACCTGCGGAGTTTTTTTACAACCGCGGGCTGCTGCATTTCGACCGCGGGGAGTATTCAGAAGCACAGCAGTATGCCGATAAGGCATACGCAATGAACTATCAACTGCCGGGCCTACGCCGAAAACTGGAGCGGCTGGAGCGGCTGGAGCGCTAAGACTTGGCGTGGCCACCTCGACCGAGCGGCGAACTGCAGGACACCTGGGGGCCTTGAATGCCGCAACCATCCGAATCCCTGCGCAATAGGCCCGAATCGGTCTGCACAACAGGATCTGGCAGCGAAATCGGGGGCCAGGACTACCCACCGCCTAGGATACCGCTGTCACCGCCCTTTTCCGGGAACGGCCTGAGCCTGCGTAAAAGGGCAGCACCGTCGATTCTCGACCTACCACACGTCCTGCCAGTCACATCCGGTCGCGTCGCCATCGCACTTGCCCTGCGCCACGCGGGGATCGGTGCGGGCGACGAGGTTCTGGTGCCTTCTTATCACTGCGACTCCATGGTGGCGCCGGTGCGCCTGGTTGGCGCCCGCGCAGTGTTCTACCGGGTTCAGCCGGATGCCCAGGCCGACTTCTCAGACCTCGCCAAAAAGCTTGGACCCGCCAGCCGGGCGCTGATCCTTACCCACTTTTTTGGCTTCCCCCAGGATCTGGAACACGCGCGAGCCTTCTGTGACGATCACGAACTGATGATGATCGAGGATTGTGCACATGCCTTTTTTAGCGACTGGCACGGTATGCCGGTGGGTTCAGTTGGCGACTATGGCATCGCCAGTTCCATGAAATTTTTTCCCGTGTTCGACGGCGGCATCCTCGCCAGCAAAAGCTCCGACCTGTCCGCGATCGGGCTGCGGCGGCCGTCTTTTCCGTTCGAGATCAAGGCCCTGTCGAATGTAATCGAACGCGCACTGCAATACGATCGGCTGCTGGCCGTGGCTACTGTGTTCCGCTTTGCGCTGAGGCTCAAGGATATGGCCTGGCATCTCATCAAACGCCGTAGCCAGAAGATCGCCGAAGCGCGCTACGCCCCCGGCTCATCCGAAGGGGGTTATGTGCTGGACCCCGAATGGCTGGACGTCAGGATGTCGCGCACCTCGAGGGCCATCCTGCGATATTCCGATTACCAACGCATCGTCCAGGGTCGCCGCGCAAACTATCGCTATCTGCTCGAACATCTAGGCAATGTCTCGGGGATCCAACCCATGCATCCTGATTTGCCGTCAGGTACCGTGCCACTCAATTTTCCGGTCCTGGTCGATCAACCGGCCACGCTCTTCCCTGCCCTCAAGCGGGCAGGAGTGCCTATCTGGCGATTCGGCGAATTTCTGGACGATGAAGTCACGGAGGATGTCTGCCCTAACAGCTACCGCCTTTCACGACATGTATTTCAGTTCCCCTGCCACTCCGAGTTGCGCCCGGCTGAACTTGCATGGATGGTCGATACCATTCTCGCTCACCTGTCATACGAAACGAACGGCGACACTGTAGAACACCAAGACTGAAAGGCCGCCAGCCCAAGGTACCATGGCCCCTTGGGCGTCCCCACTTTTGGGCCATGCGCCTAGTACCCAGCCATCTACTTCGCTGGTCCTGAATTGGTAACTCCGCCCCGGGAATCGACCGAATACCGCGTATGAAAAAAAAAGTACTGATCATTGCTTACCATTTTCCACCCATGACCGCGTCTAGCGGCATCCAACGCACCTTGAATTTCGTACGCTATCTACGCGACTGGGACTGGGAACCGACCGTCTTGTCGGTATCTCCGCGCGCATACAGCGCAACGGGGAACGAACAGCTAGCCGAGATCCCGGCGGGAACCCGAGTTGAACGGGCATTTGCGCTGGACGCGGCGCGGCACCTCTCGATTGCAGGCCGTTACCCTGGGTTCATCGCAAACCCGGATCGATGGGCAAGCTGGCTACCCTTCGCTGTGCGCGCAGGCAAGAAATTGATTGCAGAAGAAAAGCCATCGGCGATCTTCAGCACCTACCCGATTGCCACTGCGCATCTGATCGGCCGCAGACTGGCGGACTGGTCGGGGCTCCCATGGATCGCCGATTTTCGCGACTCCATGTTCGACGACGAGTACCCCGCTGGTGCGCGTGAGCGGCATATAAACAAACGACTGGATCGCGAAGCAGTTACCGGGAGTACGCGCGCGGTCTTCACGACGCCATCCACGCGCGACATGTATGCCCAAAGGTATCCTGACCTGCCCGAGGATCGATGGTCGGTGATACCCAACGGCTATGACGAAAAAGACTTCCGGAATCCGATGTCCGAGACCATCGACTCCACCAAGCATCGGACGTCCCCCCTTGTTCTTCTTCACTCCGGCACCCTTTATCCGATTGAGCGCGATCCCATACCATTTTTCAACGCGCTGAGTCACCTGAAGCGCCATAAACTGATCAGCTCAGATAGACTCAGGATCAAGCTGCGGGCAACCGGGCATGATCACTACTACGACGGGGTCATTCACGATGCACAGCTGCAAGATATCATCCAGATACTGAAACCACTGCCCTACAAGGCTGCGCTGCAAGAGATGATGGAGGCTGACGGACTGCTGCTGTTTCAGGCCAAGGGGTGCAATCATCAGATACCCGCGAAGCTGTATGAATATCTCCGGGCACAACGTCCCATCATCGCACTGACACATTCATCCGGTGATACCGCAGCCTTGCTTCGTGAAGCATCTGCAGACAACCTGCTGCCCCTGGATGACGAGCAGGTGCTGTTGAAGGATTTGCCGATTATGCTCGACCACCTGCAACAGGGCACCTTGAATATCTCACCCAGAGACAGTGTCCAGCGGTATTCGCGCGAGCGCGGAGCCGCCAAACTGGCGCAAATCCTGAACGAAATAACAACAGGCTAAGCGGCAACAACGGCAACCGGATATCACCGGCGATTATGGAGCCTCGCCACCAAGGCGTTTCGATAGCCATTGATGTGGTACAGGGTACGAATCTCATCCGACCATTTCGTGTGCCAATCCATCACCTTGCCATAAAATTCAATTCGCTCGACCATGCGACTTTCGAATATTGGCGGAAAGTACTCGCGCCTCATCAGCAGCGCGGGAGATGACTTGTTGACCGATTCATCGTATGTGGTCTTCAAGATGACAAAGACCGATTCATTCCATATGCACAGATCTACGGCAGCAAGCCTGTCGCCATAGAAAAAGCGATATATCCCGGCATCGCCGGTCGATGCATAGTCCTTAAGCAGATCGGCATAGAAGCGGCCCTGTGCGTTTTCGACGTGAACCGCCGTGCCCTTGCCTGTTTTCCAGCCCGCCGACTCCAGATCACCGTAATCCCGGACTCCCTCGTACATATCTCCAGGCTGGGTGAGTATCTCCAGCCGGAGATCGATGCCCTCACGCTCCAGTCGATTGCGCTGGCGCTTCATGTTGTGCCGCAGGTTCTTGCCACGACTGGCCCAGTACTCCTCAAAACTCCCATCAACCGTGATCCGGGCGGTATCGATGTAGTCGAGGGTTCCCAAAGTCGGCGTGCTTTCTGGTCTTGGCAGAATATCCGGATCCTGCTGTGTTACCGAAAGGACCTGGCAGCTCCGTGGCAGTTGATCGAACAACGCTTTCACCAGAGATGGTGGCGCGATCCCGGGTTTGACGATCAAGGCGCCCAGCGGCGACTGTGAGGCCTGGAGCACACCCCATGAAGCAAGCCTGTTTTTTGCAAGCACCGCGATGGCGTCAGGATCTTTCTCGGCGCCCAACAATGCGATCTGCTCTTGTCCGTTGCCAAAGTATCTGAGGGTATGTGACACAAATCGCGATTCCAGCAACGGATGCGAATAGTGCTCTCGATTGATGTCATCCCACCTGAGCGCAACAGTAGAAAATTCGGAGATCGGCAAGAGTCTGCAATACATGGTTGGTTGCCTGAACAAAGTGATTGCTCGAAAAAACGATCTGGAGGACCAGCCAGATCGCGTTCATCTTGACGGCATCATCGAGAAGAACCGAAAAATATGGCCATCCGGCTTCTGCTTTGTTCTGAAGCCGCAGCCATCAATGGTCGCGCATGGTCGAGACGTCTACGCGAACTGAGACGACACGAGCCAGCCCGCGCACTCGATTCGAAAGATCCGATCGACTTACTCAAAAATCTCCGTGAAAAACTCCTGCATCCGTGCCCACGAGCGTCGGTCCGCACGCTCGTCATACACGAGGTTTTCGATACCGAAATCCGCCGCATCCGGGTTGGTGAAACCGTGGCGTGCCCCCCCATAGGTGTTCATTTCCCACACGGCGCCCGCGTCTTCGAGTTTGTTGCGGAAGTTGGTTACAACTTCCGGGGCCACGAATGTATCGGCCTGCCCGTGCAAAACCAAAATCTGCGGGCCAATCTGGCCTTGGGCCTCTTCCGGGGCAGCAGGCAGCGCGCCGTGGAAACTGACTGCTCCCTTGATAGGCGCATTGGCATAACTGAGTTGCAACACGGTGGCGCCACCAAAGCAGTAGCCGATCGCAGCCAGATTGTCGCCCGCCACCATTCCGCTGGCCATGAGCTGCTCTATCCCCATTAGCGCGCGTTCGCGCCAGCCTTCCACATCAGCGGTTACCTCCTGCATCCAGGTCTTGGCCTGCTCTGGCTTGTCGGTCACATGACCGTCGCCATACATGTCAGCGGCAAAGGCGACGAAGCCCAATTCGGCCAGCATGCCGGCGCGTTTCTTCGCATAGTCATTCAGCCCCCACCATTCGTGCACCACCAACACGCCCGGCCGCGAACCTTCGACTGCGTCATCCCAGTAAAGATGGCCGGTCAAGGTGGTTTCACCATCCTCGTATTCAACCGCCTTGGTCTGCACGGCAGCATGGGCCGTCGCGCCGCAAACCAACAACAGAAAACCTGAGACTATCGCTTTCATCGTCACTCACTCCTGGTACTCGGATCCATGCCATCGCGGCACACTTCGTTATTGACCGCATTATGCCGTCTTGGTGGCACCTTCAACCAGCCGCAAGCATTGTCTGCCAGGCTGGATGACGTTCGATCAGCCCCAGCGCATCCTGCAGCAGCGTTTTCCCGGGCTCAACCCGGTGCCAGGTCGAGACACCGGAGGGGTGCGGCAGTGGAATCACGTCCACCGACCGGCCACTGATCTCCACAACATGCTGTCGACCGATGACATCTTTCAGCAGCTTCACCGGTAGATACTGCTCGATGGCCAGCTTGCCGACGGGTATCAGCAGCTGAGGCCGCAACAGCTCGATCTCCGCGCTCAACCAGCTGGAGCAGCGTCTTATCTCGTCCCGATCCGGCACACGGTCGCCCCCCTTTGGGTTCTTGCCCGGAAAACAACGGCACACTGCCGCGATATAAACGCCCTCACGAAAACTAGCCTCATCGACCCCGATCTGCCGGTACCAGCCAAACAGAGTCTTGCCGGCCGTCCAGGCGAACGGGCGACCGAACTGGCCTTCGCGTTCTCCCGGCGCCTGCCCTACCATCAAAATGCGCGACAGGCTGGGCGTACAGGTAATCACCGGCCCGTTCATCTGGGGGCAACGCTGACAGGCGCGCAACTCCACTTGATGGGCAAGCAGGGCTTGAAGACGCTTATTCATGCGGCCACACTGCCACGCCTCAACGTCTGACAAAAGGACCAGACAACCATGCAGACCCTACTGGGATTGGGCGCGGCCGGCCTATTTGCAATTTTCCTCTTGTGGTTGCTGCCGGTAATTCTCATTCTTCGATCCAACAAGACCAACGGCACCGAGAAGCTGGTCTGGGTGTTGCTGATCTTCTTCTTTTCCTGGTTCAGCTGGCTGCTCTACATGCTGATAGCCCCGGTCGGGGAACCAGCCGGCCGGCGTTAGACCTTGCCCACCTGACAAGCTCGGACCCGCCACCTTTGAGAGCTAACGTTCAATGATGCGGCGATACTCCACATCATCCGAGTTTCCGAATTCACCGTCCGGCCCGGCTGAGATCAAACGATATCCTTTGCCATCCGAATCGAAAGAAATCTCGCCGCCCCAGCCGTCAAGTGTTGCTTCCGGGTCAAGGGACAACGCGCTCGCAACCTGCGTGATATCGAGTGTCGCCGGGTCGAGTGTCTGACCACGATCGGTAAACCAGACGTTGATTTTCTGTCCAAGTATTCGCAACCTGCTGCGCGTGGATACCCAGTGATTTTCATTGGCAATCAGTTCGTCCTGGGCGCTGGCAACGGGGTCGCCTCCCTGCGGTATCGGCGGCACTGTTGGCGGCAAAGTGACGGGGGTATCAAACTGAGTCCGATCACCCATGATCTTGCCGTAAAGCGTGTCCACGATACTCCAGGCGAGGAGCGAAACCACGATGGCTAAAACCACACCGACGAAAACGGACGTTTTGCTGGTACCACCACGGGTTGCAATATCGATGTCGGAAGCAATGGTCGGCGCCATCCGATGCATGTGCATGATGGTCAGGCGCGCGTGCCGACAATAGAGGCTTTTCAGGACGGCCGGCCAGAAGATGCGGTTGGCGACCATTGCACCGATGCCCAGCCAGGTCACCTTGTCGGACATGCTTCCCTTGGTGCCCAGGGTGATCAATACGACCGGCAGCAAAATTTCGGTCAGGAAGATAATCGCTCCCCAGGCCCACATCTTGCGATGCATGGCCCATAAAAAGGGGCTCAGCACGGCACCACCGGCCCACGATAACTTCAGGCGTGTTCGCCGCCCGAGCATCATCTTGGCGCAGGCAGCGACCAGATGCCCCGATCTCATCCCCATGAAAAGATTCACGTGATACTGCTCGGTCGGCACCTCATCGTCGTCGAGCCAGTCTTCACGCCAACCGGCACTGGCATCTGCATGGATGTCGTGTGGTGAATGAGATGATGCCCGCTGTCTCGACGCGGTCGCTGTAGCGGCACGGGTTGGCGCCACCGCCGGGCTTGAGACGGGGCCCGGGGCGGGATTCTGGGCAACCCGCTGGCGATTGTACTCGGCGAACACCACGCCGCACTCGTCACAGCTCTTTGCCACGAGCTGCGCATGACCGCAGGCGGGACAGTTCATCAGACCGGCATCAGCCGGGTTCTCGTCTACCGGCAGATGCAATCCGGTCTTTTCGCGCCTGGTCTTTGCTTGGTCCAGCGGAATGCTGTCGACTCGCGCCCGCGCGCCCGCGCGCTCCAGCCGACGCTGCAGCACCGAGGCCTCGTGCGCGCCAAAGAGATCATCGATCGGGTGCTCTTTACCCTCGAAGACATGCATCAGGTTCGCGGCCGATGTCTCGAAAATACGCGCCAAAGAAGCTATGACAGCCTCGCGGCTGCAGCCGGAAACCAGTTCCCCCGTCAACACCACGCGATAAAGCGGTTTACTCATCATGCCACTCCTTGGATGGATACTTCGAACACCCCACGGAGGCCCCTGCCACGACAATCATTTTCTGCAAGTCCTGTGCTGCACGACCGGTTTCACGTCCCAGTATAACGGCAGCGGCCGTGGGAAGTTTGGCCGGAACCACGTGTTGCTGCAGGAGATGGGGGGAGCACCACCGTCCCCGCCGAAACAGGGTGGAAAGGGGGCGAGGCAGGCCGCTTGCCGGTAGTATTCCCGCATGCCACAGACAACCTCCATCAGGCCACCGAAAACACTGTTGCGCAAAATTGGTCGCGCCATTGCCGACTATCGCATGATCCGCGACGGCGACCGGATCCTGCTGGGCGTCTCTGGCGGCAAGGACTCGCTGAGCCTGCTGCTGATTCTAAGACACCTGCAGAGCTACGCACCGGTCCGCTTCGATCTCGGCGTGATTACCGTCGACCCAGAGGTCGAGGGTTTCGACCCCTCCTCGCTGACCGGATACTATGCGTCGCTGGGACTGCCCTGGTTCTACCGCCAGCAGCCCATCATGGAAGAGGCGAAGACGCGCCTTGACGGAGGTTCGTTCTGCGCCTACTGCGCACGCATGAAGCGCGGCATCATGTATTCGACCTGCAGGGAACACGGCTACAACGTGCTGGCACTCGCCCAGCACCTTGACGATCTCGCCGAGAGCTTTCTGATGTCGGCCTTTCACCAGGGCAAGCTTGGTACCATGAAGGCCCACTACACCAATGACGCCGGCGACTTGCGCATAATCCGTCCACTGGCGTATGTGCGTGAAACCCAGACCGCTGCATTCGCCGACTCGGCGCAGTTGCCGATAATCCCTGATTCCTGTCCCGCCTGCTTCAACGCCCCGACTCAGCGCGCACACATGAAGACCCTGCTCGCACGCGAGGAAAGAGAACACCCGAATCTGTTTGCCAACCTGCTCACCGCCATGCGTCCCTTGATGGGAGGTACGGAGACGGAAGAGCAGGTTTGAGGCAACGCCGCATCCTTTCAGGTCACCAGGTTGCGCGGGCTACCATCGAGAAAAGCGCGGATGTTGCCGACTGTCTGGTCAACCGCATTCTGACGTGCCTGACGGCCGGCCCAGGCGGTATGCGGAGTAAGAATCAGATTGGGAATATCATCTGCCAACAAGGGATGATCGATTGGCGGCGGCTCCACATCCAACACATCCAGGGCCGCGCCGCCGATCTCACCACGCCGCAACGCATCGGCCAGTGCGGCGTTGTCGACCACCGCACCGCGTGCGGTATTGATTAGCAGCGCCGTGGGCTTCATCAGGCCGAGCGCCCGCTCGTCGATCAGGTGCAGAGTGTTGTCGAGCAGTGGCACGTGCAGGCTGATCACATCCGCTTCGCGCAGGACATCATCCAGCGCATGGCGTCCCTCGCCCGGCTGGCCACCCGGGCGCTGCGATACCATGACCCGCATACCGAAGGCCTCGGCGATCCGCGCAACTCCCTTTCCGAGTTCGCCGTAGCCGACAATCCCCAGCGTCATACCCCTCAGTTCACGAACCGGGTAGTCGAGCAGGCAGAACTGTGTACTCCTGCTCCAGTCTCCGCGCCTGACCGCAGCGGTGTATTCGAACAGACGGGTGTGGTGCGCCAGCATCAGCGTCAACACATGCTGCACCACGCTGTCGGTCGCATAGGCGACGATATTGCTGACCACAATCCCCAACTCACGCGCAGTGTCGATGGCTATATTGTTATAGCCGGTCGCGGTCAGGCAGATCAGGCGCAGTTTCGGTGCCGCACGCAGCACATCCTCGTCGAGCACCACCTTGTTGGTCACGACGATCTCCGCATCACCGATATTCGCCAGCCGATCTTCTGGCGCGGTCAACGGATGGGTTCGCCATTCGTCGAGCGCGCGTCCGAAAGCGCTCAGGTCGAGGTCCTGTTCGGCCATGCTGGCCAGGTCGAGAAAGACACCTTTCATCAGATTCCCCAGGGTCTTGATTAAAAGGGGAAACTAGCATGCGGGTCGGTCCCGAATACAGCTTGGTCAAATGGCGGATTTCGTACCAAACAGCAGATACAGCGCGATACCCAGCAGGACGACCTGGAATTCCATGCCGCCCATCGGATGCGATTCGGTGGCGACGAATGACCATCGCGGCCAGTGCACCAGGGCGATCGCACCCAGCAGCACCGGTGCGGCCGCCAACCCGGCCAGCCGGCTGACCAGTTCGCGGTGAGGCGCACGCTCGACCCCGCCGACGACCGCGCCGACACCCGCCAGCACCTCAGCGACCCCCACCAGCAGGACCAGCGCAACAGGCAGGTCCAGCATCTCGGCCGAAGCCGAAGGCATCAACAGCTTACCCATGCCGTGACCGGCAAACACGATGGCGAAAGGCAGGCGGATAAACCACAGCTTGTTCATAGTATTTTCCTCAATTTTCAGGAGTCTGCTGTATAGACCCTGCAGAGCGCGGTTTCTTTTCGGCCCGGGACAATGCTGAGTCTTGAACAGACTTCAGCCTAGACAGTGGCCAGGTGCGCGCCGCACGGGGGTATTTCGGATAGAATTTCTCACCCGGCCCGAGCGTTTCGGGCCTTGTTTTTTGCCGGCGGCAGATCAATGGAACGCATCCGCGAAATCCCTTACAACTACACTTCTTTCTCCGATCGCGAGATCGTGATCCGCTACCTCGGCGAGGAGAACTGGCGGCTGATCGAGGAGCTGCGCGAGACCCGGCGCACCGGGCGTTCGGCACGCATGTTGTTCGAGGTCCTCGGCGACATGTGGGTGGTCGAACGCAACCCCTACCTCCAGGACGACCTGATCAACAATGTCGACCGCCGCGAGGCCCTGATCCAGGCCCTGAATCATCGCCTGGAACAGTTCGAAAAACGTCTCAACCAGAACCAGGAGGCCGCACGCCTGCTCGCGGCCACGCGCGCGGCGGTCGATCGCTTTTCCAACTGTTTCGGCGAACGCCACGCCCTGCGGAACCGGGTAACCCGAGCGCTGAGCAGGATCACACGCAGGGACAACATCGATTTCAGCGGCCTTGCGCGCGTGTCACACGCGACCGACGCAACCGACTGGCGCGTGGAGATGCCGTTCGTGGTTATATCGCCCGACCGCGAGGATGAGGTGGCCGCGATCGTGAAGGCCTGCATCGACTGTGGCCTGACGCTTATCCCACGCGGTGGAGGTACCGGCTACACCGGCTCGGCCGTACCCCTGGATGCGCACTGCGCCGTCATCAATACCGAAAAGCTCGAGTCGATGTCGGACGTGGAGCCCATGGAACTGCCCGGTGTCGAGGGTACCGTGCCCACCGTGCGCACCGGCGCCGGTCTGGTCACACGGCGGGTGTCCGAACTCGCCGGCGCACATGGCCTGGCGTTTGCGGTCGACCCGACCTCTCAGGACTCATCCACCATTGGCGGCAACATCGCCATGAATGCGGGCGGCAAGAAAGCAGTCCTGTGGGGCACCACACTCGACAACCTCGCCGGCTGGCGCATGGTGACACCGCAGGCCGACTGGCTCGAAGTCGAACGCCTCGACCACAACCTGGGCAAGATTCACGATCAGGAGACAGTGCGATTCCGGGTCAGCCGCTACCTGGCCGATGGCCGTACCCCGAAGGGTGAACCCAGGATCCTCGAGATGCCAGGCCAGGTGTTTCGCAAGACCGGGCTGGGCAAGGATGTCACAGACAAGTTCCTGTCCGGCCTGCCAGGGGTGCAGAAGGAGGGCTGCGATGGCCTCATCACCTCGGCGCGATTCATCCTGCACCGTATGCCCGAGCACGTGCGCACCCTGTGCCTGGAGTTCTTTGGCACCGATCTGGGTAAGGCGGTGCCGGCGATCGTCGAGATCGTCGATCATGTGAAAGTCCTCGACAGCGTGCGGATCGCCGGACTCGAGCACCTCGATGAGCGCTATGTCAAAGCGGTCAGATATGCCACCAAGGCGGCGCGGCGCGAGCGCCCCAAGATGGTCCTGATCGCCGACCTGGTCTCCGATGACGAGAATGCCGTCTCCAGCGCCGCCTCCGAGGTGGTGCGCCTGGCGAACGCACGCGAGGCCGAGGGTTTCATCGCCGTCAGCGCCGAGGCCCGGCAGCGGTTCTGGCTCGACCGCGCACGCACGGCCGCCATCTCGGCCCACACCAACGCCTTCAAGATCAACGAGGACGTGGTCATCCCGCTCGAAAGGCTGGCCGAGTACAGTCGCGGCATCGAGCAGATCAACATCGAACAGTCGATCGCCAACAAGCTGGCGGTGCTGACGCAATTCGACCGGCTGCTGCAGGAACGCACCCCGGCGCCTGGCGCAGACGGTGAATCCAGCGATTTCGAACGCAACAAGTGCCTGTTGGCCCGCGAGCTGTTGGGAACGGTCAGGCAACGCTGGCAGACCCTGTCCGTGCAGCTTGACCAACCCGCCGCGCAGTTCTCCAACGCCGCCCAGACTGGCATCCTGCTCGACGACGAGATCGCAAGGATGCGTGAAGGTGACAGCCTGCTCGACATGCTACTACGGCGCGACATCGTCGTGTCCTACCGCAACGAGGTGAAACAACCACTGCGTGAGATTCTTCAGGGTGCACCCTCGGAGCCGCTGCGCGATGAGCTGCACGCGATCCATGCAGAGCTGCGCAACAACCGTCTGTTCGTTGCCCTGCACATGCACGCTGGCGACGGCAATGTACACACCAATATTCCGGTGCATTCGCACGACTACAACATGCTGCGGGAGGCCGATCGGGTGGTCGATCGCATCATGCAGCTGGCGCAGGCGCTCGGCGGGGTCATCTCCGGTGAACATGGCATTGGCCTGACCAAGGTGCAGTACCTCGAACAGGACAAGCTCCAACGCTTCGTCGAATACAAGCAGCAGGTCGACCCGGAACAGCACTTCAACCGCGGCAAACTGATGCCCGGCTCCGACCTGAGCAGCGCTTATACGCCGTCGCTTCGCCTGGTACAGCAGGAGGCCATCATCCTCGAAGAGAGCGAGTTGGGCGCGCTCAACGATGACGTGAAACACTGCCTGCGTTGCGGCAAGTGCAAACCGAAGTGCATGACCCATGTGCCGCGCGCCAACCTGCTGTATTCACCACGCAACAAGATCCTCGGTACCGGCCTGGTGATCGAGGCATTTCTTTACGAGGAGCAAACCCGGCGCGGCATCTCGCTGGAACACTTCGACGAGATGAACGATATCGCCGATCACTGCACCGTGTGCCACAAGTGTGAGAGCCCGTGCCCGGTCAACATCGATTTCGGTGATGTCACCATACGCATGCGCAAGATCCTAACCGAACGCGGCAAAAAGCGATTCAATGCCGGCACCTGGGCTGCGATGAAGTTTCTCAATGCCAGCGACCCTCGCACCATCAAGGTCCTGCGCAAGGGCATGCTCGAGTGGGGATTCAAGGGCCTCACCCTGGCGCACGATCTGGCGGGCAAGACCCGACTGCTCGGCCGAAAAGGCGCGATCCCTCAAGCCACCACCGGCAAGCCGAAGATCCAGGACATCGCCGTGGAGATGGTGCGCCGGCCGATCCGTGTGGAGCTGCCAAAGCGTTCCTACCGCACAGAACTTGGCCTCGAAGATCGCACCATGATCCCGATCATCCGCGACCCGGCCCGTCTCAACGACGAGTCCGAAGCGGTCTTCTATTTTCCGGGTTGTGGCTCGGAACGCCTGTTCTCCGATGTCGGCCTGGCCACCCTGGCGATGTTGTACGAAACCGGTGCGCAGACGGTGTTGCCACCCGGATACCTGTGTTGTGGTTATCCGCAGATGTCGGCCGGCCAGCATGTCACCGGCCAGCGAATCACCACTGAAAACCGGGTTCTTTTCCACCGCGTCGCGAATACGTTGAACTTCATGGACATCAAGACGGTGGTCGTGTCCTGCGGCACCTGCATGGACCAGTTATTGGAATACGAGTTCGAAAAGATATTTCCCGGTTGTCGCCTGCTCGACATCCACGAATACCTGATGGAAAAAGACGTCAGCATCGACGCGGTTCAAGGTGTGCAGTACCTCTATCACGACCCCTGCCATACCCCGATGAAACAGCATGACCCACTCAAGGTGGCCGGCAGCCTGCTGGGCCAGCAGGTCACCCTGTCCGACCGCTGCTGCGGTGAAGCAGGCACGCTGGGCACTGCGCGCCCCGACATCGCCAACCAGCTGCGCTTCCGCAAGGTGGAAGAGTTGCACAAAGGTATCCGCGAGCTCAGCGGCGAGCAGAAGACCCGCGGGCAGGTAAAGATGCTGACCAGCTGCCCCGCCTGCCAGCAGGGCCTTACCCGCTACGGCGACGAGACCGGACTGAAGACCGACTACATCGTGGTCGAGCTCGCCCGGCATCTGTTGGGCGAGACCTGGCAGGAGACCTTTGTCACCAAGGCAAGGGCCGGCGGGATCGAACGCGTTCTGCTCTAGTCAAAGGGCCCGCAGGAATGTTTTTGCAGCACTCCGAAACCGGTGTGCCTGCGCCAAGTTCCGACAGGCACTGCATGGCAATCAGCGGACCGTCTTCCCGGTTGGTCGCACTCGCTACAGTGCAACGTCTACTATACTCGCCATGAAATTCTCCGGGCAGCGCGACCGGTTCTTCTGCAAACCCTTTGTATTGAGTGGGATATACAGCTGAACAAGGGGAGGTTTCAAGGATGGCAAAAATGTCGGTGCATCGTCACAGCTCCCGGATTTGCTCATGGCTCGCGTTTCTCGCAGGCGGCGTAGCCGTCTTGATTTCACCTGACGGTTGGTCCGCAGGGTTGCCGAGTACAGCCGGCACAGCGGCTAGTTCGTCTGCGAATGCTGCTCCGGGCAAGCCCTATCGCGACTGCGATGTCTGTCCTGAAATGGTTGCGATACCGGCGGGCCGCTTCACGATGGGCTCCGACGCCGGCAACGCCGAAGAGAAACCGTCGCACGCGGTCATCATCCCGCGACCGTTGTCGATCGGAACACACGAAGTCAGCGTCGACGAGTGGGACGCCTGCCTGCGTGAAGGTGGATGTCGGCAGAGCCCTGAACAGGGTCTTCAAGGCGAGATGCCGATGGCCAACGTCAGTTGGGATGACGCCCAAGGCTACGTGGCATGGCTGAGTGCGAAAACGGGTAAAAAGTACCGACTGCCAACCGAGGCGGAGTGGGAGTATGCAGCGCGCGCCGGCAGCACCACGCGCTACTGGTGGGGCGATACGCATGGCGACGGTCGGGCGAACTGCGCCGACTGCGGCGTTCAATGGGGCGGCATATCGGCCTCACCGGTGGGCTCATTCGAACCGAACCCCTTCGGACTTTACGACGTGCATGGCAATGTCTGGGAATGGACGGCGGACTGTTGGAACCCCTCTTTTTCGGGGGCGCCGGGCGACGGCACGCCCTGGTTGCGCGGCGACTGCATCTCGCGCGTGCTGCGCGGCGGCAGTTGGGCGGTCGACCATGAATACATCCGAGCATCGCGGCGCAGTCGATACGACCGGGACGTGCGCTACTACCTGAACGGTTTTCGCGTGGTCAGCGAACTGCCGGCACCTAAAGATGGCGTCATGTCCTTCGCTAGCACCGTGCAGAACGCGGTGCACAAGGTGTTTTCCAAAGCGCCCGCTGTGGCTTCAGATGCCAAGCGACCCGCGTTAGTCATCGACCCGCTGATCGACGGCCTCTCAGGCTTCCGGTCCGTTGCGACCCAATCGATGGGTTCTCAACTCGTCGATTTGCTACGCTCCCATTACCCGCAGTTCGATGTCAGAGATTTTTCCGCATCCGATGCCGACCGATCCCCGTATGTCGTGATAGGCACATTTACCGGCGTCAACAAGGAACGCAAGACCAAAGGCGAGCGCGTGGCGTACAGAATCTGCCTGGCCCTGCTCGATGTCGAGGCTGGAAAGGTCGCCTCAAAGGCCAAGGTATTCGCCCAATCGAAAGGTGTCGATATCACGCCAACAGCGTTCTTCCGCGACAGTCCCGTCTGGGTCCCAGACCCGTCTGTGCAGGCGTATATCCGCACCTGTCAGGCCACCAAGCCCGGCGACCCGATTGACCCGGCGTATCTGGATCGGCTCAAAGCCTCTGGCCTTATCGATGAGGCGATCGGTGCCTACGAGAATGGTGACTACCGACGGTCGCAGGCGCTTTTCAGCCGCGCTGCCGAAACGAAGGGCGGCAATCAGCTACGCACACTCAACGGCCTGTATCTGACGAGCCAGGGGCTTGGGCAAGACCAGCGGTCAACAGCCGCCTTCGGCAAGTTGGTGGACTACGGCCTCGGCAGCGGGCAGCTCAACGTCAAGTTGCCCTTCCGGCCAAACTCGACCGAGCTTCTGCAGGACGAAAGCGCAGCAGGCGAAACCAATGTATGGCTCACTCAGATCGCCACAGGGATCGCGCGACGCAATGACTGCCTGGAGATAGTCGGTCATACACATCGTGGAGGGCCGGCGGTGCTCAACGAACGCCTGTCCCTGCGGCGCGCAGAATATGTGATGCGAAGACTGGCGGCAGAAGTGCCGGCGTTGCGCGACCGGATGATCGCGACGGGACGGGGATCGGCAGCGAATCTCATCGGCAGTGGCACGGGAGAACTTCGGGACGCGCTCGACCGGAGAATTCAGTTCGACGTCATCGGTTGCGCACCGGCGACACCCAAGTGAGCTGCATAACCGGGCGTTTTCCGCGATTTTCATAATCTCATCGTCGCGCGGGTCTCGTTGACGAGGCTCGCGTAGCCGCCGAAATAAGAAAGGAGGGTCTTGGAATGAACAGCAAGCTGGTAATCGCAATGATCTTGTATCTCTGCACCCCGGGTGTCTGGGGTGCGCAGAACGCCACGACCTTTTACACGGCGGTGACCAATTCGAACGTTCGGGCCGCACCCACGACCAACTCGCACAGGATCGGTCTCCTGACGGCCGGCACACGGGTCCGTGTCATCGGTCACGCCGCCGGGGGCAACTGGCACCAGGTCCGATTGAACAATGGCCAGATGGGTTTCGTGTACGGCAAGCTGCTGCGAGCCGAACAGACCAGCGGCGCACCTTCCGATCAGCCCGACCTGGTCGGCGGCCCCACGCCCGCACCCACGGATGCCTTCGCCTACATCGTCTGGCCCACCGACGGCGAAGTGATCCCGGGCGGAGATTTCGTGGTGATTTTCGGTCTGCATGGCATGGGAACCGCACCGGCCGGCGTCACCAAGCAGTACACCGGACACCACCATCTGCTGGTCGACACGGACCTGCCGCCGTTGGACCGGCCTATCCCGAACGATGACAAACACATCCACTTCGGGCGGGGGCAGACCGAATACCGCATCCAGCTGCCGTCCGGGACGCACACGCTACAGCTGCTGCTGGGCGATGCGAAACACCTGCCGCACACGCCACCGGTCATGTCGCAGAAGATCACGGTGACTGTACCCTGAGAGGTGCAGATCATCGGGTCCCGCGCCGTGCGCCCGGAGATCAGGGCACCGGCCCGGCCACTTTGCCAAAGTCGTAGAGGGCGAGTTTGCCGCGCGTCAGCGGCACGGCGAGCCAGCAGCCGACAGGGGTACAACGCAGGTCGAAATCCCAGAGTGGGATGGGCTGCCCTTGATTGGTCGGCAGCCGCAGCGCAAACAGCTCGCTTTCCGTGGCGAGATCCCATAACCGGACCGTTGCATCCACAGCGACCGTGGCCAATTGACCACCGCCGGGCAAAAAGCGCGCCTTGAACACGGCATTCTCATGCCTCGGCAAGCGGTGCAAGAGCGTTCCATCTGACGCATCCAGTACCGAGACGACATAATCGCGGCCCACCGCAGCGAGCTGCCTGCCGCCTGCATCCGGTTCCGCCCACATCAGCAGATCCCTTGAGGCCTCGAGGTTCCCGCGCTGCACCGGTGGGTCACGAGAAATGTCCCATGCCCCGATGCTTCCGTCGTCGCGATTTGCAACGAAGACCCGTTGTCCGCTTGGGTCGAAGGCGACCGAAAGCAGCTGTCCGCCCATCGACGCGGTCAACCTGCCCTCGCCGCTCGCTGTATCGAACAGGCCTATACGCCCGTCATAGCTGGCGGTTGCCAGGACGCGTGCGTCTGGGCTGAAGGCGACATCGTGAATCGCGTCGCTATGCCCGGTGTGGCTATGCAGACGTTCCAGGGTCCCGTTCTGCAGGACACGCCAGGTGCGTGCAACGCCATCGAATCCTGCGCTGGCCAGCAATGAACCATCTGCCGAAAACGCAAGCCGCTGCAGTTCCTCGGTGTGCGCATCGCCAGTCTGCCAGGTCATCGACAGCCCGGGCAGCGAGTGGACGCTCAGACCGCCATCGGCGAAACCTACTGCGAGAAGTCGGCCGTCGGGCGAGACCGCAACAGACGCCGGCTCCCTACCGAGGTCGAGCAAACGCTGATGGGGAAGCGACAGATCCCAACGTTTAACCGTGCCGTCACTGCTGGCGGAATACAGCATGCCGTCACGCACTGCGATACCGTTGACCGCGGCACTATGCCCCTGCAGCAGGCGCAGGGTCGCGGCACTGTCTGTGTCCCACACCCTCAAGGTACGATCGAAACCGCCAGCGATCAGCAGCGGCGAGGCATCAATCTCTGCGGGATTTTCAGCAAAGAGAAGACCGTAAACCGTGTTGCCGTGACCGTTGAATACCCGAACCGAATCCCCACTCCGCGTATCCCAAAGGATGACCCTGCGGTCTCCGCCGCCGGTTGCGAGATATCTGCCGTCGGGGCTGAAGGCGACGCTCTTGACGGCCTCGCCGTGGGCCTTGAACTGCGCGATCTCCCCTCCACCGAAAAGGTCCCAGAGGCGCGCGGTGCCATCGTAGCTCGCACTGGCCAGACGCCCCCCCCGGGGCGAAAACGCGAGGCCGGTCACCTCCGAGATGCCCGCATCATGACCCGCCAGCGTTTTCAGTTTTGCGGCAGTATCCGGCTGCCAGACCGTAATCGCGCCGTCGTCGCCGCCGGCCGCCAGGAGCCCGCCGTCCGCGCTGACCGCAATCGACATGACGGCGACCGGAACCGACCACTGGCGCAGGATCCCAGGAGTTTCTCCGGCAGCGGGAAGAGACCAGAGAATGATACGCCGGTCGTTCCCGGCGCTGGCCAGCCAGCGGCCGGCCGGATCGAATACGCAGTCGCGAATCTGTTGGTCGGTATCGTGGCCCTCCAGCCGGTGGCGCAGCTCGCCGGTGGCGGCGTCGAACAAAACCAGGGTCCCGCGTTCGCCACAGGCGGCGACCCAGCGGCCGTCCGGGCTGACGGCGGCCTGGGACAGCGGCGCCCCGGGTCCTGCGTAAGTCATGTCCGCCGCGCCGCCGAGCATCTCGACATGGCGCGCCAGGAGGTCACGTGCGATGAGGCGGGAAGTGGGGATCTGCCGGTCCAGCTCATGCGTCCCGGCCAGTATCCGCCTGGCCCTTGCGTAGTCTTCGGTACGCGCAAGCAAGGCGGAGTGTGTGAGCGACGAATCGAACAGATCGCGGGTGCGCTGCCGCTCGACATGCAAGGCGCGCTGCTGCTCCATCCAACCCCAGGCGGCAACGCCTGCCACCACAGCCAGACCCAGCACCGCAATCAGTGCGGTCGCGCGGGCGCGGCGCAGAGACTGCCTGCGACGCGCATCAGCCTCCGCGCGTTGGCGTTCCCGTTGGTCGCGGCCGGCGTCAAGAAACGCCATGCTCGCATCGAAATCCCCACCGTAACGCCGGGCCCAGGCAACACTCGGCTGCGTGTGCAGTCTCCACTGCAGGGCGTACTCCAGGTCAGGATCGACCCAAAGGGCGCCTTCGCC
>Ga0316201_10000833_pt1 | contig 19304 bp, 16 predicted proteins | sample CS6wburrow_MG_FD_204516 | JGI IMG/M metagenome (GOLD analysis project Ga0316201, IMG submission 204516) | Coastal sediment microbial communities from Delaware Bay, Delaware, United States - CS-6 worm burrow | ecosystem: Environmental > Aquatic > Marine > Coastal > Sediment | place: USA... | reverse complement strand
ATAAAGCGCCAAATTGCTGCTCATTTTCTACTGGTCAACCGTTATAATGTCGTCTGTTAATTCGGGAGTAGTGCTTTGACGGGGTTTACCTACCTGCTCGGTGGTCCGGCTTTTTCAGAATTCCATTGGCAAAAACTTGTTGATGATATGCATCGGCAAGCAGGTCAGGAGTTTTTGTTCACTGCGCAATTCGTCTATTTTGTTGAAAGCCCGCAAGACATTTCTAAAGCGGAGTCAGAACGACTCGAAGCGCTGCTGCAGGCGGAGTCGGTAAACCAGCCTGGTGGTTTTCCTGGTTCAGTCCCACCAACCACTGATGCCGGGGCAGGCCAGTCTCACGACCTGTTTTCCCCTGTTCGCATACCCTCCGGCGTATTACTGGTCGTGCCCCGCCTGGGGACGCAGTCACCCTGGTCTACCAAGGCAACCGATATTGCACACAGGTGCGGGTTGGATACGATCAGTCGAATCGAAAGGGGCACCTTGTTCAGGCTACCTCCTGACGCGCTCGAAGAGCAAGTAGCCACCGTCATCAAACCCCTCATCCACGACCGAATGACACAAACGGTACTGACTGACCTGGAGGCTGCGCGAGCATTGTTTGAACACCATCCTGCCAGGCCCCTGGGCGTAACAGACCTGTCCGTAGATGCTCAACAAGCCCTCGAAAAGGCTAACCGCGAGCTTGGCCTGGCATTGTCCGCAGCCGAGATAGCGTACCTGATTACCGCTTACAATGAACTCGGCCGGAACCCCACGGACGCAGAACTGATGATGTTCGCACAGGCCAATTCCGAGCACTGTCGTCACAAGATATTCAACGCCAGTTGGACCCTGGATAGTGAGGCTCAGGACCTTTCCTTGTTTGCCATGATCAGGAACACCCATGCGCAAAACCCGGATGGTGTTCTGTCCGCTTACCACGATAACTCTGCGGTCATCGAAGGTCGCCGCAACAAGCGCTTCTTTCCTGCGCCCGGCAGCGGTGAATATGCCTGGCTGGATGAAGAAGTGGGTATACAGATCAAGGTAGAAACACATAATCACCCCACGGCAATTTCGCCATTTCCCGGTGCTGCAACCGGCTCCGGAGGAGAGATCCGAGATGAAGCAGCAACCGGTCGTGGTGCGCGGCCAAAGGTCGGTCTTAGCGGGTTTTCGGTTTCCAATCTGTTGTTGCCGGACAGGCCTCGGGACTGGGAGGAAAACTCTGGTAAACCCGACCGTATTGCCAGCGCGCTGGATATCATGATTGAAGGACCGGTAGGCGCGGCCTCATTCAATAACGAATTCGGCCGCCCGGCACTGACAGGTTATTTCCGTACTTTCGAACAATCCATCGGTGGTCGACTCTGGGGATATCACAAACCCATTATGCTTGCCGGTGGCCTGGGCAATATACGCCCCGGGCACATTGAAAAACTGCGACTGCCTGCAGGTTCCGCAGTGATCGTATTGGGTGGGCCAGCCATGTTGATTGGTCTCGGTGGCGGAGCAGCATCCTCGGTCGGCAGCGGGCAGGGGAACGAAGAATTGGATTTCGCATCAGTGCAGCGTGGTAATCCTGAAATGGAGAGACGTTGCCAGGAGGTTATTGACCGTTGTTGCGCAATGGGTGAGGCCAATCCGATTGTATCCATTCACGATGTCGGTGCTGGCGGGTTGTCCAATGCGTTACCAGAGTTGTTGAATGACAGCGAGCGTGGCGGCATTTTGGAGTTACGGGAGATTCCCAGTGCGGATGGTGCGATGTCACCCATGGAAATCTGGTGCAATGAGTCGCAGGAACGTTATGTGCTCGGCGTAGAGCGTGACCGCCTGAAAGAGTTTGAGTTTTTATGTCAGCGTGAACGCTGTCCTTATGCCGTGTTGGGAACAGTCACCGATGAGCGCAAGCTGCGTTTAAACGACGCATTGTTGCATGAGCCGCCAGTCGATCTGCCATTGGAAGTGTTGCTCGGAAAGACACCCAAACTACACCGCAATGCTACTTCCGGGGCGGTAAGCCCGCTATCAGATCTGCCAGGTCAAACATCCCTGCAAGACGATCTTGTCAAGGTATTGCGTTTTCCGGCGGTTGGAAGCAAGTCTTTTTTGATCACCATCGGTGACCGTTCGGTCGGCGGGCTCGTGGCGCGTGATCAGATGGTAGGGCCCTGGCAGGTGCCGGTGGCGGATTCATCGGTAAGCTTGCATAGTTTTCATGGTTATGCCGGTGAGGCCATGGCAATAGGGGAACGCACACCGTTGGCAGTGGTTAATAGCCCGGCTGCAGCCAGGATGGCCGTGACCGAGGCGATTACCAATATTGCCAGCGCACCGATCGCCCGTCTCGCCGACGTTCGCTTGTCTGCCAACTGGATGGCAGCTGCCGGAGAAGAAGGCCAGGATGCAGCGCTCTATGCGGCAGTTAAAGCGATCGGGATGGAGTTGTGTCCCGCATTGGGGATTGCTATCCCGGTAGGCAAGGATTCCCTGTCACTCAAAACTGACTGGACAGATAACAACCAGCCAAGACATATGCTCGCTCCGGTTTCACTGGTTGTCTCTGCTTTTGCACCGGCCACCGATGCCCGCCTGGCGCTCACGCCGCAATTGAAAGTAAGCGATGAAGCCAATTGCCTGTTGATGATTGATCTCGGTCATGGCCTGGACCGTTTGGGCGGGTCTTGCCTGGAGCAGGTTCACGGAAAGTTCAGTGAGCGGGTTCCGGACCTGGATAATGCCCATGACCTGACAGGTTTTTTTGCAGCCATCCAGGAGCTTATGGCTGCCGGTCATATACTGGCCTACCATGATCGATCTGATGGCGGTTTGATTACCACCCTCTGCGAAATGGCATTTTCGGCGCGTTGCGGGCTGGAGTTATTTTTTGAAACAAGCCTCGGTAATGATCCTGATGGCTTGCGTGCCCGTTTGTTCGCGGAAGAGCCTGGCGCCGTTATCCAGGTTGCTGAATCAGAAAAACAACAGGTGCTAAACTGTTTTGCAAAGCATGGTCTGGAAGAACTGTTGGTGGAAATTGGTAAAGCGGTCAGTGGCCAGACCCTCAGCATAAAGGCCGGCGGACGTGTTTGCCTGCAAAGTAACCTGGCTAATCTTCACCAGGCCTGGAATGAAACCAGCTTTGAAATTCAGAAATTACGCGACCATCCGCATTGTGCGGAGGAAGAGTTCGCTCAAACCCTCGCATGGAGTCAGCCTTTTTTAAAGCCCAAGTTGAGTTTTGACCCTTTACACAATCCGGTAACGCCGGCTATCGCCAGACGACCGAAACCTGCCATTGCGATTTTACGGGAACAGGGCGTCAATGGGCAGGTTGAGATGGCCGCGGCGTTTGACCTGGCGGGTTTCAGGGCAATCGATGTGCATATGTCAGATTTACTCGAAAAACGAACAAGTCTGTCGGAATTTCAGGGTCTGGTGGCATGTGGTGGTTTTTCTTATGGTGATGTTTTGGGCGCAGGTCGGGGTTGGGCGGCTTCCGTTCTGTACCAGGCGGAACTCAGAGACCAGTTCGCAGCATTCTTTGAAAGATCTGACCGTTTCGCACTCGGGGTTTGTAATGGTTGCCAGATGCTCTCTTCGCTAAAGGACATCATACCGGGCAGCGAAAGCTGGCCGGAGTTTGTGGCCAACCGCTCAGGCCAGTTTGAAGCACGTCTTAGCCTGGTAAAGGTGACGGATTCGGCTTCGTTGTTTTTCACCGGCATGGCCGGCAGTCTGCTGCCGGTGGCCACTGCACATGGTGAGGGACGCGCACAATTCGGCGGACAGTCGCTGCCACAGACCCAAATAGCACTGCAGTATGTGAACGGGGATGGAAATAGCATGAGTGAATATCCACAAAATCCGAACGGGTCTCCGCTTGGTATTACCGGTTTGTGCAATACCGATGGCCGCATAACGATCATGATGCCTCACCCTGAAAGAACCTTGCGTACAATCAATTTTTCCTGGGCCCCGGAACACTGGCCGGAGCTTTCTCCGTGGCAGCGTATCTTCCTGAATGCAAGACTCTGGGTACAATGATGAAACTACAAGCAGTTAACCAGGAATTGCGATTGAGCGAATTACTGATCCTGGCGTTTCTATGGATGGTGTTCGGTTTCATGCTGTGGTATTACCTGAGCGCCTTTCACGGGACCCCGGTGCGCATACTGGCAAGTGAAATTCTATCTGCATTGCTCGGTAGTGATTTTCTGAACATCATAGTCAACCCGGATCGGCACTACCTTTTCCAGGTACAAACAAATATTCCTTTCCAGTTCCCGGATGGAAGTCGCGAATCTTTGGGCTTTATCGTTAACCCGTTGATCTATGGTTTCGGTTTGCCATTACTGTTCGGACTGGTGATGGCGTCAGGTGATCGTTTGCTAAGGAAAATCGCTGTTTTGCTGGGTGGGTATGTGGTTGTCATGCTGGTGCAGGTGTGGGGTGTAGTCTGGCAGTCGTTGAAGATGCTGGCATTCAATTTCGGTGAGGACGCACACCAGGTCGTTATGGCTGCCGGAATTTCAGATGAGTTGATCGCTTTGTGCTATCAACTGGGTGTTTTAATACTCCCGCCCCTGGCACCAATTATTTTATGGGTGTTGGCGAACTGGGCGTTGATTGAACAATTTACCGGATGGCAAAAGAACACGGATTCGAGATAACGGGAACTGTCAAAGCAAAACCATGGTCTCTGTCCTCGTCACGCTGAAAGTGCCATTGTGTACGATGCAGTACACTGGTATTCGAATTGACAGATAGGGCTATAATTTCCACAAGGAATCAAACTCCCAAGGGATATTACGTGCAAGCAACCGAAGAGCTACAAAGCAACGAAGAAAAGCAACCCAATGCCGTTGAGTACGAGGTATGTGCTCACCTGATCGATAGTGGTCGGTTGAAGAAGCCAGATCTCAAGCGTGCCGAGACGTTTCGTGACCAGAATGGCGGTAATCTTATTACATTGCTGGTTCGTCTCGGGCTCGTTTCTGAGCGTGATGTGGCCGAGGCGGAGTCCAGTCTGCTGGAACTGCCATTGATATCAACCGCTGATTTGCCGGAGGAGGCACCGGATATTGGCAAGCTCTCATTGCGGTATTTGAAACAGAACCTGCTGTTGCCGGTGAGTGTCACCGATACCGACATGGTTGTTGTAATGGCCAATCCCAGGGATGAATACGCACTCAAGGCACTGGCCATGGCCAGCGGCAAAACCATTCGTCCACAGGTGGGTGTGGCATCTGAAATAGAGAACGGGATTGAGAAAATGTATGGCGTTGGCCGCAGTGCCATGGGCCAGATTGTCGATACGCTCGGTGAGGAAGATGACGCACTGGAAGATGTTGAACATCTGCGCGACCTGGCTTCCGAGGCACCGGTCATACGGCTGGTTAACCTGATTATGCAACGCGCGGTGGAAGCGCGGGCATCGGATATTCATATTGAACCGTTCGAAAACCGGCTTAAAGTCCGATACAGGATAGACGGTGTGTTACAGGAGGTGGAAGCTCCACCGGCCAGTTCCACCGCCGCGGTCATTTCCCGTGTCAAGATCATGGCCCGCTTGAATATCGCTGAGCGACGTCTTCCACAGGATGGCCGCATAATGCACCGGGTCCAGGGCAAGGAACTGGATTTGCGTGTTTCAACCGTACCCACCTCTCATGGTGAGAGCGTGGTAATGCGTATCCTCGATCGTGAAAGTATTGTTCTGGATTTTGATGCACTGGGCTTTGATGAAGGCTTAAAAAAATCCTTCGTAAAAGAGTTGGAGATGCCACATGGCATTATCCTCGTCACCGGCCCTACCGGCTCGGGTAAAACGACAACCCTGTATACGGCGCTCAGCCAGATCAACACCCCTGCAAGAAAAATCATCACCGTAGAAGATCCGGTGGAATATCAGCTTGAAGGCATCAATCAGATCCAGGCGCAATCATCCATCGGTCTTGATTTTGCCCACGCATTGCGGGCTATTGTCCGTCAGGATCCGGATGTCATCATGATCGGTGAAATGCGTGATCTGGAAACTGCCCGAATCGCAATCCAGTCTGCACTGACCGGTCACCTCGTGTTGTCAACCATCCATACCAATGATGCAGCGGGTGGTATCACCCGTATGCTGGACATGGGTGTGGAAGATTATCTGCTGACATCTACCGTCAACGCCATCCTGGCCCAGCGCCTGGTAAGGACCCTCGGTAAAGGAGCCAGGGAGAAAGTGCAATTGTTGCCGGAAGTTGCGGCAGAAATTGGTTTTGGGAAATTCCTGGAACAAGACAGCTATACCGTGTACCGACCCATCGCAAGTGAGGAGAACCCAAGCGGTTACTTTGGCCGGACCAGTATTCTGGAATTGTTGAAAATGACAGACTCCATCCGTCGGCTGATCATGCAACAGGCCACGTCGGGGGAGATTCATGACATGGCTGTCCAGCAAGGCATGCGAACCATGTACCATGATGGTCTGCTGAAGTGTCTGCAAGGTGTCACCACGCTTGAAGAAGTACTCAGAGTGACACAGGAAGCCTGATGCCGCTATTTGAATACAAGGCGGTTTCTCCGTCTGGTGAAACCGTGCGCGGGACGATGGAAGCCGCTTCAAAGGATTGGGTAATCGCCAAGCTTCAGGAAGGCGGCAATATTCCCCTTTCGGCTAACGAAGCCGGTAAGGGTGGTTTCAGCCTTGATTTTCTGAGCCTCAAGAGACGGGGTATGAATACGCGTGAGGTCGGGCAGTTTACGCAACAGTTGGCCACATTACTGGGTGCCGGGTTGCCGCTTGACCGATCACTCCAGGTTTTGCTCGAGTTGTCTGAAAATGACCGAATCAAACAGACCGTATCCGCCGTGCGGGACCAGGTGCGAGAAGGTGGTAGCCTGTCAGAAGCACTGGATGCTCAACATGGTTCATTCAGCAGGTTATTTATCAATATGGTGCGCGCCGGTGAAATCGGCGGGTCGCTGGCGACCACACTGGATCGCCTGGCAGACTATCTGGAACGCTCCAAAGACCTGAAAGACAGTGTGGTTTCGGCCATGGTATACCCGATAATGCTAATGGTACTGGCTGGTGGTTCACTGGTTCTGCTACTGGTTTATGTCATCCCCCAGTTCACACCGATTTTTGAAGAACTGGGTGGCGATCTTCCATTGATTACCAAGATGGTATTGGCGGTTGGCAGTATTCTTCAAAACTTCTGGTGGGGGCTTATTGGCTTGACCATACTCGTTGTGGTTTTGTTTCGCCGCATGCTGGCCGACCCGGAAAAACGTTTACGTTGGGATACCCGGGTATTGCATATGCGATGGGTAGGGGACCTGGTGTCAAAAATGGAAATTGCGCGTCTGACGCGAACGCTCGGAACCTTGCTGACCAATGGTGTTCCGTTGCTTTCCGGTCTGTCGATTGCCCGCAACGTGATGACAAACAGCCTGCTCCGGCAGAGTGTTGAGGCAACTACACAGAAAGTAAAAACAGGTGGTGGATTGGCTCACAACCTGGCGGAGACCGGGCAATTTCCGAGGCTTGCGTTACAGATGGTGAGCGTCGGCGAGGAAACGGGACAGCTGGATGTCATGCTTATGAAAGTTGCGGATACCTATGATAAAGAGGTGCGCACTACGATCGATCGTTTACTGGCAATTTTTACACCGGTAATAACACTGGTGATGGCGGTAATGATCGGTACAATTGTCATGTCCGTTCTGATGGCGATTATGGGTATTAATGAACTGGTTGGCTGAAGGCACGGTCACAGACAGCACAGGCTAAGAAAACAGTAGTTTAGTCCTATCAATATTAGCCGGTTTAAATGGCCAGAGATCCTGGCAGGAGACTTCGGGGATGAATTTCAAAAATAGTTACAAGATGTACAACAAGGGGCAACGCGGGTTTACGCTGGTCGAATTATTGTTGGTGCTGGTCATCCTGGCCCTGATTGCCGGCCTGGTGTTACCGGGTATCATCGGTAAGGCCGAGAGCGCAAAGGCCAAGGCGGCCTCGTCGCAGATCAGCCGTATTTCGATGTCGGTTGAAAGTTTCTACCTGGATACAGGTAATGTACCATCATCACTCGATGAATTGGTCAATGAACCCTCCGGCGTCAAAGGTTGGAATGGTCCTTATATCAAGAACTCGCTGTTGAAGGACCCGTGGGGTCAAGCCTATAAATATACCGTACCAGGGGAGCATGGTGATTTTGATATCATGTCCTACGGTGCCGACCGCCAGCAGGGTGGTGAAGATAATAATGCGGACATTACCAGTTGGGAATAAAGGTGGTTTCGCTGTATGAGTTGAGATCATCAAGATATGTGAAGCCTGTTAAATCACGTGGCTTTACCCTGGTTGAACTGATGGTGGTCATGGTCATTATCGCGCTGGTCATGGGCCTGGTCGCGACCTCTATGTCACGTAGTATTTCAGGTGCAGAGGCACGTGCCGCATCTCGAAAACTGGTGGCATCACTGCGTTATACCCGGGCCCGGGCCATCATCGACAAAAAAGAACAGGTTTTTCAGGTTGATACTGAAAATCGCAGCTACCAGGCACCAGGCCGTAAACGGATCAGTCTGCCTGAAGGCGTAGATGTAACCATCACAACTGCACGCTCTGAGGTCACGTCCGAAGCGGTATCCGGTATACGTTTTTTCCCCGATGGTGGCTCCACCGGCGGCCACATAGAGTTAACCGTCAATGACCGGGAATACCGGGTTAACGTTGCCTGGCTAACCGGCGAAACAAGGTTGGAGCGAACCGAGGGATGAAACCTCTAAAGACAGGCCTGCTAATCAGAGGCCGTCAAAGGTCAAGGGGCTTCACCCTGCTGGAGGTCATGCTGGCTTTTGTTATATTCGCACTCAGCTTCGCTACCGTGCTCGAAATCATGGCGGGTTCAATGCGTAGCGTGGGGCGGGCGAGCGAAGACACAGAAGTCGCTTTGTTGGCGCAATCACTGATGGATCTGGTCGGTACTGAAATCCCGATAGAGGAAGGTGAGTACAGCGGTACAGGTATGGATCGCTACCAGTGGGAAATGGGTATATCCCTTTATGATAGCGGTGGCCAAACCAGTGATGAAGGAATGAGTACACAGGAACTGGCTGATTTGTCGGGTATCGAGTTGTACCGGGTTGACCTGTATGTTGACTGGGAAGTTGGTCGAAGGCAGCGGGAGTTACATTTCAGCACCATACACAGCATCCTGGCAAACCGGTGATGAAGCGACGCTTCAAAAATACACCGTCGCGGCATATTGCGGGTTTCACACTGGTCGAATTGCTGCTTGCGATAACACTGATGAGTATATTGCTGGGGTTGACTTATAGCGGTCTGCGCGCAGCCACGCGGTCATCACAACGCGGCGAGCTGATGCTGGCTGCTGGCGGCGAATTACGTGCATCCCACCAGTTTATACGTCGCCAGTTGAATCAGATGTTGCCTTTGTCGTTTGCTGAAACAGACGATGTACAACCGCTGCGTATTGTTTTTGAAGGTGATGCTCAGCACATTAAGTTTGTTGCCCCCATGCCGGGTTATCTCGGTACCGGTGGACCGCAGGTACAATTGGTCGAGGTGGTTAACGGTGACAATGATGAGCTTGTTATCCAGTTCAGCCATGCCTTGTTGCAAGGCTTTACAGATGACCGCCTGCATGAAAGGGACCCGGTAATTCTGCTTGAACGAGTTAATTCAGCTGGTTTTGAATTTCTTGGCAAAGATGAAGAAGGTGAGTTGACAGGGTGGACGACATACTGGGATCAGCAGGACGTCTTACCTGTTGCTGTTCGTCTGGATCTGGAATTTTCCGAGGGCTTAAATCTGCGTTGGCCGGATTTGGCAGCCGGTGTGAGAGTGGATGCACAGGCACTTCAGGGTGTTGTTGGAAACATGGGGCAACCAGGCTACGAGCAAAGTATCAAAGACCTGATCAAAGGCAGGAAACAGGACGAGTCATGAACAGCATCCGCCCGATGAATTCTCAGCATGGCATCGCGCTGGTACTGGTATTATGGGTATTGCTGTTGCTTACGATCATTACCGGTTCATTTGCGCTGATGGCGCGTATGGATCGTTTGGAGGCCCATGCGTTGTTGTCAGGAACGCAAGCCCGGTTGAGTGCAGAGGCCGCCATCAATCTTGCGGTATTGGCGCTTCGCGACCCGGAAGATGAAACCCGGATGCGTGCTGATGGCCGGTTATATCAACAGGAAATCGACGGAATTCTTTTGGAGGTAAGCGCCATAGATGAACGCGGGAAACTGGATATCAATGCTACGGATGAATTGACCCTGGCGAACCTGTTCGTGGGGCACGGGATGGAGCTTGACGCAGCTGAGTTACTGGCTGCTGCTGTCATGGACTGGAGTGATGTGGATGAGCTGGAACGTGTTAATGGAGCCGAAGAAGACGCCTATCTTTCGGCGGGCCTGGAAATAGGCCCGGCTAACAGGCCTTTCATGATGACCGAAGAGTTGTTACAGGTCATTGGCATGGAATACGAGCTTTACCGTAAGTTGGAACCGGGTATTACAGTTTTCTCACGTACAGGTGAACCCGATCCGGCATTTGCACCTGTTGAGGCGTTGTTGGCATTGCCGGACATCACTTATGAAGAAGCGGTGAACTTTGTGCAGGAAAGAAACTCTCAACAACCCGGTGAGTCGCTTGGCACAGAACTGCCAAATGGTCTTGTGGTTATGGAACAAGGCAGAGGGGTCACGTATAGTATTCGGGCCAGGGCAACAATGCCCAATGGCGTTTGGGAACAGTTGCAAGCCACAATACGGCTTGGGGGAACGCGTAGCGGTCGCCCCTACCGCGTATTGCGTTGGCGCGAAGGATTTCAGTAATAGGACCTTTTGACACCGATGGCGATCGCAATTAACAATACCATTCAAAACATACGCTTTCGATTTGCGAACGGTCCTGCCGGTCAGTTTTTTAAATGGTGGGGGGAAGAACTGCGCAATGCGATGCCGTCGCGGTTTCGTGCACGTATGCAATATGCCCGTCGTAAGTTGTTGGTACAGATTAGTGACGGGGAAATTGTATTTAGCGTAGATAACGCTAAATCGATTCAGTCGCTGGACACAGTACCGGTCGACCTTGACCCCCGGTTACAACAACAACGAATCCGGGATCTTCTGCTTCGACATGAGCTTGTCGAAGTGAATCGTGATCTGCTTCTCCCAGAGGACGTAGTGTTACATACTCACGTGGTGATGCCACTTGCCACTGAAGCCAACCTGAGACAGGCGTTGGCCTATGAAATGGACCGGCATACTCCATTCAATGCCGAAGAGGTTTTCTATAGCTGGCATAATTTGACCAGGGATCGTGAAGCCGGTCAGATACATTTCGAGTTATATGTAACCCCACGTGAAGCGGTAGAGGCACAGCTTGAACAGCTAAAACGCCTGGGTCTGGCGCCCACCGGTGTTGATGTCGCTACCGCCGACGGACCCATGGGGATCAACCTGTTGCCGGAAACCCTGCGCCACCATGTCGTTAACCAACAGGTTCGTCTGAATTGGGTGATTGCTGCGGTTGCGATTATTCTCATGATATTTGTCATGGCACAGTCATTGTGGCTGCGTGAGCACCAGGTAAAGGTCATCGGCGAGGCAATTGATGGCGTGCGTGCGGAGGCCATGGCCGTCCAGCAGATTCGAAAACAGATCGATGACGCCAGCGAAGCCGCCGGCTTTTTACAGACCCGTAAAATTGAAAACGGATACAAGGTCGAAATGCTGGCAGAGCTAACACGCATCCTGCCTGATGATACCTATTTGGATCGCTTGACCATGCATAGCGACACCACCCAGATGCAGGGTAAATCGGGGAACGCCCAAAGTCTGATTGAGTTAATTAACAACTCGCCCCATTTTGAGAATGCATCTTTTCGCGGCCCTACACGTTTGGATAATCGCAGCGGCAAAGAAATTTTTGATTTGACGACGGACAATTATATTGAGGTTGATGACTGATGCAGGTTATACCGGATCAGCGCAACTCAAAAGCAACGGCTTTAATGCTACTGGTAATTGCATTATTACTGGTGTATGTCCTCGTTTTTCATTGGTTTGTTTTGCGTCACATGGAATATGCAGAAGAAATCGATGAATTGCGTTCACAATTAAACCGTTTTCAGACCGTTGCCGCGCAACGGAAGTCGTTGCAGGCCGAGCTTGGCCGGATACGCGGTTCACAAAATGATGAAGGTTTGTTTCTCGTATACCCCTCGTTCGATGAGGCCGCGGCGTCCTTGTCCGGCAACATTGGAGACATGGTCCGCACGCAGGCTGATGATTCCTGCCAGATTGTCAGCCGGCAGCCGGTGCGGCCCCGGGTACAGGAACGTTTTCAAAAGGTCACTGTGAATGTGCGTATGCGTTGCGATGCTGAAGATTTTTTGCAGGTCCTGTTCAGCATGGAGACCGGTATGCCACTGATGCTGGTCGATGATTTGAATATCATCCGGCCAAGAACCAGTAGACGTTCGCGGGCCCAGCAGGCAAATCAACAAGGTGCGCTGGATATACGTTTTAATGTATCGGGGTATTTGAAATGAAATGGCTGCAGGATAACCCGCTCGGTATGGTGCTGGCTGCCACTTGCGGTCTGTTTGCGTTACTCGCACTGGCTATGGCCATTGTCTGGAACCTGCCCGTTTCGGTGGAAACTGCCGGGGTGGAAGCAGAAATCGCCACCGGCAATGATGCGGGTTTGACCGCTCGCCAGGTTGGAACCCTGGGCGATTACAAGGTGATTAATGAGAAGCCGGTGTTTAACGAGTCCCGTCAGCCGGTGATGGTTGAGCTTGATGAAGATATTTCTGATGATGACACTACAGAGATAAAAGATGCACCGGACGTCAGGTTGACCGGTGTTGTCATTACTTCAACTATGAAAATTGCCTCGCTGACCCCTGCTGACACAAATCTCGAAACCGTCAGGGCGCATGAAGGCGATGCCTTGACGGGTGAGTTTCTAGGCTGGCAGGTCACTGCAGTCAATCCGCGTACCGTCGTGTTGGAATCGCGTGATGGCCAGTCACTCGAGCTCGACTTGCAGGTTCATGATGTCAAAATACAGGAACCACCAACCCCCGTAGCACCGGCAGCAACTACCCAGGCCGGGTCTGGTGAGGGCGGGGGAGGGGTTGACGAGGATGATGCTCCATTGAGCAGGGCGGAACAAATTCGCCAACGGATTGCAGAGAGACGGGAAGAGTTGCGTATTGAGCAGGAACAACAGCAGTCTCAAAACGGCACTCGCGCGTCGACCGCCAAGCAAGCGGCCAAGCCTTCCGAGTACCAGAGCGCTATTCGTGCAATGATGAAAAATAAAAGTAAGGACAAGGGCAGTGATGACGAAAAAGACAGATAGAGCACACAACGCCGGGAGTGCGATCAGATGAAACCACTGATTTATGCCGTGGCCATTCTTTTGCTGGTCAATAGCTGCGCAACGACGGACATACCTCCAAGACCTGAGCCTCACCACCAACGCCTGGATAAGGCGGAGTTGGAAGCGCATGAAGAGCCAATTTTTACTTCCACGGAAAATGCTTCCCAGGCCGGTGGGGTCGAAGACGTTGAATTGAGATTGGGTGAAGCGGCGTTTATCAACGAGAACGCGGCGAGACGCAAGCTCAGCGCGGTTTCTGAAGACGGCGAGATCGTTTTGAATTTTGAAGGCGAGTCGGTGCAATCGGTTGTCCACACCATCCTGGGTGAGGTTCTGCAGGAGACATTCGTCATAGGCCCGGGTGTCAGCGGGCAGGTGACATTCTCAACTTCCAAGCCCGTGTCGCGTGACCAGTTGATGCCTATTCTTGAACTGCTGTTGCGTTGGAACGGCGCGGCGATGGTTTATACCGAAGGCCGCTATCACATTTTACCCGTTTCAGAAGCGATTCGCGGAACCCTCGTGCCGGTACTCAGCGATAAAAACATCGCCATGGGTTATGAAGTCCGGGTGATTCCTTTGGAGTTTATAGGCGCACTTGAAATGGCCAAAATACTCGAACCTTATGTGCGTGATGGCGCCATGGTGAGGGTTGACCCCGGCAGAAGCATGATATTTCTTGCCGGCACCCAGGAAGAGTTGCGTAACTACCAGCAAACTGTTGATATCTTTGATGTGGACTGGCTGGCGGGTATGTCAGTCGGTATTTATCCGTTACAAACCGTCGATGTAGAATCTATAACCACTGAACTGACGACCATATTTGGTATGGAAGCGGAATCACCGCTGGCCGGTATGTTCCGCTTCGTACCATTAGAACGGCTGGCATCAGTCATGGTAATCACCCCGCAGGAAGCTTATCTTGAGAAAGCACGCACGTGGATTGAGACACTTGACCGCGGCGCTGCCGGTTCCGGTGTTCAGCTGTATGTCTACCGTGTAAAAAACCTCGAGGCGCAGGTACTGGCGGATTACCTGACACAATTGTTTGGCGGAACGGCATCAGCACCGAGACAGAACACCAGTCGTGGCACCCTGGCGCCCGGCTTGCAGGAAGCCCAAAGAAGTTCAATCAGTGATTTCAATTCAAATCGCCAGTCAGCAAATGAGCGTGGGCTGCAATCTAGCCGGGGGAGTACGAGCGGTGTGGTTTCAACTGAAGAGGGCGACATTCGTATAACTTCTGTTATTGAGACCAACTCACTTTTGATCCAGGCGACCCAGAATCAGTATTCATCTATCCAGGCGGCCATTGAACGGATTGATCAGGAACCATTGCAGGTCTTGATCGAGTCACAAATCCTGGATGTTGAACTGAACGAGGATCTGGAGTTTGGCGTTAACTGGTACCTGACCAATAATCCCGGGGCAATTGGCAGTGAAAACTTCCCCAGTGAATATAATGACTTGCAAATGGGTAGCACTACCAACTTTTTAACGAGTATCATCGGTCCGCTCGGGAATGGCTTCATAAGGGCCACGATTAGCGCACTGGATAGCGTTACGGATGTCCGCTCACTTGGAGCACCTTCATTGCTGGTCCGTAATAATGCCACCGCAACTATTACCGTCGGTACCCAGGTACCGGTGCAGTCTGCCAGCATCTCTACCGGTGGTATTGGCAACACCGTTAGCAGCGCGCAATATGTGTCTACGGGTGTCACATTGACCGTGACACCAAGAATCAACCCGGGTGGCCTGGTTTACATGGATGTGACCCAGGAAGTTAGCCGTCCGGGTGCACGTGATCCCGATATTTCAGCAAGCGGCAACCCACCGATTAATAACAAATCGGTGACAAGCCAGGTGGCGGTGCAGTCCGGTCAAACGATATTTTTGGGTGGGCTGATATCCGAACAGTCGAGCAAGGGTCGCACGGGTGTGCCCTACCTGAATCGAATCCCGGGTATTGGTCGTTTGTTTGGAAGTCAGAGTACAAATACGACCCGTAGCGAAACCATCGTGATGATCACGCCAACCGTCATTGAAAACACAAATGACCTTAAAACGGTCAGTGACGACATCCGTGTTGAATTTATGAAGGTTCCCCCCATTAAACATGCGACTTTGCATGCTGAGGAATTAGTTGAAGATGAATAATTTTGCCAATAACAGTCGCGTTGGGTTACTGGGTGTGGTTTGCGGTCTGTTACTGCTGTCAGCCTGCGCAACGAGTGTAAGCACAGAAAACCAGATCGAGCAGCGTGTAACCGCGCGCTGGGAAACTTTGTTAAGCGGTGATCTGGCGGGTGCTTATGAATACCTTTCGCCGGGCTATCGCTCAAGTGTCTCTTTAATGCAATACCAGCGGTCAGTTTTGCTTCAGCAGGTAAAATGGACAAGTGCAAAATATGTGGAAAGTACATGTGAAGAAACGACTTGCAGTGTGAAGGTATTGGTAGGTTTTACTGTTTATGGTGCTTTACCTGGTGTAAAATCCTTCAATGGCACAAAGGACATTGAAGAGTCCTGGGTGCTGATTAGTGGCAATTGGTATCTGGTCCCCCCTCAATAGGGTGTCCGGACATTGAACTTATGGTGTTTAACTTATTGCCTTGATGCAGTATATATCGTAAGATTGCCGTGCAATTTTGCGTAAACTGTGTGTATTTGCCGTCATTTTGACAGTTTCTACACACGCTATTTAACTTATATAAAAGCCCTGTGTACACAATAGGAGTGTTGTAATGAACAGAAAGAATCTAACCGCAGCAGTACTTGCAGGACTGGCGGGAGCCGCCGGAATTGTAGGCTCGGCTCAAGCAGTCAATATTAACCCTGATGGCCTCGGCCAGGTTTTGATCTACCCGTATTACACCGTAAATAACAATGCGGTAACCCTTTTGTCAGTGGTTAATACCACTGGTGAAGCGAAAGCCGTAAAGGTTCGTTTCACTGAAGGTGAGAACACCCGTGAGGTGCTCGATTTTAACTTGTACATGTCAAAATATGATGTGTGGACTGCGTCCCTCGAGATGAATGACGATGGTGTACCAGAAATGACCACCACAGACACGACATGTACGGTTCCGTACTTTTACGGTAATGGTGGCAGCCAGGTATTTCTGCCATTCGCACTGACCGATGGCGGCTCTGTAGATATCTCACGTGCAACTGAAGGTCATTTCGAGATGATCGAGATGGGCACGCTCATTGATGATGCGCTTAGCGGCAATAGCGAAGGTTCCGCAGCAGCGGCAACTCACATTAGTGGCGTTCCTGATGACTGTCAGCAGTTGGTAGATGCATGGACAGATCCTGATGACACCGTAGTAGGTGATGAAGGTTACTGGCTGCGTGATCCGTTCATCGATATGGAAGCCCCGAGTGGTGGCTTGTTTGGTGGCGGCGCGCTGGTCAATGTTGATAAAGCCGTAATGGTCTCTTACGATGCTACGGCCATCAATGGTTTTGCAACAGACGTTCTCGCAAACGATCTTTTGCATGCAGAGCCAGGCAGTGTTCTTCCCAGCCTGAACAGTGGTGATGTTTTCAATGGCGTAGTATTCCTTGATGACGGTTCTGTCCAGGACTCGGGTACATTAGCTCGTGGTGTTGACGCGGTATCTTACGTGTTCATGCATGATCAGATCATGAATGAATACACCACGGAAATGGCTACACTGGCAGGAACCGAGTGGGTAATGACATTCCCGACCAAGCACTTCTACGTTTACGCTCCTAGTGCCGGTCAACCTGTTCCAGTTACGCCGTTCACTACAGTTTGGGATAGCGATGATGATGATCCGGAAGCATGTGAAGTTGTGCTGCTTGACACCATATGGGATCGTGAAGAACGTACATTCATCGATCCGATCGTCACTGGTGAGCCAGTGCCGCCTATCGTTTCACCGGCACCTCCCGGTGTGATCATCGATCCTGATCCGATCATTCCATTCACATTGTGCTATGAAACCAGCATCATCGCGTTTGGTGATCCACTCAGAGCACTGACGGAGACGGTTGATGGTCCTGTCACCACCCTTCTGGGTTCATCTAATTACCACGTCATCGATAATTCCATTCTCGAATTTGAGTATGGTTGGGCGCGTCTGCAGTTAGACGATTACCCGTACGATGCCGATCTGGATGGTACTATTGATGAAGACGAAGCCCTGTTCACTCGTGGAGATCTGGGCGGCTTGCAAGGTCTGCCAGTTACGGGTTTTGCAGTTCAACACTTCCTGAATGGCTTCCTGGGTGAAGGCGGTAATACCATTGGTAATTATGGTGGTATTTTCACGCATAAAGGTACCCGTTTGCAGGGTATAGATCCTGGATTTGGACCGCTTGATCTGGTAATGTCGGAAGATCAAAGTCAGTAGGTAATTATCTACACAGCGTACGGAAGAGGGCCGGTAATCGGCCCTCTTCTGTGTTTGGATATACCGATATATTAATTGTTTGTTAATTTTAAATTGTTGTTTTGAATCGTGCTGATCATTATAAAATAAATAACAGCACTCAAATTCCGGGCGGAACTAAAGTAGAGAGAGGAAACATGTGTAAATTAAATGGATTTAAATGGCTCTTTGCACTGGCCATAATAAGCGGGGCAGCAAATGCCGATGTTGTCATAGACAACCAGTCAATACCCGCTTCAGATATCAGCGGCATCAGTATCACCCCCAATAGTGGCGACCTCTATATAACCACGATTCCCGGTTATACGGTATCAAAGGTGGTCGTTGGTGATAATGTTGCGATCACCAGTTTTTCGGTGTCTCCAAATACCATCCTGGCAGGTGGTTCTGCCACCTTGAGTTGGGCTACCGCAAACGCCGATGCATGTACGGCAAGTGGTGGCGTTGGCGATTGGGCCGGTACAGTTAGCACCAGTGGTAATCAAAGCATTACCACGTCACTCGAAGGCACTCACCAGTTCACCCTGACCTGTACTGGTCCGGTGGGCGACCCGGCTGTCAGTAATGTCAACCTGACTGTCAATTCAGCCACCGCTGTTGCTATTTCAAGCTTTGTTGCGTCACCATCGACATTTGAAGAAGGTGGTACAACAACGCTGAGTTGGGCAACCCAAAACGCCAACTCCTGTACCGCCTCTGCTACCCCTGGCGTAGATGGTTGGACAGGTACAGTTGCTACTCAGAGCGCAGGTACTCAAGTCACAATTGATACAGCGGCTGTATATGCGCTTACGCTAACCTGTGACGGCGATGCAGGTCCGGCCATCTCAACCAGTGTGGTTACAGTTAACCAGGTTGGTATTGATAATTGTGCTGAGCCGGCACTTGTAGGCAACACCGAAGAATGGTTTGACTTTTGGAACCAGAGTTTCCCTAAACCTGTTTATGACAATAAATACTTAACAATAACGAGATATGGATATCATGCTATCAAATTCAATACTGGTAATATCCTATCCAACGGTAGGATTACTACAATCGAAACAACGATAACCGATGGCGTCAGGCTTGGTGCGATTTCCGAATGCCCGGGTGACTTCGACGTAGAACCTGAGTGTAGCCATGTTTGGGGTATTAGCGGCGGCATAAACTGGACAACCGTTGGTAAAGTTGGCTCTTGTGCGTTGGAACCCAATACGGATTATTATGTCAATTTGACCTATACCGATGGTACCAACAGTTCAAGTACAACATGTAGCTCATCACCTTGTGTTACGACAGTACAACATATCAACCGCTAGGCAGTTAGTTTAGTGATTAAAGTCGGGCACCTTAGCTGGTGCCCGTTTTTTTTATGTCAAAAGTGTTAGTAAAAATACGGAATCAGCGATGAAACTCATATCCATTGTCCTCACAAGTCTTCTTCTAATCACCACGAAAACGGTTGCCAATGAGCCTGTAGATGAAAACGA
>Ga0316201_10000831_pt1 | contig 19334 bp, 13 predicted proteins | sample CS6wburrow_MG_FD_204516 | JGI IMG/M metagenome (GOLD analysis project Ga0316201, IMG submission 204516) | Coastal sediment microbial communities from Delaware Bay, Delaware, United States - CS-6 worm burrow | ecosystem: Environmental > Aquatic > Marine > Coastal > Sediment | place: USA... | reverse complement strand
CCATGGCGGCAACACGTTTTTCGATAAGCTCCGCCAGCGGTTCATCGTAGTCGACAGTGGTCTTCGGATCTTCCAACAAGGCGGACAACGGCCTGATTCGGTAGGGCACGTTGGCGTAACAGAAGATGGGTTCATGCAGCAACTCGTCAAGGCGCTCCGGATGGAACGCGCGCGACAGCTCCAGGAGTTTCTGCAGGTAGATAATCTGGTGGTCACCCCAATAGCCAATATAGCTCCAGGGATCGTCCGGCTCCTCGACTTCCCAGTCGATGCCTTCCTTGGTTATGCGGTACGGGTTGTAGCCATCGATGGTCGACGCATTCACGAACTTCGCAATGATGCTTTCGACGTACTCGGGATAGCTCAGGGCCAGCGCTTCCCAATTCTGGAAAATGTCTCGCCAGTTTCCTTCGTAGGACAGGAGTCGATTGCCATCCTCGTCTTTCAGTCGGATTGCGAACTGGTTCCAGGGGCGGCTGGGATCGCCGTGACGTCGGCCAAAAGTAATTGGCAGGTATTCGTGTGCAAGGCGCGAGAGCTGCGCGTCACCGTGTTGCTCTATAGTCTGCAGCAATTGCTCGAAGGGCAGGGTGGCCGGTAGTCCGTCCAGCAGGTCCTGGTTGTTCCGGTACACGGCAACATTGAAACGCTTGATGGTGCGTACGAAGTCCCACGATGTGATTGTGTACTGATCGTCGAAAATGCCGCCCCTGAGAACATTAAACAGCACGTTAGCGTAATGGTGCACGGCGACATTGACCTCAGCGGCGGCCTGGTAGCCATCGGCGCTCGCCATGATGCGTGCAAGCCCGTCAGAGCCCGCGTCGACAGACGCAGCAATCTCTTCCGCTACTACGTCTGGATCGCCGAGTTTCTGTCTCAATGCGACCACGTCGGACTGGCTCTTGTCCATGTCAGCAACGAGTTGCCACTGTTGCGCCGCTCCCGCCGCAAGCTCGAGCGAAGTGCTAACCAGGTACGCACCTCGAATACCGCGTTTGTGAACCTCCTGTTCCGGAAGCTTGCCGAGGCGGAAATCACTAAGCTGGTTCGAAGAAATCAGCACCTTGTGTCCGGCGAGGCCCAGGCAAAAGACCGTATTGGCTCGCAGCGACTCGGCCGGTTCGGCACGGTCCGAAATACCGGAAAACAATGCGAATAGAGCCAGTCCTGTCGTTGCGTCCAGCTCGGTCCATTTGTACGCGTCGACGAGGTTGCTGGTATTGGTCTGCGCATAGCGCGGAGCGTTGGCCGGCAGTATGTTCTGCAGGCCGTCGACCATGTCGACACTGACCGGATTTTCGCCGAGGTTCTCAAGCTCACACTGCCTCGCAAATCCGTATTCGTCGCTGGTCACCCAGGTGTAGCGAAATACGAGATTCAGGTCGTGGTTGATCTCTTCGAAGCAGAGTTTGTTGCCAAGCCTGTTCTTGTAGAGATTGCGCGTGACGGCGAAGATTCCATCGTGTTCACGGTTGAACGGTTCCCAGTTATGGCGCTCACCGTTCTTATGTATATGCAGCATTGTCTTGCTGCCGGTATGCGTTGTGCTTTCGTGAATCTTGTCGACTGTGACGTACGGGAACAGTGCGGTTTCTGGCGAGACCCGGCCTGCGGTCAGGCCACCGGTCGACGAAATGAACAGCCAGTGGTCCTTATCCGAGATAACGCTAATGAAAAACGGATCGATCTTGTCAACGTTATAGATTGCGTAATAGCGTTCACCGCCGAGAGTGATGAACTCGCCGGAGACTCTTCGATCGTCGTTGTTGTGTGTTTTCAAGACTTGTTCCATTTTGCTAGATCTCTTTATCTCGGTCCTGGTCGACCAGCAGCAGCTTTCCGAACAAACCGGCGTCTATCCAGCCCCTGTCTGTCGGCCCCTCTTGCACCTTTTCGGAGCCTATGAAGTTCTCTCGCAGCTCGCTGCCATCGTTGTCGCAATAAGCGACCATAAGCCCCATGACTTTTCCTGCCGAGAGCGCAATCGGCGTATTTGCATCGGAGCCATCTACGTAGGTGTCTGTGTATATATCAATAGCCAATTCCCAGACGATTTTGTCTTCCCGCTGTAGCCAGCGACTTTCAACATGATGTGAGTAATTGCGTGCCTGCTTGTCGGTACCGATGTCGATGGCCTGGTTGTCCAGCGACATGTGGTAGGCAAATGCGTTGTGATTGAATTGATGGTTGCCGCCCGAAAAATCTTCGTCGAGGAAAATCTCCAGGCAATCATCGTCCCAGTACTGAAGCAGTGGGTCTCGGTGAGTGTCGATCAGGATGTCGTCGCTAAATTCGGCGAGAAGGTACAGCTTCTCCTCGGTCCAGACAACCTTGAAGTTGCCCTCGAAATCCTCGGCCGAATACTCCGGCCCAAGCCAGCGTTGATTGATCGGCTGCCACGCGGCCTGTTGCCAGATTGCCTCATCGGCCACACCGTCGATTGTCAGGGCTTCTGCGGCCTTCGGCGCAAGATACTCACTGCGCCCCGCAAGATGCGTGTTGTCAGACGCCAGGGTACTGGTAGTCGCCAACGGCAGGAGCAGGACCAAGGTAAGGAGCTTCGTGTGAGCATTAATCAAGAGACTCTCCCGAGCATGTCGGCGCTGGTAAAAAAATTTGCAGTAATTGACTGCGCTACCCTGACCGTACGATCCGTGAGTTCTTCGACAGCTAGCTCGTCGTAGCCGGCAAGGCTTACACCGACACGCTCATTCCACGGGACCGTCCATGCGTCCGGGACAGACTTGTGCATCAGGCCGAACAAGCCACCGACGGTGGCGCCATTGCAGTCAGTGTCCCAGCCGGCGGCGACCGCGTCGCCGATGGCGGCTCCGAAATCACCGTCAGAGGCGCACAACGCCCAGACGACAAGCGCCAGGTTGTTAATCGTATGCACAGGCGACAGGCTTGAATACCTGTCGTGTAGCCGTTCGACGGCATCAGGTGTTCCCGCAAGCGATCGTCCGAAGCGGATTGCAGATGCTGCCTGGCAGTCTGCCGGAATGTGTTCAAGTGCCTCGTCGATAGCCGCATCGAGGTTATCGAACGCGGGTATGGCCGCACCCAGCGCCGCGACGAAAGCAGCGCCATGGACACCTTCACCGCGATGCGACAGCGCCGCGTCGCGCGTTGCAAGCTCGGCCGCAAGGGCGGGGTTGCCGGGGCAAACCCAGCCGTACAGGTCGGCCCTGATCTGGGCACCAATCCACTCGTTATATTCGTTGTCGGAGCACTGTTCGAGATCGAAGCCGGCATCCGCGCCATTCACGAATTCGTCAGCCATGTTGTCGAGCAATGTTCTGTAGGCCGCGCGTTCCGCGGTCCAGGTCGCGCCAGCGGGCAGCAGTCGCAGCCAGGCCCTGGCGACATCTGCGGTGGTGAATTCGATGCCTTGGTCCTCGAGGAGGATCAGCGCCAGTAGCGTGTAGTTGATGTCATCATCCGGTTCGGCACGCTCTATATTGCCGCGGCAGCAATGCTCGCCCAGCTCTGCAACTATCGAACCCTCGATTAGTGGCACGTAATCGCGCAAGGGCAGGGCAGCGGCGGAGCTGAGATAGGCGTCCAGGCCCTTGCGGCCCTCCTTGAAGGACAGCACCTCGACGGGTTTTCCCAGCAAGCAGCCGGATACGCGGCCTTGCCAGGCTGACCGAACGCGGCTTGGATCAACGGATACGGGCTGCAAATGCTCTACTCCTGAGCGTGTCGGGCCAGCTTATCGATTTTGATTATGAGGCCGACGGTTGGAGAGTGTATAAAAATTTGACAGCGCTGTCAGTAGGGAGGCATCATACCCCTGACAGCGTTGTCAGTTTCGTATGAAACGACAAAAAAAACGCGAGAACAGAGCAAATTCACGCCGCGCCGCTGCGGCAGAGAATCAGCAAGCTAGGGGGCTTGAGCATGCAAAACCTACGTTTTCACCGTAATCCATTAGCAGCAGGCGTGGCATTGGCCGTTGGCGCCACAGGCTTTACGCCTGCGGCCGCGCAAGATGGCAGTGAAGAGGTGATCGAAGAGATCATTACTACTGGCATCCGCGGCAGCCTCAAGGCCTCGATGGACGTCAAGCGCGCTTCAAAGGGCGTCGTTGACGCAATCAGCGCAGAGGACATTGGCGACTTCCCGGATACCAACCTCGCTGAGTCATTGCAGCGCATCACCGGTGTCTCGATCGACAGGGAACGCGGTGAGGGCGCGCGTGTCACCGTTCGCGGCTTTGGCCCCGACTTCAACCTGGTCTTGCTGAACGGTCGGCAGATGCCCACCACCAGCGGCCTGGGACGCTCGTTTGACTTCGGTAATCTCGCCTCAGAAGGCGTTTCCGGCGTCGAGGTCTACAAGAGTGGTAAGGCGGACGTCCCGACCGGCGGCATCGGCTCCACGATCAACGTCAAGACGACGAAGCCGCTCGAAAAGCCGGGGCTTACAGCAACCGTCGCCGTTAGCGGCATGTCTGACCAGTCTCGGACCAATCTCCGCAGCGACGATTTCACGCCGGAGATTTCGGGCCTGTTCTCCAACACCTTTGCTGACGACACGGTCGGCGTATCGATCTCGGCCATTCGCCAGGAACGCAAGAGCGGCGGTGCAACGGCTAGCGTCGGCGGCTGGCGCACGTTTACCGCCGATACCTCCTGCTGGGGTTGCGGCGGCGCCAACGAGGACTGGGGCGGTCTGCCAATCGATGCGGCCCAGGTGAATCGTCCGACGGGTCCCGATGAGCTGTACTCGGTCCCGCAGGTTATCGGTTACGAGCTGGCAGACTACGACCGCGTACGGACGAATGGCCAGCTCACACTGCAATACCGCCCAATCGAGACGGTCACCGGCACGCTGGATTACACCTACGCTGAGCTGGAACTCGATCGCGTCTTCAACAACTACTCGTCGTGGTTCAACTTCGGCGGTCAGGAGTCGGTCTGGACGGACGGCCCACAGGGCTCAGCGCTGGAATACACCGAGAATTCTACGGGATCTGACTTTGCCATGGGCGCCGGCCAGGATGCGTTCCGCAACGAGAACAGTTCTGTAGGCCTGAATCTCCTCTGGGACGTCAGCGACTACCTGTCCCTCGAGCTGGACTACCATGATTCGTCGGCTACTAACGAGCCGAACAGCCCGAACGGCAGCTCTTCACTGCTCGCTATATCCGCATTCACGCGCGACAGGACGAGCGGCTACTTCAATGGGGCGTTCCCGGTTCTCGAGTTAGGACTGTCAGATCCGTTGTCACCGGATGACATGATTGTCACCGGCAGCGTCTTCGCGAATGACTATTCCCGCATGGACATCGACCAGCTGGAACTGAGCGGTAACTACGGCTTTGATAGCGGCTTCGTTGAGAGTATCGACTTCGGTATCCAATTGACCGAGGTGGATAACCGTGCAACCAGCTCTGTCGTGCAGCGCGACGCCTGGGGCGGTGTGACGCAGCTAGGCGCGATTGGCGACCTGATGACGCCCGCTTCCGCGACCAGCGCGTTCGATGAGATTTCCGGCGGCACCGATTCTCGTCGTCAGATGGACTTCTACACCTACGATATCAATGCGTTGATCGAACGCACCGAAGCGCTAATAGCATCCGGCGACGCGACGTTGTTTGTGCCAGGTGACGGCAACCTGGGTCCCTGCGGAACAGCGCTATGTCCCAAGGGGCCGAACGATGTCGATCAGGACCGGCGTACGACTGAGTCAACCGAGGCGATCTATGTCCAGTTGAATATGGCCACGGAGTGGGGCGATTACCCTGTCGACATGCGACTCGGACTGCGCTATGAGCAGACCGATGTCGATTCCACGGCGCTGGCGCCGAACTACACCGGGCTCAACTGGGTAGCGGGGAACGAATTATCGTTGCAGTCATCTGGTTCGACGTTTACCTCGCTCAGCGGCGATTACGACTACACGTTGCCTAATTTCGATCTGAGTATCGACTTTAGCGACACCCTGGTCGGACGCTTCTCGGTGAGCAAAACGATCACGCGACCCAACTATGATGACATTCAGGGTGGCACAACGCTGGACTCACCGGTCCGTGTCGACGGTGGTACAGGCAACCGGGGTAACCCGGGACTGTTGCCTTTCGAATCGCTGAACATCGACCTATCAGTCGAGTGGTACTACGGCGAGGACAGTTACGCAGCTGCCGGCTACTTCAACAAGGATGTCGAGAACTTCATCGGTACCGGCTCTGTCATCGAGAACTCGGGTGGACTTGCGCATCCGGCATTCGGACCCCTCGGGGACGCGGCCAGGGCGGCGACGGGCTCATCCGTACCGGGCGACCTGTACAACTATATCCTGGCAAACTTTCCGAACGAGCCGGGTGTTGATGCGGTTGCCGGCACCATTGCGGGTGTCGATGGACGAGATCCGGCATCGCCGTTCAACCTGACCATTCCGGTGAACATCGATAAGGCCCAGGTAGATGGCTTCGAACTCGTGGTGCAACACAACTTCGGCGATACCGGTTTTGGCGTGATCGCAAATGCCACCCTGGTCGACGCGGACGTCGCCTACGACAATCTGAGCCTGTCAGAGCAGTTCGTCATCTTCGGCCTCAGCGACAGCGCTAACCTGGTTGGCTATTACGAGACGGACAACTACGGTATCCGGCTTGCCTATAACTGGCGTGACTCCTTCCTGGCCGGCACGGGACAGACCAACGTAGGTTCCGGACCGCCGTCCTACACGGATGAGTACGAGCAGTGGGATCTGAGTGCCAACTACTGGTACAACGACAATCTGCAGCTGTTCCTCGACATTATTAACCTGACGGATGAAGTGACGCATGTGTACGGTCGCTCGAACCTGCAGACACTGTTCGCAGCGCAGCTCGGAACACGCTTCAACATCGGTGCACGATACAAGTTCTGAGTCTCAGAGCTTTAAGAAGAAGCTGCCCTCCCCCCGGGGGCAGCTTTTTTTTTGGCCGGGCGAAAGTGAACAAAAAGCGGATTGAAAGCCACGGTTGATTGATCTACCGTGAGGCTCGGGGGAGAGAGCAACGAATGCAAAGCGCGATACGCAAAGTTGTCATAATCGGTGGTGGGACGGCTGGCTGGCTGACCGCCGGCCTGCTGGCGGCCCGGCATCGGGCGGACAGCAATCGTGCGCTCGAAATTGTCCTGATCGAATCGCCCGACATTCCCACAATAGGCGTAGGTGAGGGCACCTGGCCGTCGATGCGGATGACGCTGCAGAAAATTGGCATCTCCGAAGCCGACCTGGTTCGCAACTGCGATGCGAGTTTCAAGCAGGGCACCGAGTTTGTCGATTGGTCGAGTACGGGTGGCGATAGTCGCTATTACCATCCGTTCAGTTTTCCCGCCGAGTACTCCAGCCTGAAGCTGGCCAATTACTGGCTCGAAGCAGCGGACAGATTCTCCTTTGCTGATTTTGTTACGCCGCAGGCCTCGGTCATCGAGGCGGGTTTGGCGCCCAAGCAAGTATCAACGCCCGAGTACGCTTTTAACGTCAACTACGGCTACCATTTCGATGCTGGCAGGTTCGCAGAGTTGTTGCACAAGCACGTCGTGGACAAGTTGGGCGTCACTTATGTTTCGGCGAACGTTGGCAGTGTCGAGTCGCACGACAGCGGTGATATTGACGCGGTCGTACTGACCTCGGGCGAGCGCGTTCAAGGCGACCTGTTTGTAGACTGCACAGGCCAGCGCAGCCTGTTGATCGGGCAGCATTATGGCATCGACGTCGTCTCGATGAAGAAGTTCCTGTTTAACGATGCGGCGATTGCCGTGCAGGTTCCTTACTCCAAACCTGATGATCCTATCGCGTCGGCCACGCGCGCGACCGCGGTTGAGTGCGGTTGGATCTGGGATATTGGCTTGCAGACGCGGCGTGGCATTGGTCATGTCTACTCGACGGCGCATGCCGATGAAGCACAGGCCATGGCGTCGATCAGGGATTACGTAACGCGAACGTCACCGGGCGTTCAACTGGATGACCTGACGTTTCGAAGTATTCCCTTCGAGCCCGGTTACCGTCGGGAATTCTGGGTCAACAATTGCGTCGCGGTCGGGCTTTCAGGGGGCTTCATTGAGCCGCTCGAAGCGTCAGCTCTTGCACTGATCGAGCAGGCCGCATCCATCATCAGTGAGCAGTTTCCCGCGAACCGGGAGCTCATGTCCGTGGTTGCAAGGCGGTTTAATGCCAGGATGCTGTATCACTGGGAGCGCGTCATCGAATTCCTGAAGCTGCACTATGTGCTTAGCGAGAGAGACGACAGCGACTATTGGAGAGATTGCCGCTCACTCGAGACGTGTCCGAGCGAGCTTCGAGACAAGCTGATGCTTTGGCAGCAGCAGCCGCCCTGGCATGACGATGCGCCCAGGGTGGATGAGCTGTTTCCCTCTGCGAGTTACCAGTACGTTCTTTACGGTATGCAGTTTCGGCCTGAGTATGTCTATATTCAGGGGGACAGCGACGCTGAAGAGAGGGCGCGCGTAGACAGACTCCTGCATACTAACAGTGATAAAACCCGGCAGATGTTAAGTCTGCTGCCAACAAACCGTGAACTTGTCAGCGCGATGACCGCCTTGCGCGGCGTTGCCTGATTCCAGGAAATGATGTGACTAATTTCGCCCTGCTCAACAATGTCGATCACAAGGAAGTCCGAATTATCACCGAGCATTCGGCTCGCTATCGTGACAACGTGATGTTCTCGATGATCTTCCCTCATGAGTTTCGTGACATACAGGCTTGCTACCCGATCTTGTTCCATCGGGATGCGAGCGATAATTTTTACCCGCTGGCGCTGTTCGGTTTTAAGGAGAAAGAAAACCTGTTTCTCGATGAGACTGGCTGGAACGCAGATTATGTGCCGGCAATGATCAGGCGAGAGCCATTTCTGATCGGTTCTCAGGAATCAAAAGAAGGTGGCGATGCGGAGCTTGCCAGGGTGTTATCGCTTGATACTGACCATCCGCGCGTCAGCACGGAAAAAGGTGAGCGGTTGTTTCAGCCGCTGGGCGGTCGCACGCCCTATCTCGAGAAGGTTGCAGACCTGATGGAGGCGATCTTCCTCGGGTATGAGCAAAACAAGGCGTTTGTCGCCGCGTTGCAGGAACATGATCTTGTAGAGTCAGTTAACTTCGATATTACGCTCAACGATGGCTCGAAGAACCAGCTGCTGGGTTTCTACACAATCAATGAAGAAAAGCTGCAAGAGCTGCCGGGTAGCACGCTCGAGAGCTTCAGCAAGGCGGGTTTCCTGATGCCGATCTTCATGGCGGTGGCCTCGATGAGTAACATGCGTACGCTCATAGACTTGAGAAACATACAGCTCGAGGAATAAATGATGAGAGCGATGTCGGACATGCCATCGGTAGAGGTTGTCGAGGGTCTAAAGCCGGGTGCGATTCCTCCCGCGGTTTTCGAGTCGGAAAAGCCACTATTGCTGAAAGGACTGGTCGCCGAGTGGCCGGCCGTACGAGCGTGCAGCCAGTCGCTTTCGTCGGCAGCGAAATACCTGTCTGATTTCTGGTCGGACAATCCCGTTACGGTCTACGTGGGCGAGGACATCGACGGGCGCTTTTTCTACAACGATGAGTTTTCCGGATTCAATTTCAGAAGCGGCACGGCGCATCTCGGCCAGGTGTTTCAGAAACTCGCAGAACAGCAGGGCGATGAGGCAACGCAATCGATTTACGTCGGATCGACGGCAGTTGACCGCTGGTTACCAGGATTTAGAGAGCAGAACGACGTCAACGTACCGATCGATGATGCGCTGGTCAGCTTCTGGCTTGGCAACAAGACGCGGGTCTCGGCTCATTTCGATTTTCCGGATAACGTCGCCTGCGTGGTGGCCGGGAAACGACGCTTTACGCTGTTTCCGCCGGATCAGATTGAAAACCTCTATGTGGGGCCGATCGACCGCACTCCGTCGGGCCAGGCAATCAGCCTGGTGGATTTTTCCGCGCCGGATTTCGAACGGTTTCCGAAGTTCGCGACGGCCCTTGAGTCGGCCGTAAGCTATGAACTCGACCCGGGCGATGCCATTTTTATACCGAGTATGTGGTGGCACCATGTTGACTCATTGTCTGACTTCAACCTGCTCGTCAACTACTGGTGGTGTACTTCACCACCGTCGATGGGATCGCCGACAACCGCTTTGCTGCATGCGATCCTCGCCGTTCGGGATCTCCCGGAGCGGCAGCGGGATGCGATCAGGCACCTGTTTGACCACTATGTGTTCGAGGCAAACGAATCGGTGTACTCGCACATCCCCGAACAGGGCAGAGGGTGCCTGGCGCCGCTGGATGAACAGTCCGCGCGGCAGCTTCGTGCGGACTTGCTGAACAGATTAAATCGCTAGGACTGGCAACAGTCACCAGGAGAAAAGTTTTGGAACATCGCAAGATTCACAAGGTTGTTATCGCAGGCGGAGGCACGGCTGGCTGGATGGCTGCGGCATCGCTGTCGAAGCTGCTGGGCAAGACGCTCGATATCACGCTCGTCGAGTCCGATGCGATTGGCACCGTCGGTGTCGGCGAGGCGACGATCCCGACGCTACTCACGCTGCACGAATTGCTGAAGATCAAGGAGCAGGATTTTGTTGCCGCGGTGAAGGGCACGTTCAAGCTGGGCATTTCCTTCGAGAATTGGCGCGACGTTGATAAAGACTATATTCACTCCTTTGGCTACACCGGGCAGGACTGCTGGGCCGCTGGCTTCCAGCATTTTTGGCTGAAAGGCAAGCAGCTGGGTATCAGCAAGGAATTCGGCGAGTATTGCAACGAATGGCTTGCGGCAAAGCATAATCGTTTTGCGGTCATTCCAAACCAGAATCTCAACTACGCGTACCACATTGATGCATCGTTGTACGCGAAATTCCTGCGCAAGATTGCCGATGAGTTCGGTGTGGTCCGGCAGGAAGGGAAGATCAATAACGTCGAACAGGATCCGGAAAGCGGCTACATCACGGCGCTGGAACTGGACTCCGGCAAGCGCGTTGAAGGCGATCTGTTTATCGACTGCACCGGCTTTCGTGGTCTGCTTATAGAGCAGACGCTGAACTCGGGTTATGAAGACTGGTCACACTGGCTGCCATCCAACAGTGCGGTCGCGGTGCAGACTGAATCGGTAGCGCCGCCGATACCGTATACGCGTTCGATCGCAAGGGACGCCGGCTGGCAGTGGCGCATCCCGTTGCAGCATCGAGTCGGCAACGGCGTCGTGTTTAGCAGCAAGCATTGGTCTGATGATGAGGCCATCGATGTGTTGTTGAATAACATCGAAGGCAAGCCGCTGACCGATCCCAGGGTCATCAAGTTCCAGACAGGCCAGCGTCGCAGGCACTGGCATAAGAACTGTGTCGCGATGGGACTATCCTCCGGCTTCATCGAGCCGCTGGAATCCACCAGTATTCACCTGATTCAGCGCAGCGTCATCCGGCTCATGCAGATGTTCCCCTATGATGGCTTCCGCAAGCCCGATGTCGACGAATTCAATAAGCAAATGAATGATGAGATAGAGCACGTGCGTGATTTCATTATTCTTCACTATCACGTCACAGAGCGCACGGATACGGCATTCTGGAGACAGTGCCGGTCGATGGATATTCCGGACTCACTCAAACATCGGATCGAGCTTTTCAAGCAGACCGGGCGCGTGTTCAAGTTACCGACCGAGCTATTTGGCGAGAATTCCTGGATACAGGTAATGCTGGGCCAGGGCCTGCTGCCGGAACAGTATCACCCCATCGTCAATATGATGGGCAAGGAGGAGCTGGAGCAATTCCTCGACGGGATTCATGGCTCTGTGCAGAAGCTTGTCACGCAGCTGCCCGAGCACCAACGCTTCATTGACCACTACTGCAAAGCGTCGGCCGACTAACGCCTCGCAGGCTCGGCGAAATACAGGAACAGGTTAGCCGTCAGTCGGCCGGTACCTGGATCAGCGCTGATATCGCGGTCTGGTTGTATCAGCCCCGAGTGCAGGACGTTACCTGGGTACATAATCAATCTGTTCGGCCTGTACTCGATCTCGGCAATCAGTTCGAAGTGATCGTCGGACGCGTTGATGTACTTCTCGGCCGGTAGTCCATGCGCCTTGATATGGGCTTCCGCGGCCTGCATGTAGGAGGGATACCGTTCCTCGGGAATACGCTCGTAGCCTGTGGGCTTGTGCCTGAATATTCCTGTGCCCGCGTATTCGCCCGGATTCAGGTAATGCACGGTCGCGAAGTAGAACGGGCTGTGGTTGTCAAAGTGCGGTACGCGCTGCAAGGAGCGGAGTTCGTTCGGTTGTCGCGTTATCAGGGAGTAAAGCTGGTGGACCAGGTGGCGCTGGCAGTTGGCTGGCGGCGAATACACTTCCGAGATTACCTTGATGAGTTCCGGGACCATGGTCTTGGCGTATTCCGCCGGCAAGTTCGTTCGTACGCCCGGATAAGCAAAGCCGCCATCTTCAGCAAATCTCGCGTGTTGACACGCGTAGTCGATCAAGGGCTGCGCATCGGGAATGGGCTCGTCAATAACGACGACCGGTGTCTTTTCGTCACCGACAATACGGATCTCCGGACGCCACGGCGTGTTTAGTTCCAGGTCAATCATGCTCAGGTCTTTCGTAGCTGAAGGCGCCATTATAGACCCGACTCAGGACCGGTGCCTGCTGCCTGCTGACACAGCCAGTCGCCTCGTCGCCGGCCGGAATTGCGGCGCGAAAAATTGTAGAATCACCTTATAATCAAGAAGAAACTGCCACCCCACTTTTTCCGCCGGAGATCCGCAACGATGCTCGATGAAACCTCTATAACTGCTTCATTCCGCCGGTCGCCCTCATTGCCACATAAAACAGGGCCGATAGCCTTATTGGTGATGGGCAGTCTGCTCGCTGGCTGCGATTCCGGCAAGCCCGGTGCGGCATCGGTCGAAGGAGTTGCCGAGACGGCTGTTGTCGAAAGCAATGCCGATGCGGGCGTCGTCGAGACGGACCTGGTGTGGGCGATCAACGTCGGTGGTCCTGTCTATACGGGCATCGATGGCACCGAGTACGCCGCTGAGGAGTCGGTTTCCGGTGGCGAAATTGGCACGATGGCGACTGTCAAAGGGTCGCAAGACCCGTTTCTGTATCAGAGCTACCGCGAGGGTGACATACGCGTCGATCACGCTATCGACAATGGCACCTACGACATCACGTTCCATTTCGCCGAACCGCGGGAATATGGCGGCAACCAGCGTGTATTCGACGCTATCGCGGAAGGGCAGCGGGTCATCGAGGACCTGGACGTCATGCTGTTTCGGGACGGCAAGATCGAATCTGCGCTGACCGTCACTGCCCGCAACGTTGTCGTTGACGATGGCGAGCTCAATATTGAATTCGAAGCCTCCATGGACCAACCGACCCTCAGCGCATTGCTCGTGCGAGACAAGAACCGCCCGTCGCCGGCATGGGAACTCGTCTGGAGCGATGAGTTTGACGGCGAAGAAATCGACGCCGAGAAATGGACCCCGAACATCTGGCCGGCGCGCAAGGTCAACGACGAAGACCAGGCCTACACCGGCCGGGATAAGAACCTGCGGGTCGAGGACGGCAAACTCGTTATCGAGGCTCACCTCGAAGACTACGAGGGCGCAAAGTACACCTCCGGTCGTTTGCATAGTGATGGCAAGGGAGACTTTCTTTACGGCCGGTTCGAGGTGCGCGCAAAGTTGCCTGCGGGCAAAGGTAGCTGGGCGGCTATCTGGATGCTGCCGAGCGATGCTTTCCGCTATGCAACCAAGTGCGAGGAGGGCGAAGACTGGCAGGGAAGCAGTACCTGTGACGCATGGCCAAACTCCGGTGAGATAGACATCATGGAGCACGTTGGCTACCAGATGGGCCATATCCATGGCACGGTGCACAACGAGGCGTATTACTGGCTCAAGTGGGAGCAGCGCAAAGGTCGTGTATTGATCGACGACGTTGACAGCGAATACCACGTCTACGCGCTGGAGTGGTCGCCTGAACGCATTGACGCCTACGTCGACGACACTCACTACTTCACCTACATAAACGAGAACTCGGGCTGGCAGGTCTGGCCGTACGACCAACCGTTCCACCTGATTCTGAACGTGGCCGTGGGCGGCGCCTGGGGCCGTGCCGGCGGTGGCATCGATGACAGCATTTTCCCGCTGCAGATGTTGGTGGATTACGCACGGGTCTATCAGCTCGCCGACGACTAAAGAAAACTAAACCTACGCTGACAGGCATCCAGGGGCTTGGTTTGTGGTACCACAAATCGGGCGCAGCATATTTCTAATAATACTTTAAGTATAATTTATAAGGTATTGAAAAATATTACATTAATGAGTATTTAGGTCACGGTCTTTTCTTATTCGATAATGTCAGTGCAGAGGGTCAGGATAGCGCCTTAGGAGCCACGAGGACGCCGTTCTCGTCGCAGTAGATCCAGTGGCCTGGCTCGAACTTAATGCCGCCAAACTCTACCGTGATGTCGACGGAGCCTTCGCCCCGCTTGATGCTCTTCGCCGGGTTTGACCCCAGCGCCTTGATGCCGAGGTCGATGTCCTTGAGCACGCCGACATCGCGCACGGCGCCAAAAATGACGACACCAGACCAGCCGTTTTTGGCTGCCTTGGCGGCGATGATGTCACCGATGAGAGCGACTTCCGTTGAGCCATCCCCGTCAACGACGGCGACGGCGCCGTCACCCGGTTCGTTCATGAGTGCGCGAAACAGCTGATTGTCATTGCGGCACTTCACGGTGCGAATTGGCCCTGAGAACTGCCGTTTCTTTCCGAAATCACGAAATTGCTCCGAGCAAGTCGTTGCGATGTCCTCGAAGTCGTCATACAGGTCTGGTGTCGCGCGCATGGAGGCTCCCTGAAAGGCTGGGGTGTGAGTCAAGGCAAGAGTTTACATCGATTCAGGATTCTCCGAAGCAGCTCTTTGTTGCGATGTCATGCGCCCGGATGCAAGCACAATCGAGCCACGGTAGACTGCTGGCTCGATACGTTTTGAGTACAGCGCCATGGCAAGCAGCAAGGACGACGTCGCCGGAACGGGGCAGGGCGCTCCGATTCAAAGCGGTGCCGAATATATAGAGAGCCTGCGCGGGCGAAAGCTGAAGGTCTATCTGTTCGGCGAACTTGTCGACGAGCCTGTCGATCACCCGGTTATACGCCCGTCGATCAACGCCATCGCGGAGACCTACGATCTTGCCGCCCGTAGCCCGGAACTCGGCACCGCAATGTCGCCGTACACCGGCGAGCGTATAAACCGCTTTCTGCACATCGCCGAGAGCCCCGAAGACCTCATCATGCAGAACAAGATGCAGCGGCGCCTCGGGCAGCTCACCGGCACCTGCTTTCAGCGCTGTGTCGGAATGGACGCCTTCAATGCGCTGCACTCGGTGACTTTCGAAGTCGACGAGGCGCACGGCACCGCCTACCACAACCGTTTCCTGGATTTCGTGACGCTGGCGCAGCGGAATGGCTACGTGATTGGCGGCGCGATGACCGATGTCAAAGGCGATCGCAGCAAGGCCCCGCACGAGCAGGACGATCCGGATCTGTTCGTACGCGTTACGCGGCGAACGGATGAGGGCGTCTATATACGCGGCGCGAAAGCGCACCAGACGGGATGCATCAACGCGCACTGGCTGGTCGTCATGCCGACGCTCAGACTCGGCCCTGACGACAAGGATTTCGCCATCATCGGTGCGCTGCCGGTAGATGCTGAGGGCATCACCTATATTTACGGACGCCAGTCCTGCGATACGCGGGCCATGGAAGGCGGTGATATCGACGTCGGTAATGCGAAGTTCGCGGGCCAGGAGGCAATGGTCATCTTCGACGACGTCTTTATCCCCTGGGATCGTATCTTCATGGACGGCGAGTACGAATTCGCCGCCATGCTGGTCGAGCGTTTTACCTGCTATCACCGCCGCAGCTATGTCTGCAAATCCGGCGTTGGTGACGCGCTAATTGGCGCGGCGGCAACCGTTGCCGATTACAACGGTGTCGACAAAGCCTCACATATCCGAGACAAGCTCGTGGAAATGACGCATCTCAACGAGACGATTTACAGCACCGGCATCGCGTCGAGTTACCAGGCCTCCGAGATGAAATCGGGTGTGTTCATGAACGACGACATGATTGCCAATGTCTGCAAACACCACGTGACAAAGATGCCGTATGAGATAGGGCGACTGGCCCAGGACCTCGCTGGCGGGCTCATGACGACCGCACCGTCCGAGAAGGAGCTCAATCACCCCGAGATTGGCGACATCGTCAGGAAGTACCTGAAAGGCCGCAAGGAGATCCCGACCGAGGACCGGCTGCGCATCCTGAGGCTTATCGAGAACATGACCATGGGCCGCAATGCGGTCGGCTATCTGACTGAATCGATGCATGGTGCAGGATCGCCGCAGGCGCAGCGCATACAGATCGGCCGCCAGATGCAGCTCGAGTTCAAGAAGCAGCTCGCGAAAAACCTCGCCGGCATTGCGCCGCAATCGACAGAAGAGGTGTCTGACGCGCTGACGGGTTACATGGACAAGGTATTTTCAACGGTGAAACAGAAGCATGACTCCTGAAGTTGCCCAGAACCTCGAGTAGCTCAATGTGAGAGATTTTAGGAACAAGGTCGCTGTGGTTACCGGCGCTGCTTCCGGTATAGGAAAGGCGCTATCGGTCACGCTCGCAGAGCGCGGCGCTGTCGTCGCGCTGGTTGATATCAACGAGGAGGGACTGGCCGGCACCGCCGACCAGATTAGCTTGGCGGGCGGCGTTTGCAGCAGGCACGTCGTCGACGTTGCCAATCGAGACGCGGTTGAAGCGCTGGCGGCCGCAGTCGTAAGCCAGCACGGCGCTGTCCACCTGCTGATCAATAATGCCGGCGTGAGTGTCGTGGATCGCGTGGAAGACATTGCCTACGACGATTTCGAATGGCTGATGAACATCAACTTCTGGGGAGTCGTTTACGGTACGAAGTCGTTCCTGCCGCACCTCAAGCTGGCCGATGAGGCGCACATCGTCAATATCTCCAGCCTGTTCGGCATCATGTCGGTGCCGTTGCAGTCAGCCTATAACGCCGCGAAATTTGCCGTGCGTGGCTTCACCGAATCGCTGAAGATGGAACTGGCTGATACAAACGTGGGCGTCAGCTGCGTGCATCCCGGAGGCATACAGACCGAGATAACGCGGAACTCCCGGATTGGCGAGGGCGCTTTGGAGATGAGTCGCGATGAGTTGCACGCGGCATTCCTGCGCGCGGCGCCGACGCCGCCGGAGAAGGCCGCCGCTGTGATCTTGCGCGGCGTCGAGAAGAACAAGCGCCGAATCCTGATTGGCCTGGATGCACGTATCGCGGACTGGATCGCGCGACATTTCCCGGGCACCTACGAACGCGTGCTCGGCCTGCAGCGTGATGTCGTGCGCGGCGTAGTATTGCGCCGGGGTGCAAAGAAGTAGGCGCAAATCGATCCGTGGCAGCTAGCCCATCGTCAGGATGACTTTGCCCAGTGCACGGCGTTCGGTGATTGCCCGAAACGCGTCAACATAGTTCTCCAGCGGGTACGATTCGGTGACGCGTGGCGTCAGCTTTCCTGCAGCGATAAGCTGTGCCATTTCCATGACGTTTTGCATCTGCAGCTTCGGATTCTTGGACGCCCAGGTTCCCCACCATACGCCGATGATGCTTGCCTCCTTGAGAAGGGCGATGTTGGCCGCGAACTTCGGTATGTCGCCGCACGCGAAGCCGATGACCAGGTAGCGGCCATGCCAGGCGGTTGCGCGAAATGCCTGGTCGGCAAGTTCGCCACCCACCGGATCGTAGACGACGTCTGCGCCTTTGCCGTCGGTAAGCTCCTTGACGGTTTCCTTAAGCGGTACTGCCGAGTAGTTGACGGTCAGGTCGGCGCCGGCGGACTTGGCAAAGGCGAGCTTCTCGTCGCTGCTGGCGGCGGCAATCACGCGCGCACCCATTGCCTTGGCGATCTCGACAGCCGTTATGCCGACACCGCCGGCCGCGCCCAGTACCAGCACTGTCTCGCCGGGCTGCAGGTTCGCGCTCTGCTTCAGCGCGTGATAGCTGGTGCCATAGGTTACGGAGAAGCCCGCGCCTTGTTCGAAGCTGAGATCGTCGGGCAGCGGCATCGACATGCGGGCATCGGCCACGCACTTGCCGGCAAACGCGCCGCCCTTCGTCGTATTGATGATCACGCGATCACCTACTGCAAAATGCTTGACCCCGTCGCCGAGTTCGGCAACGATGCCGGCGGCCTCGTTGCCAGGCACGAACGGTGTTGGCGTCTTGACCTGGTACTGGCCAGCGATCGCCAGCACGTCAGGAAAATTGATGCCTGCCGCAGCGACGTCGACCAGTATCTGGCCTTCGGCCGGCGACGGATCATCGTGCTCTTCGATGACGAGCGACTCGGGTGGACCGTATTCTTTGCATACAAGGGCACGCATTACACTACCTCGAACAGGGACGCAGCACCCTGACCACCGCCAATACACATGGTGCAGACTACGTATCTTGCACCTCGGCGCTTGCCTTCGATCAACGCGTGACCGACCATGCGCGCACCCGACATACCGTAGGGGTGACCGATAGAGATAGCGCCACCGTCGACGTTTAGCCTGTCATTCGGGATACCAAGTCGATCGCGACAGTAGATGACCTGTACGGCGAACGCTTCATTCAGTTCCCAAAGGTCGATGTCGTCCATGCCGAGGCCGGTGCGCTGCAGCAGCTTTGGCACGGCGAACACGGGCCCAATGCCCATTTCATCCGGTTCACAACCGGCGACGGCAGTACCCCGATAGATGCCGAGTGGCTCGAGCCCACGCTTTTCGGCGACGCCGGCCTCCATGACAACCGCGGCAGATGCACCGTCGGACAGCTGGCTGGCATTGCCGGCTGTTATGAAGCCGCCTTCACGAACGGGCTTGAGGCCCGCCAGTCCCTCAAGGGTCGTGGTTGGCCGATTGCCTTCGTCCTTCTCCAGCACGACATCCTTGAACGATATTTCCTTTGTTTCCTTATCCATGACGCCCATGTTGGAGGGCAGGGGCACGATTTCGGCATCGAAGCGCCCGGCTTCCTGGCCGGCGGCCGTGCGTTGCTGGCTTTGCAGCGCGTATTCGTCCTGTGCTTCGCGGCTAACGTCATAGCGTTTAGCGACAACCTCGGCCGTGTCGATCATCGGCATGAGTATGTCTTTATGTGTGGCGAGCAAACGTGGATCTGCTGCGCGGTAGGTGTTCATGTGCTCGTTCTGCACGATACTGATGGACTCGAGGCCGCCTCCAACCATGATGTCGACGTTATCGGCAACTACCGTCTTCGCCGCAACGGCA